>Ga0207416_1003036_pt1 | contig 16810 bp, 19 predicted proteins | sample PaiPotPPM11metaG_FD_184107 | JGI IMG/M metagenome (GOLD analysis project Ga0207416, IMG submission 184107) | Iron sulfur acid spring bacterial and archeal communities from Banff, Canada, to study Microbial Dark Matter (Phase II) - Paint Pots PPM... ...
TGGGGCCGCCAGCGCGCCCCTGCAGTAGTGATCGCGGCCTCGGCGGCGGCCACCGTCCGGGTTTCCTGGTATTCCACTGAGACGCCTCCTCTCCTCAGGCTACCAGGAAACGGTCACTGTAATACTAGGGCGTGTCTGAATAATCGACGGGCGGCCGTAGCCCGCATTGGATTGCCGGTTTCGGCGGCCCCTCCCACGCGTGGCGAGGGTGAGAAGAGGCCTCACGACCAGCCACGGAACGATGGTTCGAACATTTTTCAGACACGCTCTAGCACTGACTCGGCCGCTCGACGGAACGGCGGCGTTCGACGCGGCCTCGCGCAGGCACACTGGAAGAAGTCGGACAATTGCGTGGCCGCCTGCATTGACAATGGGCCGCAGAGCAAATAGAACGTATGTACTGTACTGGCGATTGGGGCCGCGTTCAGCCGGCAGCGGAGGCGCGATGGGCATGCAGTGTCTGGCGCCGGAGTTGAGCGTGCTGCACCACTGCTCGGCGCTCGGCGAGTGGGAGATGGTTTCACGGTCGCCGGCGGGGCGGCTGCGCGGATACGTCCTCGGCTATCAGGGCTACGTCGAGCACGCCACCAGCTTTCCTCGACGGATCGAGGCGCCCGCGCCCGTCGTGCCGCTGATCATCAGCTTCGGGCCGGCCTACCGCGTCTCAGGTCCGGGTGGGCGCGGCCTGCCCGCTGCGCTTTCCAGCTTTGTCGCCGGGCTGTACGAGTCGTACGCGCTGGTCGAGGCCACCGGCCTGGGCAGCGGCTTGCAGATCAACTTCACGCCGCTCGGGGCGCGTCGCTTCCTCGGTCTGCCGATGGGCGAGCTGACCAACCGCAGCGTCGGGATGGACGAGCTTTGCGGGGCCGCGGGACGTACGTTCGTGGAGCAACTGGCCGCGCTGCCGGGTTGGGCGGATCGCTTCGACCTGCTCGACGCCGCGATCGCCGGCCGGCTGGCTGAATCAGCCGCGCCCTCGCCCGGCATCGCCCGCACCTGGCGGCGGCTGTGCGAGACGGAAGGCCGTATCAGCGCCGGGGCGCTGGCGAACGAGCTTGGCTGCAGCCGCAAGCATCTGGCCGCCGGCTTCCGCGACCAGATCGGCCTGCCGCCCAGCACGCTCGGCCGCATCCTGCGCTTCAACCGCGCCCTGCGCCTGCTGGAAGGGCGTGAGGGCGTCTGCCGGGCAGCGATCGCGCTCGACTGCGGCTACTTCGACCAGGCGCACTTCAATCGCGAGTTTCGCGCTTTCACCGGCCGCGCGCCGGGCGAGTTCCTGCGCCGCCGCCTGCCCGATGGCGGCGTGCTGGGCGACTGAAGCGGGATCGTCGCCGGGTAACGCCCGTACAAGACGCGCCGCCTCGGAGCCTCTACCGTGAGTGCAGGGCGCCGCGGGAGCGCCGAACGACAGGAGGAGTCCAATGTCCGAGACTGCGATCGCCACCGCCAACATCTTCCCCTTCATCACCTATCAAGACGCGCCCGCCGCGATCGACTGGCTCTGCCGCGCCTTCGGCTTCGAGCGGCTGCAGGTGGTGCCGGGCGAGAACGGCGAGATCGTCCACGCCGAGCTGCAGCTCGGGCCGGGCGTGGTGATGCTCAGCACCGCGAAGGACAACGAGTTTCGCATGAAGAGCGCCCGCGAGCTGGGCGCGACCAACCAGGGCGTGGCCGTGTTCGTCGAGGACGCGGACGCGCGGTACGCACGGGCGCTGGCCGCAGGCGCGGAGGTCGTCCGCGCGATCGAAGACACCAACTACGGCGCAAGAGCCTTTACGGTGCGCGACCCCGACGGCAACCTCTGGAGCATCGGCAACTACCAGCCGCACGCCTGAGCCCGGCATCAAGAACCAATCGGAGATAAAGCGCGAGGAAGACGATGAACGCGACTGAAACCCACACCGGCGTGCGTCACGTGACCGCCTATCTCTGCATGCAGGGCGCCGCCGAGGCGATTGCTTTCTGCAGCCGCGCCTTCGGCGCGACGGAGCGCTACCGGCTGGAGATGCCGGACGGGCGCATCGGTCACGCCGAGATCGTGATCGGCGACACGGCGCTGATGCTGTCCGACGAGTGGCCGGAGATGGGCGTTCTCTCACCGCTCACCCTGCGCGGCAATTCGACCTCGTTCGTACTTGAGGTCGAGGCTGCTGATGCGGCCTTCCAGCGGGCGCTGGACGCGGGCGCGACGGTCGAGCGCCCGCTGAAGGACGAGCCCTACGGCCGCGGCGGCTGGGTCGTCGATCCGTTCGGCCATCGTTGGAGCATTATGGCCTCGAACCCGGACTTCGACCCCGCGCAGATGCAGTAAGCCCCGCACCGATACCGACCGCGAGGACTGCCCCCATGCCTGTCGAACCGCTGGACCAACTACGCGCGATCTGCCTCGCGCTGCCCGAGACGACCGAGAAGCTGACCTGGGAAGAGACGCCCACGTTTCGCGTGCGGGACAAGATCTTCGCCATGCAGGCCGGCGGCGACAGCCGCGCCTCGCTCTGGTGCAAGGCGCCGCCGGGCGCGCAGGCGATCCTCGTCGGCGCGGATCCCGAGCGTTTCTTCGTGCCGCCATACGTCGGCCGCAACGGCTGGATCGGCGTTCGGCTTGACGTGGCGCCGGATTGGGATGAGATCGCCGGCTTCATCCTGGAAAGCTATCGGATGACGGCGCCGAAGCGACTCACGAAAGTACTGGGACAGGGCGGATAGTCCGCCGGCAACGGGCGTGGCATTGCTGGAGCGCGCGAAGCAGCGCCGCACCGTGCGGCGCTGCTTCGCGCGTCCGGGCTGCCCGTTGCTGCGCCCTGCGCCCTGCGCCCTATCCCCTATACTATTCCCTGTCGCCTGTTCCCTATTCCCTCGCAAGGTAGCGCCATGCAGATCTACGACACGCTCAGCGCCGGCACGGTCGCGATCGCCCCGGAGACGCCGGTCACCATCTACGTCTGCGGCATCACGCCCTACGACGTGGGCCATCTCGGCCACGCCTTCGTCGCGGTCACGTTCGATACGCTGCGCCGCTATTTGGAGTTCCGCGGTCACGCGGTGACGCATGTGCAAAACATCACCGACGTGGACGACGACATCATCCGCCGCGCCCGCGAGTTGGAGGAGCCGACGGCGAAGGTCGTCGACGAGAACGTCGCCCTCTACGACCGCGACATGCGCGGCATCAACGTGCGCCCGCCGAGCTACAATCCGAAGGCGACCGAAGAGATCGCCTACATGATCGCGATGGCGCAGAAGCTGGTGGCCGACGGCACAGCCTACGTCGTGGACGGCCATGTCTTCTTTCGCGCCGCGGCTTTCCCACGCTTCGGCCAGCTCAGCCGCCGCACGGATGACGCGCTGATCTCCGACACCGAGCCGGAGCGCCTGCACGCGCTCAAGCATGACCGCCGCGACTTCACCCTCTGGCAACGCAGCCTGCCCGGCGAGCCGCACTGGAGCAGCCCCTGGGGCGAAGGCCGGCCCGGCTGGCACATCGAGTGCAGCGCTATGGCCCTGCGCTATCTGGGCGAAAGCGTGACCGTGCATGGCGGCGGGCACGACCTCGTCTTCCCGCACCACGAGTGCGAGATCGCCCAATCGGAGGCGTTTCTCGGTATCACGCCGGTCGTGCGGGCCTGGGCGCACGTCGGCATGGTGCGGCTGCAGGGCGAGAAGATGAGCAAGTCGCTCAAGAATCTGATCCAGGTATCCGATCTGCTTCAGACCTACTCCAGCGACGCGATCCGCCTCTATCTGCTGGGCACGCACTACCGCGAGTCGCCCGACTACGATGAGACGGAGCTGCGCCGCGCCGCCGATTTGGCCGCCCGCCTCGCCCGCGCCGCCGGCCCCCTCCCCAGCCCTTCCGCTGCTCATAGTCGCGCTCCGCGCGTTAGCGAAGTGTTGGGAGAAGGCGTAAAGGCGGGCGGAGAAGGCGGACCGTTCACCGAGCGCTTCTTCGCGCTGATGGACGACGATTTGAACACGCCCGCGGTGCTGAAGCTGCTCGCCGAGATGGCCACCGCGATCGAGCAGGCGCACGCCACAGGCCGCGAGCCCGATGCATTGCAGCGCGACCTGCGCGAGTTCGGCGGCGTGCTGGGGCTGTATCTCGGCGAATAGGGCGCAGGGCGTAGGGCGTAGGGAAAAGGACGACGCCCGCACTCACGCTGCTGGGCGTTTCCGCGAGCGACAGATAACGGGGCGACAGGGTGGCCCCGGCCCCATCGCATGGCGGCGCGTGCGCTGCTGTTTGTGCAGGCGGATCTGCTGCTGGTGCAGACGAGCCTCGACACCGGCCACGCGCTGGTGTGCGGAGGCGCTGGCGCCAAGACGGAAAGACTCGAACAGAGACAGCCAGCCAGCGATCGGGATGGCGCTCGGCCGCGCCTGCTCCGCGATGCCGGCGTCGGCAAGTCCGCGCTGCAGCCAGCGGCCGCTCGCTGTAAGGCGAAGCGTTTGCCCGACGGTCGGCCGCCGGCAGGTGAAGACGAAGCTCACGAAGTCGCGATAGAGCTGCGCCTGCGCGGCCGGCACAAGCGGCGGTCCGCGCTTGGCGAGCCGCAGCATGACGACATCGACGCTCGGGCGCGGCGCGAAGTCGCTGCGCCGGAAGTGGTAGGTGATCCGCGCCTCGAACCACGGCGCCAGCAGCAGCGCGTAGAGCGTCGTCGCCGGCCGGCCGCAAAAGCGCGCGGCAGCCTCACGCTGCACCACGAGGTATTGGTCCTCCGGCGCGGGCACGGTGCGGGTCAGCCGCGTGACGATCTCCGCCGTGCGGTTGAAGGGAATACTGGCGAAAGCTTTGCAGGGCGCGGCCGGCAGCGGCAAGTCGAGCGCATCGCCCTGGCGGATGACAAGCCGCGGACAGCCGGCAAAGCGCTGCGCCAGCCGACGCGCAAGCGCCATGTCTCGTTCGACGGCGATCACCTGGCGGCAGCGGCGCAGCAGCCGTTCGGTGATGATGCCCGTGCCCGGGCCGATCTCGTAGACCACATCGTTCGGCCCGATCGTCGAGGCGTCGAGCAGGCGATCGACGAGGGCGGGATCGGTGAGGAAGTTCTGCGTGCAGCGAATGTCGCTGTTACTGATGTAACGTGATGCGGACATGCGACGCTCCCGTGTGAACTTCGGGCACAGCAAAACACCGCACGTCCGAAGGCGCTGCGGCGTGGAGCGAAGTCCGGATCGATCAGGAGCGTGCGGCGTGTGAGGATACCGCACGGCGCTTCAACAGGCGCCGTGCGATACCGCCCAGGCGACGAACCCGGCGGGCTCCGCTCAGGCGGTGCGAATGCGAATCATACGTTGACCAAACCCGTACGCAGTCATAGCGACGGCAGTATAACAGGCCGGCCGCGGCGGCGTCCACGGCAGCGGCGCGTGTGAGCGTAGGAGACATATCTGCGCCGGTGGCCGCGCGGGGCACCTAACCCTGGTTGCTTCGCAACCTGTCCCTTCCCGAAACTGGAAGGGTTTGGGTTCGAAGACAGACCATCGATTGGGAGTTCATCCTGCCGCGTGTCCTGCGAGGGCACCGACGCCCCGCCGCCGTCGCACGGCGATTGGCGCGCTCCAGAAGTCCCTTCCCGAGCCGGGAAGGGACAGACGTCGCTTGCGACGTCAGGGTTAGGTGTCCCGCCGGCGCGCGGGCGCGCCGGGCGGGTATCGCTTCGATCATCGTACCGTCGCAGAGGTTCGCCTGCGGCACCGCTCGTTGCCTTCGACACGGGGGAGTGCAACGCTGCGCTGAGAGCGGCCGGCACGCCGCTCGATCGAAGGAGCAGCACCATGCGCGTGGCGATCGGCTTTCACCGGCTGGCGATAGAAGACTGGGACGCCGCCTCAACCTATGCCATCGAGGCCGAGCGGCTGGGCGCGGACGGCATCTGGTCGGCGGAGGCCTGGGCGCACGATGCGGTGACGCCGCTGGCCTACATCGCGGCGAAGACGACGCGGATCAAGCTTGGCACCGGCATCATGCAGGTCGGCGCCCGCACGCCGGCGCTGGCGGCGATGACGGCGATGAGTCTCGCTTCGATGAGCGGCGGGCGCTTTATCCTCGGTCTGGGCGCCAGCGGGCCGCAGGTGATCGAGGGCTGGCATGGCATTCCGTTCAAGCGGCCGATCCAGCGTATGCGCGAGTACATCGAGATCGTGCGCATGGCCTCGCGCGGCGAGCGCGTTGCCTACAAAGGCGAGATCTACGAGTTGCCGCGGCCCGGCGGCGAGGGTAAGGCGCTGAAATCCGGCGCCCAGCCGCGCCAGATCCCGATCTATCTGGCCACGCTCAGCCCGAAGAGTCTCGAAATGACGGGCGAGCTGGCAGACGGCTGGCTGGGCACCTCGTTCATGCCGGAGCACGCCGACGTCTTCTTCGCGCACATTCGCCGCGGCGCCGAGCAGGCGGGCCGCAGCATGGCTGACCTCGATCTGCAGGCCGGCGGCGCCGTGGCCTTCGGCGACGATCTGGAGCGGCTGCTGGCCGTGCGCCGGTCCGGCCTCGCCTTCACCCTGGGCGCGATGGGCTCCCGCCGGCACAACTTTTATAATCAGGCCTTCCAGCGCGCCGGCTATGAGGAGGAGGCGATGGCCGTGCAGCGCCTCTGGCTGGAAGGCAAGCGCGACCAGGCCGCGGCGCTGGTGCCCGACGAGATGGTGCTGCACGCCAACCTGCTCGGCACCGAGGCGATGGTGCGCGAGCGCATCCGCGCGTATCGGAACGCCGGCATCACCACGCTGCGCGTCGACCCCGCCGGGGAGACGGTGCAGGAGCGGCTCGACACGCTCGGCCGCGTGCTCAAGCTGGTGCGGGATGTGAGCGCGGAGCCGGCGAAAGCGGGGGCGGCTACGGTCGAGAGCTGACATCAGGCCGGCCATTCGTGGGAGAATGTCATAGGGCGACCTGCGAGACGTGCGCCCACGCGACGCGATCCGTGCGCTTGAGCGAGCCGGCGGAGTCGAGCGCAGAGGCGCGAAAGGCGATCACGTCAATATCAAAATGCCGAATGGCCAGATTATTACGTTCTCTGGCAGGCGTGAGCCTGTCAAAATTGGCCTGCTCAAGTCTGCCATCCGCAAAGCGGGCTGACCGAGGAGGAGTTCGTGAATCTCCTCGAAGGACGCCGTTGATGGAATACATCATCGTCATCCATCCAGCAGAAGAAGGCGGCTATTGGGCCGAGGTTCCCGCTCTGCCCGGCTGCTTCGCGCAGGGCGATTCGCTCGAAGACCTGCTGGGCGACGCGCGTGAGGCAATTACCTCTCACATCGAGGCCTTGCGAGAGGATGGTCAGCCCGTTCCGCATGGGGGCGTGATCGTCGCTTCGGTGAGTCTGTCGGAGCAGATGCTGGCGGGCTGATCTCTGTCTGCCCCGCCATACCGACAGCGCGTGGGCGCGGCCTTTGCGGCCTACGGCAGCGGCGCGAGGTCCGGCGCAACCCAGCCGGCGCGCGCTGCCGGGCCGGTCAACGTCTCCTGCCGGTAGTGGCGCAGCGGCAGGTTCTTGTCTTCCAGCCAGCCGTTGCCGGCGATGAAGGCGTCGAACTCGCGCGCTGCCGGCGATACCGCCGTGACGTGACCCACCAGCCGTAGCCAGAAGCGGGTCAGCGATTCGTGGTAGAACTGGGCGGCGCCTTTTGCCGCGGCGAATTGGCGCAACGTTTGACAGGCATGGTCGGCACCCGCCGCCACGCCATCGCGAGTGACGTAGAGCCAGGCCATGCGCAGGTGATCGCGGTGGTGGAAGGCGGCGTTCGGCAGCGTGCCGGTCTCGAATGCGGCGAGGAACTGTTCGTCGGTCATAAGAGCATCACCCGGCCGTATCGGCACTCTCCCGTGATACGCCGCGCCGGCTCACGCGGATGGCTGCTTGTACACGGCGCCCTTCGCAGCCGTGATACGATTCAGGCGTAAGGGTGAACCGTTATGACGCTTGAAACGCAGTCGCTCGATATCACGAACGTCCCGGAACTTGCGAGCCTGGCCGATGAAGTTCGGCGCACCGGTCAGCCGTGCCGCCTGCGGCGTGGCGATGAGGAGATTGCGATGGTGGTGCCGCTTGGAACCGCAGTGCTGACGCCCATGCCATACAATCCAGCACTGGCCGCCGTCCTCGCTGGGCTACCCGAGGACAGCGTTGTCGTCAGGACCGCGGGCATCCTGCACACCGACCAGCCATTCCTCGGCTATGAGGAGGAACGCGAGGCCGCGGCGGAGGCCATGGCGCGGGAAGCGGTGGCCAACTGGGAGGAGTGATGGCGGGGCTTCCTCTTGTCGACGCCAACATCTTTCTTCGCCATATCCGCCAGGACCACACCAATCACTCGCCCAGGGCCAGTGCCTATATTGCCCGCATTGAGGCCGGTGCTCTGACCGCTAAAACGAACGAACTGGTCCTCTTTGAGACCGTTTACGTGCTCCAGTCCGTATACCGGATGGCCAAAACCGCCATCGCCGATGCACTGTTGACGTTGATCGCGCTCCCCCACCTCAAGATAGCGAACAAGGCCCGCGTGCGTCGTGCCCTGGACTGGTACGTACGCTACAACCTATCGTTCGTCGACGCCTATCTGGCCGTGTTGGCGCGTGACCAGAAGTTGCCCGCACTCATCAGCTTCGACCGGAACTACGATCGCATTCCCGGCATTCCGCGCGTCGAGCCGTAGTTCAGGGCTGCTTGTAGACGGCGCCGTCTTTCATCACGAAGGCGACGCGGCGCAGCGCCTCGATGTCGGTGAGCGGGTCGCCGTCAACCGCGATCACGTCCGCCCACCTGCCCGGCGCAAGCGTGCCGGTCTGCTGCTCGATGCCGATCACGCGGGCGCCGCCGGCCGTGGCCGCCTGAATCGCCGCCAGCGGCGCCATGCCCTCGCGCACCATGCTCAACGGCTCGTCGGCGTTGTCGCCGTGGGCGCGCAGCGGCCCGCCGAAGTAGTCTGAGCCGGCGCCGATCGTCAGGCCGCTTGCGCAGGCGAGCGGGAACGAGCGTTCGATCGCCGCAATCGCCACCTGCTGCTTGCGCAGCCGCCAGGCTGGCATGTCATGTGGACTGCTGGCCGCGCGGCGGTAGACCGCCAGCAGCGCCAGCGTGGGCACGAAGCAGGTGCCGTGCCGCTTCATCTCCTCGGCGCACTCTTCGTCCAGATAGTAGCCGTGCTCGATCGAATCGATGCCGGCGCGCACGGCGTTGAGGATATCCGCCTTGCCCTGCGCGTGCGCGGCCACGCGGCGCTTCGCTCGGTGGGCCTCCTCCACGATCGCCGCGATCTCCTCGCGGGTGAAGTGCTCGTCTTCGGGATCGTCGTTCTCCGAGCCCACGCCGCCGGTGGTGCAGATTCTTATGAGATCGGCGCCCGCGCGGATGGCGGTGCGCACGGCGCGGCGGCACTCTTCGGGCGAGTCTGCCAGGATCGCGCCCGGCCGGCGGCGCGCCTCTTCGAGCGGCCGGTAGTGCTGGTCGGCGTGGCCGCCGGTCTGCGAGATGATCGGCCCGGCGGCGTAGATCCGCGGCCCGATAATCGCGCCCTCGTTCACCGCGCGCTTCAGCGAGAGCGCCACGTCCGAACCGACGTCGCGCACGGTGGTAAAGCCGGCGTCGAGCAGCTTGCGGCAGTCCTCGGCGGCGCGCAGCACCTGCAAATCGTGCGGCGTGGTTACATCCACGTAGCTGCGCCCGCCGCGCAGGTGCACGTGCACGTCCATCAACCCGGGCAGCAGCGTGCGCTCACCCAGGGCGATGCGGCAGGCGTTGGACGGCACGTTCACGCTTTTCGCCGACCCGGCGGCTACAATCGCGCCCTTTTCGATCAGCACCACGCCGTCGCGCAGCGGCTCGGGTGAGACGCCGTCGATCAGGCGGTCGGCGTACAGGGCGATGGCAACCGGCGATGGCTGGGGCATGGCAAACGCCTCCGCGGGTGAGATGGATGCGATCCGCGGAGAGCGTAGCGCAAACGGCGCCGAACGCAAGCACGCCCGGCCGCGCGGCCTGCCCAAAGCTGGGCGGCACGCGACGGCCGGGCGAGAAGAGGAGAAGCAGCTACTTCCGGAGCGCTTACAGCCGGCGGTAGTAGCCACCGCCCGTGAACAGAGCAGCGACCAGCGCGATCAGGCAGATGATCAGCAGCCACTTGGCCACGAACAGGCCAAGGCCGCCGAAGACCAGGAACAACAGAATCAGGAGCACGAGCAGGGCCAACATCTCGATCGATCCTCCGCTGGTGACGGTCTCGCTTCCCACTTCCCCGCGCGTCTCAGGCGTGCGGCCGGTCTCGGCCGGCAGGGAGCGAAACGGTCGTCGGTGCGCGGGTGCGCCGCCTTGCACGATACGGGAGCGGCGGATCGCGCAGCATCCTTCCTTCGGCTTCGATAGCCTACCTCTGGCTCTCATCCCTTCGGCTTTTGGCCGAGGGCTGACTGAGATCGTCTCCCTCGACCGCGGCTTCGATCTTGTGCCGGGCATTACCCGCGTCGAGTCCTGAGGCGCTGCCGTCGGCCCTCATCCTCTCCCGTCTCCTTCCCCCAATCCTGGCGGGAAGGAGACGATCCTGCGCGGAGCGTTCCGTGGCCGGCGCGGTTAACCCGACGCCGATCGGATCGCTCCACGCAGGATCGCCCCTTTCCCTCATCCCAGATCGCGCTCTGCGCGATGTAAACGATTGGGGGAAAGGGGACGGGGGATAGAGGGCCGAACGCCGCGGGTCGCCGGCGCTGCCCCTCGCCACGCTGATCCGCTAGACTCGACCCTGTTTGCATCACGCATTCAATCCAACGCGCCAACGCGCCAACGCGCGACCGGCGCATGGGGGATGGCATGGCGGAACCGCGGCGCTGGGGCTTCTCGCTGCCCCTCGAAGGGCTGAGCCTTGCCGAACAGCGGACGGCGATCGTCGAAGCCGAGCGCAACGGCTACACCGATGCCTGGTCGCTGGAAGTGGATGGCATCGACTGCTTCACGCCGCTGGCCGCGGCCGCCGCCTGGAGCGAGCGCCTGACCGTCGGCACGGCGATCGCCAACGTCTACACGCGCACGCCGTCCGTGCTCGCCATGCAGGCGGCGGCGCTGGCTGAACTCGCGCCCGGCCGCTGTGTGCTCGGCATCGGCTCTTCCTCTCCCGCGATCGTGGACGACTGGGGCGGGCTGCCGTTCGCCGACCCGTACCGGCAGGTGCAGGACGCGACGAAGATCCTGCGTGGGCTGCTGGGCGGCGAGCGCGTCAGCTTCGAGTCCGGCCGCTTCCGCGTGCGCAACTTCCGCCTCTCGCGCCCGCCCGCGCAGCCGGTGCCGATCTACATCGCCGCGCTGCGCGAGGGGATGCTGCGCCTGGCCGGGCGGCTGGGCGACGGCGCGATCATCAACTGGCTCTCGGCCGAAGACGTGAAACAGGTGGCGCCGATCGCCAGAGCGGCGGCGCAGCAGGCGGGCAAAGACCCGCAGCGCTTCGAAATCGCTTGCCGCATCTTCGTCTGCGTCACGGATGATGCGGCGCATACGCGCCAGCTCGCGAAGCGCCTGATCACGACCTATCTGACCACGCCGGTCTACGCGGCCTTCCATGAATGGCTGGGGCGTGGCCCGGCGCTGCGGCCGATGCTCGACGCCTGGGCCGCGGGCGATCGGCGTGGCGCCCTCGCCGCGGTGACGGATGACCTGGTGGACGAACTGGTGCTGATTGGGAGCGCCGAGCGGTGCCGCGAGCGCGTGCAGCAGTACGTGGACGCGGGCGTAACGATCCCGGTGCTGCACTTCTCGCCCTTCGCACCCAACGGCACGCCCGGCGAGCAAAGCGTCGCCGCGCTGCGCGGACTGCGGCCCTCGCCCTCACCCCGGTGACATCTCTAGGAACCCTCTCCCAATTCTGGTAGAGGAAGAAGGGCCATCCTGAGGCTGATTCACGCGCCGGTCGTGAATCCATCCGGAAAGAGGCGTATCCATGCCTGGTCCTCTGCATGGCTACACGGTGCTCGAACTCGGCGGCGGCGTGGCCGCGGGCTACTGCGGCCGGCTGCTCGCCGGCTTCGGCGCCGAGCTGATCAAGGCCGAACCGCCGGGTGGCGACCGCACCCGCCACATGCGCGTGGCGCCCCGTTCGCCGCTTCCCGACCCCGAGGCCGCGCCCGCCTTTCTCTATCTGGGCATGGGCAAGCGCAGCCTCATCGCCACGCCCGACGACGCGGGCGACACGGCGCGGCTGCGTGAACTGGCGCGCCGTGTGCAGGCCGTGATCGTGGACCGCCCGCCCGCGCAGCTCGCGCCGGTGGGACTGGACTACGACAGCCTCAGCCGCGACAACCCCGGCCTCGTCTACACCGCCGTCACACCTTTCGGCGCCTGGGGACCGGCGGCAAACGACGCGGCGGAGAACATCACCGTCTTCGCCCTGGGCGGACAGATGAGCATCACCGGCGAGCCGGACCGCGAGCCGCTCTGCACCGGCGGTGAGCAGGGCTGGTATCAGGCCGGTTTGCATGCTTTCGCCGCCACGACGTTTGCCCTGCTCGGCAGTCAGGAAACCGGTCCTGGCCAGTTCGTGGACATCAGCGCCGTCGAATGCATGGCGGGAGCGCTGGAAGGCTTCGGTCCGGCTGCACACTTCTCGGGCATGCCCACGCCGCGCACGGGCAAGGCCCGCTTCGCGCTGATGGGCATCTACCCCGCGCAGGACGGCTACGCCGGCATTTTCGCCGCGCCCGGCCAGATTCCGATCTTCGCCAAAATCCTTGGCCGGCCCGACATCGCCGCCGACCCGCGTTTGCAGACGCTGCTCGGGCTGGTGCAGGCAAACGACGAAATGGCGCCGATCGTCGAGGATTTCTTCCGCGGGCGCACGAAGGCGGAGATTCAGCGTCTCGGCCGCGAGACGACGATGACGATCGCGCCGGTGGCCGCGATCGTGGAGACGGCCGCCAGCGCCCAGCTCGCTGCCCGCGGCTTCTTCGTGGATCTGCCGGCCGGCGAAGGACGCAGCGTGCGCGTGCCCGGTCCGCTCTTCCGTATGAGCGCCACACCCTGGCAGTCGCGCCCGGCGCCGCGGCTGGGCGAGCTGGGCTGGGAAGAAGCGCAGCGGCTCGTGCGCGACGCGCGCCCGGCGCCCGCCCTGCCGCGCCCTGAGCCGCCGCCCCGTCTTGCACCGCCGCAGGCGAGCGTGTTCACGCAGGCGGGTGCAGTTCCTGCGCCGATCGTGCGCGACCGGCCGGCGCGCGGCCTCTTCGCCGGGCTGCGCGTGCTCGACTTCACCGCCTACTGGGCCGGGCCGTATACGACCAAGTGGCTGGCCGACTTCGGCGCCGAGGTGATCAAGGTCGAACCCGTCAACCGGCTGGACCTGATTCGCAGCGCCTCGCAGGACTTCAGCTTCGCCCGCCCCTACGATGTGAGCGCCTACTTCAACGACTACGCCCGCGGCAAGCAGAGCCTCGGCATCGATCCGTCGCACCCGCTGGGCAAGCAGGTGATTCTCGATCTGGTGCCGCACTGTGATGTCGTCGTGGAGAACTTCAAGGCCGGGCGGATGCAGGCGCTCGGCCTCGGCTATGCGACACTGCGGGCGCTGCGGCCGGACCTGATCATGGTCTCGATCTCGGGCTACGGCCAGGACGGGCCGGACGCGGGTCTGGCGGGCGTGGGCACGAACATGGAGCAGCTCAGCGGCCTTGCGTCGCTCAATGTCTACAGCGACCAACCACAGCCTTACAACAGCGGCATCGCCTACGGCGACCCCAACGCCGGTTGCGCGGGCGCCGCGGCCGTGGCGATGGCGCTGATGCACCGCAACGCCACGGGCGAGGGGCAGTACGTCGATATCTCCGGCTTGGAAGGGCTCGTCTCGCTGATCGGCGAGCAGTTCGCGGCACTCTCGCTCGGCCTGGCGCCGGCGCCGAAGGGCAACCGCCATCCCGATATGGCGCCGCACGGCTGTTATCCCTGCGAAAGCCGGCCCGGCGCGGACGGCGCGATCGCGGAAGACCGCTGGGTGACGATCGCCGTCTCCGACGACGAGGCCTGGCAGCGGCTGTGTCGCCTGATCGAGCGCGAAGACCTGCTCCACTACCGCACGCTGGCGGAGCGCCGCGCCGTCGAGCACGAGCTGGACGCGGCGATCATGGGCTGGACGCTGCTGCGCGACGACTGCACGGCCGCGCGCGAGCTGCAAGCCGCCGGCATCGCCGCCGCGCCGGTGCTCTCCCCGCGCGACCTGTTGGCCGACCCGCAGTTACGCCTGCGCGGCTACTTCGAGACGGTGGACGACCCGGACATGGGGCCGTGGCCGCACGACGGCGTCGCCTGGCGGCTGAGTCGCACGCCCGGCTGGGTGCGCGGCCCGGCGCCGCGCCTGGCACAGCACACGCGCGCCGTGCTGACCAACGTGCTCGGCTACTCGGCAGAGCAGATCGAGGCGCTGTACCAGGCTGGCGCCGCGGGCGATGCACCGGCGCGCTGAGGCGCGTGCGGACTGCCGCCGCTCGTCCGGATGCCTTCAGTCACCGATCTCGCGTTCGTCACGAAACGCCGCCGCGGCCCGCACGAAGGCGCCGATCAGCGGGTGCGGCCGCTCCGGCGTCGAGTTGTGCTGCGGCAGGAACAGGGAGGCAATGAAAAAGCGCAGCGCCGGCAGCTCGACTGCCCGCGCCTCGCCCTCCGCGCTCCAGCCGCTGATCTGCAGCCCCGCGCCCGCGAGCGCCGACTGAAACGCCGGGTTCACCTGGTAGCTGCACTGGAACGGCTCGGATAACGCCGTGGCGCCGCAGGCGGCGGCAACGCGCGTGCCCGGCTCCAGCCGGATCGCCTGGCTGCCGAACAGCGCCGGACCGCTCGCGCCCGGCACGGCACAGGCGACCTGGCTGATCAGCGGCGTATCCGTGCCGCCGTACTCTTCGTGGCCGGCATCACCCATGCCGAGGACTGAGCGTGCATACTCCAACACGGTATGCTGAAAGCCGCCTCAGGTGCCGGTGAAGGGCCAGTCGCGCTCGCGCGCGAAGCGAATGCCGGCGAGGGCGCCCTCCATACTCCGATAGGGGCTGCCCGGCGAGGCCCAGAGGCCGTCGCAGACGGAGAGCGCCGCTTCGGCGTCCGCTTCCAGCAGCGCCGGCGTCGGCAGCCAGCGCACGTCAAGCTCGTGGCCCAGCCTCGCGGCGGCGTGCGCCAGCGCCTCGTTCGTCGCCACATGCGACGGCCGGCCGTCGTAATCGCCGATCACGCCGATCACCAGCGGGGAAGACATCGCGTACCTCCGCGGCGTCCGCCGCCTACCCCTGCCTCGCGTAAACGCTCGGCTGTGCTTGGAACGTCTCCGACGGTTGCGCTGCGGCTATTGCACGTCTCCGACGGTTGCGCTGCGCTCTGGTCCACAGGGGAGGGGTTGTCCAAGAGCGATCGGTAGCTCTCGAACCAACCCTTCCCGTGTCGGGAAGGGAGACGCGGCGCAAGACGCGGCGGGGTTAGGTGCTCGCTCCAGCTTCAGGCACGGGCGCTGCGCCCCGCAAGGCCCGCCGCCGCGATGATCTCGGGGATGCGCTGCTCCCAGTAGGGCGCCAAAAGGTGCACCCCCGCCACGCCGGGCAGCGCGGCCAGCGCCGCCGCCGTCTCCGCGCAGATCGCCAGGCTCTCCTGCGCGAACGCCTCGTCGTCGAGGCCGGCGAGGCGGCGCTCGATCGCCTCCGGGATGCGCACGCCGGGCAGCCGCCGTACGAACGTCAGCACGCGCGGCGATCGCAGCGGCCCCGTCGAGGCGATGATCGCCAGCTCGCGGTCCAGTCCCGCCGCCCGAACGTCCCGCAGCCAGGCGGCGAAGCCCGGCACGTCGAAGACGTACTGCGTCTGCACGAAGCGCGCCCCTGCCGCCGCCTTCTCGCCCAGCCGCTCGATACGCTGCTGCCGCGACTGCGCGAACGGATGTCCCGCCGCACCGAGCAGCAGGCGCGGCGGTGATCGCAGCCTGCCGCCGTCGAGGAAACGCCCCGCCATCAGCCCTGAGGCCGCGCACAGCAGCCCAACGCTGTCCAGGTCGAACACCGGCGGCACGGGCGAGCCGGCTGCCGGCGCATCGCCGGTCAGACAGAGCACGTTGGCAACGCCGAGGCTGGCCGCGCCGATCAGGTCGGACTGCAGCGCCAGGCGGTTGCGATCGCGGCACTGCAGCGTCGGCACCGGCTCCAGCCCCTCGTCCAGCAGCAGGCGGGCGGCGGCCAGCGGCGCCATGTGCGCGGAGACGGCCTGGCCGTCCGGCACGTTGGCCGCCAGCACGTGGCCGCGCAGCAGCCGCGCCCGCCGGCGCACGGAGGCGGCATCGGCGCCGGGCGGCGAAGTCAGCTCGGCAGTAAGCACGAAGCGGCCGTCACGCAGCGCCGCGTCCAGCGCGGAAACGGGATCGGCCAGATCGCGCACGCAAGGCCTCCGCATGCCTATACTACGGCGTGCACGAACGGCTGGCCCTCACTCTCCCTTCCTCTCTCTCCCAGGATTGGGAGAGAGAGGCGATCCGGTGTCGGGCGATCCGGAGCAGCGTTGGGTTAACCGTTCCGGCCACGGAACGCCGCCCCATCACGCCGCAGCAGGGTTAACCGCGCCGGCCACGGAACGCCCTCCCCACGATCGCCCCTCTCCTTCTCCTATTATTGGGAGAAGGAGAGGGGAAGGGGGCGAGGAAGAGGGCCGAACGCTGCGCAGTAATCTCGAAGGAGGCAGACCATGCCCACACCTCGTCAGATGATGCTTGACACCGGTGGGTCGTTCGCCTGACCGACGCGCGTCTGTAACGACCGAGACGAGTTCCCTCCCTCCCGGACCCCATCCCGCTCGGGACGGCTCCGTGGTGCTCA
>Ga0207416_1003039_pt1 | contig 16806 bp, 15 predicted proteins | sample PaiPotPPM11metaG_FD_184107 | JGI IMG/M metagenome (GOLD analysis project Ga0207416, IMG submission 184107) | Iron sulfur acid spring bacterial and archeal communities from Banff, Canada, to study Microbial Dark Matter (Phase II) - Paint Pots PPM... ...
ATCGAGGAGAGCCAGGCGGAGACTTTTAGTTATAAAGGTCAATAGTAATCCCTTCCGTCATGACGGTTCCTACACTGCAGGTTCTGTTAGCTCATATATCTTAGAGTCTTCTGCGTACAGGTAATTCAAGCTTCCCAAACACAACAAAGGTAAATTCCAATCAAATGTTTATTTAATCGCAGCTAATAGTAATTAGTAATATATAATGAGCAGCAGTACTTCGTGGCACAATCCCAACGCTGATAACAATAATCAAAGTAAAATATGTCCTAATTGCGGACAAGTGAACGACAGATATGGCTTGCCTATATATCCTTTCAACAAATCAACCAAGGTATTGAACTGGTGCACAAAGTGCTTAAGCACGGTAGATGATATCACAACCGCTGATCGAGAACTCCCTCAGGGCGATAAGGCGTAAGTTGGGGCGAAGATACAGTCTACATTGTTTTTATGGTTATTTATTTATCACATAAAAGTCATAAGTGAGGTTTTTGTCTGCTCTTGACGTTTGGCGTTTAGCGTGATATTCAATTAATGTCCAAAACGCAGGGAACGTCTCCACCAATCCTAAAATGGGACAGAGTATGAGAGTTTGCAAATGCAACACGAATCGCTTTGACCATGCTATCTTCGAATATCTTAGGTTTAAAAATAATCCTATTTGATATGAAAGAAGCCATATCATAGAAGAAAACAACAAGATCGCGCCAATACCAAATTGAAAAGCACCCATGTTCCCAAAAAAATGTACACTCAATTCAGAATAAAGTGTTCTCAGTAAGTTCCCAAAGACAGCCATGCCATCAGCGCCAACTCTATAATTGATTATAGTATTTGATGTGATAAGGAAGAGAGGTAGGTTCATGTGGAAAGAAAGGATTAAAGAAATGAAGCCAGAAGCAAAGCCCATAAAATACGTAATCAGCTTGTAGGAGAGCTTAAATCTATGAATCAGAGGAAACTTGTTTATGTTCTGCAAGCTACCCAGAACCCATCTACGCCTTTGCATGAAGTGGTCCTTGATGTTTAAGGGCGGCTGCTCCAAAAGAATGCCTCCGTGCCAGCCCATAGATCTTGGACCATATTTATGGTACACTTGATAGCCGAACATCTGGTCTTCTGCAAGAGTGGGTCCGAAATCCCAACCGATCGTATCCTCGACATCTGATCTTACCAGTAAATTGCTTCCGTGCATATGCAATGGAGAGGTCTTGACATATTGCTCATTTTTCATCTGCGAAACGCAATCGTAGCAAGTAAATGGCCTTATGGATTCAGCAAGTGCTGTTAGGATGTTCGCCGATTCAAATTTTAAAGGGTAGAAAATGGGTCCTTCAAAGGCTAGTCCTTGACCGTCTCTGATGGCTTTCAGAAGAGAGAGAACAGTTTGATGTGTAACATAACTTTCGTCGTCCATATGGAAGATCCAGTATTTCGAAGTATTTCTTCCAGTTTTGCGCCTGGATTCGACTGCATATTGTAATGCCCTTCCTTTCTTGATTGCACTACTTCTGAAGCTTTTTTCAACTAGCACAACCTCACTATTTGAGTCGGACAGGGTATCAATGTCCTGTGGGTCGTCAGTAATAACCGAGATTCGGTAATCGAGATACTTTATCTTGTCACAAGATGCGACTATTGAATCGATACCTCGCAGTACGACCGGCGTCTTTGTTGCAGAACGACTAGTTATTTGGAATATTATTACCGGGTCGTTATGAATTCGTTGAACGTCCTTTCCTATGAAAGATTCCCTATTCTTCAGAAACCTGATTATCGATACAAATGCAATAGGGACGTTAGTAAGCCATACAACTGTTATAATGCCTACTAGGATATCGTCTAGCAACATCTAGAGACAAAATAGTTCATAATATATAATAACCGCTTTCTAGAATTTTGTAAAGGTGAGCTCGACGGTTTGTTGCAGGCATACATTAAGATACTAGAATAATCCTAAGAAAAAGATGTCTAATTTCGATTTTCTAAACATACTACGGCTTATAATAGAATTATCTAATTTCTAGAAAAACTATGGATAAAAAGAGTTGCCGTACTTGTTTCGATGGGAGCTCAGACCATAATGCCTCCGGAGAGCAAGTTAAACGAACGCAATGATGCAACCTACTGCGATCAATGTAAGGGTTATACTGTTATCTTTGATATGGTTTCAAGTGAGTACGTTTGCAGCTCCTGCGGTTGCGTTGCAAACGATAAATTCTTCAACAATGAACACTCGAGCGGATATTCTGGTCAATCTGGCTTCAGCGATAGATCCAGAACTGGCATGCCTGAATCTTTGGCTATACACCATAAGGGACTATCCACTTTAATAGGGATGGGGGACACAGATGCGCGCGGTAAAGCGCTGGAGCCAGCACAGAGAATGAAAATGCAAAGATTGCGCACTTGGAATAACAGATCTCAACTGAATGACTCAATATCGCGAAATTTGGAGAAGGCTTTAAAATTTCTAAATAATTTTGGCGATAAACTATACCTCAGCCAAGCTGTAATGGAAAGTGCTGCATATATCTACAGGAAAGCAGCAATAAAAAAGCTCGCAAAGGGCAGATCAACCCTAGGGCTTGTAGGGGCAGCGCTTTACGCCGCGTGCAGGGAGACTGCAACCCCGAAAACGATTTCTGACGTAGCTTCAGTCTGTAATTTGTCCAGTAAAGACGTGATGTCGCATTATAAGTTGATATTGAGAGAGCTTTCTTTACAAATGCCGGTACTGCATGGGCCAGATTATGTTACACTCATCGCCAACAGACTTGACCTGAGTGAGAAAACAAAACGAGAGGCACTTAAAATATTTTCGGAGGTACAGCAGAACCGAATATCAATCGGGAAGAACCCCAGAGCGCTGGCAGGCGCTGTAATATATTTGGCTTCACAAACCTGCAACGAGTTTCTCCGACAGGTCGAGATATGCCAAGTAGCTGACATATCCACAGTCTCTCTCCGGAAAAGATGTAAGGAGATTAAGGCAACCCTGGAAGTTTAGCTTGTTAGGTATTCACGGAATCTTCTTGATATAACGTACAAACTCCCCGCCATGATGAAGATTCTCTAATTGCTCCCTGGCTATCTTTATATATGCAGCCTGGAACCCAGGATATGCTTCTTTGCAAGAGAACAAAGTCAATATCATTCCTTGGTGATTGATCTTGAAACCTTGACAGGGCTCATGTCCTCTGATAACAAGTTTGCTGGCCAACGTATTAAGCCACTTTTTGGATATCGCTATCCCAAAATGTTTACCATAGCCTCTCCTGGAATACTCCCAATCCAACCCATTACTAATATGTTCCATTGGGTCATTCCACAATATTTCCTCCATAGCAGTACTACTGATGAACGGGTTTTGAACATCAGATCCAAGACCATTTTCGCTACGTTCATGTAGTAACAAATCGTCCCCTGTTGGTAGACCTCCGTGAACGATTAAAAGTTGTTTCGGTATCAAGACGATTAAACTAAGCAACCGAAAGAATGGTATTATCTTATTGCCATAGATAGACTCTGCCATTTTATGTCCGTACTTCTGAGCGAGTTTCAGTGGCAAATCATGCGAAGAAAAAGGAAACTCCACTGGAGCTTCATGATTTCCACGCATTAAAACGACTGAGTTGGGGAATTTTTGTTTCAAATAACAGATTACATACAGCACGCCAATAGAGTTGCTTCCCCTGTCCACGTAATCACCAAGAAATATGAGCTTATTTTTGGGATTTGTCAGTCTAGTCTCAAAATCAATATCTTTGAGCACCCATAGCAATGATTGCAAGTCACCATGAATATCGCCTATGAGAACAAGCTCTTCTGGAAGACTGTCCAACTCAACCATCTGAGCGTTCACCTTGCCGCGGTTGATATGTCCAATTTGCCTTTCTTTCTCAATAGCAGCCGTAGCATTCTCTACAACCTCCGTGAGAGCCTGCGCCTGTACTTCAACGAACAATTCTTCGAAGTCTTCTAGCAAGTTAGATGACTTGTGTTTGCTTATGAAGAGTTAAATATTTTGTCAGCAATAACGGATTAGGCTGGTTCCTCTTCAGAATACCGGTAGTTCACCGTCCGGCATCCCGTTCTCTGACTGTTTTGGCATTGGCTCTGCTAAGAAAAGGAAGAACCTACGAGTCATCTTCTTGGCGAACGCGCGTTGCATTTGAAGACAGCTGATCCTAGTTAAAAAGTATATTTATTAAAAGCCACTCGTAGTGATCTAATTTAGATCATAATTGCCACTAAACACAAAAGGATGGAGTAATAGGGGATGGTTAGAGATCATTGAATTTATACTTTCCATGTGTGAGGGAGGCGCACGAAAAACGCATGTAATGTATAGATGTAATTTGAATTCTAAACAAATTAGTGAATATTTGAACTTTCTTATAGATTGCGGTATGCTGGAAAGAGTACAGGAAAGGGCTAATTCGAAGCGTTATATTTTCAGGACTAGCGAGTTGGGTAATAAATTTATAGGCAGATATAAGCAGATGGCAGAGCTATTCAGCAACCCGCCTCCGCCATCAATAATGAATGAATGATACCCATGTCCTGTTTCAAGTCATTAGATCCTCATAGCTTAATTCTATCACAAAAGTTATCAGTAACATATATAAATTTCATATCTATGTCCTAATCTATGAATAATATTTCTATCGAATACTTACACTCACGTTAAATGAAATGTAAGTATTATTCTATCGTCGGCAAAATGAAGAATCGTAGTCGTTACGAAGTCATAGCTGCAATTCTAAAATCAGCATGTAAAGAAGAAACGCGTACTAAGATAATGTACAAAGCTATGCTAAGCAATGATCAATGCAAAATATATCTTGATTCTCTTCTTCAAAGCTGCCTAATCCAGGAAGTTGACAATGGCAATAAAATGGTATATAGAATCACGCAGAAGGGGAATAGGTTTCTTTCATACTACGATCAAATGAAAGAACTGCTGCCAGTCGGAGTCGAAGAGAACGTAGCTGAAGAGTACTACCACCTTAGTGCTAACCCTATCTAAACTAGAGATTCAAGTCTCAGGGCTGGATATCCTGCAGATCTGTCAGTCACAACTGCGTAAGGATGCGTTTCAGGCTTCACAGAATGCAGCACCAAGGTGCCACTAATGAATGTGAGGTGGAGTTGGACATCTGCCATTTCTGAAAGGTTGAGCTCTGTGCTATAATGCTGCCTCACTGCAAGCAGAGTGAGATCTGCCGTAGCGCTGATGAAGGGTAGGAGATCGGTTCCATTCGCCTCGTTGTATTGATGTATCCTGTGACACATAGCAGTCCCCAATACATTCACCAGAAGTTTGTTAGGATAGTTTCGCCTTGTTTTAACCATCATATCACGGAAGTATTGGATTTGTTTTTCAGAATTACCCACGTTTTGATATTGCGACATAGTAGGATCTGAATGAAGATCGTCGTTTGTGCCTGTATAAAGAATCTTTACGAGATCTTTTTTCTGCTCTGTCGGCAGATATGGTCGAAGATAACTCATAATTACCTTCGCATCAATCCCACCAGAAGCTTCAATTAATACGGGATTGTCGTTTCTGAGTATGTTTGAAATTATTCCTGCTAGTATTGCGAGAGTTATCTTTGCATGTATGTTCGATTGCGTTTCTAGGAGTACGATGCCTTTCTTCGGGAATCCTCCTCCAAGCGCTTCGTCAAGCTGCTCAAATCCGCTAGGGACGTGATGATCCTGCGTTGGTGATGGGGTATGTATTGGTGATCTTCTCCTCAGTCGTTCCGTCTGATTTATGTTACTGTTAATGTTATTGTTGTTATACGAATCACTAAACATAAAGTCACACGGATCATAAGGATTGTAGCTCTGAAAAATACCTTTATTCAGGGTATAGATATACGAGGGTTTTTTGATCTGGATTCCTCTCAGTTTCGTCAAGGCGATTTCTCGTATCCTCATCCCATCATGTAGCTTTTGATTCAATTCCACGATCCCATCCACCAGGAAATCGAGAGTAGTGTCAGTAGGATTTTCACTGATAAAAATCAATTTCGCACCCGCTCTTTCCCGCCACGTTTGCAAAACCCGTTCATTGTTCAGACGGGCTTCTTTGTCCATAAAAGATGCAATGGCATCCCAACTATCGATAATAATTATTGGTGCCTTAACGTCCATCAACTGATTTGTAATTCTTTCAAAGAGCGACTCGGGTTCATCGAGCCGTGCATCCTCAAAGCTTGAGAGGTTATAACCTATTCGATGCGACGATGATGCCAGTGGTGGCGTTTCATCTTGATTTGGGACTATATCCACATATCTACCAAGCCACGGATAGTAGACAAAAAGTTGTTTTGGAGATAGCCTCGTTGAAATATAAAAGAAGTTGTTTTTGATCTTTAAGGTTCTCAGAATAGTAAGTGAGAGTGTGGTTTTACCTGCTCCCGCATAGCCTTTAACGAGTAACGAATAGGTATCGCGCCGAACAAATTCCAGCAGCTCGTAAGGGATAAGGGCTGCTGTTCTTCTGCTGCTGTTAGTGTCGTTCTCAAGCCTGCCATGGCGTTTCCCAGCTCTCTTTTCCAATCCAGTAAGCACTTCCATTGCGGTAATAATAAATTCTTTCTAATTTTGGTAGAAAAATCTACCCGCCAAAAATCGATCATCATGTGACATAGTTCTGGCAGCAATGGTAACTGCAATGGCCATGGAAAAGGGCAGTTGTGTAGCTCAAGAAACGATATCTATTCACAATGCCTTAAAACAGTACGGCATTGTTTTGGGGCCCTAGCATCAAATTATAATGACCACGCTTCGAATCCGTCGCTGCCGTGAAGATAAGTGAAACCTGCCTATCATGTGGGAGATCCGATCGAGAGAATTGCTCGCTAAAGTTACCCAAATCTGCCGCGAAGGTCCTTAACGCTTTCATGTAGGCAAGTAGCCGTCAAAAAACATACATTGGCTCAGGCACCCTTAATGCCCTGCGCCACAAGTACTGAATAGCAGCCAAGGCCACAGTCTTCACATATGGGCTTTAACGCGTCACCGTCTGCACTACCTATGCAACACGGCTGCTTCACCCTTCCCATGTGATCCAACGAGAGTATGGCCCAGGAAGGACACTGTACAGGCGTGGTACCCACCCCTCCCCAGTTACCTTTCATCAATGATAGTTGCTTGACACCATTGACCACAAAGTCCGGATATTTCTCTTTTAGCGCAATAAGTTTGTCGACCACTTGGCTACGTTTCTCTCCAAATGGCAGCCATAAAGGGTCACCTTTAATAAATGGAGTATGAAATTGAAATCCTATCTTATTCACTTTTCCTATCCACTCATGTACCAAATCCTCTACAGCGAAGTAATTTAATGAATTAATTGTCATCGTGATCCATATGTCTTTCCAGATTGGTTTTCCTCCTCGGCGATCAGGACTTCCTGCGATATAATCCAAAATATTCTGTTTAGTTTTCGAATAGGAACCTTCTCCTCTAATACTATCATGTACTTTCTCTGTCCCATCCATAGATATCCAATAAAAGTACAGATTTTCAAATCTCTTTAGAGGATATGTTCCGTTGGTGACTACACAAACGCGTTTAGGCATCTCCTCGCAGAATACTTGAATAACATCAGGACGCAGAGTCGGTTCACCCCCGACTAGCGTCACAACAAAGAGGTGATGCTTTTTGAAAGTATTCTTAATTATCTCTCTCCATTCTTCTGGGCTCAAATCATTGTTGTTATTCTTCCTATTCAACCACCAATAACAATGTGTACAATGCAGATTGCACACATTAATGATGTCTACAGACCCGTACATCTGAGGTTTTGCATTGAAAAGTTTGATGCTAGCATACTTCGTAAATATACTAAGATAGAAGGGCATTTCGCGAAGAAGATCAGTTAGGCCACGACCATAGATTAGATCTACCACACAGTGGAATAATAGGACAGGTAAATAAGTTTACAGGAGCTTATATTCTTCTCTTCTCGGTTCTTGAAAGTTGGTCATTTAAAAGTGAATTTGGCTAGTCTGTATGTTGTCTTTACTGCGCCTATACCTAATCTAACAGCTAGTGATTGACTTGCAAGAGGGATCAACATCCTATTCGCAATATCCCTACATAGAAATAGAACCCGACTCCATGGATGCATGATAGTGGCGCTGTTAGCTTCTAGCGCAAGAAGTCCGTCCATCGTAGTCGAGAAGTACTCAGAGTAAAACAGCATCCGCCTCTCTCGTGTCCTTTCAACAAAGCCTTTTAACATTAGACCCGTTATTACCTGGGAAATAATTGAGACATTAACACCTAGTTGTCTAGCGATCTTCTTCTCAGTCTTTGACTTGACCTTTATTGATTTTAATACTTGATATTCTAGTCTCAGCAATAGCGAGCTCTGGTCGTCGATCTCGATGTTGCTCAACGGCACAAGTTAATGGGTCAGTAGTATTATTTAATTTATCCGTTTGTTGATCTCGGTCAGATAAATATATGAAAATCTAACAAATCGTCAAACGATGTTTATTAGGTTTTTAAAAATCTAGACATATATGCAAGATATATCGGCGGTGAGTTACTTACCTAGTCCCACTCTCGTTCGTTGTATAATTGTACATGTTAAGTCACAAAACCTATGGAGTTCAAATCTAAACGTTGGCCCTTTAAGAACCAAATGATTCAGATATAAAACTAACCCGACATTCCGGCATTTTGGATTAATAATATCAGTATCAGTTTTTATCTAGATGGCATCTGAATTTTTTTTATCATTGTATCAGCATGGCTGACAAAAAAATTGGCCAATAAACAATCTTTCGCCAAATTCGGCCTTCATCCTTAAGTACGATTATTTACTGGACAGTTTTGTATGGCGTCTATAAAACTGGCAGTTGTTTCTAACATTGTATTGGATTCGATTCGAGACACGGAAGGGATCGTGACTGAAAGCCTTGGAGGTCCAGCAGGCTATTGCGGTCTGACTGCTAGACGCTTCAGTTTCGATGTTAGTCTGGCTACAAAAATAGGAACAGATTTCCCACCAGCATACAAGCGCTTCCTGCTAGCTGAAGGGATTATGCTAACAGACTGCCAATTGAGCCATGATCGCGACACTACGAGATTCCGACTCGCATCAAATAGAGATAATAATAACATAAGAAGTTTGTTTTTGTCTTCAAAATGCGCACAGATCACCATAGATGATATAGAAAAAATAGAGACGGATTGCTGGCTCGTAAGTCCAGTAATCGATGAAGTGCCTGAAGATGTGCTTAGAGCAATAATACTCCACGGAGGCAGAAGAGGGTTCGTTATGGTCGACCCACAAGGTTATACTAGAATTGCTAATTCATCAGGTGAAATCACATCAGTCAATAAATTATCTTTGAACCTATCAGGGGTGAGTGCGATAAAAGCTGACAAAACAGAGCTAGCACTCCTTACAGGTGGTCTCGAAGGGCTTCCAGCAATGCAGCATCTACAATCCAGAACTGGGATAAGGTTTGTAATATCAACAGAATATCGTATTATCCATTTGTTATATAATGGGATGCACTATTGGATACAACTCAAAGATATCGAGTCGCCAGATTCCACTGGCGTAGGTGATATTCTGTGTTCAGCATTTTGTTGCGCTTACATAAAAGAGAACGATCCCTTGTGGGCTTTTTCCTTTGGGGCAGGGGCAGTGCGGGCTGCTCTTGAAACAAGGAAGATAGGATTAGATAAGATTCCCTCGAAATCAAAGATCGAACAAAGTGCTTCCTATTTCTACAATACTATCTCGTTCCGGAGGACGTAGGTTATTAACTTTAAATTAAATTAGGTCAAGTGAGTACCTAAAGAGGCAGTAGCATGAAAATCGCTATCTCAGCAGCAGATTCCAGAGATAACGCATTACTATCCCAGATGAAAACGACTCTAGAATCACTAAGTATTAACATAGAGATAATGAGAGACTCGAACCACAAACTAGCGAATGAGGTCGATCTCGTGTTAGCGGCTGGAGGCGATAGAGGTATTCTTGATTACTTTCATAAAGTCGTAACTGATTCAGCACCAGTATTAGGAGTATATGAATCAGACTCGACTGGATTTCTCGCACAGTTAGATGTTAGAGATCTGGAATCCGCCGCTTTGAGACTAAAGAAAGGTGACTATGAAATTGACGAAGTACTTCGGATAGCGGTTAAAGTTGATGGCAGGGAGGTTGAACCTGTTCTAAATGACGTGGCAGTATTTTCGAGTAAAAGTGCAATACTCATGGAACACGTTCTTAGAATAGATAATAAAGATGTGTGGCATGACAATAGTGATGGCGTAATTATAGCTACGCCCACCGGCTCAACAGCGTACTCTATGTCTGCAGGTGGGCCTATGGTCCTACAGAAGTCGCGCGTATTCATTGTAGTATCAGTAAACTCTGTGGATAACACCCGCCGTCCTCTGGTTGTTCCAAACGAGACCGTATTGAAGATTTCTAATATCATGAGCAGATATCACTGTGAAGTTGTGCTTGATGGCGGTTCCAGATTTGCTATCCGTAGAGAACTTGAGTGCCAAAAGCACCAATTTCCTGCTAGATTTGTCAGACTAATGGCTGATTCTGCAGCAATATCACTTATTACGAAGAAAGTCAAATTGGCAGAGGACTTGTTGAGTATGCCACCTAGCGCGAAACTTATTTTAAAAACTCTAGAATATGAGGGTGCGCTAAGTCAGAGGGACTTGACTACCAGAACTCTGCTGCCGGAAAGGACTGTGAGACTTTCTCTCAGCCATCTGCTTGGCCGAGGATACGTGAAGAGAAAAACCTCTCTACGGGACGCACGACAAAAAATTTATGAGCTCAGGATTTGATGATACCGGCTGCAGCGGTCGACGAGGTAGCGGAAGCCCTCACGAATGCGTCAAAAGCTTGCTCTGGATTTCCTGGCCTGCTATTAAATTCCGAATGATACTGCACCGCATAGTAGAATTTGTGTTCTGGGATCTCTAGAATTTCCATCCTTTGGCCGTTGTCGGAATGACCCGAGAATACTATTCCCCGCTTTTCCAGTAACTTGCGGTAATTCTGATTAAATTCATATCTATGCCTGTGTCTCCTGTATATTGTATTGGTTTTATAGATCCTTTCTGCATTCGTATTTGAATGAATGGTTATTTCGTGACTGCCCAGCCGCATCGATCCACCTGCGTCATGAGCTGTTTTTTGTTCAGGCATGAACTCGACAACCGGGTCTTTCGTACTGGGATCTAGTTCCGTAGAATTGGCTTCTTCTAGACCGCATGCGTATCTTCCAAACCCGACTATAGCCAGCTGAAATCCAAAACAAATCCCCAGGTACGGAACATTCTGTACTCGAGCAAAATTTGCTGCCCTAATTATACCCTCGCTACCCCTCTTCCCAAATCCACCAGGAATCAATATACCATCAAATCCCTTAAGATAAAACAGGTTGTTGGTGTTGGTGTTGTTGTTCATGTTTTTGATGTTTTTGCGGCCTTTATCATTGGGATGACCGTTTTCAAATTTTTCTGATTCGATCCACTCTATGTCAACCTTTTTTCCTATGTGTGCTGCAGCATGTGATAGAGCATGGTAGACGCTGACATAGCTATCAGGTAGTGTGGCATATTTTCCTACAACTGCAATTTTCACTCGGCCTGTAGAAGCATAGAAAGATTTTGCAATGGACTTCCACTCTCCCCATTTAGGAGAACACTTTCTTAACAATAATTTCTTGCCAATAACTTTGATCATTCCTTGGCTCGCCAAAACCTCCGGAACCTTGTAGATTGATGGAGCATCATGACAGGAAATGACGCAGTCCTCATTTACGCTAGCAAACAGTGAGATCTTGTGTCTTGCTTCCGCTGTGAGTGGGGTCTTGCATCTAATAGCCAGAATGTCAGGTTGAATCCCAATTCTTCGCAGCTCCTGCACGCTATGCTGAGTTGGCTTAGTCTTTTGTTCGCCCACGACGTCCAGTACTGGTGCAAGCGTCACATGTATGAATAAGGTATTAGACTCTCCATCTTCTAACTCCATTTGCCGTAGCGCTTCAAGAAAAGGGAGACTTTCTATATCACCCACTGTACCTCCGCATTCCACTACTGTCACATCCAATTCTTCCTTCGCAGCAATTTTTCGTAACTGGCCTTTTATGGCATCAGTAACATGCGGAATAATCTGAACGCATTGGCCGAGGTATCTACCTTCTCTTTCAGCCTGAATTACGCCTGAATATACCCTTCCCGTTGTAAGGCTGTGTTCTCTTGTCAGGGCGAGATCGAGAAAGCGTTCATAATTGCCCACGTCCATATCGCACTCCCCACCGTCATCGGTTACAAAAACCTCGCCATGCGCAATTGGATTCATTGTCCCTGCATCATAGTTAACATACGGATCGATTTTTACACAAGAAACCCTGAAACCCGCTAACTGTAATAATTTTGCGGTCGATGAAGTTACAACGCCTTTGCCCAGGCCTGACATGACACCGCCAGTAATGAAGATAAACTTCCGTTTGATACTACTATTCTTAACGGCGCTACTAGTGTTATTAATACTAGTAGCATTAACCTTAGTATTACCATGAACACCGCCAAGACTACGATTTCTCCACTTCGACTGCACATTAGATTTTGTAGAATCACCTTTTTATTCTTTCTTTAAAAAGAATTTTGGCAATTATTCCTTTATTCATGGAAGAATGACCGAGACGCTTAAGGGTGGATGAGTCTTTCTGTTCTTAATGCGGAAGAGTCAATTCGGGCTCCCACCCGCGAAGTATGAAAAGCAATTATAGTATTGGTCGCTAGTCTTGTTATTTTTTTTCTTACTCTTCTGAATTCTTGTTAGCTTTCAGGCTGACCAATATACCCGACAGCTCTAAAGAATGACGTCAAGTGGTTCACGTACTCGTTTTCCATATTTGCACTATACATGGCATTTGCGAGCCTAGTTTCCCTTACCCAACCAATTTAATAAGATCACTTAGATTACGTTTGATATCCTCTCGCTTCAAGTTTGTTCTTTTATGGAGTGCATATATGGTTGCCATCTTCTCGGCTTCTGATAAGGCTCTTATTATCTTTATCTTGCCTATGCTGCCGAGCCCGATCTCTATAATTTCCTTGCTACTCATTCCACACGGTCGCCATTTTCACCAATACCATCGCTGCGACTCCGGTGATCGTTCCTCCGATTGATCTGTCTTTGTAACATGGGTTCAAGCTCATTTAGAGATTTTACGTGCATTCCGATCTCTTTTAATGACTTGATTTCGATGATATTTTTGGCATGCAGATCGTCAAGATGATCCTCGACATCCAATTTTTTTAACTTAAATTCTTCAGCAAGCTCGGAAGCAGAGAGACGAATTTCTTTGAGATCAACATACTGCCTTTTCTTTGTTCGAAGTGCCCTTATTAGCGCGAGCAGCGTGAGTATTTGATTCTTCGGGAGCTCTTCGATATCTGGGGTCGTTATGGAGGGATGAATTTGGCCATGAACCTTTCGAATGTGATCGACAAGGACTCTGCCTGTTCCTCGAGATTCTGCAAGATTTCCCGCGTAAAGCAGAAGGTCTAATGCGAACCGTATATCGCCATTGACAGAGGGAGAAGTTGTAAACTTTGATACTTCGTCTATGATATCAGACCCTATAGCATTTGCATTAAATGCTTCGGAGCATCTGCTAACTAATATGTCACTTACCTGCTTGATAGAATACGTCGTAAATTCCATTGGGACTCTGCCCAGCGTGCTCAATTCGGCGCTGTCAAGTTTGCTATAGAAATCTGTGCTTCTTGCAATAAATATAACTCCCTTCACGTTGCATGGTTTGTCAGGATCAAATTCATTCAGGCGAGTTAGATCGTAAATGATCCCGCCGCTATCTTTGCTAATTTTAACAAGATAATCAATTTCATCCAAAATGATAATCACATATATCTTGTTTTCGCGCAAGTACCGCAATAAGTATCTTAACATTTCTTCAGCACTCATACCCTGAGCAGGTAACTCAGGCGCTACTCTTTCCAATAAGAGCCGGTAGATCGTATATTTGTTGCCACCCTGCAACTTTAGATTCACGTAACCGGTTACGAGCTTGAGCCTATTCTTCCGGAATTCTTCCTCAAATAATTTCGAGAATTTGAGAACAGTAGATGTCTTCCCAATACCCGCGGGACCGATAATTTGTAATACTGTTAAGGGGAATTCGTCAGGCTTAGAATAAGATCCTTTTAGAGCATATTGAATTTGTTCGATCTGGGTTTCTCTGTGTGGGAGTTCAGCCGGTACGTATCTTGGAGACAATTTTGATCTGTCGCGAAATATTGGGCTGCTGAACTCCATTGCTAATATTGATAAAGATCTATTCAAGATATATATTATATTAAGTATTTTTCAGATTAAGATTAATGAATTCTATTAGGTGATTATTGCATGTTCCCGGGTCTGCGTATGGTCTAAATGTGTATTTTTTTGTTACTAAGGTGTATTTGTCGATATACTTGAGCTCGAGGAAAATTTAATTATGCCAGAGTCAGGGTACTGGGCAAGTGCTGAGAGGTTGTTGTGAGGTCAGTGGAATCTTAATATGAAGTCATCTAATAGCTGAATATTATAATTTAGTATATGAGCAGATTCCTGAAAACAGAAAACTACTTGAATAAGTTAGCTGAAAATTCTTACAAAGCTATAGATGAAGGTGTTTACGACAATGCAAAATATGATTATTGCGGCCATGAGCCGATAAGTATGAGGAAATCAATTCTTTCATGCCCACATGCCCCGCTAATAACAGAGATAAAATTTGCTTCTCCTTCTAAAGGAAGGATTGTTGCTGAAAGCAATGACGCAGTCTCCCGCGCGATGGACATAGCAACCAATATGGTGGGATCAGGCGCGGTTGGATTATCCATAGTAACCCAACCTAATTTGTTTAGAGGATCTCCGGAATACTTGGGCATGATTCGCAAGACAGTCGCTGTTCCTCTGCTTATGAAAGACATAATTGTCAGCGACATTCAAATCGATTCTGCTAAACGAATGGGAGCGGATTGCATATTGCTGATTAAATCAATATTCGATAACAACCTAACTGAAGGAAGCATAGAGAAACTTGCTGCTTACGCAAATAAAAAGGGGGTGCAGGTTGTTTTCGAGGTGCATAAAGAACAGGAATTTAGAGAAGTATTGAAATCATCAATAGATCCAAGACAAAATTTGATAGGTATCAATAATAGAGATTTGAACGACTTAAATGTGGATATTGCCACTACCATGAATTTGCTCAAGAAAGGCGATAAGCGAGGACACATCATAATCAGTGAAAGTGGTATAAGCAAAGCGGAAGAAATTCAACAATTGAAAAAGGCAGGAGCTGACGCATTCTTGATAGGAACAAGTATAATGGAATCGAGTGACATAGCATCTAAAGTCGCAGAACTATATCTTTCTGTTTGATAATAATGTACCTTTTTTTACCTCCCATTGTGCGTAGTCGTGGTGTTGGTACTCACGATATGAATTCATGTGTCTCTAGATTTCATTAAATCCCGAACATCTTAATACACCTAGGACGTAGGTTCCTGCTGAACATGCTAAGTAATTACCCCGTTAACGCCAGATTTGGTGACTACGGGGGAAGATATGTGCCTGAGACTCTTGTTCCCGCGATAGAGGAGCTTGAGAGAGCCTACGATCGGTACAAAAACGATACAGATTTCCGAAAAGAACTCAGATATTATCTAGAACAATATGCTGGTCGACCAACTCCACTTTATTTCGCTAAGAATCTTACTGAATACGTGGGGGGTGCGAGGATCTACCTTAAGAGAGAAGACCTTCTTCACGGAGGTGCTCATAAAATCAATAACACCATCGGTCAAGGTCTTTTGGCAAAACGGATAGGTAAAAAGAGAGTTATTGCCGAAACAGGTGCCGGCCAACATGGAGTAGCAACTGCCATTGCAGCTGCAGTATTGAGGCTAAATGCAGAGATCTATATGGGCTCCAAGGACATGAAACGACAAAGGCCTAATCTAATTCGTATGCAATTATTGGGCGCAGCAATTCATCCCGTTCAGTCTGGGAGTCGCACTCTGAAGGATGCAATTAACGAGGCCCTGCGGGACTGGATCACAAATGTTCAAAATACTTATTATCTGATCGGTTCTGCAGTGGGACCTCATCCTTATCCTGTGATCGTTAGGGATTTCCAGAGTATAATTGGGCAAGAAATCAAAATGCAGATGGAGCAATTCTCAAATCGGCGTGAGCATCCGGATGCAGTCGTTGCGTGTGTAGGAGGCGGTAGCAATGCAATTGGAACGTTCTACCCTTTCGTAGATGATTCCGATGTTTCGTTATACGGTGTAGAAGCAGCAGGTAAGGGAATTAAATCTGGGAAACATTCTGCAACATTGGCAGCGGGTTCGCACGGAATAATACACGGGATGTTTACATACCTTTTGCAAGACCAGTTCGGACAAGTGTCGGATACACATAGCATTTCTGCAGGTCTAGACTACCCCGGCGTCGGACCCGAACATGCACTGTTGAAGGATATCAAAAGAGTAAATTACGTAAATTGTATCGATGACGATGCTGCAGAAGCATTTCTGCTGCTGTCTAGACTTGAAGGGATAATTCCCGCTCTCGAACCCTCCCATGCCATATCATATGCTATGGAACTTGCAAAGAACATGAACAGAAATGAAAACATTGTTGTAACCTTGTCTGGACGAGGTGACAAGGACGTAGACGTTGTGCAGCGATATCTAAAGATGAAGGAA
>Ga0207416_1003041_pt1 | contig 16804 bp, 19 predicted proteins | sample PaiPotPPM11metaG_FD_184107 | JGI IMG/M metagenome (GOLD analysis project Ga0207416, IMG submission 184107) | Iron sulfur acid spring bacterial and archeal communities from Banff, Canada, to study Microbial Dark Matter (Phase II) - Paint Pots PPM... ...
CCGCCAGATCTCAGCCGGCAGCGAAGCTCCTCCTCCTGAAGAAAAAATCCAACTGAAAGAGAATAGAGCTTCTTGCTGCCCGCCTCTATAGCGTGGTTCACCTTATTGACCGGTTATCTCCCTGTTAGCGGAATTCGAGGATTGCCGCTCCTATCGTCTCGCACCGATGGAGGTTGAACATCTTGCCAAGAGACGCTGCCTTAGCAGTGAGCGAATGAATGCGCATGGTCCGTCAGGGAGGCGTCTTTCCACGACAAATCGCCAAAGCGTGATTCGGGGATGTTGTCGGCTCTGGAAAGTAACGTCATTTGATCTTCGAAGTTTTGGTCTGATCTGAGGACGCTGGCCCTTGATAAGGCAATTGCTTGATCGGTGGAACCGATGTATCGTGCGCGAAGTACCATTTCGCAGCGATCGAAAAGGTATTGGCCTGTAACTTCGCCCCAGTCAATTGAGCTTGATAGAAAAACACGGAATAGGTTGGAGAGAGGGTTAAGTTCCTGAGGATCGGAAAGTTTACCGCTGCGGCGAGCGGAATTGCGTAAACTTCCGCAGTTGATAAGGTGCGACCTGCTCGTTTAGGCGAAAACCAGTCCGCCTTTGCATCAACGGTCAAGCTAACGCCTGGTCCGGATTTGTCAGCAGTCTTGAAGAGACCCTTCTGAGCATGTATGTCCCAATATCCTCCGACGAGATTCAGTGTCGTAGTGGGTATCGGAAAGACTGCTTGTGTAGTCGCATCAACAATGAAGTTCTTGTTGGTTTTGCCGTAGTTGGAAAAACATAAAGAGATCGGAATAGCAGAGGTCGCCGGACACGTGAACGAAATGCCGTTCGCCACGAGGGTCATTGCGGACAGAACGTTGCTTTGGGTGCCACGCTGAAAGCCAAACTCAGCATAAGATCCGCGATCAACTTTCCACCACGGCCCTCCACCTGATTCCAAACGCATGCCGACCTTATCAACGTAACTGCTGGTCTTCGGAAGATGCACTGTGTACTCACACGGATTACGGTCCTGCTGGGGTCTCTATCATTGATCGGACCGTATTTTAAATGTGCTCCCTCACCAGTCCACTTGACACGAAGGTTTGCGGCCAGCATCCGGGGAGGCGCCCCGACAAGATGGCGCAGCCCGAGGGCGGTGTTCCTCAGCCAGAGTGCGGAGTATAGGAAGTCTTCTCGTCCGGGAACGATCGCCGAGTAATGAGCTTTAATAAGAAACCTGACCACATTGTCGCAGTCGATTTTTTCGGGGCTCAGCAGTCGGTCTTCCAGCTTGTAAATTGCCTGCGGGTAAGATTCGACTTTGCCGTCGCGCTTGTGTGGAGGCAGCCCGCAGTTAGGCATCGTCTCGATGTTCGCCGGGTGAATACTTGCCCTGAACTCCGGACCGAAGTTGTCCCCCATTCCCAGTAACACTCCATCTGAGGCCCTTCGAGGCCGCTCTAAGAATTGATCCACGGGAGGAAGATACTTCCCGGTCTCGTCATTGATTTGGTAGTAGCCAAAGAGCGCCCCCGTGTACTCGAAGGGATGTTTTTCCGAATCACTCTGCGCGTGAAGGGTGCTAAAGCAAGCAATGGCTATGAAAATGATGAAACATAAGCCTTTCGGGACACTCCGCATATTGGACCTCTGGATGCGTGGCTATTGAAATGTTGACGAGACCAGAAGGCTACAGGAACAAACTCTTGAGAGCAATACGTTTTAAATTTTCTAATCGGAGTCATCGGGAAAACGCGACTGGAAGCCGTTTTGGCTCAACCGTCCGGCCGCGTAGTCCAAACACCGAGGCGCCGGTCCTTGTACCTCTATGCAGGTAGACGCGCTTAGGGGCTCTCTTCAGGTACGCACTAATCCGATGGACAACGTCGTAAACCGTCAGCGCTGCAATTCCATGAATGGATCGTAGTTCGGCCTCTACAAGATCGTGAAGCTCCGCAAAGTCTGCGGCACGTTCCAGTTTGGTCGCAATGGCCTGCAGGTGCGCTTCGGCCTGCTCCAGCGAAAAGGCTGGAATACGGTACTGATGCGAGTGACGCTTGCCGTCAGGCCACAGGCAGAGCGCCGCTCTGCGGATCGCGGTGCGCAGCGTCGGTTCGTCTGCGAAGGAACGCATCTCATCGCGAGCGCCAACGCGATATTCGCGAATATATTCGGCAACCGCTTCTTCAGGGGTCATAAGATCTGTGGGTGGCAACTGGGAATTGACCACTTTTCACTTTCCAGACATGGTACGGCAACTGCGCCGGCGTATCGTTGGTAATAAAGATTACTAAGCTCAAGTCTGCTTCCAGTGTTGAGATTGAACACGCCTTGGCTCCGATCGCATCCGACGAAGGAGGGATCCTATCGCATTGCACAAGTTAGTACGCCCCTGGCTTAGGCCAGCGCCGCCCGAACAATGTCAGCTTCAGTCACGGGCACGCGCATGTTCCTCATTCGGCGGCTTTGATTTGCCGCTCCGAACGACGGATGTAATAGAGCGACCACGTTGGTTCGAAGTCCCGCCGCAGGAATCTCGGCATCGCGTACGGAATGGCCGATGGTGCTCTGGTCAATATCAATCCACTTCTCAGCCCCCCGCCAGGGCGCAAGCGCGGGTATCAAGCCATAGGCCCGGCTGGCGACCTCAGGGCCAAGCAGAAGTATCGCCGTCGGATTGATCTCCTGGATCTGTTTCGCCAAGAGCGAACGGCATGCGTGCTCGTAGTCATGGTCAGGCTTCCGGAGGAAGCGCCCAATCTGCTGGCTACCGGGGAGAAGGCCGATAAACCAGTTAGTGCGGAAACACTGATCTGGGTTGGAACCAGCTTGAAGAAGTAGAGAGTCCAAGTTACGCCAGGTGGCTTTGTCGTCTTCACGCCCCGCTGGCTGAATCTGGTTGCGGTACGCTTCACAACCGAAGTTGTGTCCAACGGCGATAATCGTCGGGTAGTCGTTGCGACACTGTGCAACACGACTCATGCCGAACCCTTCCGGGAAGAATGCCGGGCCAGGGAGTCCTCCGACGGCCGGGAGGCGGTTGCTACCCGATGGCGGCGCAATCGCCAGGGCCTCCTTCTGCCATCGTGTGATCGATGCAAGCAACGTCATGCAGCCACTCTATCGTGTTAAGCAGAACCAAACCCGCGGCCACACCTGGTCTACCCGATCTTTTGCACCAGTTGGATTGTTAGTGTAGCGCAACGAGCTGGTTAGTAATCTCGTCGCAGTCGGGGGTGTGGAGAAGTGGGAAGCGCGTAGCGGTTTCCACTTCTCCATACCCCAAGCTCTTTGCCACCCATGCCTCTGGGGCTGGTGGCCGGTAACCCAGCGAAGAGTGCGGCCGGACGGTGTTGTAGTGGACTCGCCACCGCTCTGCCAGCACCCTGATCTCTTTCATCGAGTAAAAGATCTCGCCGTTCAGGAACTCGTCCCGCAGCTTCGAGTTGAAGCTCTCGCAGTAGCCGTTCTCCCATGGACTTCCTGGTTCGATATAGGCCGTCTTCGCTCCCGTACCGGCCAGCCACTTCCGCAGATCCCTGGCGACGAACTCCGGGCCATTGTCGGAGCGAAGATGCTCCGGCACACCCTTCATCACCATCACGTCGGCCAGCGCTTCGATCACCTTCGCCGAACTCCACCTTCGCTCCGGCCGGATCATCAAGCACTCTCTGCTGTGTTCGTCGATCAGGTTCAGCATCCGCACCGTCCTTCCGTCGTGCGTCCTCGCGCTAACGAAGTCATACGACCATACATGGTTGGCGTGCTCCGGCCGCAGCCGCACACACGATCCATCGTTGAACCACAACCGCCCGCGCGGCTTCTGCCTCTGCGGAACCTTCAGCCCTTCGCGACGCCAGATGCGCTCTACCCGGTCCTTGCCAACCTGCCAGCCATCCCGCTTCAGCAGCGCCGTGATCCGGCGGTAACCATAGCGTCCATACCGGCTGACCAACTCCACGATGGCCTGAGTGAGTGCATCCTCGTCTTCGCGCTGTGTCAGTTGGTAGCGTTGCGTGCCGCGTGGCTGGTTCACCAACCGGCACGCCCGCCGTTCACTCATGCCTTGTTCCTGAGCATGATCTACTGCACAGCGCCGTCGATCCGGGCTTAGAAGTTTCCCGAGGCGATGTCCTTCAGCACCAGCTTCTCCAGGCTCAACTCACTCACCAGCCGTTTCAGCTTCGCGTTCTCCTGCTCCAGTTCCTTCAGCCGTCGCGCCTGGTCCACCTTCAACCCGCCGTACTCCTTGCGCCAGCGGTAGTACGTCTGCTCGACGATCTCCACTTCCTTGCACGCTTGCGGCAACGTCTTCCCGTTCGCCACCCCAACCTCAACCTGCCGTAGCAGGTTCACAATCTGCTCCGCTGTGTGCTTTTTCCCTCGTGCCATAGATAGCTCCTCTCGTTCCAGTTTGTCTCATCTCAACTGGTACAAAAGACGCCGGGCACTCCATCGAGAGCGTGAGGATCGTTGAACTAATTTATTCCCGCCCGATCACGTCACATTCAGATTGATACTGTTTGTCTGGAAATGAAATTGACCTGCCCCAGAAATCTCTACCAGTCGGACCTGGAGTTCTCTCGTAATCTAAGCGAGGGAGCTGACGATGAAGAAGAGCCGGTACACGGAAGAGCAGATCACCGGGAACTTGAAGCAGCATGAGGCTGGTGTGAAGACGGCGGACCTGTGCCGGGAGCACGGGATCAGCGCGGCGACGTTCTATGGCTGGAAGTCGAAGTTCGGCGGCATGGAGGTCAGCGAAGCGCAGCGGCTGAAGGCGATGGAAGACGAGAACCGCCGTCTGAAGCTGCTGGTGGCGGAGCTGAGCCTGCATGGCGAGGCGCTGAAGGCCGTGATCCGAAAAAACTGCTGGAGCTTGCCGGTCTAAGAGAAGAGGTTGCGTTCGTCTCGGTGGAGTTCCGGCTGAGCGAACGCATGGCCTGCAAGCTGCTGGGTGTGGAACGGTCGAGCTATCGGTATGAACCTCGACCGGACCGCAACATCGAACTGCGCGAGGAACTGGTGAAGCTGGCGCGGCAGAAGCCTCGCTATGGCTATCGGCGGCTGCATGCGTTGCTGGAACGGCGAGGTCACGAGGTGAAGGTGAAGCGTATCTACCGGCTGTATGCGAAGGAAGGCCTGGCGGTGCGGCGATGCAAACGCAAGCGGCTGGTGCGGGATCGAGCGCTGGAGCTGCGTCTGATCCGGCCCAACCAGGAGTGGGCGATGGACTTCATCGTCGACGGCCTGGCGACCGGGAGGATGGTCCGCATCCTGAGTGTGGTCGATGCGTACACGCGCGAGTGTCTTGCGCTGGAGGCCGACACCAGCCTGGGCAGCGGTCGCGTGACCCGAGTGCTGGAGCGGCTGATCGGAGAACGTGGGAGGCCGGAGAACCTACGCTCGGACAACGGCCCGGAGTTCACTTCGCGGCGCATGTTGGGCTGGGCCGAGGACTGGAAGGTCGGGCTGGTGCACATCCAACCCGGCAAGCCGATGCAGAACGGGCATGTCGAGAGTTTCCACGGAAGGTTGCGCGACGAGTGCCTCAACGCAAGCTGGTTCAGAACCTTGAATGATGTACGAAGCACCCTGGCAAGCTGGCAGCGCGAGTACAACTGCGAACGTCCGCACAGCTCGCTCGACTACAGGACGCCGGAGGAGTTCCGGCTGAAGGCAGGCTATGCAGATCTGGAAAGCAACGAACGCTTCCCACATCCGCACAGCCTCGACTACGACCGCTGCGAGATAATCTCAAAGCAAAACCAAAACGGAGAAATTCCAGTTATCACTGGGTGAGAAATCGGGGGCAGGTCAGGGAAACTCCAGTTATCAGTGGGTGAGAAACCGGGGGCAGGTCAATGCCATCCACTTTAGACGCAATTCTCCAAGGTCTTATCATCGTCAACCTTTGCCGATTTTTGTATTTTGCTCCACGACATCTCTGCGACCGTTTACATTCTGATATCCTGGTCGGTCTGCAAGTCGCTTCAGATCATGGACTTGACGGTCCTGCTCCGCGTTGGACGTTTTATTGTGCTCTCGATCCTCAATGTCGGAAGCGCATATGCGATTCTGCATTGATCATCAAGCTTACTTGGACCAAGCATATTTGAACCTTTTGCCGGCCAGGATTCACGGCCCGGTTTGGATTGCTCTCACTGTAGATTTAACCACGTTAATGGCCTCCACCGAATTCTTCGCGCATATCAATAGCAATCATAGGCACATATTCCTACTGAACAAACCAATCTGGCTGAACGGGCCGCATGCGCAGTTCATAAGATTCGATTTGGCAGAGAGGTCAACGATCAATTTTGAACTGTCGGTGATGACCAATGGAATAAGTTTGGAGCTCGTCGCCTGGATCGAAGACCTGGAGGGGACCACGATCGCCTCTCTCAAGTCAAGATCACGCCTGACTACTGGTAGAGTCGATCTAGGGCCGGGTCGTTACTATTTATTCACCAAAGCCGGGAATTCAAGCATCTTCCCTTTCCGCGTCGCACGGACTGCTTGGCGCGAAGCTCCCTAACCCCGTCGATTACAGTCTGAGCCCGCTTTCGACCAGCGGTCGCCTCAGTAGGGCTTAACGCTCAAACCCGTCACTTTTTTCTATTCGCCGAAACCGCCCGATCGCCTTCCGTTACAGGGGACGTCGGGTCTTCACAGCGCTGGAGGCAGCTTGGATTACGGCTGCAGCGGGGAATCGCGGCCGTCGATACGGTGACGCGGTCCGTCTGCATGCTCATTCGCTCCCCCCCGATCAAGCAGTCCCTTGGGCGCGCGATTTCGATCGATCAACTGGCGCCTGAGCCCATAGCCGCCAGGTCCGCCCTGCCGAAATCCCAGCTCAATGGGTCGACATTGGCCTGAAAAGACCTTTACCGAGAGCTCGCGGCTGTATTCGGCATCCATCGAACACTTCAGGGTCTTGAGCACCGACGATGACATGCTCCGATCGTTTTCAAACTGCTCCGCACAATAGTGAACTCGAATTCCAGCCCGCTTCAGGGGGTATGCGTAAGGGAAATTTCACTCACTTCCTGATTTTTCCGATTTTCTCGCTTGGCGAATTCGTGAACTATCCAGTCTGCAAATTGAGGATTGTCGAGGCGATTTCTCCGGCTCATATCCCGTCGCACATCTTCAGTTTTTCGGTACGCCCCTCACGATTAGGACAACTTACTCGGTACGTTTTCGGGGGCCCGCGCCAGGAACGAGCCTCTCAGTTTCGCTCCGGGAACGCTCGTTGGGTCCGACTCCCATCTAAGAATCGAGATCAACAACTCCGTCGCGCAAACCTCAAATATACTCTTGCGGTCCAAAGCAATCCGTGGTACCACTTTATCTGCCCCTCGGCTCCAATATGAAATAGGTTCCTCCGCAACTTACTCTTCACTTCTGAGGTCTTCATCGTGATAGCGTGCTCGCATCGTTGGCCTTGGTATGGACTGCTTGCCTTTTCCCTCTGCACGAAAGTGTCCGTTGCTCAACAACCTGCTACCCCGCCCGCACAGCCAGCTGCCGCACAACAATCTGCGTCGCCTGCACAGCCCGCCGCCGCACCAGCTTCGGCGTTGCCTAGCCCCTGCATGCCGACAAAATGGCCAAATAAGAATCCGATTAGTTCCATCTCACCCATAAGCATCAACGATGGTTCCGTGACCTCGCTGCAGATCACCGGGAGCGGTCTTGCTCCCACCTGGACTGTCCTTCTCTGCCCTAAAGCAGGGTCCAACCAACTGGCGGCTCAGCCCGTAACCGATCCATTAAGAGGTTCCACTACATCGTCGCTATGGGCGCTGGTTACAGTAAACCCTGGAACTACCGGTGATTATGCTGTATACATCAGCGACGGGAAGGAAGCGTACGACAGTGGTCAAACCCTTACGATTGGGGCTCCCGACGACGCTAGTTACGTAGCTTGTTCCGGACCAGCGGGTAGAGGTAAACCAACCAGCAATCTCGCATGCTCATTTAACCCCTTATCGTATCAATCTACATACGATGCTTTCGGAAAAGGCGTTGCAAATCGGTTCATCGCCGTCCAAGTGATCGTTCGCAACATGAACTCTAGCTACGAGTATCTACTTCAGGACATGCGCATTGGCACTCCTGGTTATGTCGTGTCGAGCTACGACAAGTCGCTTCCTCAAGCCATATCTGTAAAGGCGGAGCAATTTAGTGCTCGGGCGATAACACTTCGAGCTACAGCTGCAACCGCCAGTATCCTAACCGGCGTTGCTGGTTTTGAAACCGGCGCGGTATTGCAGGATACGGCTAATATCTTTGCCGGACCATTTCAGGCTGGCCTGCAAAGCTTTATCCCAAATCTCAGCGCTGCGGAGCTGGCTACATTGGACAATCTTGCCTTCTCGGTCAAGTCAACGGTGATCCCAAAGAGCGGCGCAATCATGGTAATTGGCTTTATACAATCCGACACGATAAAGCGACTGGAGAATCATCCCACTAAAGCAATCGCTAAACCATTTAAGTGGATGTCGCCCGGGTCCAATAGTTTTTCGGATTATGGAGGAACGGATCTCGAAAACCTGTTCAAGTCGATGTATGTTGGCGTGGCAGGAACGCACGTCCAGGCGGTGAACCCGTCACAGCCGACCCTGGCGCAGTTTATTTCTCCGGGTTCCAATACAGGCGTTCTGCTATCGGTCTTCCAAAGTGGACTTTCGCTCAATATCCAGGGCACCGGACTTAATTCTGTTACTCAAGTCCAACTGAGTAATAAAACTGATAACAAAACGGTAATCTCCGCCAAATTACAGCCGATTGGTAATGAAAGTTCGCTCGACCCTAACGTAGATCAATTGGTGGTCCCGCCCAGCACGAGCGCAACGACAGGAATTTATGACATCAGCTTTATCCTTGCTAGCGGTAGTACACCCGTAGATACCAGACAAAGCATCACGGTAGACGGGTTATCGACCAATAGCGGTAAAGTCGGGTCGTCAATTACTATCAGTGGAGCGGGATTCGGAACAACAGTAGGCAAGGTGTCGTTCGCCGGCGCACCAGGAGCCTCAGTGGATGCGACGCCGTCTTCCGCAACTAATTGGACGGACACGACCATAAGCGTTACAGTTCCGACAGGTGCGCAGACTGGAAATGTTACGGTCACGCCTACGGGAGGAACTCCTGTCATCGTAGGAAGTTTTACCATCACTACGTAATGCCACCCCCCTGGCCCTCCTCAACCCTATGGCGCCAATGCAGACAATCAGCTGTTGCGTCTGCGGTTCAGAAATAGCGGAGACCGATCTGCTTGTGTTACGGTATGCGACCTTGCCGCTACAGCTAGGATGTCCTGACAGAGACAACTTCGCCTACAGTCGCGGCGTACAGAGAACAGGTGCTGTGCCTAGCCATCTCGTTGAGCGTTGGGCTAAAGCGGCGTGACTTCCCTGTTCAAAAGCCAGGTGCTTGGGCCGGCAGAGTCCACGTAGTGATAATTCTCAGTTATCACTACGTGGACGCCGGTCGTAGATGCGTCGTTTCGGACAATGAGTGCCAACGCGATAATGCAGCATTCCAGAAGGGGTCCGGTCGAACCTCAGCAACTCCAGCCGCAGAGCCATAGCCTGCACTCAAACCACACGCTCAACCGAGGCTATGCGTATACCTCAATCATCAGCAGCAAGCGTCATGGAGGCCTCGTCTCCGACCTGGCAAGCCTTTACAACCACTCAACGCCACAGGCCTGGCAACAAAGACTGAGCAACCGCGAAATCACCGTTGATGGTTTCACCGCCAACTGAAGCGCATTTGCTCACTTCAGGCCAAACTCTGGTCTGGAACCGTCCACCCTCGATCGAGCCAGACTCTCCTCAGCAATTCGAAGTCCTGTTGGATGACCCCTTCAGTTGGTCGTCAACAAATCCAGCGGGCTACATCACGACTCGGTTGGGCAGAAGCCTGAAGAAGCAAGAGAAGCATTACGGGATTGTACTGTGATCAGAATCGCCAATTGCCAGAATGGTAGGAGAGACCGCAGAATTGCGTATGCATCATGGCCTGATTATCGCAAGCCGGGTGGCGGTTGGAGTCATCGGAGCGCTCGCGTTCTACTTCGCGTTTTTCCTATATGAGGATGAGGAGGGGAGGTGGCAGAACCGGATTGAAAATCTCTGGATTGCCGTCTACGATCGAGCGAGGAGTACGGACAGCAACACGACAGCGTTATTCACGAAGGTAGCCGAACTTCTAAAAAACGCCGCTGACCGGCTCTTTGGTCGCAGATTCTTCTCTGCCCAAGCAATATGCGTCTCCGCTGCGCTGTCACTAGGAATGGGGACTCTAGTCGCGGCTCTCTTAGATCGATTTGTATTCGGATCTGCAGCCTATTCGCACACGACGATATTCGGACATCTGATTGTTGGCCGATTGCTTAACGATTCGTGGAGCCTACTGGGCGAGTTGCCAGGAACCTTCTACGTGGTCTATGAGCATGTCTTCCCTCAACCGCAATTTGCCTTTGCGATAGCCTTTTCAATCATTTTCATCACCTGCGGACTCATGGCCGCGATTGCTCCGAAGCTTTGGGCAATCCGACTTTCTTATGCACCACTTCTGATTTTTGGTGTGCGGCTAATCGTCATGGAACTCGTGGCCATAAAACTTAACTCGACAGACGAGGTCTTTTTCCCACTGATGCTTGTTGTGCTGCTCTGCTCAATCTGGTTGGATTATCTGTCAATCGTTGTATTGCGAAAGGTCTTTGGAACAATTTCAAAGTCGATCTCAGTCCTGAAGATACTGTCCTTGATAGTTGTCTATGTGATTGCCACGATTGTGGCCGCTTTAGCTCCTGCCATTTTCCTGATGGTTTCTACTGATCTATTGGACGGGTTTTGGACCTTCAGCCAGTATTGTGACCCTCTCTCATTGCTACTTATGTGTATGAACATGACGACACTTATCTACTGCGCGACACCAATTTTCTGTCTGGGCGTGATCTTGCTTCACAAATTGGTCTGGCCGTTCTTGAGTCGGATCGCTTATCCAGTCGTGCGACATCGGCTTATTGGCAACCGAAAGGTTTTGGTACCCGTTGGCGTCCTTTGCCTCACCTTCGCCTTCAATCTTGAGCACGTTGGCGCAAAAGAACTTCTGAAGTTGCTTTCATAGTTTCTGATCGTAGAATCATCGATGCCAAAAGTCGCAAACGGAGCTGAAGATGGACTTTTCAGGTTTGGTAAAGGGCGTTCAGGATTTCTGGGATTTCATTTGGCCGCCAATCTTTTGCCTTCTGGCATTGGTCGAAATTACTTATTACGTCGCCCCGCTCACGTTCAGCAGGATGTTGTCCAAGCTTGCGACCATGAGGCCCACTGACCAGCGTCAGATTCAATTCGTAAAGGTTTCCAAGCGCTTCGGCCTCGACAAACTTCTTCCGATCATCTGCGCATTCTTCCTCATCTTCGCCTTGGATGTCATACGCAACATCGTTGTGATGGGTGGCCAAGCTATTCCGCCGGTCATAAGTTACACCCCATCGACCCTCATTCTTGATAAGCACAGCGACTCGATGATTCAGTGTTTGTGGAAGACCCGTAGCGAGGCGATTCATCAGCAGCAAGAGGCGACCATCAAGGCTGCTGCGTCTCCGAAAGAAACCGAGCTGTTGTCATGGAGGGACCCAGACCCCACTCATCTGGATATGCGGTATGGCCATGTCAATTTTGAAGACCTATCGCAGATCATAGAAGCGGCAGTTGCAGACGCGGAAGTGCAACATAAAGATTCTGAGCCCGTGAAGGGTTTGCATTATGCAGAGGAAGGAATGGGCACTCCGCATGTGGTGTTCAGCGCACTGAAGTTTCTGTTTATCTATACGCTGATCGTGAGTTTCCTTGAACTTCGGTACTCGACAACGCGACCACGAGTTGTGTTCAGGACCCTTGTATTGTTTGGACTTATCTTGGTCGGGATGTTGGGTTATTTCCTTCGTTTTTTGAACGCTGCGGAAAAAGTGGAAGACATGAAGAGGTACATCGCGCAGACCTACCCTATACCTGGCTCCATGCATTGTGACGCGTTCAACGATGTGACTAGCACGGACCTAAACTCGTTATACGAGAAAGCGGTAACGCGAGAGCTGTCTAGGGGAAACAGATGGTGGTCTTTGCAGTTCCCAGACACGAAGATTATCACTTGGAGTTGGAATCAGTTGAAACCACCTAAGCCAGAGCCAGGACCGCATGAGTGGATACCACCTATAGACAAATGAACAACGCCGATATCGCGGCGCTCGTGGCTACGCCACCGTTGCCAGCGCGCCAACAACAGGATTCCGATTGCATTTTGCAAAGACCTCTGGCATTCTTCCGGGCCATGACGGGAAATCGCGACGGGTGAAGACGCGGATTGCGGCTTGGCGCACGTAGCCATGTTGCCAGGTTGACGATGACCGGACTTCTAAAGCCCTTCGGGATCGAGCCAGAAATACTGGCCAAAAAAGGTGCCATCGACGACATGGCCTACTGCCAGTTCCATAAGAACGGCAAGGGACGCAAAGACTGGAAGTTTTCATCACAGCAGACGAGGTGCCACGCGTCAATTGCGGTCGTTTATTCTGAGGAGGTTGGAGCTACCCAATGGGTCAGCCTATCTGAACACGAAGTCCGTTGGCGAGAGCAGGGTAATGCGCTCATTGAGTTGCATTGCGGCAGGTCAGAACCTCCAGAACATCCCGACGTCGCCCTGGTCACGCCGAGCGAAAAGCGAGCCCCATCCCCCCATCAAATCTGGCCGACTTGGTGAGTCCGCCGACTTAAGCTGTCGGATGGTAAGAGGTAAGCAGTTGCTTCCGCTGCCCAACCCAATCAGCCGGCATATGAGCGATCAGAGTGTCGAGTGTCATATGAGGCGGTTGTCTGTCTTCCAAGATAGCCTCGGTAATGTCGAGCGCCAGAAAGGCCATCTGAATGATTCGCCCGACATATCTCCGATGGAGGCCGGTCTCGGTTGCGATGTTTCGCTGGCTGGGCATCTCGCCTCTTGCGATTCGTTGGACCCAGTCATCGGGCCGAGCCACTGCCTTAGTTAGAGATGGAGTTGCGCCTGCAGACCCTTGCGCCACGTCGGGGGCCAGGACCAGGCGGGCCTCCCCGCGACACCGGGTACAGCTTTGCCCGTCTGCCAAGCATGTAGTGAGGTTGCGGCTCAAGCGTTTGCCCTGAGGGGAAGCTACGTACTCCCCGATCAGAGAACGGCGCTTTCGAAAGTCATACATTCAGGTACGGGACATTATTTGGCAAAGAGAATGAATCTTCGTGATATAAGTGTGTTCAGCCCATTCGACAAAAATCCAGCTCTTATCGAGATCTCCATGAGCGTTCGGACTTCGTGTCTCTATTTCATATTTATCTGCTGCTTCCTATTGACCGTCCCCGGGCCAATTCGGTGTTTCTGTCAAGCACCGTCATCAGACGATACGATAACGAACCCGCCACTAAGCTCTTCGTCGCTGCCTGCAGCGCCAGCACAATCCGCGACCCAAACCGCGGTGCCGGCCCAAAATAGTGCGCTTACCACGCATACAGCCGAAACTTATACAAATCTAGGGACCAATTGCCCGGGCGGATTTCCCACAGACCTCGGCGTCGCCAATTGCGATTACACAGGCCGCATGCGCCGTCTGGATTGGGTCAGCACATCGCTAACAGACGAAGCAATCTACGGTTCTGCGTTCTACGCACTGTTCACCCAGTACATCTATCCGATTCCTGAAGAGTGGCCCAGGACATGGACTGGATATGGGCAGAGATTCGGTGCACATTATCTCGACTCCGCAACGGAAGGCACGGTTGAGTATGGCGTCGCCGCCTTGTTCCATGAAGATCCACGCCATGTGACCTACTATTCCGATCCCAAGGTCCTGAACAAGTGGCCGAAACGAATCTCAAATGGCAACGCTTCAATCTATGACCAGATCGAGTTCGAATCACACACCCACTTCTGGGTACGGCTCGGGCATGCTGGACTGGACTCCATTTCTGACCGTGTCGCCACTCCTACTGGGAACGGACATCGGCTTCCAGCCTTGAGCCGTGCTGCCGGAATTCTTTCCAGCACTTACAGCGGCTACCTCTGGTACCCAACCTCGCAAAACACTCGAGTGCAGCAGAGAGATAGGGCACTCCTAGCTTTTGGAGCGAATGTCGGCGGAAGCGTCTTTACTGAGTTTGGTGACGACCTTGCCGGGGCTGGTTCTAAAGTCACCCACTGGGCAGTTCATATCTTTTACCCCTCGAAAAGCCATCGGCCCGTCTGGAGCAATCAATGAGAAAACGCGCCGTTTCTTTGATCGTAGGTGTAGTGCTCTTGACTGAAGCCGGCTGCCGCGTACCAAATAAACAATACCGCGTTCAGCTGGATAAATCCGTCGTTACTATCCCGGAACCGAACATAGTTCCGATAAACCAGGACGTCGGCTGGGTTCTGGGAATGCCGCATTCGCAATGGCCTCTCGACATTAGTGGGGCCTCGACGGTGCGAGTTTCCGAGGACTACACGGTTATCTCACCTCCGCTGATTACACCTGATAATAAGCGAACTGATCCGGAGATGGCCTTTATTGAATTCGATGATCTCGGAGATTCATGGTCGAAGCCCAACCAGAAGAACGAGGGAACCCAGCTTGATTGGGCATTGGGACTTATCCGGGCAGCGAAGGCTGCATCGCTGAAGACAGGAATACCGCCGTTGGTTATGGTCTATATCCACGGATGGAATCACAACGCGCAGGATACGTCCGCGAAAGACGAGGATCAGAACGTGCAAGGGTTCAAACGCGTACTGCTCAATCTTGCCGATCAGGATAAGAACCAAGTCGTCATTGGAATTTACTTGAGCTGGCGCGGAGAACTGTTCCGCGACGAATGGCCGGTTAGTCAGGCGCTCAGCGGATGGAATCGGGAAAGCGCCGCAACTCGCGTGGGAAGCGATGGTCCAGTTACGGATGCGCTTCTGCAAATAGCTCATGAAGCGCGGTATAAATCGGACGGGACGATCCTCACAGATTCAAGCCAGAGGCCCATACTTATCTACGCTGGGCACTCCTACGGCGCGCTCATCCTGCAGAGGTCGCTGATGGGTGCCTGGATCGCTGAACTCGACAGCCGCGATTCTGCGTTGCTAAAGTCCGGTATCCCACCGTTCGCCGACTTGACGATCTTTGTCAATCCTGCTTCCGACGCCAATCAAACGTTGCCTCTATTGGATCTCTTGGCCCAGAAACAGATCCTCTATCAGGTGGACCAACCAGATAGTAGCGGCAAGACGGTACCAGTCGATTACCCGCTCTTCCTTTCAATCACATCGCCAGCTGACGATGCGACTAGATTCCTTCTTCCCATCGGACATTTTTTCCCTGCTATGAAGGCGAAATGGCTAGACACGAGTTTGCGCGCACCGGATCCGGTGTCATGCTATGACCCCTTGAGACCGCCTGGCCAACAGGTTGGAATCCTAAATACTCAGACCGAATGGGATTTTTCGATGACGAGTGCGCCGCACATGGAAGCACTCCAGAGCCACGTCCTCATCGAAAAGCAGATCGATAGGAAGGCCAAGCCTGAGGATATAGCCTTGGCTGAGAAGGCAATCTCGGAATGTCGAACGCGGGACTACGCAGGTTCGGACAAATCTGTATTCGACACCTATGCCCTTCCAGGAAAATGCTTCGTTATTGAGGCTAGGCAAGATCGTTGCAACGGCACGCCATACTGGATTATGGACACGAACAAAGACATTATTCCTGCGCACAGCACGATTTTTACCGTGCGGTTGATCGACCTTATCGAAAAGTTTCTCCCGGTGGTACGGGAAGGAGCCGCTCAACTGGAACCCGAGTTAGAACTGGTTCAGCCGCCGACACACGGAACCGGCGTGTTCGACCGGCCTAGTCTTCGAACGACCCCGACAATACGCTAGACACTTCGATCATTGGTGCCGTCGAATCGACTGGCGTCTGGTCCGGCAGGATCCTGAGGTTTAGCATGGCCACAGCTGATGGGCGGCGCCGTTGCAGATGCGAATCTGGCCTGATTTACCGAGCGTGAGTGCGCTGGCGAAGGTCAGAAACCAGGTGCGGGTCCGGATTCCAGAAGGGCGACTCCTACGGACACGCGATCCGCGACCGTATTACGCAGAACCAGTCCCGCGGCCACACCGAAGTAACTGTCATGGATCGAAACACACGTGTCACTCGTGTGTTTGCTCGTTGATATCAGCTTCGCCGCTTGGCCGACCGGCTTGCTTGCCAAACCCGATATAGCCTTTTGCATGGCGCAGCATTTCGAGAAACTCGGCAGGCTTCAGTGCATTGCTTAACAGTAGGGCTATGGCGGAGATTCGGCAAACGCACGGTCAGCTTCTCATGTGGAGAGTAAATCCTTGTTGGTAGACCCGGATTGGCACCGGCAGTGCCTGCACGATCTACGCCGGTTATTTCGTCGTTCAGACCGTGACTGAACATCTTAGTCCGCCGTATACAAACGACGGTAGCGCCCTCGTCCATCCGCGGCCACATCGATCTTCGCCCTTGTGATCACCGCCCAATGCATGGCAGGTTTCATTGCGATGGCTGGTATTTGTCCTCCACCAGGACGCGCACGTTGGCACGTTGTCCGTAAGCGTGCGGAGTTTCCCACTTGACGCGATCGAGTGAGTCTTCTCTTGAAGTGTCCACTTATTTTTGGTGGACACCTGTTGAGTGTGACTAAGCAGCCTGTGCGGAGTGGGTCTTAAGTGAGGCAGCGAGGTTCCATGGCAGGAGTTGCTCTATGCGACT
>Ga0207416_1003044_pt1 | contig 16787 bp, 14 predicted proteins | sample PaiPotPPM11metaG_FD_184107 | JGI IMG/M metagenome (GOLD analysis project Ga0207416, IMG submission 184107) | Iron sulfur acid spring bacterial and archeal communities from Banff, Canada, to study Microbial Dark Matter (Phase II) - Paint Pots PPM... ...
GGCAGACGGCGCACGGCCCTCGCTTCTCTTCGCGCCCGAACGCCGGGGGCGTAACGGGCTCGTGCGCCGCGTGCCTGCGCTCCCATGGGTCAAGTCTACGGAGTCAGAGACATACAAGGGGCGATCCTGAGGTGCTGAGGCGAAGATCGGCGTGTTTGCAGGCGATTAGCGCCGATGTTGCGCTGGTTTTGTGCGCTTTCGACGGATCTGCGAGCGATCGGTTAACCGAAGGCCGTAACGAAACGCTCGCCGCCGGATCGCCCCTTCTCTCCCATACGCTCTTGATAGGCGGCAGATCTCCTGCACCCGTGTGCATGGGAGAGAAGGGGGACGGGGGTTATGAGGGCCAGTGCGATCAGCCCACGGCGATGCGCTCCGCCGCCGCCGCCTCGACAGCGCCGCCTTCGGCCTGGATGCGCTGGTTCTCGGCCAGCCAGGCGGCGAAGTCGGTGCCGTGGTCGGCGTCGCCCAGGTTCGCCGCGGCGCGTGAGCGGGAGTGGATGCCCGCGTTCACCAGTGCCACTTCGTCCAGGATGTCGCGCGCCCGGTCGGTCGGCAGCAGCGGCCCCCAGGTGATGCGCGAGCGATACGGCGCCATCGCCTCGCCCGTGAACTGCTCCCAGAGCCGCAGTGCCAGCGCGTTGCGCTGCCGGAAGGCCGCGGCGCGGATCAGCCGCTTGCGCTGCACGCGTTTGATCAGCGGGTCCAACTCGATCGCCAGCGCCACACCGGAGCGGGCGCCGCTTTCACCGTGGCCGCCGAAGGCCGCGCGGGGCGATTCGCCCAGGTCGTGCAGCGTGCGATACAGCAGCTCGATGTAGTCCAGATGGATGCTGATGCCGCCGTGTTCGACCAGAGAGAGCAGGTAGGCTTTTGTGCCCGGCGGCATCTCCCAGATCGCGCCCGGCTCGATGGCGATGTCTTTTGAGTCGGTGATCCCTTCGAGGATCGTGATCGGGTTGCCCGAGACTTCCAGAATCGCCGAAAGCTGCGTCAGCGCCCGGTTCAACTCGACGCACGGCTCGCGGATCGCGGCGAGGTCGCTTTCGCCCCAGAATTGCTTGGGCCGGCGCAGGTTCGGATAGACCACGTAGGGAATGAAGCCGTACGGGTTGGCGCGCTGCTCGATCAGCGTGCCGTCGTGCCAGATCTCCCAGGTCTCGTCCGTCCAGACCTCGGTGATCGTCGGGTTGCGCTGATTCGTCTGCAAGATCTGCGGGTAGTACTGCTCCTGCTGGCGGATGGCGAGCGGGTCCACGGTGTAGCGGTGCGCCAGCCGCCAGAAGCGCTGGTGGTCATCCGGATAGAGCCAGACGTAAACGCCCGTGATGTCCGGCGCCGTGATGCGCACGCGCTGCTGCTCCGGGTCCCAAATGACCTTGAAGCAGCCGTCGCGCAGCACGCGCTCGCGGCGCGCCGCCCGCGGCGCCTCGTCGGGCGACTCGGCGTCGACGGCGAAGCCGGCGCCGGCCAGCAGAAAGCTCGCGGCCTTGTCCACCAGCGTGCGGGCATAGTTGAAGGTCAGGCGGCGCTGGCGCAGGTTGCGGCGCTGCACGGGCCACTGCCGCCCGGCGTAGAAGTCGAGGTTGAGCTGGTAGTCGCGCAGCCGCTGCCGGTCCAGCACGCTGAGCTGCTGGACGGCGAAGGCCGACGGTGCCGTGCCGGGGCTGGTTGAGGCGGCGGCGTTCATGCACGGGCCTCCGTGGCGGGTGAGTGGTGAGCGGTGAACGAGACAGACGCACGGGCAGGCTTCGCGCGTGAACCCGGCGCTCTCCCCTCTATTCCCTATTCCCTAACACCTATTCCCTGGCCATGGCCCCGGCGCCGCCGCCCGTGGTGCAGCGCAGGAGGGGGCGGCGGAACGCTGCGCGGGGGCGGCGCCGGGAGGTGTGAGCGGGCGAACCGTTCACAGACGCGAGAATAGAACTAATGTTCTTAGTGTGTCAAACAGCGATGCGCATTTTCGGGCCGAAATCGGGATGTTATGTGTAGATTTACTGCCTGCGACACGACTTTTGTCACGTTTCGTCAAGTCCTGTCGTCGTGGTGCTGCGGGCTGTTCTGAATGTCGTCCGCTGCGCCCTCTTCCCTGCTTTACACCCGCTGAGGGCTCTGCCAGACTAATGCCGCCCCGACAGTGGGGCGAAGGAAGGCCCGTGTGCGACCAACGAGGCGCTGCCTGGCGTTGCTGCTCACCGCGTTGTTCGCGTTGCTCGCCGGACCCGCCGCGCCGCGCCCGGCCGCCGCCGCCGGCCCCTTCGCCTACATCACCAACGGGAACAGCAACAACGTCTCGGTGATCGACACCATCCCCAATGCCGACAGTTATCCCGACGGAGTAGCCGTGAACCCGGGCGGAACCCGCGTTTACATTACCAACCTCGTCGACGTTTCTGTCTCCGTGATCGACACGAGCACGAATACCATCGTCGCCACCGTGCCGCTTGGAGGAAACATTATCTTTCCCCTGGGCGTCGCGGTGAACCCGGCAGGCACGCGTGTCTATGTCGCCAGCGCGCTGCACGTCTCGGTGATCGATACCGGCAGCAGCAGCGTCGTCGCCACAGTGTCCGGCGTGAACGGGGGAACCAGCCTGGCCGTGAACCCGAGCGGCAGCCGCATCTACGTTTCCAGCGGCCTCGACAACAGCATCCTGGTCATCGATACAAGCAGCAATACGATCGTCGCCACCGTGCCGGGCATACACGGGGGAGGCATTGCGGTGAATCCGGCGGGCACGCGCCTTTACGTCGCTAACGGCAACAACCTCGCGGTGATCGACACCAGCAGCGATGCGCTCGTCGCCAGCGTTCCGGTTGGAAACACACCGATCGGCGTGGCAGTGAACCCGGCGGGTACGCGCGTCTACGTGGCCAACGACGCCAGCAACAGTGTCTCGGTAATCGACACGAGCAGTAACACCGTTATCGCGACGGTGCCCGCGGGGCAAGGGCCGTTCGGCGTTTCGGTAACCTCAGATGGCTCCCGAGTCTACGTCGCGAACCGGTCCAGCAACAATGTCTCGGTGATCAACGCGTTCACCAACACGGTCGTCGCCACCGTCCCGGTCGGCCTGTCTCCCAGCGCCTTCGGGCAGTTCATCCAGCCGGCCGGCGGACCGAAGGGAACGGCCGTATCACTCTTCAGCACGCAGAACCCGGCCAGCTTTGGAGCGCCGGTCACCTTCACCGCAGCCGTCATCGCCTTCGCCGGCGTTTCACCCTCCGGTACGGTGAGTTTCTTTGACAATGGGGCGCCGCTGGGCGCCGCGCCGGTAATACCCGCGGCGGGCAGCGGTTCCCCGAGCGCCCAGTTTACGGCGTCGACGCTCTTGCCCGGCACGCACACGATCACGGCCGCCTATTCCGGCGACAGCACCTATGGCTCGTCTGGCTCACAGCCGCTGGCGCAGGTGGTGCTCGGGCTGGGCACGGGCACCACGCTCACGAGCAGCCAGAACCCGAGCGCGTTGGGCCAGAGCGTCACCTTCACGGCCACCGTCACCTGCCCCGGCTTCACCCCTGCCGGTAGCGTTACGTTCACAGACTTGAGCCCGGCTATTGGTACACCGACACAGCTTGGCGTAGTGCCCCTGGGCAACGTGGGCGGCCAGCAGCAGGCGACGTTTACCACTGCCAACCTCGGCGCGGGCAATCACCCGATCGTCGCGGGCTACGATGGCGACACGAACTGTGCCCCCAGCCTCTCATCAGTGCTCGCGCAGAACGTGCAGGCAGCGGCAGTCAGTACCACGGTCACGCTCAGTGCCCAGCCCAATCCCTTCATTCCCGGACAGGCGGTCACGCTCAGCGCCACGGTGAGCGACGGCACACCCGACGGCACGGTAACCTTTCTGCTGGACGGCAGCCCGCTGGCTACCGTGGCGCTGGATAGCAGCGGCACGGCCAGCATGAGCACCGGACCGCTGACCGGTGCGGCGCATACGCTGGTGGCGGTCTACAGCGGCGACGCCACGCACCCGTCGAGCCAGAGTGCGGTGCTCACGCTGCAGCCCCAGGCGCTCACGCTCATCCTCTCGGGCTTCACGCTGACACTGAACGCGAGCGGCTGCGGCAGCGTGAGCCCGCCCAGCGAGAACGGCGTGCATCTGTTCGGGGATACGATGCTGCTCACGGCGGTGCCCTGCGCCGGCAGCAGCTTCGTGGGCTGGCAGGGCGGTCCCTGCGACGGCACGACGATCAACCCCTGCGGCGTCGCCATGCCGCCCAACAATCTGACCATCACCGCCGTCTTCCAGCCCTGAGTTCGGAGCCGCTGGCGGCAAACACGGTCGTCAGGTGCTAGCTCGGCACGCGGCACTCGTCGGGATGCGGGATGAATGATCCGCCCGGCTGCCGTTACGCTCGTGATCAAGCGTTGCCTGCACCAAATGCCGTGAAGGCCGCGGGTATACGCCGCTGTCGTGACACGGTAATGTCACATCCACGGCTGCCGATCAACAGTGGAGAAGGCACGACGGGCGGCGGAGCCTGGTCGGCGCTCATGATTACCGCTGCGAAAGTGAGGTAGGCGCGCCGTGCGGAGGCAGGCGATCCCGCTGACTGCTGCCGGTCTGCCCCGTCACCGCGGCAGCGCCGCGCGCCTGTTGCTGCCCGCCGTGCTCCTGCTCTGCGCCTGCTCTGCTTCCCGGCCGAACGCTCGGCCGGCAAGCGCAACGCCGGGGAATGGCCGTGCGCCCGGCGGCGTCAGCCCCACCGCGGTCGCCGCGGCGGTGCCCGGCGTCTTCGCCTCGATGTTGCAACTCATTCCCGACACGCCGGAGACACGCCAGCAAACGACCGTCAACGACTTCGCGCGCATCCGCCAGATCTTCACCATCGCCGCCCCCGCCGACCCGGCGAATCCCGATCAACAGCAGGCATACATCGCCGCGCTCGCTCAGCATGTTCCTACCGGCTTCGTTCCCACGTTCATCAGCGGACTCAGCACCTACGCTGTCCAAACAAGCTATCTCGCACAGTATCTGGGCTACCGCCGCGTCGATCAGGACGCCACCGCCGGCATTCCCCCACGCCTGTACGAGGCGCTGCGCGGGCTGTTCGACCCGCAGACCGCGGCTCAGCAGATCGCCGGCTGCGCGGACTGCCCGCCGGCGCAGACCGCAACCAGCGGCGGTGTGCCCTACTATACGTGGGGTGAGGACTTCGCCATCCACCCGACCACCAGGCTCGAACCGCCGGCGTTCGACCAGCTAGGCCGCGGCGGGCGCGTGGCCATCACGCCGCAGGTCGTCCTGCGCGCGCTCTGGACGGACGGTTTGACGCAGATGATCGCCGCCTGGCACGGCGGCTCGTCGCTGTTCAAGAACGCCGACTTCCGCCAGGCGGCCGACGGCCTCGAAAGTCTCGGCACCTACAGCGCCTACTTCACCGACCGTACGCAGGGACCGGACCGCGCGGCCGAGGCGCTCGCGGCAAGCGACCTCAAACCCGACGCGCGCGCGGCGATTACCGCCGCTTGGAACCCGCCCGCCGGCACCCCCGTCCTGCAGCCGTATACGCTGATCGCGGTCGGCGTCGGCCAGGGCGACGACGGGCAGCCCTTCACCGGCATCGTGCTGATCCACGCGAGCGAGCAGGCGGCACAGCAGAACGCTGCCCTGCTGCCGCAGCGCATCGCGCAGACCAGCAGCCTTGCCGCCGGCCAGCCGTGGTCAAGCCTGCTGCCGCATGTGCAGGTGCGCGTGAGCGGGCGCGCCCTGATCGTCACGCTCGCCGACGCCAAAATCGGGGCGCGGTTCCTGACCGCCAACGATCCGTTGCTGTTGCACCGTTAAGCTGCACACCATCGCGCCGGTACATGCGGCGAACACCGCTCACGGCGTACGCTCGCCCGCCGGACGCCGCCCGACCCGCCGGCTCGGAGCCGCCATGCGGTAGGCGTCGGCGATGATGCCGGCCAGCTCCTCCCAACCCACGTCGCGATCCAACCGCACGCCGACCCAGCCGCGGTGTCCCACGTAGGGCGGCACAAAGAACCGCAGCGGGTCTGCGCCGACGAGCACGCCTTGCGCTCCCGGCGGCGCGTCGCACCAGATCGCCAGCCGGCCGTCGCCGTGATGGTTATCCGCGAACGTGACGAACGCGCGCTTCTCCCGCACGAAGAACGTTGGTGCGCCGTGGCTGAGCCGCTCCGAGGTATCCGGCAGCGCGAGGCACAGCGCCCGCACCCTGCGGGCGCGAGGTCGAATGGCAGATCGTTCAACGGGTTTATCTCGCGCACACGTTCACCATCTGCCGTCACATCGAGCCTGCGCGGATGCGGCCGGCGACCGCGCCGGGGAGTTCAACAGATGGCAACCTGTGGTACTACGAATACCAGCTCGGCGGCGGGCCGGCCAGAGCGCGGAGAGGCGCCAGCGGCCCTCCGCAAGGGCGGTTGGGTCCGCCCGGCAATGGTCGGGGCGCATTCCGGCCCAGCCCAGGACGAACCGGAGCGACGGCATGCCGCGTCCATTGTCATCTGTTTCCGTGATTTCTCATGCCGGTAACGGCTCGGCAACAATCGCGCCGGTCGCCCGCCAAACCCTGCGCGGCGCCGGGCAGTTCGTGCGATGCTAACGCTGGTTGAGTCGCCCTTCCGCAGCGGTGAGGAGTCGGTCTCATGCCGTCAGCACCCGAACCCGTCACCAGGCGCCGGCGCGCCGCCCGCTCGGGTCGCGGATTCCTGCTGCTGCTCGTGACCGCGCTGATTCTCACCATCGCGATCGCCGCCCTGCCCCTGCTCGGCCACGCCTGACGCAACGGCCCGCTACCTCAGCGCCGCCACGATGATCACCACGCCGATCGCCGCGAACAGCGCGCCGCTCGCCCGCGTCAGCAGCACCGGCGAAAGCAGCCGCGACACCTGCGAGCCCGCCCCCGCCGCGATCACCGTCACCGTCCAGAGGCCCGCGATCGCCCCCGTCGCCACCGAAAGCGGCTGACCCGTGCGCGCCACGATCGCCGCCGTGGCAAGCTGCGTCAGATCGCCCCATTCGGCGACGAAGACCACGAGAAAACTGGTGAGCCAGCCGGGCAGGCGCCGCTTCGTCTCAGCGCCGACTTCCGTTTGCTCCTTCGCCAGCTCCTCTTCCTCTTCACGCCGAAACGCCAGCACGGCAAAGACCAGAAAGCCGGCGCCCGCCGCCACGTGCACCGGCCGGGCCGGCAGCAGGTGCAACAGGCTGCCCGCCGCCACGGCGATCGCCGTCTGCACCACGAACGCCAGCCAGGCGCCGGCGATCACCTCGCGCGCCCGGTAGCGCGTGGCCAGCACCAGCGAGGCCAGCGCCGTCTTGTCCGGCAGTTCGGCGAGGAAGATCACGCCGAACGTCGAAAGGATCAGCGAGAGGCTCATGCCGCCACGCTAGCAGGGCCAGGGGTTAGGGGTCAGGGAATAGAGGAGAGAGGGCGGAAGGCGTAGGAGGGTAGCCATGTATGGCGTGCGTCGGGCGACATAGCGTTCACTCACGCTTCGGCATGGCGAACGCCGATCGGCGATCCATACTCGCGAGGGCCGCAGCGCTATCCCAGCCGCGCCGGTCGCCGCACTCGCGGGCAGTCGCGACAGAACGCCACACTCAGCCCGGCGCTCGCGCCGTGCACGCTGAGCGCGAGCGGCAGCCAGCGGTGCAGGCCAAGCCGGCAGCGCAACGGCGCCGGCGGCTCCGGCGCGGGCGCGAGATGCGGCGCCGCCCGGCTCGCCTGGAAGGCCATCATCGGAGGCACCGACCCGGCCGATCGCTCCGCGTCAACCGCCAACAGCTGCGTCATTGCCCCGTCCCCGAGTACCGCTGCCCCCGCCCAAAAGGAGTAGTCCACATCGCGCCGGGATAGCCCATATAGTGCCGCGAGCACGATGCTATTGCAAGGGCTATGCGAGAGGATTACGGAGCAATTGTGACGCCATCGCCATAAGGGCGCGATGGCATAACAGACGAGGGGTTAGGGAATAGGGACGGTGGGCGGTCCGGAGCGTCGGCGCAAGCCCGCTCGACACCCCTGCCGAGGCCGGCAGCCGCTGCCGCACAGCCAAACGGAGGGCGTCCACGCCGCGCGAACCGGCTACGCTGAAGGCGATGAATCCGCTGACCACGGCTGCCTTTGCGCTTGCGCTGCTCTACAGCGGCGGCGCGATCGTCTACGTCTGGCACGATCGCCGCCGGCTGCGCCGGCGATGGTTCACCAGATTCGTGATCAGCTAGCTCGTGGTTTTGGCCGTACTGGAGTCGCTTCTGCTCGCGTTCGCCTACCGGGCGTCGCTTAGCGAGAACGGGCTTTGGTGGGATCTATTGCAGAGCGTGCTCTGGACGACGTACGCGCTGTTCTGGGTCCGCCTGTCAAAACCAGTCGAGCCTCTGCCGAACCGCTACCCCTACACGCCCAGCAAACAGGACATCCGCCTGATCTGGATCGCGATGGCGCTGCCGGGCGCGGGACTGCTCACCGTTGCGGCCGTCCTGTTCGCGCACGGCCTCGGCGCCCTCTCGTAGCCGCCGCTCCGCTCTTCTATTCCCTAACCCCTGAACCCCGAACCCTAAACCCTGCCGCAAGCAGTAGCCAGCGTCGCTTCATCCTCCACCAGCAGGATCGCCGGCGACTGCTCCGCGCTCGCCTCGGCCAGAGCCATCGCCGGATTCGTCATCACCCGCCCGATTCTTGAGCGACTTTCCCGATCCGTACTCCCTCGCGGTAATCGCGCTGCCGGCGGCCGAAAGCGCACACATCCCTTGACGAGAATAGTACATATGTTCTATTATGGGCACACATCGGAGGCGGGCCGGTCGCCGCACAGGCGCCCCCGCCTCCGATGCATTTTTGTTGATTGGACGGCATCCGGCAGCAGGGGCGCAGCCACGCAAGGGAGCAGTTCGTGCCGCGCAAACGTTCACCCGCCGGCTTCTACGCCGAGGCGCTCGCACCCGAAGACCGCGCCGGCCTCGACGAAGCCGGCGCCGTTCACGGCCTCGAACAGGAGATCGCCGTCCTGCGCCTGCGCCTGCGGCGCCTGCTCGTCGAGCATCCGGACGACTTCACCCTCACCGTGCGGGCGATCGAGCTGCTGGTGCGCGCCGTAAACGCCGCCGGCCGCGCCGCGCCGGAAGACGAGCACGACCTGCTCGAACGGCTCAGCGCCGGACTCGGCGGCGTCCTCGATCTGCTCGCAGAAGCGAACGACACACGGGGTGAGCAGTGAGTGGTGAGTGGTGAAGCGGTGCGCTGCCGAACCATCCTCTCACCACTCACTGCTCACCATGCACCGCCCAGTGAAAGGAGCGCTCCTCATGCCGCCCACCCGCGTCCGTACGTCCATCCACGCCGCGCCAGCGGCGCTCGATGCTGCCGTGGAGCGCGCCCGCACACGCGCCGCCGCACGCCGCGAGACCGCCGCCGCGGCCGCGACCGCCGCCTTTCGCGCCGCCGTCGAAGAGCGGCTCAAAGCACTCGAAGCCGAACTGGCCGAGGTCAAAGGCCGCCTCAACGGCCTGCTCTTCCTGCTCGCCGGCGCCGTGCTCGCCCAGATCGCCCTGCGCCTGCTGCGGCTTTAGGGAATAGGGATCAGGGATCAGGAAATAGAAGGGAGGGAGCTATGCCATCGCCGGAAGTGCAACCAGCCGTCAAGCGTCGCCGAGCGGGGCACCGCTCTGTTCATCGAGCCGATCGGCCTCATCCCACTATTCCCTATTCCCTAACCGCTATTCCCTCGCTCCGTCCGTATCAGCGCGAGGCGGCGCGGGCGATCCTGCGCAGCGCCCTCGGCGGTCGCGGCCAGAGCTTCTCCGTGCTCGTAGCGCGGCAGGGCGGCAAGAACGAGCTTTCTGCCCAGATCGAACTGGCGCTGCTGCTCGCGAGCTGGCGCCGACCCGTCGAGGCGATCAAGTGCGCGCCGACCTTCGACCCGCAGTGCCGCATCAGCCTGCGCCGACTCTGGCAACGCCTCTCCGCGCTGCCTCTGCCCGCCGGCCACGCCGCCGTGGAAGAGGGCAACGCGATACGCCTGGGCCGCGCCCGCCAGCGCTTCCTCTCCGCCGAACCCGGCGCCCATGTCGTCGGCCACACGGCCCACGCCCTGCTGGAAGTGGACGAGGCGCAGGACGTGGACCCCGACAAGTTCGCCAAAGAGTTTCTGCCGATGGCCGCCGCCAGCAATGCGACGGTCGTGTTCTACGGCACGGCCTGGGATGAAACAAACCTGCTCGCCGGCGCCATCGCTCGGCACCGCGAGCAGGAGCGCCGCGACGGCATCCGCCGCCACTTCGCAGCCGACTGGCGCGCCGTCGCCGCCTGCAACCCCGCCTACGGCCGCTACGTCTCCTCCGAGCGCGACCGCCTCGGCGAGGAGCACGCACTCTTCCAGACGCAGTATCTGCTGCGTCCGCTGCCCGGCTCTGGCCGGTTGCTCGCTCCCGCCGCGCTGGCCCTCGTCGAAGGCGCGCACGCCCGCCTCGATGCGCGCCCGCCCACTTCAGCCGAACCGCCCGGCACGCTTTATGTGGCAGGGCTCGACGTCGGCGGCGAGACACTGGCGCAGACCCGCCGCGATCCCGACCGCACCGTGCTCACGATCGCCCGCGTGCGGCCCGCGCCGGCGGGGGAGCTGGTCGCCGAACCGGCGATCGAGGTCGTGGCGATCTACGCCTGGCGTGGCGCGGGCCACGCCGAGCTGGCCGGCGCCATCGCGCGGCTGGTGCGCGAATGCTGGCGGCCGCGCCGTCTCGCCATCGATGCCACCGGCATCGGTGAGGGGCTGGCCGCCGCGCTCGCCGCGCCGTCCGTCGTCGCCGGCGGGCTGGAGGTGCTGCGCCTGCGCCTCAGCCGCGAGCGCAAGTCGGTCCTGGGCTACGCGCTGCAGGCCGCGGCCGCCGGTGGACGTCTGCGCCTGCACGCCGACGACGGCTCACAGCAGCGCGCGGAGTTGCTGCGCCAGTTGCGCCTCGCCCGCGCCGTCTACCTGCCCGGCCGTCTGCTCGCGTTCGACGTGGCCGAGGCCGATGGCCACGACGACCACCTGCTCAGCCTCGCCCTCACCGTCGAGGCCGCCGCCGGCGCTGCGCCGCTCACCGCTATCGGCCGGCAGAGGGAATAGCGGACTCGCGCAACCACATGGGGCGCGGTTCTTGCATCGAACGGGGACAAAGTAGACGCATGGATGGGATGCCGCTCCTCGGCGCTCAGGGCGAGTCAGAGGACAGGACGATGGGCGATGCGGAGTTGCATGAGCGGGTCGGACAGGCTTCGCGGAGCGCCGCGCCGTATTCGCCGGAGCAACTGGCCCGGCTCCGCGCCGCCATCCGCGCCGGCCTGCGCCCGACCGCGCCGGAGCTGTCCGGCCATGCCGCGGCGGAAGGGGACGATCCGCCCGCGGGAACGCCGGCCTGCGAACCCGATTCGCTGCCCGAGCACACGGACTACCGCGACGAGGGCTGCCGCATCGCGCCGGCGTGTTTGCGCTGCCCGTTGGAGCGCTGCATCTATGACCGCACCGCGCTCGTCGATCCGCTCTATCTGCGTGGCCGCGACCGCCGCATGCGCGTGCTCGCCGGCCGCGGCTGGGACGCCGAGCGGCTGGGCCGCCTCTTCCATCTCTCGCCAGCGCACGTGCGCCGCATCCTGCGGCCCGCACGCTCGCCGCGCCGCCGTGGCTGAGCCTATGTGAGACCTGCGCTCTCCCGGTCCCCTCGTTCCCATCTCCAACATCTGAACGAACGAATAAAGCGTGGAAACGGGTGACACGGGCAAGCGTGCATCGAGCCACTCAGCGCAGGCCCAGCAGGCCGGTGCGCAGCTAATCGCGGCCGGCGCTGCGACGGGCCGCTGCGTGGGAAGTCTCCGACGGGTGCGCTCCGCTACGGCCGCCCCTGCTGAACCCCGGGGGAGCCCGATGCCCGCCGTTCCAGCAGCCAGCGTTCGCCCCAGCCGGCGTCGGGCTGCGCCGCGGCGAAGGGCCAGGGCTGCTCCCAGCCGTTCAGAAACACGACCTGCTTCACCGGGCGGCGCCGCAGCGGACCCGGCCGATCCAGGGGATAGCCCAGCGGAATCAGGCAGTAGATCTGGTATTCGTCCGGGATGCCGAGCGCGGCCATCAGCTCGGCCTCGTGGGCGTGGGCGAAGTTGGTGATCGAGCCGCCCAGTCCCAGCGCCCGCGCCGCCAACAGCAGATTCTGCACCGCCGGAAAGATGCTGCCGCCGGGCGTGCTGTGCTTCCCGCGCACGCCGCAGGGCGCGACGATCGCCGGCGCCTCGTGGACGTGCCGCGCCAAATAGTCGGTGCTCTTCAGTGAGAGGCGCCGCGAGCGCGGCAGCGCGTCCAGCAGCGCCGGCTCGGCGGCGTAGCGCGGCTGATAGCGTTGCCACGCCTCCCAAAACCACGCCTGGATCTGCTGCTTCAGCGCCGGCTCGGTGATCGCGATGAAGCGCCAGTCCTGCGCGTTGCCGCCGGAGGGCGCCCGGATCGCCGCGTCGAAGAGCTGAAAGAGCACGTCGTCTGGAATCGGGTCAGGCTTGAAGCGGCGCAGAGCGCGCGTGCTGTAGATCGCCTCGAACAGGCCGAACTGGTCCGGCGCCCCTGCGTCCGGCTGGTCTGCCATGTGCATTGCCTCTGCGTCGCCTACCCCTGCCTCGCGCAAGCGCTCGGCTGTGCTTGGAAAGTCTCCGACGGTTGCGCTGCGGTGATCTGAAGTCTCCGACGGTTGCGCTGCGCTCTGGTCCACAGGGGAGGGGTTTTGCGAGAGCTGTCGCTCGTCCTCGAACCAACCCTTCCCCTGTGGGGAAGGGACAGATTTCGCGCAAGCGAAATCAGGGATAGGCCCGGCGGGGTCAGGTGCAGCCATGCTAGCCTGCCCGTTTCCATCCGTACAAATGCGTAGCCCTGCCGGCTCCGGTTCATCCCTTCGGCGGGCGCTCTGCCTGCCAAATCCGTGTCAAGGTGGGCAAAGATGCAGCGACCCGCCAGCCACGGCGTAGAATGCCGGACATCGGGGCGTTGATGTGCTGTAGCGGGCGGTCCTGCCGAAGGAGCGATCGCCGCAAACACGGCGGCCGGCGCGAAGCCGGAGTGGGGATGGGCGGTGGTGGTGCAGGCGGTGATCGAAGCGGTGCGCAGTACGCCCGTGCGGCTGGCCGCGGTGCCCATCGTCTCTTCACTGGCAGCCTGCGCCGGCGTCAAGCTCGAGCCGCTGGTGCGCCTGCGCCGACGCTATCTGGCGCGGCAGGAGCAGCACAAGCGCATTCTGCTGATCGTGCAGGTGCTCTACGCGGCGCTGCTCACGAGCTGGCTGCTCTTCACCCACTCCTGGCCCGCGCCGGACGTGATCGCGCTCTTTCTGCTGCTTTTCGCCTTCGTCGCCGCGCGTGGCTTCAGCTTTCTGCACGACTGGTCGCCGTTTGTGCTGTTGCTGCTCGGCTACGCCGCGCTCACGGGTATCGCGCCTGGGCTGACGGGCATCGTCCACGTCGGCTTCCCGATTCAGGCCGACCGCTGGCTGTTCCACGGCGCCGAGCCGAACCTCTGGCTGCAAAGCCATTTCTTTCGTCCCGGCCACGCGCAATGGTACGACTACGTCGCCACGTTTCTCTATCCGATGCACTTCGTCACGCCGCTGGTGCTGGCCTTCGTCTTCTGGATGTGGTGGAAGCCGCGTTACTGGCGCTTCGTGACGGCCTATCTGCTGCTCTGCTACGCGGCGTTTGTCAGGTACATGCTCTATCCGATGGCGCCGCCCTGGTGGGCGTACCGCGTGGGCAAGCTGCCGCCCGTGCATCTGGTGCTCTACGAAGTCCACTACGACGGCGTGCAGAACCCGATCGTGCTCGCCACGCAGTTCTTCAAGCCGAATCCGGTGGCAGCGATGCCGAGCCTGCACGCCGCCGTGCCCGTGCTGATCTGGCTGACGCTGTGGAAAACGTGGCCGCGCTGGGGCTGGGCCGCGATCATCTACCCCGTGGCGATGGGTCTCACCGTCGTCTATCTGGGTGAGCACTACGTGATCGACGTGATCGCGGGGGCGCTGTACGCACTCGCGGCCTTCGCGCTGGTCTGGGGCTACCCGGCACGGCTCTGGCGGCTGGCACGGCGGACATTCTCCCGCGGCAACGCCGGCAATCGGCGCACCCGCGACGGCTTCAGCCCGCCGGAATTTGCATCGCATCTCTGCGCCGTGCGTGTGGCCGCACGCCGCGATCCGCGCCGTCCGCACGCCGCGCCGCCCGCGCACTGCCACTGGCGTGGGTGAAGTGCGCGGCTGGCGGCGGGCTCCCGGGGCACCTAACCCTGCTTTGCCTTGCGGCAAAGCTGTCCCTTCCCGAGCCGGGAAGGGTTCGGTTCACGGGCAGCCCGATGTCGGAAGACGACCCAATCGGTGGTCCCACAAGGACACCGCAGCCCCGCCGCCGTCGCATGGTGATTGGAACGCTCCAGAAGTCCCTTCCCGGCTCGGGAAGGGACAGGTTCGGCTTCAGCCGAAGCAGGGTTAGGTGCCCCGGGAGCCCGCCGCCAGCCGCGCAAAGCGAAACCTTCCCGCTCTATGCGCCGCGCCCGCTTGCGGGTACGCTGGGCGGCGGAGCGAAGGGAGGCGGCGGCCATGCTCAGCGAACTGCGTATCGAAGACCGGCGGGTGGTGGCGGACGGCCAGCCGTTCGGCGAAACCGGCCGGTATGAATCACTCACGGGCCGTGCAACCTTCGCACTCGATCCGACCGGCCCACTGAACGCGCCGATCTGCGATCTCGCGCTGGCGCCGCGCGACACCGAGGGCCGCGTGCGCTTCACCTCCGATCTCTGGATCCTGCGCCCGATCGAGCCGGCGCGCGGCAACGGTACGCTGCTGTTCGACGTGCTCAACCGCGGCAACAAGACGGCGCTGCGCCTCAACAACGCGCTCGTCAACAACCGCCCGCAGCGCGCCGAGCATTTCGGCGACGGCCTGCTCCTGCGCCGCGGCGTGACGATCGTCGCCTGCGCCTGGCAGTGGGACGCCTCCGAAGGACTGGGGCGGATGACGATGCAAACGCCCTCCGCGCCCGTCTCCGGCCCGGTGCGCTGCCAGTTCGTGCCCGGCCGGCGGGCGGCGCTGATGCCGCTGGCCGACCGCGATCATCTTCCACTTGAGCCGGCCGACCCGCGGCAGCCAGACGCCACGCTGACGGTGCGCGACGCGCCGTTCGACCCGCCGCAACCGCTGCCGCGCACCGCCTGGCGCTTCTGCGGCCGATTAGATGATGGCGGTGCGCCCGGGTCCGGCCGCTCGCACGTCTGGCTGCAGGGCGGCTTCGCACCCGGCCGGATCTACGAGGTTGTCTTCCGTGGCGAGAACCCGCCGCTCGCTGGCCTCGGCCTCGCCGCCGTGCGCGATTTCGTCTCCTTCCTGCGCCACGAGCCGGGCGCCGCGAATCCGCTGGCCGAGCAGGGCGCGGCGCTGCCGGCGCGGACGATCGCCTGGGGCGTCTCGCAGAGCGGCCGCTTCCTGCGCCATTTTCTGTATGACGGCTTCAACGAGGACGAGGCCGGGCGGCTGGTGTTCGACGGCGTGCTCTGCGACATCGCCGGGGCGCCGCGCGGCTCGTTCAACCATCGCTTCGCCCAGCCTTCGCGCTTCGACCGCGGCCACGAGGGCAACGGCTATCCCACCGAGCAGTACCCGTTCCACGACCTGCCCGTGCCCGATCCGCTCAGCGGCCGCAGCGCTGGCCAGCTCGACCGCCTGCTGGCCCGCGGCCGGGCGCCGAAGCTGTTCTACACCAACAGCTCAAACGAGTATTGGGCCAAAGGCGCCTCGCTGATCCACACCGACCCGCTCGGCACGCGCGACGTAGCGCCGCCCGACGACGTGCGCATCTACCACTTCGCCGGCACCGGGCATGTGGCCGGACCTTTCCCGCCCGGCGACGCCGGCAGTCAGCCCGGCGTGACGGAGCCGATCGGCCGCTATCCGGCCACGCCGGTCGACCGGCGCGCGGCGCTGCGGGCGCTGTTCCTGGCACTCGAAGCCTGGGTGCGCGATGGCACGGCGCCGCCGGCAAGCTGCTATCCGCGCATCGCGGACGGCACGCTGGTGAGCGGCGCGGCCGCGGCGGCGCAGTGGCCTGCCGTGCCGAATGTGCGCTTCCCCTCCGCTCCACGCCCGGCCTACGAGCCGGACTACGGCCCCGAGTGGCCGCGCGGCATCATCGCCCAGGAGCCGCCGGCAGCGGGCCGCGAGTATCCGACGCTGGTGCCCGCGCTCGACGCCGACGGCAACGAGCTGGGCGGCATCCGCCTGCCCGAAGTCGCCGTACCGCTGGCGACGTATACCGGCTGGAACCTGCGCCACCCGGACACGGGCGCGCCAGAAGCGCTGGCGAACGTGTTGGGCAGCATCTTCCCCTTCGCGGCCACGGCTGCCGAAGCCGCCGCGCGCGGCGACCTGCGGCAGAGCATCGCGGAACGCTACGCCGGCCGCGATGACTATCTGGAGCGCGTCCGTGCCGCAGCCAACGAATTGCTCGCGCGGCGCCTGCTGCTCGCGGAAGACCTGCCGGCGCTGCTTGAACGAGCCGAAGCCGGCTGGACCCTGTTCGCGCAACCCGCCGCGGCAGAGCCGAGCGGTCGCCCGGCGTGATCCCGAGTTTCCCTGCCGTCTCCGAGTCCCACGCGGGCGGCAGATCCGTGCAGAACCGGAGATATCCACCCCAGAGCGATCACGCCGCGCAATGGCCGCGGGCTAACCGCGCCGCTTTCGGAACGCACTGCCCAGGATCGCCCCTCTCCCTCCCCTATTATTGGGGGAAGGAGAGGGGAGGGGGTGAGGA
>Ga0207416_1003045_pt1 | contig 16778 bp, 10 predicted proteins | sample PaiPotPPM11metaG_FD_184107 | JGI IMG/M metagenome (GOLD analysis project Ga0207416, IMG submission 184107) | Iron sulfur acid spring bacterial and archeal communities from Banff, Canada, to study Microbial Dark Matter (Phase II) - Paint Pots PPM... ...
AGGTACTCCACGATCTGGTGGCGGATCTGCAAGTCAGCTGTCGGGTCAACACACGGAAAACCCACCCCAATCATGGTCAGCTCATCCGGGAGTCGGTCCATGCCGCCTAACGTTGATGCGAATTGGGTCGTTTGCGAACGACCCCTACGACGGCTCAGCTCACCGGCGTCGCCGGCGCTAGGTCCGCCGGCATTGGCGGCGCCAGGTCCGCCGGCATTGGCGGCGCTAGGTCCGCCGGCATTGGCGGCGCTAGGTCTGATCGTATCCGCTCTCAGACCGAGCCTCAGAGCCTCCAGCCCCAGCACTTCGGCGGGTATCACGTTTCCCAGATTCACATCAGGACCGAATTGCCGGATGAACCAGGCCTGCTGGTCCTTGCGCGGCGCTTCAAAGATGATGCGGTGCAGCCCAACAGCCGAGGTGATGGCCGACACTATGTCCTCGCGAACGAGACCTTCAGGGGAATAGAGCCCGATCGCGCCACTCTCGCGTCCCTCCATGAGGACCAGGCCGGCTCCGGCTTCCAGATCTGCCTTCGTCTCTTCCGCCCAGCGCGAAGCAGACAAGTCAACCTGTGGATCCTTAGACCCAACCTCGGAGAGGACGGTGAAGCGTTTCGCCGCCGCGGCAATCAGACGTCGCTTGTCTCGCACCGGCATGTCCACGGCGCCGTTTGATACCTCCACGCAAGGAAACCCTACTTCCGCAGCCCAGGACAGCAGCGTTTCTGCCTTGCCCTGGGCCCATGCCACCTCGAGGAGCGTCCCACCCATGCAGGCCCGGATACCGTGTTGGCCGAGGATCGCCACCTTCTGGCGAATCTCGGGATCCAGGTACGCCGTCCCCCAGCCGAACTTCCAGAGATCGATGAACGTTGCGGCACCTTCTAGGAGATACTCGAGCTCGGGCAAGGGGAGACCCTTGTCCAGAACGTGAGTCAGCTCGGCGAAGCGAGGCTTCGAGGCCCGAGGCGGAAGGCTGAGGAAGTCCGGGGTGGGGGAAGTAGGCACATCTACTATAGTAAAAATGCTTTCAGAGAAGTGCAACCAATTGAGCTCCGATTCCGATCTCACCGACGTGGTTCGCACCTTCCGCGAACATCCAGGCCTTCGTGCCAAGTCCGCCCTGCGGTTGGTCACCGATGTGCTTGGTCCCACCGACTGGCTGCACGGTCCGGGCGATGACGCGGCGCTGGTGCCGACCGATGGGCAGGCTGTGTTCGTCGCCGGAGAGGCGATCTGGCCACCGTTGTTGGAAGCCGATCCCTTCGGCGCCGGAGTTGCCGCCGTGGTGGCAAATGTCAACGACGTTGCCGCCATGGGCGCCCGCCCCCTGGCCCTGGTCGACACGCTCATCGGGCCTGAGCATGTGGCGCGGCTTTGCCTCGAAGGAATGCGCTTCGCCACAGAGCTGTATGGGGTACCGGTTGTTGGCGGCCATTTGACGGTACGCGATGGTCCACCCGCCCTATCCGCCTTCGTCGTGGGTCAAGCCGCGACCCCCTTATCTGCCCGCAACGTCAGACCGGGTCAGACACTGCTGCTGGCATGCTGTCTCTCCGGCGAAATGCGGCCGGATTTCCCCTTCTTCTCCTCACTGCGAGAGCGTGGCGAGCTGCTTCGGGGAGACGTCGATCTCCTGGCGCAAGCAGCCGAAGTCGGCATGTGCCTGGCTGCGAAAGATGTGAGTATGGCAGGGCTTCTGGGATCGCTCGCCATGCTGTTGGAGGGCACCGGATCAGGGGTCACAGTGCTGCTCGATCGCCTCCCTTGTCCGGCAGGGGTTCCCTTGCGGCGGTGGATCGCCGCCTTCCCCTCGTTCGCGTTTCTTCTCTGTTGCCCTCAGGATGGAGCTGAGCCATGTCGTCGCCTCTTCCAGGATCGAGGCCTTTCCTGCGAGACGATCGGAGTTCTCGACGGCAGTGGTGAGCTGCGGGTAGAACAGCACGGACAGGAAGCGCTGCTAACTGATCTAAACCGCGAAGCGGTGACGGGGCTGGAGTTTGGATGAATCAGCTGTGTCGTCGGTTGGAATCCCAGCCATCCTGGATTACTCGTATGGCGCGACTCCGCCTATCAGACACGGTGGTCCAACCTACATTCTCGAGGGAATCCAGCCTATCCGGCCGCCCGACGAATGCGGTCAGCGGGCTCTTGGCGCTTGCGCAGCCACTGCGTGAGGTCGGCTACGGGGAGCGGCCGGCTCAGGAAATACCCCTGGGCGAAGTCACAGCCCAGCTCGCATAGCCGATTCCACACTTCTTGAGTCTCGATCCCTTCTGCCACGGTCATGAGGCCCAGATCGTGAGCGAGGCTCGTGGTGCCTCGCACGATGCGAAAGTCATTATCGTCCTGCAGCATGTTGAGAACGAAGGACTTGTCGATCTTGACCTCGGTCACGGGCAAGTGCTTGAGATAGGCAAGTGACGAGTAGCCGGTGCCGAAATCGTCGATAGAGATTGATATGCCCATGGCATGTAAGCGGGAGACAATCCCCAAAGCGCGCTCGGGATCGGCCATCACGGTGCTCTCGGTGATCTCGACTGCTAAGCGAGAAGGCGAGACATTCCACGCCCGGAGGAGGCTGGTGATTACGTCGACCAGCTGCTGATCGTGAAGACTGCGGACGGAGAGATTGACGGCGACCGGGACGTCGAGACCTGCGTCCTGCCAGGCGCGACACTGCCGGATTGCCGAACCGAAGACCCAGGCGCTCAGCGGCTTGATCAAGCCGGTGTGCTCGGCAAGCTCCACGATCTGGATGGGAGGGATAAAACCTTCCTTGGGATGCTTCCAGCGGATCAGTGCCTCTGCGCCGATGATGCGGCCACTGTCAAGGTCGGCCTTGGGCTGGTAGTAGAGGAGGAGCTCATCCTGCTCGATCGCCCGCCGGAGATCGCCGATCAGCCTGATGCGGCTGCGCGTATAGGGATCCTTCTCCGATTCGTAGATAGAATAGCCTCCGCCGGCCCGCTTGGCGTCGTACATCGCCACATCAGCATGCTGGAGCAGCACTTCGGCATCTGCACCGTGATCGGGATACACCACGATGCCGACGCTGGCTCCGATGTCGAGGCTCTGTCCTTCGATGGCGAAGGGTTGTTCGAAGGTCTTCAAGATTCTCTCTGCCACGGAGCTCGCACCTGTCCGCGACGTATCCGGTAGAAGCACCGCGAACTCGTCGCCCCCGAGACGAGCCACCGCGACGTCGTGGCCCTCTTCGCCGGCGAGGCGAGCAAGGGTATCCGACTTTCGTAGCAGGTCGCGCAATCGCGGCCCAAGCTCCTGGAGGAGGACATCGCCAAAATGGTGGCCAAAGGTGTCGTTGATCTCCTTGAAGCGATCCAGATCGATGAGAAGAAGGGCGACTGCTGCCCTTCGCCGATCGGCAGTGCGAACCGCAGCCTCGAGCCGGTCAAACAGCAGGGTGCGGTTCGGCAAACCGGTCAAGGGATCATGCAGCGCCTGATGCTCGAGTGCTTGCTGCGCTCGCTTCCGCTCGGAGATGTCGCGCGCCACACTCACGAATGCCCTGGGCTTGCCCTCCTTGTCCCTGAGCAGCGAACCGGTGATCTCCGCCGGAAAGGTGCTGTTGTCCTTTCGAAGCAATGTGTACTCAAGATTTCGGATACTGCCGGCTTCTAGAGTCTTTTCCATGTCGTCGTGCGCGCGCTGCCGATCCTGGGGGGCGATCAGCTCGAACGCGCTGAGCCCAATCATCTGCTCCGGACTATCGAACCTGAATAACGACGCCGACTGCTGGTTGGCGGTGATAATGCTGCCGGCGAGATCGGTAAGCGTAATGCTATCGGGTGACGCTTCCACCAAACCGCGGTACCGTTCCTCACTCTCCCGCAGGGCTTCCTCCGCCTGCCGCCGGGTCCGCCGCTCACCGGCCTCCTGCAGCTCGCGTTCGATGGCAGGAACGAGCCGCGCCAGATTGCCCTTCATGATGTAATCGTGCGCGCCTGCCTTCATGGTCGCCACGGCGACATCCTCGCCAATGGTGCCCGACACGATGATGAACGGGAGATCGAGAGCTCGTTGCTTCACCAGCTCCAACGCAGCGAGCCCGCTGAAGTGGGGCATCTTGTAGTCGGAGATGATGATGTCCCACCCGGCCACGGAGGACCAAGCTCCATCGAGCGCGGCCTTCATCGACTCGGGGGTATCAACGCGCAAGGTGATCGGCTCATAGCCGCTCCGCTCCAGTTCGAGCACGACCAGCTCCGCATCGCGCTCGGAATCTTCGACGATCAAGGCACGAAGCTGTTTGGTCATCTCAGTCCTTTCACTGCCTGGGAGCTGATTTGTTCATGACCAGCCAGTACAGACCTAGGTGCTGGATCGCTTGGCTGAACTGGACGAAGTCCACCGGCTTGCGAATGTAGCTGTTGACCCGTAGCTTGTAGCTGCGGACGAGGTCGCTCTCCTCATCCGAGGAGGTAAGGATGACGACGGGAAGCAGCTCGGTGCGCGCATCGTCGCGCAACCGCTGGAGAACCTCCAGGCCATCCAGCTTGGGGAGCTTCAGGTCCAGCAGGATCACCTGTGGTTGGTGACTGGTATCGCGGTCCTGGTAGGCGCCCGTTCCAAAGAGGTAGTCGACCGCTTCCGCACCGTCGCGTGCAACGACCACCTCATTGGCGATGTTGCTCGACTCCAGGGCCAGCAGTGCCAGCTCCTCATCGCGGGGATTGTCTTCGACCAGCAGTATTGTCCGTGCCTGGCTGTTCACGCTGCCTCCTCACAGGCTCTTTGGAGTGTGAAGTAGAAGGTTGCCCCCTCGCCGACCGCGCCTTCCGCCCAGATCCGGCCACCGTGACGGTGCACGATGCGCTGGACCGTGGCGAGTCCGATTCCAGTCCCTTCGAACTCGCTCGTGCCGTGCAGGCGCTGGAAGGGAGCGAAGAGCTTGTCGGCGTAAGCCATATCGAAGCCGGCGCCGTTGTCTCGCACGAAATAAACCGGAGCCGGGTACCCGCTTGCGGGTGTTTGGCCATGGGAGTCCAAGCCACACGCAGAGGCTACCCGACCGAGCTCGATGCAGGCGTGCGCCGTCTTGCGCGTGAACTTCCAGGCGTTGCCGAGCAGGTTCTCCAGCAACACCCGCAGCAGCCCAGTGTCTCCAGTCGTAACCAACTCATCCGCGATTGCCATCGTCACATCGCGTTCCGTATCGGTCTTCCGCATCTGCGCCTCGATCGATCGTGCGAGCGCGGCCAGGTCAAAATGCTCTCGCTGCATCTCCCCCCGCGTCACTCGTGACAATTGGAGGAGCGCATCGATGAGCTGCCCCATCTCCTGGGAGGCATCGCGGATATGGTTGAGATACCGGACTCCCCGCTCGTCCAGCGCATCGGCATAGCGCTCCAGCAAGACCTGGCTGAAACCGCCCATACTCCGCAAGGGAGCGCGCAAATCGTGTGAGACGGAGTAGGAGAAGGCTTCGAGCTCCTGATTCGCCGATTCAAGCTCGACGGTACGTTCGACCACTCGCTGCTCCAACTCGGCGCTGAGCCGGCGCAGCCCCTCCTCCGCCCGCTTGCGCTCGGTGATATTCTGCGCCAGTACTAGCACTGCCCTCCGGTCCCCCCATGTCACCGTGTGCGATGTGATCTCGACGTCGATGATTCGCCCATCTCTCCGTTGGTGCCGCCATTGCCCTGAACTGCTGAAATCACCCCAGACTCTGGTCAACTCCTCCATGAGGCGCGGGACCTCCTCCAAGGGACGGATATCGGTGATCCGCATCTGGAGGAACTTATCCCGCGTGTAGCCATACTGGGCTACGGCAGCGTCGTTGACCTCCAGGAACTGCAGCGACTCCAGATCGTAGACGTACATCGGATGCGGATTACTGGCGAACAAGAGCCGGAATTGCTGCTCGGTCTCCCGCAGCGCCTCGTCCGCCCGCTTGCGTTCTGTGATGTCTTCTACAGCCACGACGAAGTAGCTTGGTTGGCCGGATAGATCGCGCGCCAAGGACAGGCTGACGGTGGCCCAGAGGATGGAGCCATCTTTGCGGATGTAGCGTTTCTCGCGGACCCAGCGCTCAATCTCGCCCGCTCGTATACGGCGACTATACTCAAGACCCGCAGGTAGGTCCTCCGGATGACTGATCTCGTGTGTGGTCCTGGCCAGCAGTTCTTCGTGTGAGTAGCCGGTCAAGTCACACAGTCGTCGATTGACCAGGAGAAAGCGGTCGTCTAACCCGACGAGCGCCATACCGACGGCAGCTTGCTCGAACGTGACACGGAACCGCTCAGCTTCCTGTTGTGCTTGACGAAACAGGCGCGCATTGTCGATCGCCAGAGCTGCCCGGCTGGCCAGATCCTCAGCCAGGGAGAGGTCATCCTCGTCAAAGAGCTGCTCGGACTCGGCCGACACCAGCGTGATTGCTCCCAGGATCTGACCACGAGCCTTGAGCGGGACGCACATCGAGGAGCGCAGTCCCAACCCACGCATCAACGTCAGCAGCTCCGGATCCGGAATGCCTACCACCAGCAGCTCATCGCTGATCTCCCGGACGACTTCCGACCGACCGCTCCGTAGCACTTCAGGAACTCCATGTGCGCCATTGGGGTCATAGGGATAACGACGCTCGAGCTGCCGGGCAAGCTCCACTTTGTCCGGGTCGACGTGGGCAACTGCTACCGTGGAGACCGATCCATCGTCGTTCTTTATATGGATGGCACACCAGTCGGCGATCTGTGGCACAGCGAGCTTGGCCAGGCTCGTCAGCGTCGTGCTGTAGTCGAGAGAACTGGCCAAAAGAGCGATAGCGTCAGTAAGAAACTGCCGCCGTCGCTCAGCGCGCTCGGTTCTGTCTTGAAGAATCGCCATGGTAGGAGGAGAGCTTCGCGCAATGAATAATGCACGACTCAGACATCGTAAAGCGCTCCGAGACCGTTGCCTATACCTCTTTGTCGTAATTTTCGATGGGCCGTAAGTACCAGTACCTTGTCCGGTCCGGCAATGCTCGACGGACCTTCTCAGACGAGGGCCAAAAGTCCCTTGCCCTCTGGGTCTTGTGTCTTCGTCGTGCAGGACTTCCGTCCTCTGATGTAGCTCACGCCGCCTATACGGCCGCATTTGGCCCACCTCCTGCCCAATACTGGGTGGGGAGGTACTGATGATGGGCGAGCAGAGGATGCGTGCCGTTCCGGATCTTCGCCATGCTCCGAGCGTCACGTCACGTGCTGAAGAGGTGCAGGCGCGAATCCGGAGGATCGATGATTTCTACCTGTGCGCGGCTCTCCTGACCCTGGCTCTGATTCTGGCGTGTATGCCGCTGAGGCTACCGGCGCTCGGCGCCGGCGTTCAGACTGCCGGCGGCCTCACCTTGCAAGGGGTCGTCGTGAACACTGCCGGACATCCTGTTGCCGGCGCCTACCTGCAGAGCAGTGGTTTTCAGGCTAGAACGGATCAGCAGGGGCGCTACGCCTTGCAGGTGCTCCCACGAGCACAGGTGCTGGTAAATGCCTGGGCACCGGGCTACAACCGGATGGCAGTCATCTTCAGCAGCCCCAACGGAGGCATGATGCAGAGCAGCGAGATTGCGGACTTCACGGGTGACTACGCGCTGGCCAACGCCTATCAGAATCCGGTGTACCACGCCTCCCTCTCGGGGCTGCCGGTTCGCCTTTCCGCTCGGGTTCGTACGGTCCACCTGCGCGGCACCGCCCAGGTACCACTCGAGTCACGCATCGCCGTCATCCTGCCCGATGGACGCGTGAAGACGTTCCCATTGCACCGCAATGGGTCACACTTTGACGCGGTGCTGAACTTTTCACGTTTGGGCGTGTACTGGGTGGAGATCAATGCGAGCTCTGGATTTGCCGTGTTCAATGCCCTCGTGTTCCATGGGGAGAAGCCGCATCCGCCACTGGAACCCTATTTCCCGCCGGAGTCGACAGGCGTAACGGTCGGCCAGCGCGAGCAGTACGGACTGGACATCATCAACCAGGTGCGAGCGACCCTGGGGCGCCGGGCTTTGACCATGCAGCAGCGGCTCCTGGATGCAGCAAGGGCCCACAATGCAGACATCGTGCGCTACGGGTACTACTACTCGCATCCGCACATTGGATCGGACGGCTCGATCCCGCTGCAGCGCATCACACGTGCCGGGTTGCGGGCGCGGGCATGCGGGGAGGCAGTCGGTGCGGGTGAGAATGTTGCCGCGACGGTGGTCAGCTTTCTGGAGAGCGCAGCGCACCGCTCGATCCTCATCGGGCATTACCGGTGGGCAGGGGTGGCGGTAGCCGAGACCAGCGGCGGGGTTCCCATGACGGTGGATCTTGCTCGATAGCGGAGGTCAAGTTCTGTATCAGCTTGCGGTCTTGAGTGGCCGGCCTTGATGCTCATCCAGCCACCGGAGGAGATCGGCGGCAGAGATCGGACGGCTGAGGTAATAGCCCTGCGCCACATCGCAGCCGATGCTTGCAAGCCGATCGAGCGCCTGCTGGTCCTCCACGCCTTCTGCTACCACCCTGAGGTCTAGGCCATGTCCAATGTCGACGGTGCCTCGGACGATGCGCCAATGGCTCTCATTGTGCACCATGTCCATCACAAATGACCGGTCGATCTTGATCTCGGCTGCGGGCAACCGATCGAGGTAGGCCAACGAGGAGTAGCCGGTCCCGAAGTCATCGATGGAGATGGCTACCCCCATGGCATGCAGCCGCGTGAGGATGTCCAGGGCACGCTGAGGATCGGCCATCACGGTGCTCTCGGTGATCTCGATCGCGAGCCAGGAAGGCGGGGCGCTCCAGATGTTGAGGACCTCGGCGATTGTGGCGACGATCTGCTGATCGTGGAGGCTCCGCGCCGAAAGATTCACCGCAACCTGCAGCTCGATCCCCGCGGCACGCCAGATCCCGCACTGCCGGACTGCTTCATTGAGAACCCAGCGCGTCAGTGGCCGAATCAGCCCGGTATGCTCGGCGAGTGGAATGAATTCGAGAGGAGGAACAAGCCCAAATTCTGGATGCTGCCAGCGCACCAGGGCTTCTACACCGGATACCTGGCCGGTCGGTACGCTCACCTTCGGTTGGTAATGCAGCACCAGCTGATTCTCCTCGATAGCTCGGCGCAAGGCGCTTGCCAATGCGATCTTGCGCAGACTCTGCTGATCCTGGCCGGTCTCATAGAGCGCGTACCCGAGGTTGGCGCGTTTCGCGGTATACATCGCCAGGTCGGCATGTTGCAGGAGTGCTGTGCCGTCGGTGCCGTGTTCTGGATAGAGCACAATGCCGATACTTGCTCCGACATCCAACCTCTGTCCCTCCAACTCAAAAGGATGGGTGAGCGTCGTTAGAACCTTGTCCGCGGTCCGCACCGCTCCGGCTGTGTCCGTATCGGGAAGCAGCAGTGCGAACTCATCGCCACCTAGCCGCGCAATGGTATCCGATTCTCGTAGCCCAGTCAGAAGCCGCGTCCCAAGCTCGTGCAGGAGCTCATCACCGGCATGATGCCCAAAGGCGTCGTTGATGTCTTTGAATCGATCCAGATCCAAGAGCAGGAGGGCAAAGGTGGTGTTCTTGCGGTGTGCGGCAGCAAGAAGCTGCTGGAGGCGATCCTGCAGTAAGGTGCGGTTGGCAAGACCGGTCAGCACATCGTGGAGTGCTTGATGCCGCAGCTGCTCCTCGAACTGTTTGCGCTCGGTAGCATCCCGGATCATAATCTGGCCGGCCGGCCGGCCGGCATACATGATAGGCACGGCGGCGACTTCAGCATGAATGGTCTGCCCATCCAGCCGCACGAGCCGCTGTACCGCGGGTTCGTTCGCGCCTCCCATCGTCATGGTCCTGCGCACCCGTTCGGCGACCCACGCGCGATCATCAGGGTGGACGATCTCCAGGATGGGTTTATTCACGAGCTCGCCGGGACTCGTTGCCCCAAGGAGTCGCACCGCTGCAGGATTCACATAAACCAGCTTTCCGTCACTATGAACGGCAATCGCATCCGGCGACACTTCGACCAGCCGACGATACCGTTCCTCGCTCTCGCGGAGCTCCTGCTCAGCTCGCTTGCGCTCGGTAATATCTTGCGCCAGTACCAGAACCCCGCGTCTGCCGGCAAACGAGAGCGTATGCGAGCTGATCTCGACGTCGATGACGCGTCCGTCTTTCAGAAGGTGGCGCCACGTGCCGGAGAGATTAAGGGCAGTCCGCTGCTGCACGTTCTCAAAGAGGAGCGGCACGTCCTCCCGCGGACGAATATCGGTGATCCGCAGGGCGAGAAACTCGTCACGGGTGTATCCATAGTGGGCCGTCGCCGCCTCATTGACCTCGAGGAAGTGCAGGGTCTCGAGGTCATAGATCCACATCGGCTGAGGGTTGTCGGCAAAGAGCAGCCGAAACCCTGCTCCCTCTGATCCCAGAAGATCCATGGTCATCGCTGCGCAAGTCGACGGCACAGGCCGGACAAACGTTCCACGGCCCTGCTCTCTGACAATCAGCTGCTGCTCCTCCAGGCGAGCCAAGGCCGCACGCACCGTCATGGTTGCGACGCCGAAGCTTGTCGCCAGCTCGCTATGGGAGGGGAGCTGTGTGCCGGACGGGTACTCGCCATTGAGGATCGCCGCACGCACATACTCGTACACGGGCTTAGCCCGACACCCCAGATCACGTTTCACAGCTGCTGGCCGTGCAACTCAGCTAGACGACTAGTATTCATGGGGGCAGGATAGCTTGTCGGCTTGATCTCGACAATTATCAGAACGGACAGAAAAGGAAGTACTCCCGTCTACGACCGGCTCCCAATGAGCCAGATGACGGTGCTGGCCGTCTGGATGCGGGGAAACCTCCTGTCTTCGAGATAGTCGGCAAATCCGGGCGGATAGCTCCGCCCTCCCTTGGTTTTCACGATAGCCGCAAGCCGCGGTAGACGGTGTTCCAAGGATCGTGCCCTCACGACGTTGCTCATGTTCCAGAAGTAGTTGGCTGCCAGCGTCCGATGCGCAAACAGCGCGTACTCGAAGTGATCGGTGAGAATCGCTTCGTTGGGCTGGGTGGCGCGATCGAGAATGGCGGCCGTCTGCTGGACGCTTGAAAACGGGGTCGCGGTCACGTGCAGTCGGAGAGCAGGAGCTCCATAGGCGACGTCCACAGCCCATAGCAAGCTCACGGACAGCGCGCACGCAGCCAGAAGTCGCGGCGCTCGCCGAACGAGTGACGTTACCATCGGGGCAGCCAGGAGAGCGGCAAAGGGAACGATGACGACAAAGTAGTGATAATACGCCTGCGCGGTGAGAAGAAAGAGTGCGCCCAGGCAGAACCCGAACGGCAGCCATAGCGGTCTCCGTTGCCGCCAGAGGGCCAGCGCGGCCAGGGGATTGAGCAGCAGCCAGTACGTGCTCACCGAGCCCAGCCGGTGGATGAGATCTGTTTGCGCGCGATGAGTGAGCTGCCAGATCACGGTCTGGCTAAAGAGGGCGTGAGCCTCAAAGAGAAAGGGGGCAAACAGACAGAAGGTGGCGGCCAACCATGTAACCAGAAACGGGCGCGCTCGGGGACAGAACGCTGAGCTAGCTGTAGCCCGAATTATTTGTAGGCCGGCTGCTCCGTCGCCGGCAGAATAATTCGGGTTAGCAAGCCCCGAGCTACGCAGCGCTAGAAGGTAGACGGGAAGATAGAGGATGGCTGTGTACTTCGTCCAGACCGCCAGCGCGAGACAGAGGCCCGCGCCAACCGCTCCCCCGCGCGAACGCACTGTCAGCAGGAGCAACAGTCCAAGGACGCCAAGCGCCGTGATAACCGGATCAGGTCCGATTCTGACCGCCGACACGAGCGCGATTGGGCTTGAGGCGTAGACGAGTCCTGCCACCAACCCTTCGGTGTCGCCGAGGAGTTCTTTGCCGATGCGCCACACGAAGAGCGCGGTCATACTGTCTATCGCAAGCGTGACGACACGGCCACTCGGCCACCACCAATCGACCAGCCAATGAAGACCGGCGAAGAGAGCAAGCATACCGGGTGGATGGAAGAACACAATGTCCCGATAAGGGATCGCACCATGGACAACAGCTCGGCTCAGGGCGACGACGACGAACTCGTCGGGGTCAAAAGTGCCCGCGGTCAAGAAAGCGAACACGAGCCGGAGCACCAGGGCACAAAGCAGCACGAGGAGCCCTGGAGCGGATGTGCAACGCGCGGTTGCAACCCTCATCGAACGGGCGCGGCGACGAGGTAGGCTAGGAGTACCGGGCGACCATCCTCAGCGGGCACCCAAGGTGTCACCCAAGCAGGCCCAGAGGGTACCCCCGGGGTCACCCAAGCCTGCGGCGGGGTCCCCGGGACTGCGGTCCGGCCCACGGAAGGGATCGGCTCTATGAGGCCGGGAGCTCGCCGAGGCGAACGTGAACGGTCCGAGTGCTTCCGTTGCGGTCAAGCGTAAGCGAGATGCTGTCCCCGGGCTGCTTGTGAGCGAGGACCGTCAGCAGGTCTACCGCGGATGAAATCGACGTACCGTTGACAGCTGTGATGATGTCACCCTGCTGGACGCCCGCCTTCGCAGCCGGGCCGTTCTGCGCGATCTGTCGGACAAGAGCGCCTTGCGTAGACGGTGTATTTCCACCAGGCGGACCAAATCCGAATCCACCCTGGAAAGACTGACCGGAGGCGTCGGTGGGCGAGATTCCAAGGTAAGCCCGACCCGTATGCTGCACCTTTCCCGTAGCGATGATCTGGTTGGCCATATTCGTTATGCGGGCGCTTGGCACGGCAAATCCGATGTTCTGAGCGGTTGTGCCGTCCTGCGAGCTCGTTTGCACCAGCGTCGGCATGCCGACGACCACGCCGCTGAGGGATGCCAGCGCTCCGCCTGAGTTGCCCGGATTGATGGGTGCCGAGGTTTGGATGGCATTCGAGAGATAGGCTCCACTGGGCTCCTGTTCCACCCGGCCCAGACCGCTAATCAGACCAGACGTCACGCTCCCCTTGAGTCCCAGGGGGCTGCCGATGGCAAGTACCATTTGCGCTATGTGATACGTATTCGCCGTTGCAAAGGTCGCCGGCTTCAGCCCGGAGGCGTGAATGCGAATGACGGCCAGGTCGTCCGACGTGTCGGTGCCGACCAGGTGCGCCGTATACGTGCGCCCGTCGCTCAGCGTGACTTTGATCGTGCTGGCACCTGAGATCACGTGCGCGTTGGTGACGATGTCGCCTTGGACATCGTAGATCACTCCCGAGCCGCTCCCGGTTCCCACGCTCTCGACGTAGACCACGGAAGGGCTGACAACGGCATATGCGTGCTCGGTCGCCTGATCGATGGAGGTTGCGCTGACCTTGGCAGTAGCCGGCGAGGGAGCCTTCGAGAACAACGTGGTCGTATTGATCCCCCTGTTGACAGGAGCAGTGTTCTTGGCCGCCGCAGCCTGAGGTTGGTTGAGGCTAAGGCTTAGGATGCGATCCGCCACCGCTCCGAGAGCGATCAGGCCCGCTGCAATCACAGCTATCAATGGTCGCTTCATTGCCCGTATTCCTTTACTGCTATGGCGATTGTCACTGACACATGTTCGGTAGGGGCCCCCCCTTTGGAGATGATCAGAGATTGAGTTAACGGCGCAGACCGTCGCCTTACCGTCATTATGTCGAAGTTGCGTGTGAGGCTCATTGGAGCTACATGAGAAAACTCTCAGCAAGTGAGCGCAGAGGATAAGCGGAGGGCCTATACTCTACTGTGCGACCCGGTTCGTGCGCATCCCGGACCTCACACCAACGCCATTCCAGGCGAGCGAGAAGGGCTGACAGGGACGGAGCCACAGTCCCTGCAACTGGTATCCACGGATCATTCACCAACCCTATCGGGACAAGAGAAGAGAAAGCACCGGTGACGGCGAGACACAACGAGTTTGAATACATTGTGATCGGGCTGGGCGCCATTGGGAGTGCGGCCGCCTACTGGCTGGCCCGCCGCGCGGGCAACGAAGTGCTTGGCCTGGAGCAGTTTGAGCTCGGGCACGACAAGGGCGCATCGGAAGACCACTCACGCGTCATTCGCCTGAGTTATCACCGGCCGGACTACGTCGCGCTGGCGCATCATGCGTATGCGGCGTGGCGCGAGCTCGAAGTGGAGATCGGCGAGCCCCTGCTTGTCATAACGGGCGACCTCTTCCTTGGCCCTCACGACAGCGCCATGCCGGTCACGGACTACATCGACAGTATGACTGCCCAGCAGCTGCCGTTCGAACAGCTCGGCGCTGCTGAGATCATGCAGCGCTGGCCGCAGTTCCATCTTGGCGACGATATCTTCGGCACGTACCAGTCACAGGGAGGCATCGTGCCTGCCAGGAAGGGCATGCTGGCGCATGCGCAAATGGCTCGATCGCACGGTGCGACCTTGCTGGAGAATACGCCGGTCACCAGCATCACACCACTTGTCGGGGGCATGGAGGTCAGTACGCCTGATTCCACCTATCGTTGCCGTCGTCTCGTCGTGGCCGCGGACTCATGGACCAATGGCGTTCTGGCGCCGCTCGGCGTTGCGCTCCCATTGACCCTGATGGAGGAACAGGTCAGCTATTTTGCCTCACCGCATCTGCACGAGTTCACGCCGGATCGCTTTCCGGTCTGGATCTGGGCAGACGAGCCAAATTTCTATGGGATGCCGGTCTATGGAGAAGAGCGCGGAATCAAGGCGGCACAGGACATGGCCGGGCGGGTCGTGACCCTGGACACGCGCACCTACCAGCCTGATCCCGCTACGCTGGAACGGGTGGGCGCGTTCCTGCAGCGGACGATACCAAAGGCATACGGCCCGATCCTGTACAGTAAGACCTGCATTTCCACCTTGCCGCCCGACCGCGACTTCGTAATCGATGCTTTGCCGGACTATCCGCAGGTTGCGCTGGCGCTCGGCGCCGGCCATGGTTACAAGTTCTCCGGGCTGATCGGTCGCATCCTGAGCGACCTCGCGGTGGATGGCAGAACCGAGTATGACATTGCTCCGTTCGCGGTCGACCGCCCGATCCTTCAGTTGGCCGAGCCGCCCAGCAATTTCCTGCTCCGCCGTGAGGCCCGTCCCACCGGGTCCGTCGTGTCGGGTAGGTGATCGATCGCCGTCATTGCATTCCGGTTGACCTTGTCCGTATTCTTGGACTAACTCCAATGCATTGTCGGACCTGCGTCACCCAGACGGTCACCCAAGCCTGCGGCAGGGTACCCGATCTGCATTGGGTAGTATCTTGACGAGGGTGCCGGGCGTGGAAGTCCGGCCTACACTTTGGAACGGAGAAACAGGAATGGTGGAGAGCACCGGACAGAACAAACCAGGTCTTCTCGAACGGCTGGAACGCGGCCCCGTCATCTGCGCTGAGGGCTATCTCTTTGAGTGCGAGCGTCGAGGCTATCTGCAGGCGGGCGCCTTTGTGCCCGAGGTCGTGCTCGAACATCCCGAGGTGGTAACACAGCTCCACCGTGAGTTCGTCCACGCCGGCTCAGACGTGGTCGAGGCCTTCACCTACTATGCCCACCGAGAGAAGCTGGCCCTCATCGGCAAAGAGCATTTGCTGGAGCCGATGCAGCGACAGGCGCTGCGCATCGCCAAGGAGGTTGCCGACGAAAGCAACACTCTGCTTGCCGGCGATCTCTCCAACACCAACATCTTCGAGCTCGACGACGCCGTGAGGAAGACAGTTCGGACCATGTTCGACGAGCAGGTGGGCTGGGCAGTGGATGCCGGCGTCGACTTCATCATCGCCGAAACCTTTACCTACGGTGAGGAATCGGTGATCGCTCTGCAGGCGATCAAGGAAGCGGGCCTGCCGGCGGTGGTGACAATCTCGCTTCATCAGCCCGGCACGACGCGCGAAGGCTGGACGCCGGAAGAAGCCTGTAAGAGGTTGGAAGCGAACGGGGCCGAAGTGGTGGGGCTCAACTGTGCCCGGGGGCCGCGCACCATGCTGCCGGTACTCAAGTCGATCCGCCAGGCCGTCAGTGCGCATGTGGCCGCTCTGCCGGTACCGTATCGCACCAATGAGGATCAGCCCACCTTCCAATCGCTGCGTGACCCGGAATGGACTGACTTTCCCGACGGCCGGCCATTTCCAACCGCGCTCGATCCGTTTACCTGCAACCGCTACGAGATCGCGCAGTTTACCCGTGAAGCCTACGACCTCGGCGTCCGCTATCTGGGCCTCTGCTGCGGTGCGGCGCCGCATCACGTTCGCAGCATGGCCGAGGCGCTTGGCCGCACTCCGCCGGCCAGCCGCTACTCGGCGGACATGTCCAAGCATGCCTTCATGGGCACCGATCCCAGAATCAAGAAAGAATATCAGGAGTACGCCGAAAAGCTGTAGGGGCGGACTGTAGGGGTGGACGTCCTCGTCCACCCCTGCATGGCATCATGCGGCAACCGGTCGTGGGGGCCGGGTGCCCTCTGGGTGTCGTTCGCCCGCGACGCTCCGGTCAGCTGGTCCTCTCGCCTTGCCTCCTCCCGCTCTGCAGACTTCGATGATGGCCATGGACTACCCACCCATCGGCCTGCCTGCTCGTCGCTCCACCCGCCTGCGGGGGGTTCGATTATGCCTCTCCGGCGGTACATTGCCGACCATCCGCAGCAATGGGAGCTGGATCGATATTTTGCGTAGGGGCGACCTGCGTTCGCCCGGCTCACGATGACGAGGATGCCTGGTGGGGACCGCACCATTGGTCTCCCGCGCAACGATCAGTAGAGGGCTGCGGTGAGCAGCCTTTGCAGCTCCTCCTCGCTCGGCAAGCGAGGTGTGTTCGCTGTGACCTCGTCGGCGAGAGCATCCCTGACAAGGATCGGAATAAG
>Ga0207416_1003052_pt1 | contig 16762 bp, 15 predicted proteins | sample PaiPotPPM11metaG_FD_184107 | JGI IMG/M metagenome (GOLD analysis project Ga0207416, IMG submission 184107) | Iron sulfur acid spring bacterial and archeal communities from Banff, Canada, to study Microbial Dark Matter (Phase II) - Paint Pots PPM... ...
GCCTTCAACCGTCGCGGCGGTGGGACAGAATCCGTCCGCGCAGGCGATTACACTGCAAAATAGCGGCGGGGAGTGGGTCGCCTGGAGCGTCGCCGCCGCGACGGTTGAAGGCGGACGCTGGCTCGTTGCCGCGCCAACAAGCGGTTCTGTGGGACCAGGCGGCAGCGCGACTGTCTCCGTCAGCGTCAGCGCCGCGTCACTCGCGCCGCGCTCGTACCAGGGTACGCTCGCCTTCACCTATAACGGCGTTACCCGGCAGGTACCCGTCTCACTCACGGTGAGCGTGCCGCCGGAGCCGGCCATTGGATTGAACCAACAATCTCTCAACTTCGCGACGCTGCTCAATACCAACCCGGCTGCACAATCCTTCACGATCACCGATACCGGCAACGCGGTTCTGCACTGGACGGCGGCGGAAGCGCAAACCGGCGCGCCATTCGCGCCTCTTTCGCCAGCATCCGGCAGCCTCAATCCCGCGCAGAGCGCTACCATCACCGTTACGCCTGGCGTTATCGGCTACAGCGCGGGAACGCTCAATTCGACCATTACCATCTCTGACAGCGATGGCGGCTCCAAAGTCACCAGTCAGAAATTGAATGTGACCGTTGTAATCGAAGATCAAGCGCTGATTTCGCTGTCCCTGGCAACGATGGATTTTAGCCAGAGCAGCAGTGCGCCTTCATCTGCGCAATTGTTGACGATCGGTAATGTCGGCTCGGAGGCGTTAGACTGGACGGCGCAATCCTCCGCGTCCTGGCTGTCCGTCAATGTTCCCAGCGGTACAATAGCGCCAGGGGATAACGCTGTGATCAATGTGCAATGTGATGCCAGCGCGTTATCTCCCGGCACGTATACCGCTACGCTGACGATCAGCGACAGCGATCCTCAGACGCCGGTCGCGCCCCAGACGCTGAGCGTCACCCTGGTGGTGAGCTAAATGTGGCGGCGCAACAGCGAAATTGGATAACTACCAGTACCGCTCTTCCAGCCACGGGTCGGCGTGGTTATGATAGCCCAATTTCTCCCAGAAGCCGGGGCGATCCTGCTCCATGAACTCCAGGCCGTCCAGCCACTTCGCGCTCTTGTAGAAGTAGAGTTTCGGCACGACCAGGCGCACCGGGCCGCCGTGTTCGGCCTCCAGATTCAGCCCGTTGTGCTTCAAGGCAATCAGAACATCATCGTCGTCGAGGTCGGTCAGAGGGATGTTGGTGGTATAGTGGAGCGGCGGCGTTGCTCCGGCGTCTATTACTGAAAACGAATGCGCCATGACGTACTGCGCGCTGGACAAGGGTTTGACGAGCCGCAGAATTTCGCGGATTGAGATGCCCTCCCAAGTGTTATCGTAGCGGCTCCAGGTGGTGACGCAGTGGATGTCGGTGGTGATAGTGATGCGCGGCAATGCCAGAAATTCCTCCCAGGTCAGCGCGAGCGGCTGCTCGACCAGCCCACCTACACGAAATTTCCAGTCCGTGGGCATGGTGGGGACGTCCTCGGCGCTCAGTACGGGCCATTTCTTCGTCAGGTACTGACCCGGCGGCAGGCGATCTTTGCCGCCGGGCAGTTTTTCTATTTGCAAGCGTGATTTTTTGCCGAAAAGTTGCATGGTTGTAAAGACTCCTTTATTCCTGATAATCCGTTGATAATCCGTAGGGGCGTGGGCTTGCCCCGCCCATGATCATACGTTGGCATGGACGATAGGGCGGGGCAAGCCCACGCCCCTACGGATTGAAACACGCTGATGGAGCGAATTTATTGCATGTTGCTATCTGCCTGCTACAAGACTACAATAGAAGAGGCAGTTTCACATGGATGTTTTGCGCCAATTGTCATTGAGGAGCATAAACTATGATTATCTTCCTATACGCGCTGATCGGTACAGTCGCCGTGATGGCGCTGTTGTGCATCGGGCGGCTTGGTTTTGGGCGGCGCGAGCCATTCGAGACGCGCCGGTTTATCCGCTGGTTCATCTGGTACTTTGTCGCGAATTACGTCATCAGTTTCTTAATTCTCTACTTTGGCGCGCCGGCGCTCACCGGTCCCTTTGGGGGATGGCAATGGGTTCTCTGGCCCTTGCTGATCAGCAGCTTTGCCAATCTGATTGCTTTCCTGAGTCCGGCTATGACGATGCTGGCGGAAGCGTCTGCCGTGAGCCAGGGCGGCGTAGGCGCGAAAAAAACCTCCGCGCCGGTGCAGTTGCCGGCCAAAGCGTCGCGCGGAGCCATCGCGGCTGGCGTTTTTGGGCTAATCTTTTTTGGCGTGATCATGATCGTCGTGTGTGGGTTGATTATTGTCTTCACGACCTGGTTTGATGTCAATGCGAAGGCGCTGGCGGCCATTCCTCATATCAACATTCAGTCCTCATCTTCATTGCCGCCGACCGATCCCAACAATATCGTGCTGGTGAGTCAGAGCGTCGCCTCCTACAAAGGCCAGCAGGTTCTCGGCTCCAACGGGCAGAATCTTGGCTCGCAGTACAACACTGACCCGACGAGCTACGTGCTGCAATCGATCGATCACCATCTCTATTATGTCGCGCCGCTGACGTACAACAGCCTGTTCGTCAACCTGGCGAACTCGTCTACGCCCGGCTTTGTTGTCGTCGATGCCGAAAACCCGGAGACGCCGCCGCAACTGTATACCGGCCCGAATGATTCTATTGCTTACATTCCCGGCGCGATTTTCAACGAGGATTTGCTGCGCCACGTCTACTTGAGCGGCTATACTTACGGGCGGCTGGTCGATCCTACGCTCGAACTCGATGACAGCTTCCACCCCTACTGGACGATTTCGCTCATGGTGCCGACGCGCGGCTTTACCGGCGATGTATTGAGCCAGGTGCTGATCGTCAATGCCCATACCGGCGCGATCCAGGCATACCAGCCGCAGAGCGTCCCGTCCTGGGTCGATCGCGTCATACCTTCCGACACGGTGACGCAATACCTGACCTGGTGGGGACTCTACCATGCCGCGCCCTGGTTCAATCCATCCGGCGCGGGCCAGCAGACTCCCGCGAGCGATCCGCAATTGCTTTACAACAATATCGATCAGCCGGTCTGGCTTGTGCCGATGACTTCGTCCTCGGCGAATGATAATTCCAGCACGGGCGTCTTCCTCTTCGATACGCACAAGAATCAGGGTACCTTCTACCAGCTCTCCGGCCTGGGTATTGGCAGCAACGTGAGCAATACCATCCAGTCCACGCGCGCCAATATTCGCGGCTACACCGTCGATAGCATCCAGTTGTACCAGATCTACAATACGCCGACATGGGTGGCAATTTTTGTGCAATCGACCAATAGCGGTGACATCTTCCAGGCCGTGGGGCTGGTTGATGCCAGGGAGTTGAACGGCAGCAACGTGCAATTTGAGCCAACGATATCGCAGGCGCTGCTGGATTACCAGCAATGGCTCACGCAGCAAGGCAGTCCAGGCACGACGCCGGCCAATGGCACGACGCGGACGGTACAGGGGAAGGTGCTGCGCATCTCTTCGGTGCAGCAGGGGACCAATACCATCTACTATATCCAGGTGCAGGGGCAGTCGCTCATTTTCACGGCCAACCTGTCGCTTTCTCCGAAACTGCCACTGGTGCAGCCAGGTGATATAATCAAGGGACAATACTTGAAAACGGGAGGACCGGTGGTCACGTTCAGCAGCTTCGATGATCTGTCGATCAGCCTCGGAGGGACGCCGACGCCGGGGGTATCGGCGTCGCCTACTCCTGGCGTGACCCCGACACCCTGAGAACACTGGTTGTGAGGAGCGGCCCTGATCGGCGCGCGATGCGATCAGGGCCGGTAAAGGCAGGAAGTATATGCCTCATTATTTCACCCGCGAAGAGGCCGAGGCGTTGCTGCCGCAAATCTCGGTCGTCTTGCGGAAGATACAGCAGGGCCGCCATGTCTTGCGGCAGACGCAGGACGCGCTGGATGAGTTGCGCCGTCAAGCGGCGGGCAACGGCCATCACCTGCATGAACGGATTATGAAGATGCAGCGCGATCTGGCGCAGCACGCTCAGGCGCTGCGCGCGCTTGTCGAGGAGCTTACCGGCTTCGACTGCGAACTGAAAGACCCCGATACCGGCTTAATCGATTTTCTCAGCCTGCGCGATGGACGCGAGGTGTACCTTTGCTGGCGGCTGGGCGAGGATCGCATCGACTACTGGCATTACCTGCATACGGGCTTCGCCGGTCGCCAGCCCCTTGACGGTGATCGTTCATGATGGATATTCGTTGTGGGGATGATCGTTCATGATGATGGATAACCGTTATGACGATGATCGTTTATGATGGATATCCGTAGGGGCGCGGGCTTGCCCCGCCCAAAAACCGTACATGGTTGATCACCGAGGTTCGCCAGGGCGGGGCAAGCCCGCGCCCCTACGGATACAAATTCCCCCAAAGGTAGAGAACCTATGACCACGATCCAGGAAGCATTGGCGCGAGGGGCGGAACAATTGACGCGGGCCGGCCTGCCCACGCCGCGCCTGGACGCCCAGGTCTTGCTGGCGTGCGTTCTCGACGCTGATCGCGCCGCGCTCCTTACCTATCCCGAACGTTCCCTGACGGCGGAGCAAGCAGAACAATTCCGCGTGCTGATCGAGCGGCGCGAGCGGCACGAGCCGGTGGCCTACCTCACCGGCCACAAGGAATTTTACGGCCTCGATCTCCTGGTAGACCAGCGCGTCCTGATTCCCCGACCGGAGACGGAGCTGCTGGTTGAGGCCGCGCTCCAGGTGATCCGCGCCCGCTTAGACGCGGGGCAGACGCCGCTCGTGGCCGATATCGGCACCGGCTCCGGCGCGATCCCTGTCGCGCTGGCCGTCGCGGAGCCGCGCCTGCCCTATCTCTATGCAACCGATATTTCCCGCGACGCGCTGGCGGTGGCCCGCCTCAACTGCCAGCGTCACCATGTCGCCGGGCGCGTGCGCCTGCTGTGCGGCGATCTCCTCGCGCCTCTACCCGAACCTGTGACTATCCTGACCGCCAATCTGCCCTACGTCGGCGCTGGCGAAATGGCGTCGCTCGCGCCTGATGTGAACGCTTACGAGCCGCACCTGGCTCTCTTTAGCGGTCCGCGCGGACTCGACCTGCTCAATCGCTTCTTTACAGAAACTCGACAATCCAGTAAACTACTGCCACACGCAGTATTGCTGCTAGAGATCGGCTATGATCAGCGCGAACCGCTGGCGGCGCTCGTACAATCGCTGTGGCCGCGGGCAGTGTTAACGGTGGAGAAAGACTACGCGGGATGGGATCGCCTGCTCAAAGTGGAACTGTGAAAGGCATCGATAAGAGAGGGTCAGTTGATGCCGGGCAAGATTACGCTTACCATCGTTGAGGGCGCGAAACAAGGGCAATGGTTTGTGTTTGAGCAGCATGATACCTTTCTCTTTGGCCGTATGGACGATTGCCATGTGCGCCTGACAGATGATCAGCAGATTTCGCGTCACCACTGCATTCTTGAAATCAACCCGCAATTCGCTGCCGCGATGCCAGCATCCCGCCCGCCGTGGCCCAGGTGATCGACCGCGCCCTGACCAGCCGCTATCAAGACGCCGGGGCGATGTACGCGGCCCTGACACAAGCGAGGGGATACTACAACGTCCCGTCCCTTTTGCCACCATCTGGCAAACGTTGCACAGCGCCAAAGACCCAGCGCAGCCACACGGTACTCTCTACCCCCCAGCCAAAGAGGTGGGTCTGCGCTCCTGGTCTCCCCCATCTCACCCGCTCGGTCGTGAGCAGCCCGCTAGCCGAGAGATGGATGCCATCCCAGTCCTGCGCAACTAGCTGCCAGTTCGGTTCAATGAGGGCTGCTGGTGTCTCTCTCGGATACGCAAGACAGGAAGGAGCAGGATAGACAAGACAGAGTGCCTGCCACGCCTGCGGCCCATGCACCTCGTAGACACGCGCCGTCGGCAACACCTCCAGGCGCCACCGATGATAGCGTGGCTCCCGACGATCTTCTCCCCAGGGTACATAGTGCAGCCAGCCACTTGAGCCCTCCCCCACGCTGGTGGAGGTCCAGAGGGCGCGGCGAGGTTTCGTGATGCCCGCCCCATAGGAACGCAAATCGGGATGGAACGAGGACACGTCTGGCGCAAGGTCCGCTGTAGACATCCACTCCTGCCGCTGTCGATCAAGCTCGGCAAACCAGGTGGCCGTCCCAGCAGCGTGGAGCAAGTGGTCCGCAAACGGTCGCAGAGCAGCGCTAGAGGCCAGCAGCACCTCTGTCTGCCGTTGATAGCCGTCCCAGTACGGCGTGAGGTCTGCTTCACATTGGGCAATCAGTTCAGAGAGGCGTTCAGTGGAGAGCAGATCAAAGCAGCCGCTGCTTGCCTCTCTCGTTGAGAGCGCCTGGAGACAGCGAGCCAGGTCCTCGGCGGCATAGACTCCCAGATGGTCTGCAAATGGCATACCGGGCGACGCGTCACTCACCTCGATGATGCACCTTGCGAGGACAAACACGCCAAGCGGCGAACGCAACAGGTCGTCCACCGCGTTCTGCTCTCCAGGTGTGTTCAACAGCTCATCCTCCGTTCCTCTTGAGTGCGGCCCTATTGTATACGCCGTTCCTAATAGATCAGGACCGGAAGGTAACTGAGTCACTGCCCTATATCTTGTCTCCCGCCGCGTATCAAACCATCTCTGAGATGGCTACGCGCTCTCCTTGCGCGGCGGTCGCAAACGTTGCCTCGTCCGCGAACATGCGCTGCAGGAACTGACCGGTGTAGGACTGCTCGTTATCGGCCACCGCTTCGGGCGTACCCTGGGCGAGGACGCGGCCGCCGGCGTCTCCGCCATCCGGCCCCAGGTCGATGAGCCAGTCGGCGGACTTGATCACTTCCAGGTTATGCTCGATCACCACTACCGTGTTGCCGGCATCGACGAGGCGCTGCAGGACTTGCAGCAGGCGCTCGACGTCGGCGAAGTGCAGGCCGGTCGTCGGCTCGTCCAGAATGTAGAGCGTGCGGCCCGTGGCGCGGCGCGCTAACTCCGTCGCCAGCTTGACACGCTGCGCCTCGCCGCCCGACAGCGTCGTCGCGGGCTGGCCCAGGCGCATGTAGCCCAGACCGACATCATAGAGCGTCTTCATCTTGTTGGCGATCGACGGCACGTTCTCGAAGAAGTGCATGCCCTCTTCGATGGTCATGTCCAGCACGTCGGCGATGCTCTTGCCCTTGTAGTGAATCTCCAGCGCCTCGCGATTATAGCGTTTGCCCTTACAGACCTCGCACGGCACGTAGACATCAGGCAGGAAGTTCATCTCGATCTTGACGATGCCCTCACCCTTACAGGCATCGCAGCGCCCGCCCTTGACGTTGAACGAAAAACGGCCCGGCTGGTAGCCGCGTATCTTCGACTCCGGCACTTGCGCGAACATCTCGCGGATGAACGTGAAGGCGTTGGTGTACGTGGCCGGGTTGGAGCGCGGCGTGCGCCCGATGGGCGACTGGTCGATGTCGATGACCTTGTCCAGGTAGTGCATGCCTTCGATGCCGGCGTGCGCGCCCGCGCGTTCGTGCGCGCGCTGCAGCGTGTGCGCGAGCTGGCGATACAGGATATCGACGATCAGCGTGCTTTTGCCGGAGCCGGAGACGCCCGTGATCACGACAAACTTGCCGAGCGGGATATCCACGTCGATGTTCTTCAAGTTGAACTCGCGCGCGCCTTTGATCGACAGGGCAAGACCATTGCCGGGGCGGCGCTGCTCAGGTATGGGAATATGGCGCCGGTGCGACAGGTAATCGCCGGTGACCGAGTTCCGGTTGGCGCAGATCTCGGCGAACGTGCCTTCGGCGACGACGTACCCGCCATGCTCGCCAGCGCCGGGGCCAATATCGATGATATGATCGGCGGCCCGCATCGTCTCTTCGTCATGCTCAACCACCAGCAGCGTGTTGCCCAGGTTGCGCAAGCGGACCAGCGTCTTGATTAAACGCGCGTTGTCGCGCTGGTGCAGACCAATGCTCGGCTCGTCGAGGATGTACAGCACGCCCATCAAGCCTGAGCCGATCTGCGTCGCCAGGCGGATGCGCTGCGCTTCCCCGCCGGAGAGACTGGCGGCGGCGCGCTCCAGCGTCAGGTATTCCAGGCCCACGTCCACCAGGAATTGCAGGCGCGCGCCAATCTCCTTTAACACCTGGCGCACAATGAAACGCTCGCGTTCCGTCAGCGTTGCCAGCGCGAGCGGCCCATTGGGGTCAATCGGGGCCAGGGGATCGGATTTGATGGGAGCATCTGTGGTGGTTGCGGATACTGGCGCAATTATCATTACCTCTCTCCCAGAAAGGCTGTCTCCCCCGGAGAGGCTGCGCGCCGCCACCTGATCTGTACCCACCTGTTCTAATGCCTGGAAGAAACGCTGCGCCAGCACAATGGAGAGGCGCGAGACCTGTACGATGTTGCGCCCGCCCACGGTGACGGCCAGGACTTCCGGCTTGAGGCGCGCGCCGTGGCAGTCAGGGCAGACGCGCGCGGACATGTAGCCCTCGATCTCTTCGCGGATGCTCTCGCTCTCGGTCTGCTTGTAGCGGCGATCAAGCTGCGGGATCACGCCTTCAAAGTTGACGTTATAGGTGCGCGTGTGTCCGTGCTGCGGCGTGTAGCGGATGGTGAGCTGTTCGTCTGTGCCGTACAGTACTTGCTGGCGCTGCTCTTCCGTCAGGTCGCGCCAGGGCGTGTTGAGGCTGAAGTTGTGCTTTCTCGCCAGCGCCTCCATCGTTGATAGATGCCACTGGCTGCCGCTGATCATTTTGCTCCACGGGGCAATCGCGCCCTCCAGGATGCTGAATTCGGGATGAGTCACAATCAGTTCGGGATCGATCTCTTGCTGCGTACCCAGACCGGTGCAGGCGGGGCAGGCCCCATGCGGGCTGTTGAAGCTGAACGTGCGCGGCGCGATCTCCGGCAGGCTGATGCCGCAGTAGAGGCAGGCCGCGTTTTCCGAGAAGAGCATCTCTTCGCCGCCGATCACCGAGACCAGCACGACGCCGCTGCCAAGCTTGAGCGTCGTCTCCAGCGAGTCGGTCAGGCGCTGGCGCAAAGCCGGGTCAGTATGATCCAGTATGCCCTGGTGATCCTCCGCGTCCTCGATGGCTTGAGCGGCGTCCTCCATAGCGGCCAGCGCGTGTTCATCCGCGTTGACGTCGTAGAGCGCGGGCCGTTCCGCCACCTTTTTCAGGGCGGGACGCTGGCCGATTGAGAGCGGCGTCCCGCCATCCGCGCTATCGCTGTGTTCGCCTTGCGGCTGCTCGTCTTGCTGCTTGCCCTTGCGAATGATCAGGCGGTCAATGACGACCTCAATGGTATGTTTCTTCTGCTTGTCAAGTTCGATCTCGTCGCCCAGGTCATAGATCGTGCCATCGACGCGCACGCGTACGTAACCGGAGCGGCGCATCTCCTCGAAGATATTCTTGTACTCGCCCTTGCGTCCCGTCACAAGCGGCGCGAGCAGCATGATGCGCGAGCCGTCGGGCAGGTTGAGGATGGCATCGACGATCTGCTGCACCGTCTGGCGGCTCACCGCGCGCCCGCAGTTGGGGCAGTGCGGATGGCCGACGCGGGCATAGAGCAGGCGCATGTAGTCGTAAATCTCGGTGACGGTTCCCACCGTAGAGCGGGGGTTATGCGTCGTACCCTTCTGGTCGATAGAGATAGCAGGCGACAGGCCATCGATATGATCGACGTCAGGCTTTTCCATCTTATCCAGGAACTGCCGGGCATAGGCTGAGAGCGATTCGACGTAACGGCGCTGCCCCTCGGCGAAAATGGTGTCGAAGGCGAGGCTGCTCTTGCCGGAGCCGGAAAGGCCGGTGATCACCACCAGCTTATCGCGTGGGATGGTCACATCGATGTTTTTGAGGTTATGTTCGCGCGCGCCGCGCACCACAATTTTGTCTTGAGGCATAGCACCTGACCACAGTATCTACAAAAACTACAAAAGCAACTCTCACGTAGTTCGTATCGTATTAAGAAGCAGCGAGCAAGATAAATTGTCCAGGACAACCGGTATGGTTGCCCTGGCGTTTTCTGTTATGTACAAACGTTCAACAGTTTTCAGTATAATATAGATGTCAAGGGTCTGGCAAAACCAGGGCAAGATCTGTGAATTCTTGATGAAAAACCGGTTTCGCACGTGTTGCCAGACCCCACAAGGGGGGTCTCTACATTTCACATGTTCGATGATGGGTAACATGTAGAGACCCCCCTTGTGGGGGTCTGGCAACCCTGGCAACCGCGAAGCCCTCGTATATGGTAGGGGCAATCCCTCGCGGTTGCCCTGGGAAAATCGCGCGCTTATCCGACATTGAAACGGTACTTTTTGGTATATGCAATAAAGGAAAACAACGACGGAGCGCCAATCATTCCCGTGTATGATAGAGGTTCTCCGCCATTGCGGGTGAAATTCGTATCCGAATCCGTAGGGGCCGCGGGCAGGAACAAGCTGCTGCCCCTACGGATTCGGATACGAATTTCGGCCATTTTTCCTCTAGAGGATGGAGACCGCGGAGAAGGCTGCTTGCAACCTGGCGCTGTATCTGATACATTGGGATAAACATTGACACAAAAAGCGTTCCGGGAGACGATATGAATGTAGAGCTGGATTTCGAGAAGCGTTACCGGTTGGTGCGGGAGATCATCGAGACCATCGTTTTGACGCTCTTGATGTTCCTGGTCATTCATACAGCGGTACAAAACTTTGATGTTGACGGCATGAGTATGGAGCCAACGCTGCACAATGGCGAGCTGATCCTGGTGGATAAGTGGTCGTATCTCTTTCACGCTCCATCGCGCGGCGACGTCATCGTATTTGTCGCGCCGCCGCATCCCACCGAAGATTATGTCAAGCGCATCGTTGCTCTCCCCGGAGACACCATCACTATAAATGATACGACGGTGATTATAGACGGCGTCAAGCTGAACGAGACGTATGTCGTGCCGCAAAATCAGGGCAATCCCTACGCGTACAAAACGATCCAGAATGTCGTAGTTCCCCCGAACGACTATTTCGTGATGGGGGATAACCGCGCCGGCAGCTCGGACTCGCGTGACTGGGGCTTTGTGCCGCGCGCCAACATCATTGGGCAGGCGGCGGTGGTCTACTGGCCGTTCGGCGAAAACAATCTCGGCTTCCTGCCCAACGCCACGCCCGTCTTCGCCAACGTGCATCGAGCGGGCGTCTCAAGCGGGTCAAGCGGCTTCGCCAGCCCGGCGCTGCCGCTCGCCATGAGCGCGAACGGGATGCTTCTTATAGCCGCGGCGGGAATGTGTGTGGTGGGGAGAAGAAAGAAACGCAACCAATAAAAAAGCAGGCGGCGACCGCAAGCAAGGTCGCTCGCCTGTTTTCTTCCGCCTCTCCTGATCTGACTGCTACGGAATCAGCGTCGAAATCGACGTCGGGATCACCGTTGGAATGCCGGTCGGGATCGACGTAGGCACGCCGGTTGGCCCGCCATTGGTGTGCGCGCCGAGCGTCACGTCAATCTCGTGTTCCTTGAGCGTCAGCCCCGTGACCGGGTGCTGGATGCGTGCCACGGCGGCGGATAGGTTATTGTTCACAATGGTGGTGATGTCGCTGGGAGTTAGCACGAGCGCGGCAATGCCGCTGAGCGTGACATCGGTGGCGGTGATTTTCCCATTGCTGACTACCGGTACACCTGTGGCGGAGCAAGAGAAGCCGAAGACCTGGAAATTGAAGATGAAGTTTTGCGGGGTAATCGTGACCTGCGGATTTTGCACCATAGTCGATGAAGCGAATTGGCTGCTCAGTAGTGAGTTGATCTGGGACTCTGAAATTGGAACGCTGAGGCCAACAGACACCAGGGCGATTTCAGTAGGGATAGTACTCACGGTCTTAGACATGGAGTCGTTTAACTGGCTCTTCGCCATGTTGTTCAGGGACGGCTGTACGACCACGAACCACGCTCCCACAAGCACGATGAGAAGCACGACAACGGTGAGCAGACTGTAGAGCAGGCAACCTTTCCCCCTGCGTTTCTTCGGCTGCACGTTTCCTCCGCCGGAAGGGGCGTTCATGATAGGCGCTGGCTCTCTATTTTGATAGCCGGGTATCGCTGCTGGAGAGGGTGTTCCTCGTTGTGGATTCGATAGAATCATCTGTCCGGGGTTAGGCGGCTGTTGAGGTTGTTGCCATTGCGGCGGCTGTTGAGGCTGCTGCCATTGTGAAGGAGCTTGCGGCTGAGACCACTGAGCAGGCGGAATGGTCGGAGATTCTCCCTTCGCCATAGGTTGGTAGAGTGGCGCCGGGTTAGCTGGCGGGAATTGATTCACGACCGCTCCACATTTGGGACAGAAACGGGCATGCGGCTCTAGCGGTGTATTACAGTTCGCGCAGTTCATGGTTGCCCACCTCTCTTTATCTGTATTAGTTTTCTAATGAAGTCTGAAATATGAATATAGTATATGCTGTTTTTATTTTTTCGTCTATGCGCCGGCTCACGAAATTTGCGCGCTTTATGATTGTTCGCGGTTGAGAATAGCGTCCATCGAGGCGATGATACGCGCTCGCAGTTCTGCATCAGCGTTGAGCGCCTGGATGACTTGTTCGATCAGCGCCTGCTCCTGTTCTTGCGGCAGCGAGAAGCCGTAGCGTTGGTGTACGGCGACGATGGCGGCGCTGCGCACTTTCTCATCATCGCTCAACTGCTGTGCCTGCCGGGGTCGCATGTTACGCTCAGTGGTTGTTCCGGAGGGGCTTGCGCCGCTCAAGGGAGCCAGACCTTCAGCGGCAAACGGTATGTCCGTACCGATCAGATGGGCGGAATGCGGTGTGGCGCGGTCGATATGCACGACGGCGGTTTGCGTTCCCTCATCAAGCTGAATGATCGTGCCTTCCAGGTAAATGACTGCGGGCGCGCCCCAGTAGACGCGCTCTCCACGGTGTAGAATCATGCGCTGCTATCCTGCCTTTCTTCTGTATGCGTGATCCTTTATACCATATCTCCGCCAGCAGAATGAACTCAACGAAGCGAAAAGAAGGCAGGTGTGAGGATATGCTGCTCAAATCGTCTGGGCAACCCTCCCGGTTGCCCAGACGGTTCAAGTTAACTGCACGTCCCCGTTGGCGCGACCAATGGAGAAGTCAGATGATTGGGACTGGTTACCTGGATACCACCCTGCCCAGGGTAGGTATGGTCGGCTGGCAAGGCGCCACTCCAGGTAAATGTATAGGTTCGAACAGTCTGTCCGGGGCTGAAGGTGATGCTGGCCGGAGTTTGTCCGCGTCCATTGTTCACCGTATAATTGAACTGGACGGTTCCACCAGGGCTATTGGCTGCAACGTGAATGGTAGCTGTATAGGTCACAACTATCGAAGTGCCACACGACAGCCCTTGAATGGATGTGGGACTCACCGCCATATCAATTTTCGTGACCTGGAACTTCGCAGTCGCACACTGCCCTGTCGGCTCAACCAGTGGAGAAGTCAGGTGATTGGGACTGGTCACCTGGACGCCACCCAGCCCTGGGTAGGTATGGTCGGCAGGCAACGCGCCACTCCAGGTAAATGTGTAAGATTTCGTCGTCTCTCCTGGATTGAAGTTGATGCTGGCCGGGGTTAGTCCGCGCCCATTGTTGACCGTATACTCAAATTTGACAGTCCCGCCGGCGCTATTCGGCGTGACGTGGAAGACTGCCATGTAGGTCACGGTCACGTTCGTACCGCAGGATACGCCCGCGATCGAGCCAGGTGTTACCGGCATAGTGACCGAAGTGACCTTCAATGGCACACGAGCAGTTGAAATTGCCGGAGAGGCTGTGCCTCCGTTTGGATGTCGAGCCGCGTAAAAAACAATAGCCATACTGCCAACCAGGGCTACCAGGATAACAGCAGCCGCCAATAGACCGAGCCGCTGCATAAGAGGAGAGCGCCGCGGGTGTGATCCACCAGAGCTGCTCATAGCCCCGGCGCCATATTGAGATTGTGGATTTTGCGATGGATTTTGCATAAGTTGTTCTTTCTCACTTTCTTGTATATATTGTTCAAAAAGAGTTGCGCCCGCAATGCGGTTCCAGACCATATGCCTGTTTGCTTGCACCATTTCCCTCGCGTTGCTTGAGTAACTCACCTTAACTATCGTTTAGCTCAGCGAAATATTACAACAATTGGGAGTCAATTTAGAGAGAAGTCCTCAAAAAGTGGAAAGTTGCTGGAGCGTCGTTGGTCTATCAGCCAAAGGAATGATTGCAGAATAGTGTAAGAGCAGAGGAAAATGCCTTCTCGTTTCCTCGTCTATGCTCATAGCATGGTTGTCTTTGTTTACAGCCCCCAGGTGGGTCCTTTCACCTGGTCTCTGGTTGCGCAGCATCTGCAAGCATATAGCCAGAGATAAAAGGGAAGTGGAAAGGAACTTTCCACTTCCCCCATCTGCAAGCAACAGGAAGGTTATTGGACGAGTACATACCCTCCATGATCCTCATAGCTGGTCAGGCTCGGCCCCCAGTTGGAGCCATCCCACCATTGATGATAGACCGCGTGATCGCTGCCCACCACAAACACGTCGAGACGATTGGCCGACCACGAAACCACTGAGGGAGTTGCAATGACAACCCCTCCATGATCCTCATAGCTGGTCAAGCCTGGTCCCCAATTGGAGCCATTCCACCATTGGTGATAGAGCGCATTGTCACTGCCCACGACGAACAGGTCGATGCGATTGGCTGACCAGGAGACCGCCGAGATGTTGGAGGTGACATACCCGCCATGATCCTCATAGCTGGTCAGGCTCGGCCCCCATGCGGAGCCATCCCACCATTGATGGTAGAGCGCGTGGTCGCTGCCCACGACGAACAGATCGATACGGTTCGGCCCCCATGAGACGGCGGAGACATCCGAGAGGGAATATCCTCCATGATCCTCATAGCCGGTCAGGCTCGGTCCCCAGTGATGCCCATCCCACCATTGATGGTAGACCGCGTGGTCACTGCCCACCACGAATACGTCAAGACGATTAGCTGACCAGGAAACCGCTGTGGGATTACCGACCACATTCCCGCCATGATCCTCATACGTCGTCAGGCTCGGCCCCCAGTGATGCCCATCCCACCATTGGTGATACAGCGCGTGATTGCTGCCCACCACGAACAGATCGATGCGGTTGCGTGCCCAGGAGACCGCCGAGATGTTGGAGATGACATACCCACCATGATTCTCCCAACCACTCCAGCGCCGTCCATTCCACCACTTGTGATAGACGGCGTGGTTTCTTCCTACCACAAACAGGTCAATACGCTTGGGTCCCCAGGAGACCGCTGCGACATTAGAGATGGCATAGCCCCCCAGATCCTCATAAGTGGTGGCACTGGGCTTCCAGCTAGAACCATTCCACCACTGATGATAGACCGCGTGGTCGCTGCCCACCACAAAGTAGTCGATGCGATTGGGTGCCCACGAAACGCTTGCTACAGCCGAGGTCTGGCTCTGGCTGCTCCCTTGTGGCACTGCTCTGGAAGGCGCGGCTTGAGCGGAAGGACCGAACTGGGCAATGGCAAGCGCTATAAAAAGCAAACACACTACAGGCACTAAGAAACGCATGAGCTTTGGCATACAGGGTTTCCTTTCTCAGGCATAACCTCTTCCACTTGAGGTTGTACAAACAAAAGCTACCTTAAATAAACCGGAGCGTGAGCTTTTTTGATGCTCTCCCTCCTTTCGCTGATTGCTCCTGGGAAGAGAAACCTCCTATGCTTTTACCTGGCAGGGGACGCTTTACGCGGACAATGTCTATCCGGGGTTGGGTGGCGTGCTGACGAGCAGTCCTAACGAGGTGCATTCGCCCTCGGTCCAGCCGGCGGGAACGTGTGTTTCATCGGCTGCGTTCAAGGTGACGAAGATCGACCTGTCGGTCAGTCCATCCTCTCTCGTGGGGATGAGCTGCAATAGCAGCGTGACCTTCACCTATAGCGTCACGTTTCATGTTGCGCCCAACAGCCCCGGTGGGACGATCCAGTTTATGGACACGACCACCAACGGGCGTTCCAGCACAAATAGCAGCGTCACCGCAAGCGCGGGTACGATGACAGTGACCTACAAGTTCACCAGCTCAGGCGTTCTCTCTTCCGACCACACGTTCCCAGGCATCGCGGAAGTGATAACGATCAGCCCCAACCAGGTGAACTCGCCCCAGGTAAAGCCTGCCGGCCAGTGCAGCTAAGCAGTTGGGAATGAAGAAGAGGCAGACGAGGTAAAAATGCATTTTTACCTCGTCTGCCTCTTCTTCTGTCCAGTACCTTCCCCTGTAACCTGCCAGGGTAGTTTCTAACGGGATATAATAGAGTTGGCGTTTGTACATTGTCCGCAGAATGGTAATAAGGAGGAGCATGGCAATGGCGCAGCTTCATCAAATGCAATGTGTGGCTTGTCGCAAGGGTGAGCCAAAGGTTACAGAAGAGGAAATAGCTGAGTTCGGCCCGCAGATTCCTGACTGGCGCATGGTGATGGTGGATGGGATTGATCGCCTGGAGCGCACTTTTTCCTTTCCAAACTTCGTTGAGGCCCTGGCGTTTACAGATAAAGTCGGCGAACTCGCGGAAGCTGAAGGGCATCATCCGGCTCTGCTCACGGAATGGGGCAAGGTAACGGTGACATGGTGGACGCATAAAATACTGGGCCTGCATCGCAATGATTTCATCATGGCCGCGAAAACCGATCGGCTTTACGCGGGAAAATAAGCAGCTTATGGATATTGGCGAAACGCTGCTTGTGCAGACAAGACAAGAGTGGCGTGACTGGCTCTTGC
>Ga0207416_1003054_pt1 | contig 16755 bp, 16 predicted proteins | sample PaiPotPPM11metaG_FD_184107 | JGI IMG/M metagenome (GOLD analysis project Ga0207416, IMG submission 184107) | Iron sulfur acid spring bacterial and archeal communities from Banff, Canada, to study Microbial Dark Matter (Phase II) - Paint Pots PPM... ...
AATGATGAGATCACGGGCTCCGATCAGCCGTCTGCGCAGAGCTTGCAGCACGACCAGCACAAACAGAGACTCATGCACAGGGGCACCAGCAGCATGGCGACGTTTGCAATGCTGTGATGGACTCACAATGAGAGGCCTTCCCTCTTTATCCAGAGGCAAGCCACAGGCCAGGGCTAAAGCAGGCCAACTTGTGAGCCAATCATGCATGTCCTGATACGATAAGCGCCATAAGGTTCGCAAGAGACTGATGAGCAGCAAGCTCTCTTCGCTGTAGCTGCGTGGTCTTCCTCCTTTGCCTGCTGGCAAGGGCTTATCATTACCCACAAGTTTTTGGAGCCGCCTGCAGAGAGGATCGCCAAAGCAGAGATTATAAGTGGTCTCTTCCATATAACTTGGCTTGTCACCATGGCTCGTAAAAGTGTCCCAAAAGATGTGGGTAATGATAAGGGCAAGGGAGAGGGACAACGACGATGGGCCAGACGCACTGCCAAGCGGCAAAGGGTGAGCAAATGCAACATGGTGACCAGAGTCAGGGCATCAATATGCAATGCACGGCTGAGTCGGGCTTGTCTTCGCTGAAAGGATGGTGGTGGAACAGGAGCTTGTTCTTCGATCAGAGTGGGCATCATCACATCAATCTCCTTGGCGGGGGGAACTTTCCTCGCCAAGGCCAGTTTACCTTTCTCTGCCAATTCCTCTGGCTCAGGTTTGCCTACTGATCGGCTTTGTCAGAGTTAGGAAATGCCCTCTCCTCTGATTGCTATCTATCTCTTCTTCTAGAACGTGACTATGCACGTATCAGGCTCATGCCGCCTTCGGTGATAGCCGTAGCGGGAAAACGCTAGATCAGAGAGGCCGTGCGAGTACTAGTCCCCATACAGTGTTTGCTCCTGCGGCGAATAAAGGTTTGGCACAGGCCTCTAAGGTTGCTCCAGTGGTGCAGACGTCGTCTACAAGGAGGATATTGCTCTTAGAGAGTGCTCTGGGCTCAGACTTCGGATTCAAAAGAAATGCTCCTGCCACGTTTTGCTGCCGTTCTCTCATGGAAGAGAGGTCAGCCTGTGCTGCCGTAGCACGAATGCGGGTCAGCAGTGAGACGTGTAATGGGATGCCTAGTTCAGCAGAGCAAACTTCTGCCAGGAGTTGTGCCTGATTATAGCCCCGCCGTTGCTGGCGCTCTGCGTGGAGCGGTACGGGGGCAATCATATCTGCGACTATTCCTGCGTGCTTATAGGTCTGTGTTAGCAAGGTACCTAGCGGCTGAGCCAGACGTGTATTTCCATGATACTTGAGTGCAAGGATATATGAGCGTAGGGGTTCTTGATATGCACCGACAATACGCAGGCCATTGAACTGAAGCGGATGGTAGGCACACTTTTGGCAAGATTTGTCTGGTGCAAGAGGGGTATGACAATGCTTGCAAAAAGGAGGAGACAATAGTTGAATGCTTGCATAACAAGTAGAACAAAGGATCTGGCCACTTATTTTGCAACTAATGCAACGAGGAGGAAAGAAAAGATCAAGAAATCGCTCTAATGCTTGTTTCATTTCAATCCCTAATAGGCTGCACTCCCCGTTTCAACGTCACTTCTCTAATATAGCACTACAGGCAGAGAAATGCAACCTTTTGCGAGCAGTTTCTTTTTTAGTCCTCCTAGATCCTCTCAGGGCTCTTCTACTGCCTTGCGTAGTGTGGGGAAAAGAATCACGTCGCGAATAGATTCCTGGTCTGCCATGAGCATGGCCAGACGATCTATACCGAGACCTACTCCGCTGGTAGGAGGCATTCCCACTTCCAGTGCTTCTAGGAAGTCTTCATCGAATACCTGTGCTTCGTCGTCTCCCTGTAATCGTTGACGTGCCTGATCTTCAAAACGTGTACGCTGGTCTAGGGGATCATTGAGCTCGGTATAGGCATTGCCGCACTCGAGACCTCCAATAAACGGCTGGAAACGTTCGACTAGGCCTGGCAGCTTTCGGTGCTGCTTGGTCAGTGGTGAGACGTCAAGAGGGTAGTCGATCAGGAAAATGGCCTGATGTAACTCCAATATGCCCTGACGGAACATTTGACTCTTGAGATTATCAATCAATCGGCCATAACCAAGTTTGGGATCGACCTCGTAGTTATGCTGCTGCATGACCACCGCCAGTTCCTCTCGATCGGGATAGTTTCCAACATCGATGCCTGTGAATTGAGCAATAGCGTCTAAGAGAGGATAGCGCTTCCATGGGGGAGTCAAGTCGATCTCTATTCCCTGGTAGGAAATACGCATAGATCCCTTTACTTCCTGTGCAATGGATGCAATCATTTCCTCAACTAGCTTCATCGTAAGATTATAATCAGCATAGGCCATATAGAATTCTATCATGGTAAATTCTGGATTATGGCCGCGGTCGGTGCCTTCATTGCGAAAGTTGCGGCCAATCTCATATACGCGCTCAAAGCCAGCAACGATTAGACGTTTGTGGTACAACTCGACCGCTATACGCAGGTAGAGATCACGGTCAAGTGCATTATGATGAGTGATAAAGGGGCGAGCTGCAGCTCCACCGTAGAGCGGTTGGAGGATTGGGGTCTCAACTTCGATAAAATCACGCTCATCCAAGAAATGGCGCATAGCGGTGATCATCCGGCTGCGCGTAAGAAAGACCTGTTTGACCTCGTCACCATTGGCAATCAAGTCAAGGTAGCGCTTGCGCTGGCGAAGGTCCTTGTCTTCCAGGCCATGATATTTCTCTGGTAAGGGACGCAATCCTTTGGCAAGAATATGGAAATGTCTGACGTGGAGAGTATGTTCGCCTGTGCGCGTAGTGAATAAAAAACCATTGGCCTGGATGAAATCACCTAAATCAAGCAGTTTGATAAGGCGGTAGTTTTCTTCACCAATGTCGTTGATACGCAGATAGATCTGAATGCTTCCAGTTCCGTCTTCGATCTTAGCGAAGGTAGCTTTACCCATCTCTCGAAGCAAGCGAATACGTCCTACCAGAGTATATGAGCCTTCGGGTCCCACAAATTCATTGAAATGCTGCAAGACCTCCGCGATGGTATGTGTACGCTCTGTAGTATTGGGATATGGGTTGATCCCCTGGTTGTACAATGCCTGCAAACGTTGTATGCGTGTTTCCCGTTCATCTGTCATACGTTTTATTTCTTCCTCCAACAAGTAATGCTAGGAAGCGGGGCAGCCTTGCGTGCTGATTTAACGTAGCTACAATTTTCTCTATTGTAGCATTGTTTTGTGGTGGAGGATAGCCGGGAACAGGTTTGCTGTATGGCATAGCACGAAAAAACCGACCTGTGGTTTACAAGAAAACCGCACAGGTCGGCTATAAGCTGCTTAGCTGTTAGCGCTGCCAGTTTGGGGCCATTTATTCGATGGAAAGAATACTATACTCTTTGACGCCTCCTGGCGTTGAGACAATGACCAAGTCACCAACCCGGTGATTGAGGAGGGCCTTTCCTACGGGTGACTCATTGGAAATACGCCCGGCACTTGGATCTGCTTCAAATGCACCAACTATCTTATACTGATACTCACGATCATCGCTTGTCGCTAGATGGACGATGGAGCCGAGTGAGACGACATCGGTGCGACCTGACTGTATCAGCTTCGCACTTGCCAACATCTGCTCCAATTGGTAAATGCGTTCTTCCAGGTGCGCATACTCGCTCTTGGCTTCTTCATAGGCAGCATTGTCGATCACATCGCCAGATTCCTTGGCATCATGCAGATATTGTGCCACCTCAGCACGCTTGGTAGTGCGTAGATAGTCAAGTTGGCTCATCGCAATCTGTAGTCCATCTGTAGTGAGGAATACTTCCTGTGACTCCATGTTATGTTCCTCTCGTGTATCTGGTGGGAGCAGTATCTCTCCCATTACGTTTATCGCTGCAGTTAGGGTCGTTATTCAACGTCCCCCCAACTAATACTGATACGTTCTCCCGAATGACAGCGGAGTAACAGCTCTCCGTTTTCATTCACATCCTCAGCAACGCCGCTGAGGAACATACTACCCTGTCGAACCTGAACGGTGCGACCGAGCGTAGAAAGTTGATTGCGCCATTGCTCTCGTATCAACCGAGAGATGGAACTAGGGGCCATCGGTAGGGTTTGTGCTTCCTGTTGCAATGCTAGATACTGTGGCTCAAGACATTGCAACAAATAGGCAAGGAAGGCTTCGCGACTTACCTCATAACCACACTCTTCCTCTAGTGTTGTCGCTGTTGCTGCCAACCCAGAGGTCATTAACTGTGGCTCTGATGTTACCTCCATGAACTGAGTAACACGTCCATTGACGTTAACTCCAATGCCTATAATAGCAACAAGATGACCCAAATGATCGTGACTTGTTTCGATCAGGATACCTGCAACCTTGCGACCTCCAATGAGAATATCATTTGGCCATTTAATCGTTGCGGCAACCCTACAGGTATTGGCTATTGCTGCAACGACTGCAAGTGCAGCGATCATTACCAACAGATGTGGTGGAAACAATGGCCGGAGTATCGTGGATGAGAGGGCACTGTAGCCTGTCATATCTACCCATTGTCGTCCTTGTCTCCCTTTTCCAGCCGTTTGGCTATCGGTAAGTACCACCATCCCTTCTTGGGACCCTTGAAGGGCCATTTTCATCGCCAGTGTGTTTGTTGAGTCTACAATCGGTAAATAGAGTAAACGATCTCCGATGCCGAGTATATTGGTGTCCAGGATTTGTTGCAGCTTTGCGATGTCAAGTCGCCTGGACACTGGGGACATTGCAGCCTCAGTCCAGTTCAAGCTCTACCACTTCCATCTATCAATCTATGATCCAATCCAACGAGCAAACATGAGTTTCACAGACTTGTGAGGTAAACACACTTTCTTCCCCTCGTACATCCCCAACAAAATACCAATCCTCTTCGCCAAGGTACCTATGGAGCGTATAAAAATACCTAAGAGACCGCTTGCTAGGGCATGATAAGATAGGTCAGTCTATAAAAAAACCAGGGCAAGGGCAAAAAAAAGAGTTTCACCTTTGCTCTGGAAGGCGCTACACAGGCAGGTTGCTCCTACCAGTGAGTTTTAATCTATCACTAGCCACCAAAGCCAGATTTTAGGAAAGCGACTAATCTTCGCTCCCTCTTTCCTGGAAAGTGTGGGAACATACAACGCTGCCTGTACAGCGACTACATTGGTCCATATGCACACCACCTCCTTTCTTTGAGAGGTATTGTACCATCAACAGTTGACTGTTGTCAAGCTTTTTCTGAAAATTCCTGAAGTTTTGATATAACTCTGTCTTTGCAGTTTCCTTCTCAAGCATCATGTCTCTGCGGGACAGAGAAGAGGATGAAAAATCAAACTTATCGGGACTAGCGTTAGATATCGTGCCTAAGAAATAGGTAATGTATCCTCAGAAACTGGATGGACCAACAGGAAGCAATAGTATCGCCCCTGAACAAAAAACAGCCGCGCCTCCCCTCCACAAGGGGATCAAAGCAAAGACAAAGTTCGATTTGTTGAGCAAGCAAATATATGCTATACTTAATATAGTAACAGTTAAGAGGGTAGCCAAAATCCCCGTGTGTTATAGGCAAGTCAAACAGGTTATCTAGTGCCAGCTGTGGCATCTGACAGGATCCTGATGTAGATAACTTGCTGTTTTTTCATACTCCGCGTTGTTATCGTATCCATGTTTGTCAACTACGAAGTGCAGGAAAACCATTTGCTAGGCGATTCTGTACTACTTGTTTGTAGTTGCTGTAAGTGTGATGTTTGTCCAGCATCAGGCTCACTATCGCGTGGAGAACTTTCAATCCTAGGTGTTTTCTCTCCTAAAAATAGAAACAGTCGTAGACGAGAAGAAAGGAGGACCTTCTATGCAGAAACAATATGTGGACTTAGTCATCGATGCCCTCCTGGACGAGGGGTTTACTGTACAGGAAGCCGAGCGGCTTATTCATCTCCAGGACATATACCAACAGGAGTATGAAAAGCGCAAGGCGACCGAGGAGACAAATCATCATCGTTTTATACGTTGGCTTGTAGAACATGGGCGTTTGAGCGAATGGTAGATGCATTTTTGAGTCGGGTATTATGCGGACGCATCTCTTGCGGTCCCCTTCGTTAATGTTGTACAATAAACATAGCGGAGCAGATGGGACGGCGTGGCATTGCTACGCCGTCCTTCTTAGTTTCATCAACAAGGGTGGGCAACTCTGTCTTGTTGCCCTCTGAATAAACGGAGGCCTCTATGAAAGCGGTTGTTATGGCCGGTGGGGAAGGATCGAGGCTGAGACCATTGACAATTCGACGATCCAAGCCAATGGTGCCTGTTGCCGGAAAACCTGTGATGGAGCACATTCTCAACTTGTTGAAGCGTCATGGTATTACCGAGGTCGTTGTCACGGTTCAGTATCTGGCGAGCAGTATTGAAGACTATTTCGGCAGTGGTTCGCAATTAGGGATGCGTATTACTTATTCACGCGAGGATGTTCCTCTTGGAACAGCGGGCAGCGTAAAAAATGCTGAAGAGCAACTGACTGACCCATTCCTCGTTATCAGTGGAGATGCGCTGACTGATTATAATTTGACAGATCTTATTCAGTATCATAATGACAAAAATTCGCTAGCTACGCTCCTGCTTGCACATGTGCATAATCCTCTTGAATATGGGGTTATCATTACCAATGAGGATGGGCACATTACCCAATTTCTGGAGAAGCCAAGCTGGGGTGAAGTCTTTAGCGATACGATAAACACCGGTATCTACGTACTCGACCCCAAGATCTTTAGCTACTTCGAGAAAAACAAACCCTTTGATTTCAGCCAGGAATTATTCCCTTCAATGTTGAAGAAGGGAGATCCTATCTATGGTTATGTGACTCCCAGTGGCTATTGGTGCGATGTAGGCAACCTGAGCGAGTACATGCGGGCAAACGCTGATGTACTGCAGGGCAAAGTGGACATCGAGATACCCGCCAAGGATATTGGCAGCAATATTTGGTGTGAAGAGGGGGTTGAGATTGACGAGGGAGCTCAACTCTATGGCCCCATTTATCTCGGGCATGACTGTAAGGTACGCTCAGGTGCTATCATCCACGGGCCAAGCATGATAGGTAATTACACAATCGTCGATGAGCGAGCACAGGTCGACCGCAGCATCGTATGGAATAACTCCTATATAGGCGATCGGACAGAATTGCGTGGTGCGCTTGTTGGCTCCTCAACGAATATCAAGAGTAAGGCAGTGATGTTTGAAGGCTCGGTGATCGGCGATAATTCCCTCATTCAGGATAGCGCGATTATCCAGCCCAATGTCAAGATCTGGCCTGATAAGGAGATCGAGGCTGGAGCTGTGGTAAACACGAGCATCATCTGGGGCTCGCAAGGGAGACGGGGTCTCTTTAGCCGCTATGGAGTGAGCGGACTAGTCAATGTTGATCTGACTCCGGAGTTTGCTACCAAGCTTGGTGCTGTTTATGGGGCCACTTTGCCCAAGGGGTCTACAGTTTGTCTCAATCGTGACGCTCATCGTACGTCACGTATGATCAAGCGTGGCATTAACGCTGGCTTGCCTTCCGCCGGGATTAATGTCGATGATATTAATCAGGTCCCTGTCCCGGTAATGCGCTACTTCATTCGCAATACTGATTCTGCTGGTGGAGTGCATGTCAGTGTCTCGCCCTTCGATCAGCGTGTCGTCGATATAAAGATTTTTGATCACCACGGTCTGGATATTAACAAAACAACTGAGCGTAAAATTGAGAACCTGTTCTTCCGTGAAGATTTCCGTCGTGTCTATCTAGATGAAATCGGAGCTATCGAAGTTCTGAGCAATGCTGATGTTCTGGGACGTTATCTCGAGGGCTTTAAAAGGGTAATTGATCATGAAGCTGTACGCAAGCGCAAGTACCAGCTCGTAGTCGATTACGCTCATGGCAGTACCACACAGTTGCTTCCCAAGATCCTCATCGATCTGGGATGTGAGGTGGTTGTACTCAATTCAGGTACAGATGTTGCAACAGCACGTTCAGCCGATGAGCTTGGCAAGGATATGCAACGTCTGGCTACTATTAGTTCGGCCTTGAATGCTGATATAGGGATTCGCATCGATCCTAGTGGTGAACGCATTGCAGTAGTTGATGACCGCGGCCGTATTCTGGATGGTATGAAGCTACTGGCAGTGATGGCAAGCCTGTTTTTGCGGCATCATCGCAATGGAACTGTTGCTGCTCCTGTGACCGCTCCCAGTGCCCTGCAGCATATTGCCAATCGCTATGATGGCTTCATTCAGCATACCAAGGTGCTCGCTCATGCTTTAATGGCAGCTGCTGGACGAGAAGGGGTGGTGCTGGTTGGTGATGGAAGGGGATATTTTGCTTTCCCCGAACTCCATCCCGCCTTTGATGGGATGCTGGCTATCGCGAAGTTGCTCGAGTTGTTAGCAATCTTTGAGATGCGTCTCTCTGAAGTGGTAGATGATCTGCCTACCTATTATATGAGTAGTGCGCACGTAAACTGTCCTTGGGAACACAAGGGAAAGGTCATGCGTATCCTGAGTGAGCAATATCGCGAGCGCCGTTCTAAGCCCATTGATGGCATTAAGATTGACCTGGGAAAAGAATGGGTGCTGGTATTGCCCGATGCCGATAGTCCGCTCTTCCATGTGTTTGCTGAGTCAGTCTCAAGTGAGCAGGCTCAGGCTCTCGCAGAAAAATATGCTCGTGTCGTGAGCGGTTTACAGCAGTAATAATTGATCTGTTGAGTTGCTTGAAGGCCAGATATTTCAGGATCGTCTGGCCTTCCTTGATGCTCGGGATAGCTCCCAAAAGCGAGCAGATTCTCGAAAGGGGAGTAGTCATGGCTACTACTGATAGTATAAGTTTTGCACGAGACATTCAACCTCTGTTTCGCGAGAGCGACAGAGTAGCAATGGATTTTGTCTTCGACCTCTGGGACTACCAGGATGTCCGCACTTATGCAGAGGACATCCTTGAGCGACTGGTAGATGGCACAATGCCATGTGATGGAGAGTGGCCCGATGAGCAAATTGCTCTATTTCGCCGCTGGATCGAAGTCGGGAAGCCCTCGTAGTGCTCATGTGACCACTCTGAGAAGAACGTCAGGATACTCTGATCAATGTTGGTTCTGCGTCCACAACAATATTAGTGATAGTATTTGTTTCTCTTCCTATTACTATTTTTAACTTTTCCTGACGAACTCCTAGTTGTGCTACCATCTGCTCTACACCTTCTTCTAGAGAGACTCTCGGACGCCAGCCTAGTGTATTCTGTGCCTGCGTGTTGTCGAGGACAATGGGGGGAGACACTACTGATGAGACGGCGAGATAGATCGGCTCTAGCTTGCTTCCTAGGGCTTGGGCTGCCAGCGAATACAGTCGGTTCACGGTACTGCCCTGCCCTGTGCTGATATGCAATGTACGGCTCTCTCCCAGTCTTAATGCACAGATGTTTGCCTGGATAACATCATCGATAAAAATGTGGTCACGAATTTCTTTGCCCGTTCCACGAATGACAGGACGACGCTGTTCTGATAAGAGCGAAAGAAAGTAGGAGAGAGGATGATGGGTAGGCGCACTGTTTCTATTTCCATAGACGTTAGCGTAACGCAAGATGGTATGCTTGAGCCTGTACTGCCGGGTATAGTAGCGGACATACCATTCCCCGGTTGCTTTACTGATATCATGAGAATTGTATGGAGAAAGGGGCATATCTTCTGATACAGGTAAAGCTTCACTGGTAACGTGTCCATACATGCTATCTCCGCCGGATGCAAAGATCAGCTTGTGCACGGAGGCATTGACGCAGCTATCCAGGACATTCAGCAGTCCACGGATATGCACATCGGCATCCCTTAGTGCCTGTTCTCCTGGCAATTCTGTTTGTTGTGCTGCATGATGGCTGACGATATCAGGACGCTCCATTTGCAAGATCGTCCGCAGTTTTTCGTCGCGGATATCGACCTGATAGAAACGTGCACGGGGATCAATAACCTGACAAGATCCATGAGCCAGATTATCGATGACCAGTACATCATGACCTGCATCGAGATAGGCTCTGGTCAAATGGGCTCCAATAAAGCCTGCTCCTCCGGTAATGGCTATTTTCATGTCGACTTTGCAGCGCGGATACCTCGTTGTATTCAGCAATGGAGAGGAGCGCTGCACCTCCTTTTATGTTAGAACGTATAAAACTTGTGTTACTGGTTTAGTGATAATGCGCAGTGAGTTTATGTATCTTGCTGGTGCGGCTCTCTTTTTTTAGTGTACCTTCTTATCCTATCGACCAAGATAGATTGACCATTGATTGAGTTTACAAACTTTGGAAAAAAGATCCGTAGCAGTACCGTTTTCTGGTACTTGTCTACGGATCTTTTTTCCAACCTGGCAAAGCATGTATTCACTCAGGTAAGGTTGTGTTCAATAGGGTATCTAGCGTCGATCGCTTGATACGATATGCCTGCCGCTTTCCCCTGTGAGGCAGGGTAATTGCCTCTAGGGCTCCGCTTTTGATCCAGCGGCGTACGGTTGTATCATCGACGCGCAGCCTCTTCGCAACTTCACGTACAGTCAACAAATCTTCTCTCTGCTCATCTGCCATGGTTTTATCTCCTGCACCTGCATGGTGCCTTTCTAATATAATATTATCTCGGCGAGACATCATGTCCCTCTTTGAAATTTCTTGCCATAGAGCTTATGAATTACCCTCAGGACATACTGAAGACTCATCAGGCTGACCGCAGGTATGCAGGTTTAGGGCATAGTATGTGACGCTTGTTTTTGTGGGGTGCTATACCACTTTGTAGAACTCATGAACTCATACCTGTGACATAACACGACAACACTACAACACCTCTTGTCAGTTAACTATACTATACATCTCGGCCCAAACGTACTAAAATGAAAGAACAATAAGTGACAAAGGCATGTCTATTTCAAACAAGGCCATTACCATATTGTAGCGGGGGGCTGAGAATAGATTGCCAGGGAGTACACCTATGACAACCAATGAGACGAAACGCAAAAAATTGGTCCTTGTTGATGGACATGCTATTATCCATCGTGCTTTTCACGCTGTACCAGAGGATCTTTCCACCAGTTCGGGAGAGCCGGTAAATGCTACCTTTGGTTTTACATCAATGCTGATGAAGGCACTACTTGAGGAGAAGCCCGATTACATCGCAGTTACCTTTGATCGACCATCGCCTACCTTTCGGCACACCGCATATACGCTTTACAAGGCTCATCGCCCCGCTCTGCCAGATAATATGAAGCCACAGTTTGCCCGTATTCGCGAGGTAGTACAGTCCTTTGGTATCCAGATTTATGAAAAGGATGGTTTTGAGGCTGACGATGTGCTGGGTACGCTTTCGGTCCAAGCTGACCAACTAGGTGTAGATACGATTATTTACACAGGTGATATGGATACACTGCAACTGGTCAAGGATCATGTGCTAGTGAAGGTTGCTAAGCGTGGTATTTCTGAGGTGACTGAATACAATCAGGCTGAGGTTGAGGCCCGCTATGGCTTCCCTCCACTGAAGCTGATCGATTTCAAAGGGTTAGTCGGTGACAAGTCCGACAATATTCCTGGTGTTCCCGGCATTGGCGAGAAGACGGCCTGCCGCTTACTTGCGGAATACGGTGACTTAGAAACTATTCTGGCTCATGTTGATGAACTGAAACTGAAGGAACAAAAGTTATTGCGTGAAGCTACAGAGCAGGCTCGCCAAAGCAAGTTCCTCGCGACTATTGTACTGGATGTTCCTGTACAGCTGGATCTTGATGCCTGTCGGCTGACTCACGTCAATAGTGAAAAGGTTTTAGCACTTTTTCGCCAGTTAGAGTTTCGTACATTAGTTGAACGTGTGCTTGCACTTTTCCGCCAACTGGGTATTATCACATTATCTGATCAAGCCTCTGAGGCTGGGCAGGCCGATAATGCTGATACTGGCAATACTCGTACAGCAATGAGCGGGAGGAATGGATCTGTCATAACTGAAACAGAGAAGCTACTCTATGCACCTCCGACTGGTGTTGTTCCTAGCATACCTCCTCCTTTGCCACCCGATGCAGCCTCGTTGAATATTACTGCTGGACATGCTCCTCGCCCTGCTGCCACTAAAATAGCTGGTGTCACTCATACGTCAAGTAGCGCTCCGGATACAAGTGATGATGGACCACTGCAGCTGAGTCTATTTGATGTCGCAGAGCCCCATAGCGAGGTGGTACACAAATTGCATCTGCCTAGTCCCACAGAGTCACCTCTCTTTCTCGACGGGGAAGTACGTCAGCAGACGAATACGATGATTGTGAATACCGAAGAGGGTTTGCATGTCCTTATTAAGAGTCTTTATGAAGCAGGCGCTTTCGCTCTTGACACAGAGACTTCTTCTGAAGAACCACGATTGGCTGCTCTCGTCGGTTGCTCTTTTGCTATGGCCCCAGGTGAGGCATACTATGTACCGGTTGGACATACAATGGCACTCGATGGCCAGGAACCCGGTCTACAATTGCCCCTGCCCTATGTGTTAGAGAAACTCAAGCCATTGCTAGAGGATAAAACCGTCCATAAGTATATGCATAATGCCAAATATGATCTGGCAATTCTTGCGCGTCATGGCGTGAACGTGCACGGTCTTGCTTTCGATACTATGCTCGGTGCCTATCTAACAGATCCTGGCAGACGTGGACTCGGTCTCAAGGATCAAGTATTTCAGCGTCTCGGCTATGTCATGACACCAATTAGTGAACTGATTGGCTCTGGTAGCAAGATGATTAGCATGGCCCAGGTGCCAGTACGCAAAGCTGCCAATTATGCTGGTGCTGATGCAGATATGACCTTGCGTCTGGTCGAACCTATCAGGGCTGAGTTGCAGCAACACGGTTTAATGGATCTGTATACTAATATTGAACTGCCGTTGATCTCTGTACTTATGCAGATGGAACTGTATGGTGTGGCTCTCGATGCGGATTTCTTAGGTCAGTTTGGTGAAACACTTAAAGATCAATTGCACACTCTTGAACAAGAGATTTACGACGCTGTTGGTCATCGCTTTAATATCAATTCGACTAAGCAGCTTGCGGAGGTGCTTTTCGTTGAGTTGAAGCTACCAACTGGGAAGAAGACAAAGACTGGCTATTCAGTCAATGTCGATGTGATCGAAAGTCTGCGTGGCAAACATGCTGTCGTGGATCACCTATTGGAATACCGCCAACTAAATAAACTCAAGTCGACCTATATCGATGGCTTGTTGGAATTGATGGATCGCACAACTGGGCGGGTCTATACATCGTTCAATCAGACTATTGCCTCCAGCGGTCGTCTATCGTCGAGCAATCCCAATTTGCAGAATATTCCGGTGCGTACCGAGCTCGGTCGCCAGATACGCCGTGCCTTTATTGCCGATCCAAGCTATGTGTTGCTGACCGCCGATTACTCGCAGTTTGAGTTGCGTATCCTATCAGGGATTACTCATGAGCCACGCCTAGTCGAGGCCTTCAACAAAGACGAAGATATCCACATGATCACGGCCTCTTCACTCTTCGGTATCCCGGTAGAAGAAGTGACAAAAGATCAACGTCGCCTAGCCAAGACGGTGGTCTATGCAGTGCTCTATGGACAATCTGCGTTTGGCCTCTCCCAGGTAACCGGCATGAGTAATGCGGAGTCCGCCGAGTTTATCAAGCGCTATCACGAAACCTTCCCAAATATTAAGGTCTATGTTGATAGCACATTGCAACAAGCTCGCACACAGGGCTATGTCAATACCCTATACGGTCGCAAGCGCTTCTTCCCTGACATGCATGCTCTCTCGTATACCGAGCGTCAGGCGTTAGAACGTGAAGCGGTGAATATGCCGATTCAGGGCTCCAATGCTGACCTGATTAAACGTGCCATGTTGCAACTTCAGCATGCTCTGAAAGAAAATCGCATGAAGACACGCATGATTCTGCAAGTACATGATGAGTTGGTCTTTGAGGTACCTGTCGAGGAGCTTGAGCGTGCAAAAAAGCTGATCAAAACCATGATGGAGCATGTTGACCAGAGGTTGAAGGTGCCAATTAAGGTGGAGATGAAAGTAGGGAGAAATTGGTATGCAGCCGAGCCAATGGTATAATCTACTTTAGAAGCCAACCTATCAAAAAATGTGATAGGTTGACCTAGCTTGTGAAAAAGGAAAAATGTGCTATAAGGAATTTATGATTAAATTATTTGTAGAAGAAGTTTTAAGGCGATTCTTTGGTTAGGGTGGAATACCAATTGTGATATACTAGAGGATATGGAGAATGAGTATAGGCCTCTCTACTGGGTTGGTAGCAGCCACCAAGACCTGAAGAAGTTCCCAGAGCGGGTGATGGACGTGGTAGGATATGCGCTCTATATGGCACAGATCGGTCGCAAGAGCGAAGATGCCAAACCACTCAAGGGATTTGGGCCTGGAGTCCTAGAGATTGTCGCAGATCACAATAGTGATACCTATCGGGCTGTCTACACAGTACGCTTGGCCAGTGGTGTCTACGTCTTGCATTGCTTCCAAAAGAAAAGCAAACATGGCATTGAGACACCTAAGAAGGAGATAGACCTGATCAAACAGCGTCTGAATTGGGCTACTGAACAGGATAGACAGAGAAAGGGCTAGCAGCCATGCATCCACAAATCACTCCGAGCAGCGGCAATGTTTTTGCAGATATGGGACATCCGCATCCTCAAAAGGCATTAGTCAAAGCAAAGCTTGCTGGCCGTATAGCAACGGTGATAGAAGAACGTGGACTCACTCGGGAAGAGGCAGCGAAACTCTTGGGCATGGAACAACCAGAGGATGTCTCATTAGTTGTCACTGGTCGGCTTGGAGAGTTTACCATCGACCAACTCGCAGATTTTCTCACTGCTCTCAACGAAGACGTCGAGATAACGGTACGTCACACCCAAGGGCCAGCACTGCTCCATGTAACGCTAGGCTGAATAGAGCGGGATGCAGGGGAACAGGAAATTGGTCGGATTTTGTCTTGACAATTGGGACTAACATAAGAATGCATCATTCATCCCCCTGTCGATCGCGGCAGGGGGATGAATGATGCGAGAAGAAGATAATAAGGAATAGGGATGTCTTTTGAGGAGTATCGTTGTGCAATTATCAAATCTAGTTACTAGCCTTCCACCATATCATTTTGCTGACGCAAATAAGAAAATAGCTGATCGTCGGGCGGCGGGAGTTGATGTGATCTCACTTTCTCTGGGAGATCCTGACCTGCCTGCGCCCCGGGCTGTTGTTGATCGCCTATGCGCTGAGATGCAGGTCACAGAAAATCATCGTTATCCCGAATACCGCGGTACGCGTGCCCTTCATGAAGCCATCGCCGTCTGGTTCGAGCGTCGTTTTGGAGTGACTCTGACTCCTGAACAGGATATTTTGCCTGTGCTTGGCTCGAAAGAGGGGCTTGCCTATATAGCAACTGCGGTCCTCAATGCTGGAGACATCGCACTTGCGCCAGATCCCTATTATCCGGTCTATATTACCGGCTGTACAAGCCTTGGCGCTCAGCCGTATCTCTTGCCGTTGCTAGAAGAGAACAACTATCTCCCCAATCTGGAAAGCGTTCCACGGGATGTGCTAGCCAAGGCTCGGCTGCTCTGGCTCAATTACCCTAATAATCCGACGGCTGCCTGTGCTAGTCCCGACTTTTTTGAGCGCGTGGTGGCCTTTGCCCGGCGGCATAATCTGGTGGTTGTTCACGATATGGCCTATGGCGAGGTCTATTTCGATGATTTTCGCCCGGTGAGCATATTACAGATCCCTGGTGCATACGATGTTGCAGTAGAATTGCATTCATTAAGCAAGACCTATAATATGGCGGGCTTTAGGGTTGGAATGCTTGTAGGCAATGCCGGGCTGATTGACGCAGTGGGACGTTTAAAAAGTAATATTGATAGCGGTATGTTTCGTCCCATCCAGTATGCAGCTATTGAGGCACTCCAGTTGCCGCCATCCTGGCTGGAGCAGCGCAATGCTATCTATAAACATCGTCGGGATCTGCTTGCAGAGGGATGTAACACTCTGGGAATGCATACGCAGATCCCACAGGCTAGCCTTTACATATGGGCACATGTCCCGGCTCAGTTTACTACTTCGCATGATTTTGTGAACTGGCTTTTCGATGAAACAGGTGTCTTGCTCACACCTGGTACAAACTTTGGCCCAGCAGGTGAAGGCTACGTCCGTATCTCGATTGCGACACCTGAAGAGCGCCTTGCTACCGCACTCCAGCGTATGCAAAATGCGCTCTAATCGTCCTTGTGCATCGGCCGCTTCACGAAATTTCCATGGTATCAGAAACGTTCACTGAAACTGTGGCGAACTCTTGATTTTTCTAGACAATTCTTGTGCGAGGTATTCGATGTTATGTATTCGAATATGCTTCGTTATAGGTAGTAGACACAATTCTCATTCTGGCAAAGCCAAAGACCTTAGAGATTATGGTGAAAAGCCAATCGGGTGCGCGACGGCAAGGCGAATGCGCCTTTGCATGCTTCTATAGAACGATAGCAGGTGGTCTCTAAGCGAGGTACATAAAAAGAGCCTAACATGAGAAAACAGGTCAAAAAAGCACTCCCAAATGCCTTTCTGGCTCATGGGATAGGGGATGCGAATAAGACCGCGAGGTCTTTAGTAGTGCATCCTGAGAGGATTGTCGTTCCCCTCCGAACCCGAAAGTCTAGAAAACGCTAGAGTTTTGGAACTATTGTTC
>Ga0207416_1003055_pt1 | contig 16750 bp, 14 predicted proteins | sample PaiPotPPM11metaG_FD_184107 | JGI IMG/M metagenome (GOLD analysis project Ga0207416, IMG submission 184107) | Iron sulfur acid spring bacterial and archeal communities from Banff, Canada, to study Microbial Dark Matter (Phase II) - Paint Pots PPM... ...
GGCAAAAATAGTGAGCTAACCGGTGAATCTCACAACATCCGCTGGCGTAGCGACGGGGGCAAGTCCAATAGTGAGCTAACCGGTGAATCTCACAACATCCGCTGGCGTAGCGACGGGGGCAAGTCCACGATCCTTTCCTCTAGAATATCTGCTGGGGGATAAGGGCTATCTCTCGGGGCCGGTGCTCGATTGGCTTTGGGAGTACGGCCTGAAAGCGGCGATTCCGGTGAAGAAAAAGTGGTACCGCGATGAACGTAAAGAGTACAGCGACGCCATTTGCAATCTGGTAGAGTGGTATGATCGAAACAACAATCGCGACTTCCACGAGATTTATCGCATCAGGCCGAAGGTCGAAACGCTGTTCTCTCTGCTTAAGCGGCTCGCAAAAGGCTATTGCTGGTCGCGCGGCCGGAAGGCGAATTTGAATTCCGAAAAGCCCTGCACCGCATGGATAAATGAGGTCATCTGCAAGTTGATCTACTTGAACCTACGCACGACAGTCACGGCCGAGGAAGAGACCGGCGTGCAGATCGATTACTGCGTCCCGTTCAGACGTTTTCCGCCACCAAAAGAGCCGTTGTTGCCTTCCTGGAGAAAAGCGGCCTAGTCAGAATCTAGGTTCAAGCGCCAAAGGGCTCGAGGGATCTCGGCCCCTTTTTTCTTTTTATGCCGGTCGCCAGCAATGCGTTGAGATACTCCGAAATGCGGCAGTTTATTGTGCGCAATGATTTTTTGGTTGTTCCAAAGCGCGCATCCCGTAACGCCTTGCCCTGCAACGCCTTGCCGCTGCGCGATTCCCGGCGAAAAGCTGCATTTCGGAGTATCTGGCCTATTTCGGAGTATCTCGTCGTTTTCGGCTAGATACGCCGAGACAGCTCTAAAAAGGAATCTCGTCCTCCAGGCCTGCGTCGTCCAGCCGAGTTGATCCGGCAGCAACCGGCGTACCGTTGCCCAATGATTCCGAGGACTCCTGACGATCGCGCGGGGAGCCGAGCATCTGCATCGCGTTGATCACAACCTCGGTCGCTTGGCGCTTGTTGCCGTCTTTGTCGTCGTACTGCCGGATCGAAAGCCGGCCCTCGACCAGACATGACATGCCCTTTTTCAAATAGGAATTGCACGTCTCGGCGAGCTTTTCCCAAGCCACGATGTCTATGAACAAGGTGTCTTCAGGCTTTGGGTCTTTTTTGTTGGGATTGACCGCGATGCGGAATTTGGTGACGCCCGCCCCGGAGCCGATATAACGGATTTCGGGGTCGCGCACCAGCGTGCCGACGAGGATCACTCTGTTATAGGATGCCGCCATGCTTTGCTACTCTTTTCTTCACTTCAAAACGCTTCTGCGATATGGACAGCGTACCGCTCAAAAGTGACAGGGGCCTGGCACTCTTGAGCGCGTGTTATTGGGCCGGCGCCGGTGAAGGAGGCGGCGAAGCGGCCCGGGCCGCGAGCGCGGTCTTGTCGACCTTGACCAGAATCTTGCGCATCACATCTTCGTTGAGGCCGAGCTGCCGCTCCAATTCCCTAGCCGCGAGGGGTCCGCTGCGAAATCGCATCACAACGTAAATGCCCTCCCGCACGTCATCCACCTCGTATGCCAAGCGCTTCTTGCCAAGCTTCTCCACCTCGAGGACCTCCCCGCCCGCAGCCTTGAGGGCTTCCGCGACAGCGGAACTGCGCTGGTCGACCTCTGCCTCCTCGAGATTGGGCCGCAAGAGATACGTCACTTCGTAATCGATTGCCATTACAGTCCTCCACGCACGTGCTCCGGCGCATCCCGGCAACCGGGCTAGCATATCACAGGGCGAACGCACTGCCAACGAAGCGGCCTCAAGCCGTTCTCAGGCCGCTTTATGGAGCTCGTGGGACGGTGATTCGAACCGCTGGGGACAGTGTCGTAACCGATGTCGATAGCCAACTTTGCCGTAACGCGCCGCGTCACCGTTGCCATGATCGCCACCGCGCTGATCGTGCTGGGCATCTTCGCATTTCCGCGTCTTCCCGTCGACCTGCTGCCGAGCTTCTCGCCCCCCGTCGTCGAAGTGAACGTCAACTACACGAACGTCGCGCCGCAGCAGATGGAAACGCTGATCACCCGTCCGGTCGAGAACGCCGTCAGCCGCGTCCCGGGCATTCAGCAAATTAATTCGACGTCGTCGCAAGGTGTGAGCAGCGTCATTGCACAGTTCTATTACGGAACCAATATCGACACTGCGGCGGTGAACGTGCAAGAGCAAGTTTCGCGCATCTGGAGCTCGCTGCCCAACGATCCAAATCTGTCCCAACCGACGATCAATAAATTCGATCCGAACCTCCTGCCGGTCGTGCGCATGTTCGTCACGGATAACCAAATGTCTATGCGCGATCTCGGCGATCTGTGGACGAACACGCTCTCCGACGAATTTTCCGCGGTCAACGGTGTCGCATCGGTCAGCGTGAGCAGCGACCAACAGCGAGCGATCATGATCCAGCCCGACGTCAATGCTATCGCGGGGTACGGATTGACGCTGAGCCAGATCGTTTTACGGGTGCAGCAGGAGAATATCAACCTGCCCGCCGGCATCGTGCAGATCGCGACGCACGAGTATCAAATTCAGGCCAACGCGCTCTTCCAAAACGCCCAGCAGATCGGCAACATCATCGTCACGATGAAGAACGGCGCGCCGGTCTTCTTGCGCGACGTCGCTCAAGTCACCGATTCCATCCAAGAGCAACGCACGTTCCAGCGGCTCAATGGGAAGGAAGCCTTGGGCGTGGCAATCACCGCGCAGCCCAATGCAAACGTCGTTCAAACGGCCACGGGCGTCTACAACAAAATAGCACAGATCCAGAAGCGCTATCCGGGCATGAAGATCGGCGTAGTCTTCGACCAGAAGGGCTTCATTACGCAAGCCGTCACAGCGCTGGAGCACACCGCCCTCTACGGCGCGTGTCTGGCGATCCTGATCATCCTCCTGTTCTTGCACTCGTGGCGGTCGACGCTGATCGTCGCGGTTTCGCTGCCGATCTCCGTGCTGGGCACGCTCTTTGCCGCTAACATGTTCGGATTTTCGCTCAACACGATGACGCTGGGAGGGCTTGCGCTGGCGGTCGGCTTGATCGTCGACGACGCGATCGTCGTGATCGAAAACATCTACCGCCACATGATGCGCGGGCAACACGTGAAGGAGGCGGCCAAGAGCGCAGTCACGGAGATCTTCGGCGCGGTCCTTGCGTCATCGGTAACGGTGATCACGGTCTTCGTTCCGCTGCTGCTGATTCCGGGACTGCAAGGCCTTCTGTTCCTGCCCTTTGCGATCATGGTCATGGTTGCCGTCGGCTTGTCGCTGCTCGTCGCCGTCACGACGGTTCCGATGCTGTCAACTCTTCTGCTGCATGACGAACGGCCGCATGCCAATGGCCATCCCGAAGGCTGGTACGCGCGCTTTACGCGGCGCTTCGATACGACATACGAGCGATTCGCCGCATCGTACCGCCGCGTGCTCGGATGGGCCGTCGATCACCCGGGCCGCGTTTTCGCAGCAGCGGGGATCATTTTGATCGTCACGCTGTTGGCCATCAGGCTCGGCGCGGTCAAGACCGAACTCTTTCCGCAGACCAACTCACGCTACGCAAGGTTCAACTTGCGCATGCCCAACGGCACGGCGCTCAATGTCATGAACGCGGTGGCGAAAGAGGTCGAGTCGCGGCTGCGGCGCGATCCGCGTGTCGTCGACATCGGCATACAAGTCGGAAGCAGCTTCGGATTCAACGAAGCCGCCGTAAGCAACACAGCCAGTCTCTCGACCACGCTCAAACCGGGAACGAGCAGCGCGGAAGCGGGCCGCTTCGTTCAGCAGTGGCAAAGTGCGCTGAGCGGCGGGCTTTCTCGAAGCGGAGCCGGCGGCGCGTCGAGTTCAGCGCCGCGCCGGGCCGGCGCGCAGTCTGCAAAGTACCGCAAGATCCTCGGGCGTCCGATCCCCGGCCTGCAAGCCTTCGGCCGAACGATTGACATCGTGCAGAGTATCATCTCGCGCGGTCAAGATGCGCTCGACATTCAAATCTATGGACCGGACTTCACGACGCTCTACAACATCGCACAGCAGCAAGTGATTCCTCGCATCGCGCAGGTCCCCGGCGTCACGCGGCCCGACACCGGCATCACGCCGTCACAGCCGCTGCTCAACGTGAGCGTCGACCGGGTGCGCGCGGCGCAGCTGGGTCTGTCAACCCAGGCCATTGCGCAAACCGTCGACACGGCAACGAGTGGTTCGATCGCTTCCTATCTGCAGATCAACGGCACACAGTATCCGATCATCGTGCAGCTTGCCCCCAACCAGCGGCGCTCGTATCAGACGATCGCCGATCTGGCGATGCAAGTCCCCACGGGCCCCGCCAATACGGCGACGCTCACGACGACTTCGACGAGCCTACCTGGCCAAAGCTACGCCCTGCAAACGATTCCGCTCTCGGACGTTGCCGCGATTTCGACGGGGGCGGGCCCGTCCCAGATTACGCGTCAAAATAAGCAACGTGAGATCGACGTCACCGCTTCGCTCGTCGGCGTTCCCCTGGGAGCTGCGGTTCAGGCATCGACCAAGATCATGAACTCGATCGCGCTTCCCGCGGGGTACTACTGGCAATTCGGCCAGTCCATTCAGCAGCAGGGACAGACCTTCAGCAGCCTGGGCTTAATCGTGCTGCTCGCGATCTTGCTCATTTACATGCTGCTCGCCTCGCAGTTTGAGAGCTTGCTCCATCCGCTGGTCATCATGATGGCGGTGCCGCTTTCCATTGCCGGCGTGGTCGTCGCACTCTTCGTGACGCAGCGATCGTTCGGACTTACGGCATTTATCGGTCTGCTGATGCTGGTCGGCATCGTCGTGAAGAATGCGATCCTCGTCGTAGAGTTCACGAATCAATTGCGACGGCGCGGTTTGCCGCCCCGCGAAGCGGTGCTGCAGGCTGCTCCTCTGCGGTTGCGGCCCATTCTGATGACCACCCTTGCGACGATCGGTGGGATGTTCCCGATTGCCGCAGGCATCGAAGCGGGCAGTGCGACGCAGGCGCCTTTAGGCACGGTCGTGATCGGCGGACTGCTCTGTTCGACGATGCTCTCCCTGATCGTCGTTCCAACGCTCTACCTCTGGGTTGCCGATAAGATCGAACCGCGTCTCGTTCGCCGCCGCAGAGCCGGCGACGGCCGCGCATACGTTGCTCCTAGCGTGCAGCCTCGCACGCCGGCTCCGGCCGGCGAGTAGCGTTCGCTACCGCACAAAAAAGTACGTCGTCATTCCGACAGCGATCGCGAGCACGATCGCGCGCGTAATTCCGGAAGGCACCAGCTGAAAGGCGCGCGCACCCGCGTAGCCGCCGGCCATGGCGAAGATGGCCATGATCAGCGCAAAGGGCCAAGTGATGATGCCTGCGGCAATGAACGGGATCAGCGCGATGCCGTTGATCGAGATCGAGAGCACGTTTTTCACGCCGTTCATTGCGTTCATGTTGGGAAGGCCCGAAAAAGAGAGGATCGCCAACATCAGGATGCCGATGCCTGCGCCGAAATATCCGCCGTAAACCGCAACGAGGAACTGGACCGCCAACTGCATCGGCGAGTGGGGACGGGCCGACGGATGCGACCGCGTTAGCCACGGACTGAGTGCGAATACGATTGTGGCGAAGAGCAGCAGCCACGGGATCATACGCTGGAACACTGAGGAAGGGGTGTGCAGGAGGAGTAGTGCTCCGGCAAGCGCGCCGATCGCGCTTACGACGATCGCGGGAAGCATGAGCCGGCGGTGAGGACGAATGTCTTCGCGATACCCGCGCGCGCTCGCGACGACGCCCAGCCACATCGCGGTGTTGTTTGTCGCGTTCGCGTTGATGGGCGGCACGCCGGCAAAGAGCAGCGCCGGAAAGGTTAAGAAGCTTCCTCCGCCGGCGACGCTGTTAATGGCTCCGCCGAGCAGCGCGGCGCCGGCCAGCAGCAGCGTCGCATGGTTCAAGGGCTAAGAAACTATGAGCCGGCGCGAGCTTCGCGCTTAGTCACCCGGTAGACGCGACGAACGTCTTTGAGCGTTTCCAACTTGCGCAGGATGCGGTGCAAGTGATTCAGATCGTGGATCTGCACCGTCAAGCTCATCAACGCGTGTTGGTCGCGCTTGACGCGAGCGGTGACCGAGCTGACTTGCGTCTTGAGCTCGGCAAAGACCGCCATGACGTCCTGGAGCAGCTGCGCGCGATCGATCGCTTCGATGTCGATGTCGACGGCATGCGTGATCTCGGTCTTGCCGATCCAGTTGGCCTCGAGCATGCGCTCGGGGGTCGCCGTCATGTACGCAACATTGGGACAGTCGGCGCGATGCACCGAGACGCCTTTGCCGATGGTCACGTACCCCACGATCGGATCGCCCGGAACCGGGCTGCAGCATTTCGAGAGCCGCACTAAGACGTCGTCGACGCCGGCGACGCGAATGCCGCTCGTTTTGCGCGCGACACGCCGCGAAACCGAAGGCGGCCTGGCAATCGTTTCGAATGCGACCACGTTGGAGCTTTTCAGCTCGTCCTTGATGCGGTTGACGACCGAAGCAGCAGAGGCGTCACCGAACCCGACGGCAGCCAGCAAATCCGTCGGCGTGCCGTAATTCATGCGGTGCGCTATGCGTTCGAACGGTTCACCGCGCAGTGTCTGCAGGCTCACATGCCTGCGCGCCAGCTCCTTTTCGATCGCTTCTTGTCCGGCGAGCACGTTCTCCTCTCGCCGCTCCTTGCGGAACCACTGCTTGATCTTGTGCTTGGCGCTGCTGGTCTTGACGATTGAAAGCCAGTCCAGGGAGGGGCGGCCGCTCGACTTGTTCACGAGGATTTCGCAGATGTCGCCGTTCTGCAGCGCGTGGTCGAGCGGCACGATCCGTCCGTTGACGCGTGCGCCGACGCAGTGATTGCCGACGTCGGTATGGACGGAGTAGGCAAAGTCCAGCGGCGTCCCGCCATTGGGCATGCTGAAGACGTCGCCGCGCGGCGAGAAGACGAAAACCTGCGAATCGAAAAGATCGAGCTTCAGATTCTCCATGAACACGCGCGAATCGCGCATGTCTTTCTGCCACTCGAGCAGCGCGCGCAGCCAGGAGAGCTTGTTCTCGAACTGGTCGGGCTTGCCGCCCTCTTTGTAGCGCCAGTGCGCGGCAATGCCGTACTCGCTCGTGCGATGCATCTCCCAAGTGCGGATCTGAACTTCCAGCGGATCGCCCTCTGGACCGACGACGGTGGTGTGCAGTGACTGATACATGTTCGGCTTGGGCATCGCGATATAATCTTTGAAGCGCCCCGGCAGCGGCGTCCAAAACGCGTGAACCGTCCCGAGCGCCGCGTAACAGTCTTTGACGCTATCAACGATGATCCGGATCGCCGCGAGATCGTAGATGCTCGAAAAATCGCGTCCGGTCTTCATTTTGGCGTAGATCGAATAGAAGTGCTTGGGCCGGCCGTTGATCTCCGCATTGATGGACAACTCACCAAACTCGCCGTTTAAGCGCGAGATCACCGCCCCAACGGCGCTTTCCCGTTCCTTGCGCGTCTTTGCCACCCGCTCGACGATCTCGCGATACGCGTTCGGATCGATGTACCGGAAACAGAGATCTTCCATCTCCCATTTGATCTTCCAAATCCCAAGTCTGTGCGCGATGGGCGTATAGATGTCCAGAGTCTCGCGAGCAATCGTGACTTGCTTCGAGGGCGGCAGGCTCGCGAGCGTGCGCATGTTATGAAGGCGATCCGCCAGCTTGATGATGATCACGCGAATGTCCTTGGCCATCGCCATGAACATCTTGCGCAGATTTTCGACCTGAGCTTCTTCTTTCGATTGGTACGGAATGCGCGTCAGTTTCGTGACGCCGTCGACGAGGTTGGCGATCTCTTCCCCGAACGCCGCCGCCACCTGCGCGGTCGTGATGCTGGTGTCTTCGACGACGTCGTGCAATAAGGCGGCCGCAATCGTCTCGCGATCCATCTCTAGGTCCGCCAGCACGCCGGCGACTGCCAACGGATGCTCGATGTACGACTCACCGGAGGCGCGGCGCTGCCCCTCGTGCGCCTGATCCGCCATGCGGTAGACGCGCATCAGCCACGATTCGTCCAGCGACGGATCGTAGCGTTTGACCTTCTCGAGCAGTTCAGCGATCGTCATTGCGTGTCACCATATACTGCCACACGCCCGGGGCGATTGTCACGCCGGACCGATGGAAGCCGCCTAATCGAAAAAGATCAGCGCGATTTTTCCGTCGGGCTGGACTGCAAACTCCATGTCGACCGAACCCCGCTCGCACTGCATATGGTAGACATAGACGTTCAAGCCTTTGGGATGGCTGATGCCGCGGAAACTCACGTCTTGCAGGCCGCCCAGGCGCGCCAACACGCGAGTTGCGCGATCCAGCATCTCGTCGTTCAGCTGCGTGTTGACGTCATCCGCATAGGCCGTTCGATCGACCGTCCCGGCTTGCCAGCTCAGGAACTGCTGCACCGCGAGTTTGTGCATCTTGGGTTCGTCGGCAGAGGGAACGGGAGGCGGCATAGGCGGCGGCGACTCCTGCGCAGCGGCGGGCGTCTCGCTCGTTCCGGCCGCGGAAGAGTCCGTTGCGCTCGGCGAGGGCGCCGGCGAAGGCGCTTGCTGCGCAGCGGCGCGATACGCCGGGGCGGCGATGAGCGCCAAGGCAAAGGCGAGCAGCAGAACGGGTCGGGCAAGCGGCATGTCGGTCCTTCTGAATCAGTACGTGATAAAGGTTGTAACGTCGACGCCTTCCAAAGCGTCGCGGCCTTTGAGCGCCTGCAGCTCGATCAGGAACGCAAAGCCTTCGATCCTCGCGCCCAAGCGCTCCAGCAGACGGCGCGTTGCCGCAGCCGTGCCGCCGGTCGCGAGCAGGTCGTCGACGACCAAGACGCGGTCTCCGTTCCCCAGCGCGTCCGAGTGGATTTCGAGCGAGTTCGTGCCGTACTCCAGGGCATAGGACTCGATCAACCGTTCGGACGGCAGTTTACCCGGTTTGCGAACCGGAACGAATCCGGCATGGAGCGCATAAGCGACCGGCGCGCCGATCATGTAGCCGCGAGACTCGATCCCGACGACGTAGTCGATCCCGCGATCTTTGTACGCATCGGTAAACATATCGATGGCCGCCTGGAAGGCATCTTTATCGCGCAGCAGCGGCGTGATGTCCCGGAACAGAATTCCGGGTATCGGAAAATCAGGAATCGCTCGGATATAAGACTCGATATCCACCGCGGCAGCTTCCGTGAAACGCGCCGCGCGGCCTTTACGTTTTCGGCTGGCAGGTGATTCCTTCGACCTTACGCCCGCGACGAACAAAGCACGTCCAAGATACGCCGTCCGCGTTGGACCACGATCGCCGCCGGTTCGTGCTCGCGCTCGCCGCCGCGATCGCTCTTCACGAGATCTTTGCGGGTCTGGTGCCGTGGCGCTATCGTCCCGCGCCGGCGCAACAACGCGAGATCATCACGATCGCGCACATTACTCGGATCGAACACCGTCCGACGCCCACGCCCAGGCCGACACCAACGCCTCCGCCGATCGTGCACCTTCATATGCTCGCTCCGGTCAATCCGAAACCGCGGCTCGTCAATCCCGGCCGGCCATCCGAACATCGCAACGTGCCGCGCGTTGCCGCTGCACGGCCGCTGATTCGAACGATCCATCACGCCGCTCCGGCGATTAGGCACGTTACGATGGGAGCGCAAGGCACCGGAAGCAGCACGAAAGGAACGGCTGCGACTGGAGGAACCGGCACCGGTGGAACCGGTACGGGACAAGGCGGAAACGGCACGGGAACCGGCGGTCCGCCGGGAGGGCAGGAGCCATGCGGGGCGGTGTACTTTCAGCCCAACGCCAGCCCGACGGTCGATTCATCCTCCGGCCGCGTGTGGGAGCACATCACGATGACGGTCCACTTCCCCGACCATTCTCAGCAGAGCATCGATCTCGACTATCCTTTTTACTATCCGAGCCGCGCCGTCGATCCGTACTTTCCGGAGAACAACAGCGTGCCGGCGACTTTTCAGTTTCCGCCGACGGCACGGCGCAACTCCGAGCCCCCGCTGGTGGAGTATGTGATCCAGCACACCGGCGTGGACGGATATACGACCCTGCGCAGCTGTTGAAACAGTTCGCTCTAGCCGCATAAGCTTTCCGTCGGGATAGGCCTTTCACATCAGACTTGTGGGAGGCTTTCGTGCAAACCATTCGGCAAACGGCTCAGCGAACGGTTGAATTCGGCATCTATCGCGACGGCGACAACAATCTCGACATGTCGCAGGGCGAAACGCTGCATCAAACGCTGGCGGTCAGCGCCGCCGATTCGCGCGTCGAGTTCACGGTGGAAGATACGACCGCGCTTCGGCACGGTCAAGGCGACATCATAGAGAGCGGTCTGCGGACCGATTCGTTTACCGTCGCCGACGGCGCAGTCCATCAGCCCGAAGTCGAAGCCGCCAAGGATATGGCTTCGCCTCAGACGCTCGCGCAGTTCGTAGCGCATACGCTCGACAACGCGCAGGCCTCCGGCGCGAAGCAAACGTGGATCGAGCTGACCGACCACGGTGCCGGCGACGGCGGCGGGCTCGAAGCCGATTCATTCAAAGGCATCATGCCGATGCCGCAGATCGCAGTTGCGATCGCCGAAGGCGTGAAGATCCACACTGAGGCGCATCCCGAGGACGCCGGTCGCGGCGTTGACGGCGTCGTCGCGAACCAATGCCTCATGGCGTCCCTCGGGTTCGCGGACGCCCTCTCGCACGCGGGCGTGAAGTACTTGGCTGCCAGTCCCGAGACGATGGTCTCACCAGGCGTGCCAAGCGACGTGGCCGACGCGATCGCCAAGCATTCCGATGCTCCCGATACCATGGGAAGAGCGATCATCAACGACGTCATGCGCGAAAAGTACGGCGAGGGTATTGACAGCTGGCGTCCTGCAGCGGCCTTCGATGTTCTCGATCTCGACCGGAGCAAGATGCAGAACGTGGAGCGCTCCGTCAAAGCGCTCAACGACGCAATTGTCGCGCAAAAGAATGATGCCGGCGAAGTCGCCGCAATCCGGGAAGACGCCAAAGCGAATGAAGGAATGGTTCGCTTTCCGGACGCGACTTCAGATATGCCGTGGCACGCGGATCGCCCCGCTATCGCACTGTACGATACAATCGCCGGAGACGAACGTCTTGACCCCGCAGTCCGGCAAGCTGCCGGAGCAGCGGCTCGAGCTGTAAGCAGCACCGTCGTCGCGCACAAGGAGAGCGCAGATTTCCGTCCCTTCGACGGCGCCGATTACCGCGACGCCGCCGGCCCAACGGTCCACTTTCCGGTGAAGCCGTCGCAGATCGATCCTTGGGGGCCGAAGATCAGCGAAACGCACAACCGGTTCTTCAATGAAACAGACGCCGCGGCGGCGGAACGGATCATTGCTTGAGGCAGCCGCTACGCTCACAGCCGGTCAGATCAATGAACGAGCAGGATGCCTCCACGAATTCGTGATGTGATGCGCCTCTATGAACGGGCCGGGCTTATTTACAAAGGCTCGAAAGGCAGCCATCACCATTTCGAAGACCCTAGAACACGGCGAAAATATACAGTCGCAGGCAACCCTTCGAAGGAATTGAGCCAGGGGTCATGGGAAAAAGTACAAGACATTCTGCGTAGCCTTGGCTTTGATTTATGACTTTCACGGCAATCATTGAACCGACGAACACTGGATTCTCCGGCTATGTGGCCGAGCTAGAGGGTCAAATCATTGCCGCGGGGGAGACGGTTGACGAGGTTGCGCAACTGCTGGAGGAAGCGACGGAGAACTTTGTTACAGAGCTGCGCGCCGAAGGAAAACCGATCCCCGAGTCGCAGATCGAAGTTCGCGAACTCTACATCGCCTAACAGCTACCGCTGCAGTTCGATATTTCCCGGATAGATGGGGCGATTGACGATCCGCTCAAGCGTCGGCGCGTCGGCGCTGAGAGCGAAATCCGCGAAGCGCGCGAAGGACTCGCGGTCGGCTTCGCCTTCTGCGAAACGCTCGTTCTTGGTGAGGTCGACCTTGCCGTCCACGCTGTGAAACCGCACGAACCGTCCGTCGTCGTCAATGCCGGTTTCGATTAAGCCCTCCTGTTCGAAGATCTGCAAAGCGACGGCGATGGTCCGCTCGTTGACTCTATCGAGTTCGAGCGTGCGCGCGATGTCCGTTACGGACAAGCGGACCGTCTGCTCGCGAGCGAGGCCGCGAACGCTCCGGTAGATTTCCCGCAGCAGCGGCACGGTCGGCGATTCACGCTCGATGATGAATTCATTCAAATTCCGATCGGCTTCGTTGAACAGCAGGTGAATCTGAGCTGGAGCGCCGTCGCGGCCCGCGCGCCCGGCCTGCTGATTGAATTCGGTGAAGTTGAAGTTCAAATGGTAGAGCACGACGTTCCGCACGTCCGGTAAATCGATGCCTTCCCCGAACGCCGAAGTCGCGACGATGATCCGCAGGTCGCCTGCACGGAAGTATCCTTCAACGCGGTTCCGTTCTACGGGCGGCATGTTGGCATGATAGAACGTGACGGCGTGCCCGACATCTTTGCTTAACGCTTGCGCCACTTTGGTCGCTTCGGCGCGGGAGTTGCAATAGACGATTGTCTTACCTTCGCCCTCGCAGATCCGTCGCAGATATCCGACCTTGTCCTTTGCCGTCCGGGCATCGATCATTCGCAGGTTCTCGCGGACGGTCGGATCGATAACCCATGCGTCGATCTTCAACTCGCGCACCATGTGCGCGAACGCCTCGTCGCCCGCCGTCGCCGTGAGCCCCAAGACTTGCGGGCCCCCGAGCGAGGCGATCGTCGCGCTCAATTCTGCATACGCCACGCGGTGCTTCGAGGAAAATACATGGTGGGCTTCGTCGACCACGACGAATCGGGGAGCGCTTCGTCCGCGAAACCGGTCGCGATGAAAGGTGAGAAACTCCGGCGTCGCCAGAACGATGTCCCACTCGCCGCTTTCCAGCGCTGCCATCAGGGTACTGCGCTCATCGGCGTCGATCGCCCCACTGGCGCGAAAGATCCGCACGCCGAATCGATCGAAACGCCGCTTCAACGCGCCATGCTGATCGTTTGCCAGAGCGCGCAAGGGAAGGAGGACAAGTGTCCTTTCGTCCGACTCGAGCGCGCGATAGGCTGCGGCATACTGATAGCAAAACGACTTGCCGCGCCCCGTGCCAAAGACTGCGAGCGTGTTCTTTCCGGCGTCGACGCGCGTGAGGACGGCCCGCTGTTCCGCGCGCGGGTGCGCTTCACCGATCAGCGCAGCCCGCAACGCAGAGCGGCTTGCCGCCGCACGAATTTGGATGCCAAAGGCATCGAGAACCGGCGCTCTTTCGCGCTCGACGCGAATGTTGATGCCGACGTTCTTTTGACCGCCCCCGGTCACGTGCTCGATGATGGCGCGGTACTGCATACCGCCGTCGATCAAAGGCGCAAGATGCTTGGCGATCTCCTTCCTCAGAAAACCGACTTGCAGATTCCCGAAGCTGAGGGCGATGGCGTTGGGATCGAACGGATTACCGGGCTGGCGCTGGAGCTGCAGGACATTGCCTGCGACCATCCCCGCAGCGACGTCTTGCCGGCCTTCGAACGAGACGCCGAAGACCTTCGTTACAAAGCAGTCTCGATCGCCGATGCCGGCAAACGGATCGCGGTCTAAGAACTTCGAGCTCTGCGCGTTGAGCCGCTCGATGAAGGCGTCAAAGTTTTCTTCCGCAGGAGCCGCTGAAGATTCCGGCGGCGCCGGCGCCTCAGCAAGCGCATCGAATTCTCCCAGCAGCTTTTCGAAAGCCGCCTCCGACGGCGTCGGAAGTGGGAGGCCTTTAGCGCTCCTCTTCATGATCGGGCGGCAGCGGTTGCTCCGGATCAAACCCCTCGAGATCCAAATTGATCTCTTCATGGCCTTGATCGAAAGCGGCGTCGTGCAATCCCGCGGCTTGCGCGTCGAGGGGATCGATTTCACCGGTTTGCGCTTCCGTCTGCTCAGGCATCACCGCCGTGGCGGCTCCGGCATCCCGCCGCTTGCGGCGGTAGCGGCCGGGCGTCGCCGCAGCAGGCGTTGCCCGTGCAGCTTTGGCCTTTTCGCGACGAGCTTTGCGGGCGGCGACGATATCCTCGCGCGCCACGCCGCCGTGCGATCCGAGCGCTTTGCTTTCCGCCGACGCGCGCGCTGTTCGCATGCGATCGGACGCGACGCCGGCCGCTCGTCTGCGAGCTGCGCTCTCGAGCTGGCGTTTGCGAAAGACCAGCACGAGCGGCGCTGAGTAGAAGATCGAGTGATAACCGCCGGAGCAGATGCCCACTAAGAGCGCAAAGGCGAAGTTCTTGAGCGAAGCGCCGCCCAGCGCCAACAGCGCGACCAGCGTAATGACGACCGTCGCAAGCGTGTTGAACGAGCGCGTCATCGTCTGGAGGATCGACGTGTTGACGATCTTCTCGTACGCTTGCCCCGCCATCAACTTGGTGTTCTCGCGTATCCGGTCGAGAATGACGATCGTGTCCATGACCGAGTATCCGATAACCGTGAGGACGGCGGCCAGAAAAGCGTCGTCCGCGCGCTTGTCGGCCAAGGCATAGATACCGATCATCATCGCCGCGTCGCGCACCAGCGCGATGACCGTCACCAAGCCGAAGATATAATTCCATCCGAAGCGGAACGCGATGTAGATGAATTGGATCCCGAGCGCGATGACGAGCGCCTCAATGGCTCTGGTCAAGTACTCGCGGCCGAGCGTCGGGCCGACGGAGGTGACCGCCGAACGGGAGCGATCGACGGGCGCGGCGCTGTTCAGCGCGCTCCACAGCTTGGCGGTATCGTTGCCCAAAGCCGTCTGCGTTTCAATCGTGTACCGGTTCCACGCGCCGTTGCTCCCCGCACCGACGGTCGTGATTCGCTCGTCGCTTACGCCGATGCCGGAGAGCACCGCCCGCAGGCGATCCTGGTTTACCGGTTGGGTGAAGCTGACGTCAACGGCCGTTCCGCCGGTGAACGAAAGTCCCAGGCGCAGCATGTGGTTGGGTTGAAAACCGCCGCCGGGCGCGGTGAACGCGTGATAGAACATCGAGCCAAGGCCCGCCGCGATGATCAAGTACGAGATCATCGAGACGGTGCGAAACCATCCAACGACATTCCAATTCAGTCTGCGAAAGAACACTGGTTTACGCCCCCGCTCGCGCGAAGACGCCGACGTCTTCCTGCTTGACGCCGTAGAGCGACGGGCTCGTCGCCACGTCGTTGTCGACCAGCACGTCGACGAAGAAGCGCGTGATGAAGACCGCCGTAATCAGCGAAAACACGGTTCCCCAGAAGAGCGTGTATGCAAAGCCTTTGACGGTGCCTGTTCCGAGCATGAACAGAACGCCGGCGCCGACGATCGTGGTGAAGTGGCTGTCGAAGACTGCGGTGAAAGCGCGCGCAAAACCGGTTCGCACCGCGGCGCGCATCGATTTGCCGGCCCACAGTTCTTCTTTCATGCGCTCGAAAATCAGCACGTTGGCGTCGACCGCCATACCGATCGAAAGAACAAATCCTGCGATCCCGGGGAGCGTCAAAGTCGCGTGGGCGCCCGCCAGCAAGCCGAGCATCATCGCAACGTAGATCATGAGCGCAACGTCCGCCAAGAGGCCGGGCAGGCGGTAGACGGCGATCATGAACACCAGCACGAGACCTAAGCCGAGCATCGAGGCGCGTAGCGACATGATCAGATCGATCTTGCCGAGCGTCGGGCCAATCGTTTCATTCTCGATGATCTTCACGCTGACCGGCAGCGCGCCGGCGTTGAGTTCGTTGGCCAGCGTGATCGTGTAGTCTTGCGTAAATGGACCTGTGATTTGCCCGCTATCGAAAATCGCGCTCTGAATAACGGCGGCGGAAACATATTCCTTGTCCAAAAAGATCGCGAGCCAGTGGCCGATGTTCTTGCTGGTCAGTTCGCCGAATTTTTTCGCATTTTTGGTCTGGAAGGTGATGTTCGGCCGGCCGCTGTTATCGTATGAGGCTTGCGCCGCCTTTAACTCTTTGCCGGAATAGACGACCGCGCCGCTGGCGTTGTAGGCGCCGATCTTCATGTAATCGCAGCTCTTTTTGTCCTTCGGATTGGCGGTGCACATCGCTTGCGCAGAGGTCGCTTTTTGATACACGTCGGGCGGCATGATCTTGTACTCGAGCACCGCGACCTGCTTGAGCACCTGCTCGGCTTGTTCCGCGTTCTTGACCTGCGGAAGCTCAACGAGGATGCGGTCACCGCCCACTTTGCTGATCTGCGGCTCCGTCACGCCCAAGCCGTTGATGCGCCGGTCGATGACCTGCATCGTTTCGTTTTGCACGTCCGGCGTTATCGCTTTGACGTCCGCCGTGGGATAGAGCTGGAGCAATAATCGCGCGCCGCCCTGGAGATCCAACCCGAGATGGATCTTTTGCTGAAGCGGCCAGGCCGTCCAAAGACTGAGCGCCGCAAACGCGATAACGACGAGCGCCTTGATCGAATTCTTGTATCTATTCCAGGTCATGGGGTCCTATCGGGGCGTCAAACTTTAAAAGTTTAGCAGGCCCCAAGAGGGGCGTCAAACCGCCGAGTCGCGCCACCTTAGATCTTACCGGCGGGCGGGCCGTCGCGCCAACTGAAAGCTTACCGGGGGAGGCCGCCAAGAGTGGCCTCATGAGTCCGAAAGCCCGCCGCGAGTACCTGAGCGATATGCG
>Ga0207416_1003056_pt1 | contig 16750 bp, 16 predicted proteins | sample PaiPotPPM11metaG_FD_184107 | JGI IMG/M metagenome (GOLD analysis project Ga0207416, IMG submission 184107) | Iron sulfur acid spring bacterial and archeal communities from Banff, Canada, to study Microbial Dark Matter (Phase II) - Paint Pots PPM... ...
AGCGAAGCGGCAGCGCGCGCGGATCGACGCATCCATCTGCGCGACGGGCGCATCGAATCGATCGAGTGAGGACCTTCGCCGCGCTCTTTCGCGCGCTGGTTACCGGATACGCGCGCGCCAACGTGTTGCGTGCGATCGTAACCCTGATTGCCGTCGCGCTCGGCGTCGCCGCATCCTATGCGATCGATATCGCCAACGATACCGCCGTCGCATCCTTTTCGAAGAGCGTCGACGTGATCGCGAATCACGTGAATCTGCAGGTGTTCGGGGCCGGCCGAGGCTTCGACGAGCGAGCGCTGTTGCGCGTCCAGCGCCTGCCGGGCGTTCGCAGCGCAAACCCCGTCGTCGAAGGCGAAATCGGGCTGGGCGTCCATCCGGGCGATCCGCAGTCGGGTGAAATCGTTCGCGTTATGGGCATCGATATCACACGGGCCGCGCTACCGAACGGCGCCCGTGCGGCGCAGGCCGAAGCGAACTTCGATCTGCATCGCTTCATCGACGAGGACGGCATTTTCGTGAGCCGCCGGATCGCGTTGCGGTACCACGCGCCGGCCGGCGCGCTCCTGCCGGCGTACGCCGGACCGCGGCTCGTGCATCTGCGCGTGATGGGCGTGATTCCCCCGAATACCGTCGGTGTCGATTCGAGCGTGGCTTTCGTGGATATCGCGACCGCCCAGGAGCTCTTTGGCAAAGTCGGGCTCCTCGACCGGATCGATATCGTCGCCGACCCCACGCGGCTCGATGCGATCCGAGCGGCGATCGCCCGCGTGATCCCGCCGGGCTCCCGCGTACTCGCCCCGCATACGCGGCTGGACGAGATCAAACGCATGCTGGCAAGCTTTCAGATGAATCTCTCCGCGCTCGCCGACGTGGCGCTGCTCGTCGGCATGTACCTGATTTACAATGCGGTCGCGATATCGGTGGTGCAACGTAAGAGCGAGATCGGCACGTTACGCGCGCTGGGAGCGCGGCGTCGCGAAATCTTTGCGACGTTCGTGGCCGAAGGCGCGCTCTACGGCGCGATCGGAGCAATGCTCGGGTTGGCGCTCGGATTCGTCCTCGCGCGGTTCGCCGTCCAGGCCGTGCAACTCACCGTGTCGACGCTCTACGTCGCCTCGCATGCGGACGGCTTGGTGGTGACGCCGTTTGCGACGATCAAGGCGCTGTGCGTCGGGATCGGCCTTGCGATGCTCTCGGCGGCCCTCCCCGCCCGCGATGCGGCCGCGACGGCGCCGGCGCGTGCGATGCGCACCGGGGCGGGAGCCGAGCATCGCGTTCCGGGGCTCGGGCGCGCGGGCGCGGCGCTCGGGGCCGTTGCGCTCGTCCTCGCCGCAGGCCTCGCGCGCCTCCCGGCCGTCGGCGACGGTGTGCCGCTGTTCGGGTATGCGGCGGGAATCTTGCTGATCGTCGGCGCGTCGTTGTGCACGCCGATCGTACTTGCGGCGGGCGCCGCGGTGGTGCGTGCGATACGCGGGAACGCTTCCACGACGATTGCCGCGGGATTTCTGCGCGGCTCGCCGCGCCGGTTCTCGGTGGCCATAGCCTCGCTCGCCGTTGCCGTGGGCATGATGGTGGCGATCGCGATCCTGGTCGGTTCGTTCCGCGCGACGATCGTAGCTTGGACGCACGACACGCTGGGCGCGGATCTTTATATCAAATCGCCCGGCACGGTGGACGCCGGGTTCCAAGGCTACTTTTCGCCTAAGGTTGCTCGCCTGGTCGCGAGCGTACCGGGCGTCGCCGCGGTCGATACGTACCGCGGCTTCGACGTGCCTTTTCGCGGGGCGTTTGCGCAACTCGGTACGACCGACGTGCGCGCGCTCGTCACTCGCAATCCGCTGCGCTTCTTGGGGCATCCCGACGTGGCCGCGCTCGCGCGTTCGATGTACGACCGAAACGTCGTGGCTGTCAGCGAACCGTTCAGCACGCGCTTCGGCCTCGTTCCGGGAGATGCGTTTACGCTGGATACTCCCAGTGGGCGCACGCGCTTTCGAATCGCTGCCGTGTACAACGACTACTCGACCAGCGGCGGCACCTTCATGATGGATCGAGCGACGTTCGCGAGGCTCTACCACGACGACACGGTCGATTCGATCGCCGTCTATGCAAAGCCCGGCGTCAATCTTGCCGATCTGCGTACCGCGATCGTGCGAAAGCTGGAACCGTTGCGCATCGATATCAATACCAACCGTGAAATCCGCGCGTACGCGATTGCGATTTTCGACCGTACGTTTGCGATTACCAACGCCTTGTATGGGATCAGCCTGACGATCGCGATCCTGGGCGTGGTAAGCACGCTCTTCGCGCTGGTCTTGGAACGCCGTGAGGAAATTGCGCTGCTGCGCTATATCGGGCTGACGCGGGCGGGCGTACGCAGGACGGTGTTGGTGCAAGCAGCGGTGGTTGGGGTGCTGGCCGCGGCGATCGGTATCGGCTTGGGCATATTGCTTGCCGCCGATTTGATTTACGTGATCAACCGGCAGAGCTTCGGATGGCTCATCGAGTGGAAATCTCCGGGGTGGTTCTATCTCGAGGCTGCCGGCATGGTGATTGTGGCCGCGCTCGTGGCCGCGATCTACCCGGCCCGCGTAGCGTCGCGCATCGAGATGTCGCAGGTGTTGCGTGCGGAATAAGATCGCGGCGTTGCTGCTGGCGTTCGCAACGCTGGTGGCCGCGACGACCGTTCGCACCAAGGACGGCTTCCTGCTCGCGACCGCGCCGTACGCGTTCTCTTTCCCGCGGGATCACTACGCGCACGACGCCTATCGCACCGAATGGTGGTACTTTACCGGGCATCTGCGCGCGGCGGACGGCCACCGCTTCGGATACGAATTGACGTTCTTTCGCATCGGGCTTGCGCCTCATCCGAGCCGCGTCCCAAAGGGGCGGAGCGCGTGGCGGGCCGCGCAGCTCTACCCGGCGCATTTCGCGATCACCGACGAGACGAAGAAGCAGTTCGTGTATTACGAGACGTTCGCGCGCGACGCGCTCGGGCAGGGGTATGCGTCGCAGCGGCGTCTGGACGTTCGCAGCAATGGGTGGACGCTGACCGGTACCGCGCAGGTTCGGCCGGTGATGCGCCTTCACGCGCGCTCGGGGAACGATGCGCTCGATCTGGTTCAGGTACCGGAAAAACCTCCGGCGATCAATGGGCGCGAAGGCATTTCGCGCAAGGGATCGTGCGTGGGTTGCGCGTCGCACTACTACTCGTTCACGCGGCTTGCCACAACGGGGACGCTGGTTCGCGACGGGGTGCGGTACGCGGTCCACGGCCTCTCCTGGATGGATCACGAGTACGGATCGGACGAACTCCAGCGCGGCCAAGTGGGGTGGGATTGGTTTTCGATTCAGCTCGCCGACCGGCGCGAGATCATGCTGTACCGATTGCGACAACGTGACGGAAGAACGACGCCGCAATCCTCCGGGAGCTTGATCGCACCGAACGGCAGCGTGCGCTATCTGCCGCTTGCGGCTTTCACGATCGTGCCGACCGGAACGTGGACGAGCCCGCACACGCACGCGGTCTATCCGAGTGGTTGGCGCTTGCGCGTGCGGGGCGTGCGCCGCGAACTGATCCTCACGCCGACGCTGGCCGATCAGGAACTCGCGAACCCCGGCGGTACGACGTACTGGGAGGGCGCCGTTCGCGTTACCGATGCGCGGAGCGGCGCGAGGCTCGGAGTGGGATATGTCGAGCTCACGGGTTACGCGGGAGCGCTCCACTTCTAGGGGCACTAATCCGCCCGAGTCCGAGGGCTCGCCGCCCGATTCTGCGAATACCATGACTCGATATGGCACTCTCAACCAGTTTCATCGGCCACTTCTTTGCCTTCGCGCCGCTCGTCCTGGGCATTCTTATCTACGCGGTGACCTACGTCGCTAAACGTAAGGAGACCGTCACGGGCACGCCGATCGGGCAGAGCTTCGCGTGTGCGAACTGCGGGCGCCGCGGCGTCCGCGAGCACATGCTGGCGCAGGCCCACGGCGGCGCGGTGAGTTGGTATTGCACCAACTGCGCGGGGCATTAATTCCGCTTAGTAGCCGCGCATCCGAACGCGTAAGACGGCTCCAAGCACGTACGGAATCTCACCGATCGTAAAACGTTCGTCTTCGCCGATCGCCAAGACATAGCGTTGGGCTTCGCGGGTCGGTGGTTTGCCGCTCATGGAGACGACGATCCGGTACGCCCCCCGCGGCAACGCGATGCGCGTGTTGACGGACGAAAGATAATGGATGCCGGAGAACGGCTCGTAAAATGGGGTGGCGTCGGCGGTAATCGTGCGTTCAGCGACTTCCTTACCGCTTGCGTTGAAGATTTGGGCGGTTGGACGGCTGGGCTTTCCAGCATCGCTGCGCTCGATCAAGAGATTCCACGGCACGCGTAGCGGCCGGCGCACGTCGAACGTATACGTATCCTGTTGCGTGGGCGCGAGCCGCCCGTAGAAGGCCCACGACTTTTGGGGATCGCCGATGTGCACCGGATGCGCGGCATCGCGCGGCGAGCACGCAAAGCGCGGGTCGTGCGCGCAGGCCCTCTGGGCATCGAACATGCCGACGCCGATCCATAGCGCCAGGGCCAACGCTGTGATACCTGCGATGCGCGGCGCTATGGCACGCGGCATCACACCTGCATGACTTCGCGTATTTCGGGAACCTCTGCAACCACGATCGCTTCGATCGCGCCCTTGAGGGTCATATTTGATGCCGGACAACCGCCGCACGCGCCGAGCATCTGCACCCACGCGACGCCGTCGTCAACCTTGATGAGCCAGACCTCGCCGCCGTCGGCGGCGATGCCCGGGCGCACCTTATCGATCGCCGCGTTGACGCGCTCTTCGATCGTCACTTACTGTTCCTGTCCATAGCCTTTCATGAGTTGGTGCATGCCGGCGGACATCGAGAGAGCGTTCTCCCATTTGCGCTGCCACATGTTGCGCCCGAAGATCAAACCGACGCAACCGGCATCCATGGCGATCTGCGCCTTGTGAAGCGTGGCATCGTCGCCCATTTTGCTCCCACCCGAAACCAGCACCAGCGTACGTCCCGCGGAGCGCACGACTCGCCGTAAACCTTCGACGTCGGTAAACTCTAACGTGTTGTACGGCTTGGGCAGCGCCGCCGCGGAGGCCGCATCCCATTTGGGCTCGTTGAGCTTGACGATGTCGCATCCGACTTCGCATGCGACGCGTGCCGCATAGTCGATCGCGTAGAGTGAATCTTGGCCGCCCTTCGCCTTCACCGCGGCTCCGCGCGGATACGACCAGATGATCAGCGGCATGCCGTAGCGTTCGCATTCGCGGCGCACCTCGTTGCACTGCGCGATATCGACGTCTTGCGCGGGGCTGCCGACGTAGAGCGTGTAGCCCACCGCATCCGCCCCCAAGCGAACGGCGTCCTCAACCGACGAAGTCATCGGGCTGAAGGCGTCCTCGTCCGACGGAAAATTCGTCTTGCCGTTGACCTTGAGAACGAGCGGCACGCGGCCCGCGTACGCCTTGTGATACTTTTCGGCCAGGCCGATGTGCAACGCAACGCCGGAGAAGTTTCCGGCCACGGCGAGCCGGTAGATCCAGTCGGTGTCGAGCGAATCCGGATTATCGAAAAAGTCGATCGGCCCATGCTCGAGGCCCTGGTCGATGGGGAGGATCATCAGGGTGCCGTTGGCCGGACCGTGTTCGTACATCAGGCGGTGAAGCCGTGCGCGCTTTCCGACCGAGAGATTCATCTGCTCGAAGGTCGGGCGCGGGCTCGTCATGGTTGCAGTGCTCATCCACGGCGGCTTCGGCCAGGAGCGCGGCGTCGCCTCCGGAAATGGGCGTTCGTGAGTGAACCGCAACGAGTAGGTTTTGTCGGATTGGGCGCTATGGGCGAGCCGATGGCCCGATCGCTGCGCCGAGCGAATATTCCGGTCGCCGCCGTCATCCACCGTCGCCGCGATGCACTCGATCGGCTGCTCGCGTGCGGCGTTACGGAAGTCGGCGGCGGCGCGGCCTTGGCGGCGCAGAGCGACGTGGTGATGCTCTGCTTGCCGGACTCCCCGCAGGTTGAAGAAGCGCTCTTCGGCCCTTCCGGGGTGGCGGAGGGGATACGGCCCGGGTCGATCGTCATCGATATGTCCACCCTCTCTCCGGTGGCATCGAAAAGCTTCGCGAGCCGATTGGCCGCGTTGGGCGTGGCGTTCGTCGATGCGCCGGTGAGCGGCGGACCGATGCGTGCGGCCAGCGGGACGCTCACGATCATGGTGGGCGCGTCGCCGGAGGATTTCGCGCGGGCCGAGCCGCTGTTGCGCGCCATGGGCACTCCCCACCATCTGGGGCCGGTCGGGATGGGCGAGACGGTCAAACTCGTCAACCAAGTGATCATCGCGAACGTGATGATCGCCAACGCCGAGGCGTTGACGTTTGCCAAGCTTGCCGGTGCCGACCTGGACGCGGTACGAAAGGTTCTAGCTACCGCGACGGCTTCGAACTACATTCTGGAGCAATGGTTGCCGAAGATGTGGCTAGCGGGAACCTTCGAAGGCGGGTTTGCACTCGATCTCCTGCGTAAAGACGTTGCGGCTGCGCTCGATGCCGCGCGCAGCATGACCTACCCTATGCCGGCATCGGCGTTGGCCTATCAGCTCTATACCGCTCGCTCGGCAGAAGGGGACGGCGCGCTCGATTACAGCGCGATCGCCAAATCATATGAACGGACCCCTTGAAACAAAACAGTCGCGCGGCACTTTCGTCAAGAGCCCGGACTTCAACAAAAAAATCTTAGTCGTCGACGACGAATCGGCAATCTTACAAACGTTGCGCTTTAATTTGGAACGCAGCGGTTATGCGGTGGTGACGGCCAGCGACGGCCGCAGCGCGATCGCCATGGCGCAACGCGAACAACCCGATCTTATCGTCCTCGATATCATGCTCCCTATTTTGGACGGCATCGAAGCGTGTAAGGAAATCCGGAAATTTAGCGCGGTGCCGATCATCATGCTGACGGCCAAGGATCAAGAAATCGACAAGGTGCTGGCGCTCGAGCTCGGCGCCGACGATTACGTGACCAAACCGTTTGCCTTGCACGAATTTTTAGCGCGCGTCAAGGCGCGGCTGCGACGGCAATCGCCGATCGCTTCCGGGCACGAAGACGCGCTCTCGCTCGGCGGTATCGTGCTCGACCCGTCGCGTCAGCAACTCTCGGTGCGCGGCAAGGACGTCTCCCTGGCGCCCAAGGAGTTCGCGCTGTTGCGCGTGCTGATGGAGAACAACGGTCGCGTCGTAACCCGCCAGACGCTGCTCGATAAAGTGTGGGGTTACGATTTCGAAGGCGAGCAGCAAACGGTCAGCGTGCACGTGCGATGGTTGCGCGAAAAAATCGAGGAAGACTCGCGTAATCCGCGGCACATCCTCACGGTGCGCAGTCGCGGGTATATGTTCAAATCGTAATCGCCTTGTTGTTGCCTGCCGTTTGGGACCTCGTCCTGGTTGCGGCCGGTGCGGCGATTGGAGCAAGCGCGGGCATCGTTTTCGTGCGAGCCCGGATGATGCGAGCCCTATCCCGCACGGCGGCGCCGGAACAACAGTCGACGTCCGCGCGGGGGAGCGATTTCGAAGGCGCGTTCGTGCGATTAGTACGGGCCCTTCCGCTGGGCGTGGTTTTCGTCGATGAAAACGCGCGCGTCACGTTCGCCAATGCCGCCGCCGCGACGATCTTCGGCTTCGATCTCGACCGGGCGGTGGGATCGCACGTGATCGCCTCGATTCCCAACGTGGAGCTCGAGCGCCGAATCGACGAAGCGCTCCGCGGCGAAGCTTCGATCGCCCCGCTGATGCTGGCCGGCTCGGGCGGCCGGCGAACGTACCGCGTGTCGGTCTACCCGCTCGCCGCCGAAGGCGAAGACCAGACGCGTCGCGTCGTCGTCTTCGTCGACGACCAGACCGATCTCGCGCGCCTCGACCGGGCGCGTAAAGAGTTTCTCTCCAACGTCTCGCACGAGTTACGCACGCCGCTTTCGTCCATCAAACTGATGCTCGAGACCGTTATCGCCTCACCCGACGATGAGGCTGCAGATCTCTTTCTCCCGCAAGCGCTCGGGCAGGTCGATCGTTTAGCCGAGCTCGTGCAACAATTGCTCGATCAAGCGCGAGCCGAATCCGGGCAGTTGCATCTCAATCTGCGCGACGTCGATCTGGATGCGGTGGCGCAGCCGATCGTCGCTTCGTTCGAGCCGCAGGCATCGAACAAGGGCGTGAACCTGGAGCTACGATCGATGCGGCCGGTGCGGGTGGAAGCCGATCCCGACCGCCTATCGCAAGTCTTCGTCAACTTGATCGATAACGCGCTGCGACACACGCCGGCCGGCGGGGCCGTAATCGTCGAGGTCGATGCGCAGGGCGGCGATGCGGTTTTGCGCGTGCGGGATACCGGAGTCGGGATTCCGTACCGCGACCTGCCCCGAATTTTCGAGCGCTTCTACGTGGTGGATCGTTCGCGAACGCGTATGAGCGGCGGCGCGGGCCTGGGCCTGGCGATCGTCAAGGGCATCATCGACGCCCACGGCGGAACGATCTCGGCCGAATCGATGCTCGGGAGCGGTACGTCCTTTACGATTCGCATCCCGATCATGCGCGTGGGAGGCCGCGAGCCATAATCTTTCCATAATCGCCCGCTAATCTGAGTATGCCAGGCTAGGTGCATGTGGCGATCGATCGATGCGCTGGATTCGGACGAGAGCGCGATGCGGCACGAGATCCTGGCGTTTCTCGACGTCTACTGCCGCGGCAAGACCCTCCAAGATGCCCGCGAATGGTATGCGGAGGCGTTCTTGACGGAGCCTCCGTCGAGCGGCCTTGGCCTTAATAAAGCTTAAGAATCAGTTAATCCGTTCTTACACCTTCGCCCGTAGGATGGAAGCGCCTCGCGAAGGTTTTTGTCGCTGGCTCGAAGCGCCACTCGGAGAGTACACTGTAGTTCATGATCGCCACCAACACGGACGCCAGCGTTGCGACATCGACCAAACTACAGGTTACCGATCTCAATGTCTTTTATGGTAACGTTCAAGCGATCAAGAACGCTCAGTTAAGCGTTCCTGAAAATTGCGTCATGGCGTTGATCGGTCCGTCGGGTTGCGGTAAGTCAACCTTCGTTCGAGCGCTCAATCGCATGCACGACCTCACGCCCAACGCTCGGGTGCAGGGGCACGTCTACCTTGACGGGGACGACATCTATGCGCCCGGCGTCGACCCGGTGACGATACGCCACCGCATCGGCATGGTGTTTCAACGTCCCAATCCGTTTCCGAAGACCGTCTTCGAGAATGTGGTGTACGGGCCGCGCATCCACGGCCTAAGCAACCGCAAGGCGCTCATGGAGATTGCCGAGAGAAGCTTGCGGCATGCGGCGCTGTGGGACGAAGTCAAAGATCGCCTCGATAAATCCGCGCTGGAGCTCTCCGGCGGCCAGCAGCAGCGGCTGTGCATCGCCCGGTGCCTTGCGGTCGATCCCGAAGTGATTCTGATGGACGAGCCCGCTTCGGCGCTCGATCCGATTGCGACGAGCAAGATCGAAGATCTCATCGACCAACTCAAAAAAGAGTACACGGTGATCATCGTTACCCACTCGATGCAGCAAGCCGCGCGCATCAGCGACTTCACGTCGTTCTTTCTGATGGGCGAATTGATCGAAACCGGGAGCACGTCGGCGATCTTCACCAAGCCCAAAGACAAGCGCACCGAAGATTACATCACGGGCCGCTACGGCTAAGTCCTCTACGCACCTGCGAGTGCGACTATAGGCGCTATCGCCGGTACGTTGAGAGGCTTAAAGATTCGTTAAACCGCGCTTAATCGCGTGTCGTTACACTATGGGTGTTACTCCCGTCCCACCACTGAGGAGCTTTTTACGTGTTAACCAAACTCGCGCGCGTCGCAGTGACCGCGTTCGCGATGGCTTTGGCGGGCACGACGTTCGCGCTGGCGGCAACATCGGCAACACCGGCAACGACCGTCGTCGCGCAGGAAACCCCTGCGCCGAAGGCCACTCCAAATCCGTTCTCGTACAGCGGTTACGTCCGCGCCTACGACTTCACGCGGCAGAACGCCAGCAGCTCCGCTCAAGGCGGCGCTACCGGCCAAGCCAACCAGCAGTCGTTCAATCTCGGCATCAGCTTGCACGGCGAATACAAGTTCGCGAACTCGCCGTTCACGGCGGGCGCATCGTACTTGTATGCAAACCCGCTCGGCGCATGTTCGTCTGCCGCCGACCATGCAAAGGGCCTGCCCTGCGTTTCGAACAAGCAGCCGGCGACGAATCCGGACGACACGATTCCGGGCTTCCAGCTGAGCACGCTGTACGAAGCGTACCTGCAGTACAAAGCCGACGGCTTCTACGCCAAGGTCGGGAACCAAATCATCAATACGCCGTGGGCGAACGCTTCCGATTCGCGCATCAAGCCGGCCGCCTTCCAGGGCGCCGACGTTAGCTACGCGATCGACAAGCAGTTCACGGTTGAGGCCTCCGATTACATTCGCTGGGAGAACCGCACGAGTTCGGCGTTCGATAAATCGACGCTGCTCACGAGCTTCCCGGCGGGCTCCCCCGGCGTCCCGAGCAACACGCTCGCTCCCGGCGGCCAAACCATCGCGACCGATGGATTCTTCTACGGCAAAGTCGGATACGCGGGCTTCAAAGGCCTCACCGCCAATGCGTATTACTACGGCTTCCAGAACATCGCGAACCTTCTGTGGCTCGATGCTCGCTACCCGATCTCGGGCTCGAAACTCAACCCGTTCGTAGCGCTGCAACTCGGCAGCGAGAAGGACACCGGCTCGGCCGTGCTCGGCAAGATCGATGCCACCGTGTTCGGCCTTCAGGGCGGTATCAACGTTACGCCGAACGTCGCAGTGACGCTCGGGTACGACACGGTTCCCGTCAAGACCGATACCGTCACGCTTCCGGCCGGCTTTAGCTGCAAGGGCAACTCGATTGCCGGTACCGCAACCGCCGCGACCGGATCGCTCAACTACCTGCTCCCGACCGGTGGCTCGGGCAATTGTTCGTCGAACGCCAACGGCACGACCAACATGTACTACGGCGGTTTGGCCAGCCCGTACACCGATTCGTATGCCACCGATCCGCTCTTCACCACCTCGCTTACGCAGGGCATGTCGGACCGTCGCAGCCCGGGCAACGCGTTCAAAGCGCAAGTGACGTTCACGTCTAACGACAAACGTTTCGTGAGCTACGTGACGCGCGCGTGGTACAGCTACAACAACCCGGCGTACGCGCAGGCAACGTACGAGACCGATTTCGACGCCCTCTACCGCCTCAATAAGGTCGGCAAGGGCGCCTATCACGGTTTCCTCGTGCACTACCGTTACGGCGAGCGCACGCAGACCACCGCGGGCCTGCCGCTCTTCAAGTACAACCGCTTCCAAGCCGAGTACGACTTCTAGTCGCTCTCGATCGAGGTCGCACGAAGCGGAGCCGGGGTCGTCCCCGGTTCCGCTTTTTTATCGTCTAGGTGACGCGAAGGGTGATGCCAAATAGTCTGGCCCGACATGACTTCAACCATGCGTGCGTTGCGAAAACTCCGCCCCGAAGCCGGCTTCGTGCTCGAAGAGGTGCCCATCCCCGAAATCGGGCCGACCGACGTGCTAATTCACGTCGAGAAGGCGGGAGTCTGCGGCACCGACCAGCACATCTACAGCTGGGATAAATGGGCGCAGGCGCGGGTGAAGCCGCCGCTGGTGATCGGCCACGAATTTATGGGAACCGTTGCCGCCGTCGGAAGCGCGGTACGTTCGGTTGCGGTCGGCGAGCGCGTCTCCGCCGAAGGCCACATTGCGGATCTCACCTGCGTGCTTTGTCGCACGGGGCAGGCGCATATCTGCGAGCGCGTCGAGATCATCGGCGTCGATCGCGACGGTGCGTTCGCGGATTATATTGCGATGCCCGAGTACAACGTCTGGAAACTCGATCCGGCGATTCCCGATGAGTTTGCCGCGATCTTCGATCCGCTCGGCAATGCGGTCCATACCGTGATGGCTGCGGGCGTCAGCACGAAAAGCGTCGTGATTACCGGCGTCGGATCGATCGGGTTGATGGCGATCCCGGTTGCGCGCGCGGCGGGCGCCGCGTCGGTGTATGCGATCGACGTGAACCCGGCAAAGCTCGAACTCGCCAAGCGGTTGGGCGCCGATGAGACGTTCGATGCCCGTACTCCCGGGTTGGTCGATGAGATCAAGCGTCGTACGAACGGTGACGGCGTCGACGTGCTGCTGGAAATGTCCGGTAGCGGTTCGGCGATCGATAGCGGCTTGCAGATGGTGCGCAACGGCGGCACCGCGGCGCTGCTCGGCATCCCCAGCGATTCGATTAACATCAACCTCGCCGAACGCATTATCTTCAAGGGCCTGACGGTACTCGGCATCAACGGTCGCAAGATGTTCGAAACGTGGTACCAAACGCAGGCGCTGGTGAAGAGCGGGCGCGTCGATCTGCGCCCCATCATCACCCACGTGTTGCCGTTCGAACAGTTCGATCGTGCGTTCGAGCTGATGCGCAGCGGCGAAGCGGCCAAAATCGTTCTCGATCTCAGAGGTGATATCGCATCGTGAATACGGCATTCGAAACCCGCCTCCAAACCGATCTCGACGCGCTCAAAGCGGCGGGAACCTACAAGCATCTGCGTCACATTACGACGCCGATGGCGCCCGAAGTGCATATGGAAGAAGCCGGCGACGTAATCGTGCTCTCCAGCAACAATTACCTCGGCCTCTCCGACCAAACCGAAGTGATCGAAGCCGGTAAACGCGGGCTGGATACGTACGGAGCCGGTACCGCATCGGTGCGCTTTATCTGCGGAACGTTCGACATCCATCGCACGCTGGAGGAGCGGATTGCCGCGTTTCTCGGGACGCCGGCGTCTTTAACGTACGTCTCGTGTTGGAGCGCGAACACGGGGCTGTTCGCGACGATCTGCGGCGAAGGCTCGGCGATTATCAGCGACGAGCTGAATCACGCGTCGATCATCGACGGCGTGCGTTTGGCAAGCAAGGCCAAGCGTGCCGTCTACAAGCATAGCGACATGGCGTCGCTCGAAGAGAAGCTGAAAGACGCGCAAGGTTGCGCGCCGATTCTGGTGGTGACCGACGGCGTATTTTCGATGGAGGGCTCGCTGGCGAAGCTTCCCGAGATCGTGGCGCTCTGCAAGAAATACGGCGCCGTGAGCGTGGTCGACGATTCGCACGGCACCGGGGTTATGGGGGCGACCGGCCGCGGAACGATCGAGCACTTCGGTTTAACCGGCGAAATCGATATCATCACCGGTACGCTCGGGAAAGCGCTCGGCGGAGCGGCGGGCGGATTCGTCGCCGGCAGCCACGCGCTCGTCGATACGCTGATTCAAAAATCGCGGCCGCAGCTCTTTTCGAACGCGCTCCCGGCAACGGTTGCCTGTAGTTCGCTCGCCGCGCTCGAATATCTCGATGCGCACCCCGAACTGATGGATCGCCTCCGTTCGAATATCGCGTACTTTCGCGCGGGCCTCGCGCGGCTCGGTTTCAAACCGCTCGAGGGCCCAAGCGCGATCGTGCCGATCATCGTCGGCGATACGGCGTTTGCGATTCAAATGAGCGACCTGCTGCTCAAGCGCGGGATCTTTGTGACCGGCTTCGGCTTCCCGGTCGTCCCGGAAGGCACGGCGCGGATTCGCACGCAGCTCAGCGCCAAGCTCACGGAATCCGAGATGGACAAAGCGCTCGCCGCATTCGAAGCCGTCGGAACGGAACTCGGCATTCTCTCCTAGCGAGGCTCGGTTCCTCGGCTGTCGAAGGGAGCTCGTTCGTCGCTTCACGATTGCGCGGCGGAAGCACGACAGCTACAGATATTGAGAGAAACCATGCGCGTACCGATTACCGGTCTGCTCGCGGCGGGGACGCTAAGCGTTCTCGCCATCACCGGATGTTCGAAGCCTGCATCGACCGCGCAGGCGACGGCCGTCCCCAGCTCGAGCGCCAAGGCTGTTGCCGAGATAACCGCCTCGCCGTGGCATAGGGCTGTGCCTGTGCCCGCCAAAAAGGCTGCGCCTGCACCCACTAAAAAAGCATCGCCTGCGCCGACCCGGAGCATCATCGCCTCGCCGGTCCTTCCCGCCAAAACGGCCAAGCCGGTGAACCCGAAAACGGTCGTCGCGCCGGTCCGCAAAACGAGCGCGCCAGCCATTGTCATAGCGACCCGCCCGCCGGCAACTGCGGCCCCGGCTGCGCCGGTTGTCATTGCGGCGGCCGGGGATCCGGCACACGGCAAGCAACTCTATATGCAAAATTGTTCGAGCTGCCACGGCGCGACGGGGCAAGGCGGCCTGGGGCCGTCCTTGCAGAACGAGGCATCGCGGAAAAATCTCGACCAAGCGATGGCATGGATTAAAAACCCGGTGTCACCTATGCCAAAGCTCTACCGGGAGACTTTGAGCAACAAAGACGTGCTGGACGTCGCGACCTATGTGGAATCGCTGAAATAGCGGTTTTGGCCAGAGCGCCCGAGCCCTCGGTCCCTAGCTGCGTGAGAAGGCGTGCCCGAAGACCGTCGCGCCGTGTGATACTACGCCTATGAACGGCGCTCCGACGATCATCCAGGGCGGCATGGGCGTGGGCGTCTCTAGCTGGCGGCTAGCCGGCGCCGTTTCCGGCCTGGGGCAGCTCGGGGTCGTTTCCGGGGCGGCGCTCGACCAGATTTTCGCCCGGCGCCTGCAAGACGGCGACCCCGGCGGGCACATGCGGCGCGGCGTAGAGCGCTTTCCCTTTCAACGCATGGTCGAACGCGTGTGGAAGACCTACTACAATCCCGGCGGCAGAGCGCCGAACCAGCCCTACAAGACGCTGCCGATGTGGGTGAAGCAAAACCGCCCTGCGATGCAGATGCTCTGCATGATCGCCAACTTCGTCGAAGTCTTCCTGGCTCGCGAAGGGCACGGCAATCCCGTCGGCATCAACTACCTCGAAAAATCTCAATTACCGCATCTCCCATCGCTGTACGGCGCGATGCTTGCGGGCGTCGGCTACGTCCTCATGGGCGCCGGGATTCCCATAAAGATTCCCGACGCGATCGACCGGTTTATCGATCACGAGCCCGCCACATATCCGCTGACCGTGATCGGGGCGCAAGAGGGCGACGACACCACCCTGCGGTTTGCCCCGCGCGAATTCATGGAGTGCGATCTTCCCCCGTTACAACGTCCCGCGTTTCTCGCCATCGTTGCGTCGAATACATTGGCGGCGACGATGGTGAAAAAAACGCAAGGACGCGTCGACGGTTTTATCGTTGAAGGCCCCAGCGCAGGCGGCCATAACGCTCCGCCGCGCGGGAAACTCCACATCAACGAAGCCGGCGATGTCGTCTACGGAGAGCGCGACATCGTCGACCTGGAAAAAATGCGCGCTTTGAATCTGCCGTTCTGGCTCGCGGGCGGATATGCTTCCCCGGAGAAATTACGCGAGGCGTTAGCCGCGGGAGCACAAGGCGTACAGATCGGAACCGCATTCGCATTCTGCGCTGAATCCTCGCTGCGGGATGATTACAAGCGCGCGCTGATAGAGAAAGCCGCCGCGCGCGAAGCGAAGGTCTGGACGGATCCGCTGGCTTCGCCGACGGGGTTCCCGTTCAAAGTCGCAAGCCTCGAAGGCACCCTATCGCAAGACGAAAAATATGCGGAGCGCGAGCGCGTATGCGACCTTGGATATCTCCGCGAAGCCTACAAGACGCCTTCGGGCAAGATTGCGTTTCGCTGCGCGAGCGAACCAGTAAAGGCTTATGTTGCTAAAGGCGGAGACATCGAGAACACGGTTGGACGCAAGTGTATCTGCAATGCGCTGCTTGCAACGGTAGGGCTGCCGCAGATGCGCGAGGACGGCAATCCCGAAGGGGGCCTCGTTACCGCCGGAGACGATCTCACGGAGATCGTGCGTTTCTTACCGCCCGGCCAGCTCACGTATACTGCAGCCGACGTCATTTCCACCCTAACTCGCTAAATCGGAGCATGGTGAATCGTTGTGGGACTTCTAGATGGCAAGATCGCACTGGTCACCGGCGTCGCCAATCGGTGGTCGATTGCTACCGGTATCGCGCGGGCCTTACACGCGCACGGGGCTCGACTCTGTTTCATCTATCAGGGTGAACGCGTTCGCGACGAGGTCGAAAAACTTGCCGCGGAACTTGGGGGAGCGCACTGCTACCCGTGCGACGTAAGTTCGGATGAGGCTCTTGCCGATTTGGCCGCAGCCGTGCGCCGAGACTACGGCCACCTCGACGTGCTGGTCCATTCCATCGCCTATACGCGTAAAGAAGATCTGCAGGGTAAGGTATACGCGACGTCGCGCGATGGGTTCGCGCTAGCGCTCGACGTCTCGTCGTATTCACTGATCGCGCTCTCGAACGCGCGTTCGACAACCTGAATGATGTGGTCGATCTTCTCGTCGTCGAGCGGACCGAGCATTCGCGTGAGGTCGCCTTGGTCCACGCCTCGTGCCGAGTCGAACTTCATCAGTACCAGATAGGGTAAGGAAATGACGCGCAATCCGGTCTGGTCTTCGACCCGTCCGCGAAAGGCTTCTTTACACCATTCTTGGCGACTTGAGATGACAGCGACTTCGAGGTCGTCCTTCGTCCAGGCCTCGCCATAGAGCCCGAGCGACGTATTTGGGAAGAAGAGATCGTTGCTTTTCGTGAAGCCATGCGCAGGAAGTTGCGCAAGGGCATCGGCGTAACGGTC
>Ga0207416_1003057_pt1 | contig 16743 bp, 15 predicted proteins | sample PaiPotPPM11metaG_FD_184107 | JGI IMG/M metagenome (GOLD analysis project Ga0207416, IMG submission 184107) | Iron sulfur acid spring bacterial and archeal communities from Banff, Canada, to study Microbial Dark Matter (Phase II) - Paint Pots PPM... ...
TCCCTACACTTTATTCGGCGTGATGAGCGGCAAAACGTGTTGACATATGGTTGGGAATATGGTACACTCGTTCTACCTTATATGGGTACAGGTGTAGGGAGAGTTACCTGTTTCCGCTTTCGCGACACTGCCAGAGAATATATACCAGGGAAGCATCTGGTCTACTCTGTGGGAAAAGCCTACAGAATCGTTATTTCTTGCCATAACGAGGCGACGGGATATTCCCCTCCCCTTGAGGGGATCGGCAGCAAATTAAAAGGAGGTAAGCAGGGAAGTGAGGCGGGCATCCGGCATCCTCTACCCTGTAATTGAACATGCCATTAAGTAAAAAGGAAAAGTCTATGGTGGATCGAAGCAGTACAATTGTGTCTGCTGCCACAAGTGACCGGGAAAAAGCGATTGAGCAGGCGCTCACTCAGATCGAACGTCGCTTCGGCAAAGGCGCGATAATGAAATTAGGCGATGTTTCCAAGATTCAAGTCGAAGTGATCTCAACCGGATCGATTGCCCTCGACCTTGCCCTGGGCGTTGGTGGTATCCCACGCGGGCGCATCACAGAAATATATGGCCCGGAGTCTTCTGGTAAAACCACCCTCAGCCTGCATATCATCGCCAACGCGCAGCGCGCTGGCGGCTACGCGGCCTTTGTGGATGCCGAGCACGCGCTTGACCGCGCTTATGCCGCTCGCCTGGGAGTTGACACCAACAACCTTTTGATTTCACAGCCGGACACCGGTGAGCAGGCCCTTGAAATCGTAGATGCCCTGGTGCGCAGTAACGCGCTTGACGTGGTTGTAATCGACTCGGTCGCCGCGCTCACGCCGCGCGCCGAAATCGAGGGCGAGATGGGCGATGCCCACGTCGGCCTGCAAGCCCGCCTCATGAGCCAGGCCATGCGCAAGCTTACCTCGGCCATCAGTAGCAGCAACACCTCCGTGGTTTTCACCAACCAGTTGCGCGAGAAAGTCGGCGTGATGTTTGGCAATCCAGAGACCACTTCCGGTGGCAAAGCGCTCAAGTTCTATGCCTCCGTGCGCCTGGATATTCGCCGTACCGATTCCATCAAACAGGGCCAGGATGTGATGGGCAGCCGCACCCGCGTGCGCGTTGTCAAGAACAAAGTTGCTCCCCCTTTCCGCGTGGCCGAGTTTGACATTATGTACAGCGAAGGCATTTCACGCGAAGGCGGCTTGATCGACCTGGGCCTGGAAATGGGCCTGGTCAAGAAGAGCGGCGCGTGGTTCAACGTTGGCGATATTCGCCTGGGCCAGGGACGCGAGAACGCCAAAGAATACCTGCGCCAGAACAGCGACGTTGCCTTCGCCATCGAGGAGCAGATTCGCGGCAATATGGCCTCCTTCAAAATCGGAGAAGTCGCGAGTGTAGAGGAAGAAGACACTCTCGACGAGGAGTAATCAAAACAGGCAGAGAGCATGTGCAAGGCCGCGCCTTGCACATGCTCTCTGCCTGTTTGCCTATTCTTCTTTCGTCTCCAAATTCTGGCGCAATTTCTCTGCCAGTTGAGATTCTGGCAATTTAACGAGCGGTTGTTCTGCTTGCGAAAGAAGCGGTTCCAGCTTTTCATTTTGAATGGGTGGCGGGGACAGCGCTTCCGCAACGGGCTGGCGTTCTCTCCAATAGGAAGCCAGCACGGCGGGATCAAATGTGCCAATACCCCCTATTTCTGCCTGGTGCATGGCCCAGCTCATCATCGCTTCGTCTAAGGGTATTTCGTATCCTGCATCCTCGCTAAGCTTCCACTTGTGCCGCATGATGGCAAAATACGCCTCGAGAGGGTCCTGGTTGCTGGTCAATATCTGGCGCAGTAATAGAATGGCAGGCAGGTGATAGCGCTCATACCAGTGGCGCGCAGCCTCCTCAATCGTCACTGCTCGTCCCAATTCCTTGCTCATAATGGCCTGGTGGCCGAGAATCATATTATAAAAGCGGCGCGCATAATGCAGTGGTACTTTGATCCCCAGAAGCTCCTGAATCCGCCGCACATACCAGCCCGGCGAGACGCTGATGACCGTCTCGAAGGCATTGCTTCCCACGTCGAGCAACGAAAAACCGAGCTTGTTCAGCGATGCCAGCATATGTGTGACCTGTGGTAAGGTTGAGGTAATAGAATGCGAACCGATCTGTTCATGTTCGCGGCGCAGCCAGCGATAGCGCCGTATAAAATAGCGGTAATCTCCTTCGTCCAGCAGTTCCACATCTTCCTCTAAGCCGCGCGCCTGGCGCAGATCTTCAGCCTGCCAGATAAGCGACTCGTGGAACAGATCCAAATCCTGTTCACGCAGTCCTTTGCTAATTGCTCCCGAAAATATCTCTGCCGTTTCTGCGTCCGCCATAATCGCCATAATGCGTCGGCCATCAATGCGTATGAGGATGTTTGCCAGCGACGGGTCGCCCCAGTAAATACCGTGTTCGTGCAATTCGACCATCAGCACGGCGACAGCGCCCAACAGGCGATGCTTGGTTTTCTTGTTGAATGGAAGGCGAAAAAGCAAGGAATGCGGCATGACACGAGCTGCGAGGCGCGTCACGGTATAACCGCGATCTCCGCTGGTATACTGCGGTAACCCACCGACCTCCGCGGATTCAAGGCGCAGAGGCGGCGCTGAAACGATCACCGTGCCTACTGGACTGAGCGCGGGAATGCCGCGAAATTCAATCTCGCGCAGATTGCGTATCTCGCGCTGCGCCATATGCGGAGTGGTCTCTTTGATTGCATAACGTACATCCTCGCTTTCGATGAAAATCACCGGGTGACGCGATTCGCCGCGCCGGATGGAAAGTGTAGTAACACCCTGTTCCGGCCATTCTTCTAACGGATGAGACCAGGGAAGGTTTTGCAGGCGGCGTTTATCTGCCGCGCCCATCTGAAATTGTGGGGAATTCCGGTGAATTGTCATGCACTATTATATCATGCGCCGCTCTCGTCCAGGCGCTCCGGGGTGCCTACCTGGTTCAGGCGGTTCCAGAGCAGGTAGTCGGTTGCCTTCTTCGCCACATAATAATGACCCTCTTCGGCCACCATCCCTGCTGTTGCTACAAACTCATCTTGCTCCAGGTGCGCTAGATCGATATACTTCGCCCCTTGATCCAGGCGACTTCCTACCGGCACGATGGGCTGTCTATTGCATCCCTATCTCTATCCGTTGCATAATGAAGAGGTCTGCTATTAAAAATGTATCTTCAGGAGGCATCTATGGGTACCGTCGGCTTTGATTTCAAAGGGGAAGTCGTCCTTGTCACAGGCGGCTCGCGTGGCCTGGGCCTGGAAATCGCGCACGCTTTCGGGTACGCGGGCGCGCAGGTGGTGATTACGGCGCGGCGCGAACAATGGCTGAGCGAGGCTGAAAAGTTCCTCAGAGAGCGTGCCATCTCCGCCTATGCCATGACCTGTGATGTGGCGAATGCCTCCTCGGTAGAACAAACGGTGCAGCAGGCGCTAGAGAAGTGCGGCAAAATTGACGTACTGGTCAACAATGCCGGCCAGACATGGGGCGAGCCAGCAGAGAGTCATCCGCTGGATCGCTGGCAGCAGGTCATTGATGCCAACATTACCGGCACCTTCCTCATGTCACAGGTCGTCGGGCGACATATGATCGAGCAGGGCAAAGGTTCCATCGTCAATGTTGCTTCGATTGCCGGGTTGGGCGGTGGTCAGCTGAACACCGTCGGCTACAACGCCAGCAAAGCCGCTGTGATTAACCTGACGCGCGCCCTGGCTGTAGAATGGGGGAAATATAGTATCCGCGTCAATGCCGTCGCGCCCGGCATGTTCCCTACGCGCATGACCGAAGCCATCATCCAACGCGCCGAGCCTATCTATAACGCCACAACCCCACTCGGGCGCATCGGCAAGTCAGGAGAACTGGCCCCTACTGTGCTATTTCTTGCCTCGGAGGGTGCGAGTTATATTACGGGGCAGGTGGTGCCGGTTGATGGGGGAAGGTCGGCGCAATAATCAGGCCACTTCATGCATCAACTCCCCCTCACCAGCGCCACTGCAATCTCATTATGCCGTTCGACAAGCACAGGCAGATCAACATCGAGCAGTTGCCCATCCCGAACTCGTACCTGCCCGTTGATAACGCTCAAATCCACTTTCGGCGGGTGGCAAAAAACCAGCGAGGCCAGAGGATCATGGACGGCTCCGCCGGCCAGATCGAGTGTGTCGAGGCGGTAGCCGATGAAATCGGCGGCCATGCCGGGGGCGAGAAAGCCGATGTCGTCGCGGCCCAGGGTGGCAGCGCCGCCGCGTGTTGCCAGCCAGAGCGCTTCCCTGGCGGTCAGAGCGGCGGGGTTGCCCGTGACACGCTGCAAGAGCAGCGCCTGCCGCGCCTCTTCCAGCAGGTGCGAGCCATCGTTGGATGCAGAGCCGTCCACGCCGAGTCCTACGCGCGCACCAGCCTCCCACAGGCGGCGAATGGGTGCGATGCCCGATGCCAACCGCATGTTTGAACTGGGGCAGTGCGCGACTCCTGTCTGAGTCCGTCCCAGACGTGTGATTTCTTCCGCTCCTGGATGCACCATGTGGGCGTGCCATACGTCCGGGCCGACCCAGCCCAGGTCCTCCGCCAGTTCGACGGGGGTGCGGCCAAATTCGGCAGCGCAGTATGTCGCCTCGTCTAACGTTTCCGCCAGATGGGTGTGGGAGTGGACGCCGTAAGAACGGGCCAGCGCGATACTCTCGCGCATCAATGTGGGAGAGACCGAGAAAGGAGAGCAGGGGGCCAGCACGATACGCAGCATGGCGTACCTGTTCGCGTCGTGATAGCTCTCGATCACCCGTTGCGAGTCGCGCAGGATGGCGTCTTCGTCCTCCACGACCGAGTCGGGCGGCAGGCCGCCTTTTGATTCTCCCACCGACATCGAGCCGCGCGCGGCGTGAAACCGCGCGCCCATTTCGCTTGCCGCGGCGATCTGGTCGTCCAACCTGGCTCCGTTAGGCCACATGTAAGTGTGGTCGCTCGAAGTTGTGCATCCTGAGAGCATCAGCTCGGCCAGGGCGATCTTTGTGCTGATGGAGATGGCTTCCGGCGTGAGACCTGCCCAGATTGGATAATGCGTGCGCAGCCAGTGGAAAAGGTTGGCGTTCTGCGCGGCGGGCAGATTGCGCGTAAGCGTCTGGTAAAAATGATGATGGGTATTGACTAAGCCTGGCAGAATGATCATCCCCTGCGCATTGAACGTATAATCTGCGCTTTGCGGAAGCTGCTGCGTCGGACCGATCTGGGAGATTACATTACCGGTGACATAGATGGCTCCATCGGTCCATTGCGTATCGTTATCGTCCATCGACACAAGCAAAGTCGCGTGCTGGATAAGCAGGGATGGCATTGAGAGATACTCCTATTCTGATTGTGATTACTCAGTTGTGCTTTCAGGACTTATATTACAACTATTGTGTAGAGCTTACAAACAAAACCCGGTAACAACAAGCCCGCGTCCTATCAGCCTTCGCTCCCATCCTGATGAATATTTACGATTAAAACCGGTAATGATAGGGAATCGTTTGCTCCGCTGCCGTCTGTAGGGACAAGGGGTGGAGTTGGGTGGATGAGGGGGCCTTGTGCTTGTCCTCGGTGGGGATACGTCATCCGGCGAGGCATCACGGAATCCAGGCGGGTTGTGCTGCGAGGAGGACAAGCACAAGGCCCCCACCCATCCCCGCATCCACCCCTTGTCCCTACAGGACGTGGACGTATTGCCAGTTTTGGTTGTTAATGTTCATCAGGTGGAGGGCGATTGCATTACCCTGTTCGGTCGCCAAACATCACCAGGGTTCCATCAATGCCTGGCGACGCAGATCCTTCGTTGCGCTCAAGATAACATTCGCCCGGGATGACAAAGGGAAGCCAGAGACTACAGGACGCGACGAATCATTGTTCAATCGTCTCTGCTGCTACGCGCACTGCTTCGGAGAAGGTTGGATAGGGTAGTATTGTTGCGGCAAGCTCGCTCACGGGTATGTTCGCGTGCATAGCAACTACAATTGGGGCTAGCAGGTCATCTCCATGAGCGGCAAGAATATGGCCGCCGAGAATGCTGCCCTGCGTATCCACCAGCAGCTTGACCAGCCCGGCTGATTCTCCCTCGATGGTGGCACGCTCGTTCTGGCTGAATAATGCGCGGCCAACGTGATAAGCGATGCCTTCCTCGCGCAGTTGCTCCTCCGTTTTGCCAACATGTGCCAGCGCGGGGTCCGTAAAAGTCGCCCAGGGGATGGCGCGATCGTCGAAGGGTTGGGCGTCGCGCGCAAAGGCGTTGCGGGCTGCCAGCTTGCCCTGCTCAGCGGCAACGTGGGTGAACTGGTACCCGCTCGTGACATCGCCTGCCGCCCAGATATGAGGAATATTCGTGCGCAGCGTAGCATCCACTTCGATCCCTTTTTTGCCGGTTTTAACACCGGCCGCCTCCAGGTGGAGCGATTCCAGTTTGGGGCGGCGACCCATTGCCAGCAGGATTTCGTCAACCACCAGTTCATCTTGCGCGCCTGACTCACGGCGAACCGTCAGGCGCTTGCATTCGCCGTCTTTCTGCACGCGCCGCAGTTCAGCGCCGGTCTCCATCCGAATTCCCTCTTTGGAGAGCAGTTCGCAAAGTTGCCCCGCGAGTTCGCGGTCTTCTTTGTCGAGCAGTTGCGAGCCGCGTTCAAGCACTGTGACCTCGATTCCGAAACGCGAAAACATCTGGGCAAACTCTATGCCAATCGCGCCGCCGCCAATAATTGCCAGGCGGCGTGGCAGATTGGGAAGCGAAACCGCCTGCGCATTGGTGATGTATCCGGCCTCCTGCAATCCCTCGATCGGCGGCACTACAGTCTCACAGCCGATGGCAATAATAATGCGTTCAGCCACGATGAATTGACCCCCAACCGAGAGTTTGTGATGCGTCACAAAGCTGGCCTCGCCCTGTAGCACATCGATACCCTGACGGGCTAACTTGGCCGATGCCTCTTCATTCGTGCCGCCGCGCAGCTGTCGAATGACCTGCTGTGCCCTTGCCATGACTTGCGCCCAGTCTGCCTGCGCCTGGGGAATGCGTAGCCCATACCCGGCGGCATGTCTCGCCCGGTGGAGCATTCTGGCTGTATGCAGCAGCGTTTTGGTGGGATCGCAGCCGTAATTCAGGCATGTCCCGCCCAGTATATTGCGCTCAACCAGGGCGATGCGCCTGCCGTCCTTTTGAGCAGCGCTGATGGCTGAACTGCCTGCCGCTCCCGCCCCGATTACGAGAAGTTCGTAAGCCTGTTCTGTCATACCATCCCTCCGCGTCAGCGAACCAGCGGCGAACTGTCATAATGCGCTAAGAGGTCGGCAGGCCTGTCGTAAATCGCTATCGCCCCTGCCAGGTCGGCATCCTGCCAGCCGCCACAGCGAAAGGCTATCGTCCCAACATGCACCTTCTGCGCCGCTTCGATATCGTAGGGGGTATCTCCGATCATCAATACCTCATCCGCAGGTAGGCCGATGCGTTCGAGCGTCACATCCATCACGTCGGGATCGGGTTTGGAGCGCTGCACATCCTTCGATGAGGTCTTGTCCTTAATCAGGTACGCGGCTCCTATCAGTTGTAACATGGCTTGCAATTCGTCCGCTTTGGCGGAACTGGCGATTGCGACTTTTAAGCCGCGTTTGCGTATTTCTTCGATCAACTCTTTTGCTCCGGGGAAGGGCCGTAAGTGGGGTAAGTAGCGCTCTTTGAAGATTTCTTCGCGTTTCTGGCTGGTGGCTTTGCCCTGCTCGCTCTCCTTATCGAGGTGAAGCGTTTCCGGCAGCACCTTATCACCGCCCATGCCAATCAGCGGTCGTACCTTTTCAAACGCAACCTGATATCCATTGGCGGCCATTGCCTCAACCCAGGCGTGCGCGTGTGCATCGTTGCTATCAATTAATGTTCCGTCAACGTCAAAAATGACGCCATGTATATGTGCCATGCTCCCCCTCGTATAAAAAGACTGTCCCCCCTTTCACACGTATGGCTGTCTGAATGCGCTTCACTGCTCAGCGCCTGCGGCGCTTCGCACTACTTTTATTGGTATGGAGTGCAGTTGATAGCCGCAGGCTATCAACTGCACTCCATACCAATAAAAAAAGCGAGCCAGCGGGGTGGCGAGCATGCTTTGAAACGATTTACGTCTTTCAAACGAGTTCTATATGAAGACTTACAACCAGAAACTTCCTCAAAGGGATGGTGTTGAACCAATCATAGTGCAACTCATAGAAATGGAGAAATGGTACAACATTCAGTAGAACAGGCTGAACAGCCCGGCGGGGAGATGGTTGCGGTTGATCCCGTCGAGTCCGCCAAAGCTGCCGGGCTGCGCTATGTCTCCGATACATCGCCCGGTATTCGCCGCAAGCGCGCGGGCAAACACTTCAGTTACCTCGGCCTGGACGGGAAACCGGTACACAACGAGAAGGAACTGCAACGTATCCGTGCGCTGGCTATCCCGCCCGCCTGGAAGGATGTATGGATATGTCCCAACCCGCGCGGGCATATCCAGGCGTCGGGGCGCGATACCAGAGGACGCAAGCAGTATCGCTATCACCCGGAGTGGCGCAAGATTCGCGATGAAACGAAGTACGACAGGCTGATTGCCTTCGGCCAGACTCTTCCGCGCATACGCGAGCAGGTGAATGCTGATCTCTCTCTTCCCGGACTTCCGCGTGAAAAGGTGCTCGCCGTAGTGGTGCGCTTGCTTGATACGCTTTCCATCCGCGTTGGCAACGAGGAGTATACGCGCGAGAATAAGTCGTTCGGGCTGACCACCTTACGCAGTCGACATGTGAAGATCACCGGCACCAATATCCACATCCACTTTCGTGGGAAACGTGGCATAGAACACGACGTTGGTATTCGAGACAGGCGCCTGGCTCGGATTATCAAACAGTGCCAGGACCTGCCCGGCCATGAGTTGTTTCAATACCTTGACGAGTCGGGAAAGCGAACCCCCATTGACTCCGATGATGTCAACAAGTACCTGCGCCGTATCACCGGAAAGGAGTTCACGGCGAAGGATTTCCGCACCTGGGCCGGGACAGTTTTCACAACCTGCGCGCTGACGGACCTGGGAGACGCGGAAACGCAGACACAGGCTAAAAAGCACCTGGCTCAAGCTATAGAAGCCGCTGCGAAACACCTCGGCAACACTTCCACCATTTGCCGCAAATGTTATGTTCATCCCGAAGTTATCAACTCCTATCTCGACGGCAAGTTGCTCTCCGCGCTCAAGCAAGATGATGAGCAGGCTGTACTCGCATCGCTTGACGGCCTACGCCCGGAAGAAATTGCGCTCATGAAATTCCTCCAGGAGTAGCCTGCCGCTCACAACCCTGACTCCACTCTATCCGTATATTATGTAGAGTGAATGTTTTCAATACAGTTTGAAAACATATGCGTGAGAACCCTGTGTATGGCCTCACGCCTGCAAAGGAACCAATGAAAAATGAGCTATAGATATCGATCACATCGCAGGGGGATTCGGTTTTTCCCTCACATCTTCCCTATACTGTTTCCGTTGATAATCCCGTTTGGTCTCGGCCTGGCTTTGATTCTCTTCAAGGTGGTGTTCGCCATAGTCGGCTTCCTGCTACTCGTTGCCCTGGCCGTTTTCATCATCCGGGCAATCACACGGGGCAATGCGGGATCGATGTGGAATCCAATGAGGAACATGGGCAATGGATGGAGGCAGCAACAGCAGCCCCCGTATTACCAGCCGCCGCAGCAATCACCCTACAACCAGCCCTACCAGCCTTATGGTCAGCCAACCCAGGAGCAGCCGTACCAGCAGGGCTATCAGCCTGAACAGCCTGTTTATCGCCCGCCAGAGCAGTATAGCGGCTACGAGCAGCCCCAGACGCAGTACCCGGAGGAAATGCCGCCGCAGCAGCGGTAAAACAACTAACCCTCTTTTCCGGGCAACCTTCAAGGTTGCCCACTGCGTTTTACTCTCATCTGAGTTATGGGAGTAATTTCTGTTCCCTGCAGAAAAAGTAATCCAAAAATCAACCCGTGACGTATTATAGAAGGCCAGCGCATCAAAAGCTCGGCATTTCCAGAGGGCCGCTAAGAACTGAGTAGACGGGGGTGATTTTATGGGTATCTCGGTTGAAATTGTTTGTGCTCTTTCTCAGAAAAATGCGCAGGCAGCAGTAGAACAGCACTTCAATGAGACCGGAGATCTCCTGCTCGCCCGTTGTCCATACGAGGAGTTAGATCGCGTACTGCTCCTCGTGCGACTTTTGCCCACCGCCGACATGCTAGAGTGTACTGCTTTCCTCCAGCTTGCGCTCAAAGAGGCTACCATCGAATCCTATGAATATGTGATCTGTTCTCTCGTGAGTGTCTACTTGAACCCATCATCCGACAGGGAGACCCAGATGTCTGACTTCCCTCTCGATTTCGGTGACGCCTGGTTCCCTGCTATCGATCACCCGAATAAGATCTACCTCTGCATAGACATGCCGCCCATGACATCCGAGCAAATCGCGTGGTTGAACAAGCATCAAGCAAAATGGGAGTATGAAGATTGGTAGACAAGACTGCCAGACCGGCGATCCGACCCTAAACAAGCCCCTGCTGCACTGCATAGACCGCGGCGGCTGTACGGCAGGTGACACCAATCTTAGCATAGATGTGGGTTAAATGATGCTCGACGGTTTTTCTACTGATATCTAACCTGTGCGCAATCTGAGGCGTTTTGCATCCCTGGGCCAACAGACTCAGCACCTCGACCTCCCGTTCGGTCAGATTACCCACCCTGCGCGAGCGGAACGCTATATCTCCCAGGTCTGCCCGGAGTTTTAATGAGGAGACCAGAGCATCGTAGCACAAAGTGTCGAACTGGGTACCAACGCGCGAGCGCATCTCACACAATGCGTTCGTGGGGTCTCCTCGATTCTCCTGCTGCTGGACAAGCCTGGCATAGGCATTTGCCACGGCCAGGATGCGGCCATGCAGGGGAATCTGCTCTCCGCACAACTGTCGATAATACCCCTGACCATTGATCCACTCGTGATGGGCCGCTGCTGTATGCGCCAGGTCCTGCAAGGAATTCACATGCTCGAGAATGCTCTGTGTGTAATAGGGGTGGAGACGGTAGCTTTCCTCCTCGCTTCTGGAGCGTTGCCCTCCCTTTGTGAGGATGTCAACCGGGATGGCTACTTTGCCGATATCGTGGACGAGGGCGGCGCAGCGCAGCCTGGTTAATTCGCAGGCGCTCAACCCCAGACATGTTCCTATCCCCACAGCGACTTCGGCAACGACCCGCGAATGATGCCACGTCTCACGAGTTTTGAGATCAATGAAGTCGGCCAGCACCTCGCAAACGCGCTCGCTCTGATCGATGGGGGCGCGATCTGCCGGAGTCGAGGGTCGCCTTGCCAGCAGAGTTTCCTGCGTCGACTGCTCCTCGAAGGTACTCCAGAAATCCACTCTTTGCGTCAGAGCCAGGAACGCATCCACCCCCTCGGGATCAAAACGAGTCGCACGCTTGTCGCTGGCGAGAGTTTGTGCTGCTTCCGGGCCTCCAAAGTGATACATCAGCTCGAGTACCTGTGCGAGATGCAGGATGCGGGACGCTCTGGGAATGGTCGGCCCCTTGAGTCGATAGGCTATCCCTTTGCCATCCCATCTCTCCCACTGAAAACGCAGCGCCTGTTGGACGTAGTCGGGAAAATCCAGCTGTCGCGCAAACAGTTCCGCTATTTCACAGTGACTGCGCATCGCTTCTCTGACTACCGTCCCACATTGCGCCAGAAATGACAGGAGTTTAGCCATGCGCTCAGGAAAGTGGGCATCCAGGCGGAAGTATTTGGACATCCAACCGAGCATATCGCTGAAACGCGACGGATCAATGAGGATAACATCGGACAACGAGATCTGTTCGTTCTCCGGGAGGAAAGCGGCAATCCCCGCTGAACAGGCGGTACAGGCAACATCCTTGAGAAGCGCTCCATAGAAGATGGCCTCGCGCTCTTCACTGGCTAACTTGAGTTCATCAGCGATCTGCAATCCGAGAGAGGCGCTCCTCAGACCATGTTCGATATGACCACCAAATCCCAGGCCGGTTGCGAAAGATAGGGCGCAGAGAAGTTCTGCTAGATTCCCCCCGGTTCGCGCATGATTATCCCTGTCCATACTCTCTCCCACCTGAATCACTAACTCGAAAAAATAGGGGAACTCCCCGATGTGATGCGTGAAAAGGACATATATACTGGAATTATATCATGCTTCCATCGAGGAAACAAGAAACGAGTAAGAGCAGATGAGCGCTGATAACTCCGACGTGTTTGATGCAATGCCTGGCCTGGCAGCAGCTCTTTCACTTCATAGTGAGGAGCCAGACGACGAGTTGCTGATCTCTGCTCTCGCTGGTGGTGCTATCTGGGCCATGGATCTCCTCTACCAACGCTACAGTGGTTTGCTCTATTCTCTTGCCTATCGCATGGTCGGGGATCTGCGGGTGGCCGAGGATTTGCTACAGGAAGTGTTTCTGGCAGTCTGGCAACATGCCCCCGCCTACGCGCCGCAGTCAGGGAGCGTTTCTGGCTGGCTCACCTCGATTATGCGCCATCGCGCGATTGACCATCTACGCAGGGTGCATCGACGTTGCCCATCGAAGGAGGTTCCCTGGGAAGAGAGCGAGCAAGACCAGAGCGTGGCCTCCCCTGATGTATGGGATGAAGCGTGGCGCTCAATGCAGAGTTCGCTGGTGCGAGAGTGCCTGATGAGGTTACTGCCAGAGCAACGAATGGTGATTGAACTGGCTTATTTTGAGGGACAGAGCCAGAGCGAGATCGCCAGGGCGTGTCAGATCCCTCTCGGCACCGTCAAAGCGCGTATGCGCCTCGCCTTACGGCATCTGAAGCGCGAATTGGAGAAGCGAGGAATGAGCGGCATGTAGATAACAGCTCATCCCTGAGGAGCGGGTGTATCCACGCTGTAAAATCGATGTGAAGCTCTTGCAAGATGTCTACAGATCGGTGAATTGAAGTATATGCATCTATTCATATAGACTGATCTGTGATGTCTTTTATTTTTGATTGCAAATCCATTACCTCTGGTGCATCGAAAGAAAGACTATTGACCCTATATAACCCCTGTATATCAGCTATACTTTTTTTAAGAGCTAAAAGGCTCCTGAAGATACTGGAGGAAATTCAATGGAAACACGACACGATCTGGCTATCCAGAAAACGCTGGCATCGGCAGGTGCGGAAGAACGAAAAGCGCAGCATGAGAAGCAGAGCCATAAGCCAGGCGCTGATGTTCGTCAGCAGGTAGTACCTCAAGAGCAGTTGCAAGTGCAACATGCTCTCAAAGCTATACAACGCGCCCCGGAAGTACGGTCAAAGAAGATCAATGCGCTTCGTGTTCAGATCGAGGCGGGGACTTACCAGATCGATAGCACCTCGCTAGCCATGAAATTACTGGGCATGACAGAGCAAGATGCTAGCTAACGCGATGCGCTTGATTCATTCTCACTCTCTCAGGCATTCTTGAACCTGGCCGGAATATGAGAGAAAGATGACTTATGAAGTCGAATAAAAGTGAAACGATGACCAACCGCGCTTCCCTGCCCGGTCAAGAGAGCCTGGCGAACAGGTCAGAGCCTCGCAAGGAGGAGTATAAAAATGGGATGCGCGTGTCCAGCGGGGTTGTGGAACTGGATGAAATCCTGCACGGCGGGTTTATACCACGACGCGCTTATCTTGTACGCGGCGATCAAGGATGTGGCAAAACCACGCTGGGTATGCATTTTTTGTGCGCGGGCGCTCAAAGAAAAGAAGCAACGCTCTTCGTCAGCATGGGAGAATCGCAAGACCAGATTTATGCTGACGCGGCTTCGATCGGGCTGGATATGAGAGATGTGGCCTTCCTCGATTTGAGCGCGAACTCGCGCTTTTTCACCGAGATGGAGGACTACGATCTACTTGATCCCATCGGCCTCGAAGCAGAATCGTATTCCCAAAAAATTATCCGCCAGATAGAAATGCTCAAGCCGCAGCGCGTGTTTCTGGATACTATGACGCAGTTGCGCATTCTCTCGCCGGGTATGTTCCAATTTCGCAGGCAGGTGCTGGCCTTTCTGAACTTTCTCAAGGAGCAGGAGGCGACGGTACTCTACACGTCTGAAAGTAACGATGTGACGCCCGACGAGGATTTGCAGGCTATCAGCGACGGCACTATCAATCTTATCTCTGCCCCGTCGGGTCGCAAACTGTCCGTCACCAAGTTTCGTGGTTCGAGCTATCGCAGCGGAATGCACGCTATGCGCTTGACCGAGAAGGGTCTCGAAGTATTTCCGCGCCTGACTCCCCGCACCTATAGGCGCCAGTACGAGTGGGAGCGCATCTCGTCGGGGGTGCCGGAACTTGACGAAATGCTGCATGGAGGCGTGAGCCGCGAGACGATTACGATTGTGACCGGCCCCACAGGCGTCGGCAAAACGACGTTTGGGCTTCAGTTTATGCGGGAGGCCGCCAGCAGGGGTGAGCGATCGCTTATCTGTCTCTTTGAAGAGTGGGAAGAGATGCTCTTACAGCGCAGTGAAGCCATCAATATTCCGGTGCGAGCCATGAATCAAGCCGGGTCGCTGTTTATCGAGCAGGTCGAACCACTGAGCTATACTGCTGACGAGTTTGCCCACATGATCCGAAAAGAGGTCGAGGAGAAACATGTCTCGATAGTGATGATCGATAGCATCGCTGGCTACCGGCTTTCGGTGCAGGGGGACGACCCGGTGAGCCAGTTGCACGGGCTGTGCAAGTACTTGCAGAACGTGGGCGTGACCGTGCTGTTGATTAACGAGATCGATGAGATTGGGAGTGAGTTCAAAGTCACCGATACAGGCATCAGTTATATGGCGGATAACATCGTCTTTATGCGCTATATAGAGAGCCAGGGAGAACTGCGCAAGGCCATCGGCGTCCTCAAGAAACGCTTAACGGACTTTGATAAGTCGATGCGCGAGTTTGAAGTCACACGCTGTGGTATTAAAATCGGGCAGCCGCTTACTGAACTACGCGGCATTTTAGGCAAGACGCCCGTATGGCAGCCTACCATCAAGTAATATATATCTACCACTCGGAGAGTAGCATATTGCATAAATTGCGATACCTCTGAAACTTGCTTTCGTAGGTCTTGTGTCGCTCAGGTTGTTTAATGGTCTCATGAGTCGGCGTCTGGCTGTGTGCTGCAGCCTGCCAGGTCAGGTCGCCGGTCGCAATGTTCGCCAGCAGAGCCGCGCCCGTGACAGAAGCGTCAACTGCGCCCTGAAATTGCACAGGAATACCAGAGATATCGGCGGTGAGCTGCCGAATCCATTCGGTTTCAAGTACTTTGCCGGAGGCAATAATCTGGCGCGGCTGTCCCAGTTCTTGAAACAATCCCTGGGCTATCCAGTAGGCATTCAAAATGAGACCTTCTACGGCTGCGCGCATCAAATGTGGTCCTGTATGATGGAGCTTCAAGCCGAAGTAGACGCCTGTTGCGTCGGCGTTCCACAATGGCGCGCGCTCTCCGGCAACGTATGGCAGGCACAGCAAATCGTCGCATTGCACCGTTTCGGCGGCGGTCAGCATTTCTACGAATTTTCGCGGTTCGCGATCCGTCGGGTTTCTGCTCAACACCGAGTTGTATAACCACTCGAGTACAACCCCGCCGCTGTTGCTTGGCCCTCCCACGATGAAGCGGTCGCTGTCCAGCACATAACAAAACGATCTTGTGGAAGCGTCGGTGATGGGCGTGGCGCTGGCCGCGCGAATGGCGCAACTGGTGCCAATCGTCATTGCCATCACATCGCTGCCGGTGGCACCCACACCGAGATTTGCCAGCACACCATCCGACGCGCCGATGTTAAACACTGTCTCCGGTAATATCCCTGCAAGGAGAAGCTGTCGCTCGCGAATGCCCTGCTTTACATAGGTAGTTGGCACAATGCTCGAAAGCTTTGCAGCAGCAATACCGGCCAGCGACAGCGCTCCCGCATCCCAATTCGCTTCGCGGAGGTTATACAATCCCGTTGCGCTGGCAATCGAAGCATCGACGCGCCACTCTCCGAACCATTGATACCAGATCCACTCCTTCTGTGAAACGAATTTCGCCGCCTTCTGGAAGACTTCGGGCTGGTGTTTGCGCATCCACATCAGTTTGAGCAGCGGCGTCATAGGATGAACCGGCGTGCCGGTTCGCTCGTAAACGGCCTTTCCTTCCTCTGTCTCCCAGAGCTGGTTGGCCTCCTCTCTGGCGCGTAAATCCATCCAGGTGGTGGCCGGTCCCAGGCTGCTCCCATCCTCAGCAACGGGGATCAGGCTGTGCATGGCCGCGCTCAATCCCACGCGCTCTACCGTGAAACCATGGCGCTGCGCGTCCTGAGCAGCCCGCCCCAGCACATTCATCACCGACTGGTACACGGCCCCGGGGTCCTGTTCCGCAGCTCCCTCATCATCGTGGTGTGACTTCACTTCTTCCGCCGCGTGCGCTATTTCCCGCATGTGCGCGTCAAACGCAATAGCTTTGACCGAGGATGTTCCAATATCGATGCCAATCGTACAGTCGAGGTGTGCCATGCTCTCTTGCTCCTCCTTCCGGGTAGCTTCTAAATAGCATCTCATACTCTTTACACGCCCATTAGACCATGTTTGGTTTATCATCGCAACACAGAGAGAAGCCTGTTTTCTCTTGACTCTTACGTAACGTGAGGGTGTATGCTCTCTCTAAAGA
>Ga0207416_1003059_pt1 | contig 16729 bp, 14 predicted proteins | sample PaiPotPPM11metaG_FD_184107 | JGI IMG/M metagenome (GOLD analysis project Ga0207416, IMG submission 184107) | Iron sulfur acid spring bacterial and archeal communities from Banff, Canada, to study Microbial Dark Matter (Phase II) - Paint Pots PPM... ...
GGCTTGGTCACTAGTTCGCCGGCGCCTCCGAGAGCGCTTACCACTTCGTCGTAGCGAGTCTCTGGCCTCAGGTCGGCCGCCACGTCGTAGCCGTACACGGCTTGCATCGGGCCCTTTTCCAGGCCCCAGGCGCTGTTGTTGCCGACGATCAGGACGACCGGGAGGTTGTGCCGCACCAAGGTGTCCACGTCCATCAGCGACAGGCCCGCGGCGCCGTCGCCGAGCATGAGGACGATCTGCGACGACGGGTACGCGAGGCGGGCCGCGATCGCGTAGCCGAGCCCGGTTCCCAGGCAGCCGTAGGGGCCAGGGTCCAGCCAGCGGCCGGGGAACGCAGGCTCGATGAGGCGACCGGCGAAGGAGACGAAGTCGCCGCCGTCGCCGACGACGACCGCGTCGTCGTCGAGCTGGCGCAGCAGCTCTCCGTAGACGCGCATCGGGTGGATAGGGGAGGCGTGGCTCTCGAGCAGCGGAGTGTCGGCCGCCGCGGCGGTCCTGGCCGTGCCGCGCAAGGTTGCCAGCCACTCCATGTCGCCGACGGGTCGGGCACAGCACGCCTCGGTGAGCGCGGAGAAGAACAACGCCAGGTCGCCCGCCGCGGACGCCGCCAGCGGGCGGTGCGTGGCGATGCCGCCGGGCGAGTCGGCCACGTGCACCACGGAGGCGGGCGCGTCCTTAGGGCCGAACGAGCCGTAGCGCAGCCGGAAATCCAGCGGTACCCCGACCACGACCACGACGTCGGCCTCGGCGAACGCCAGCGCGCGGGCCCGGCTGACGAGCAGCGAGTGGCCGCCAGGCAGCACGCCGCGCGCCTGGCCGTTGACGATCACCGGGAGCCGCAGCGCCTCCGCGCACGCGAGGGCGGCCGCTTCCGCGCCGCCGAGCCAGACGTCCGAGCCGAGCACGAGCACGGGGCGGCGCGCCTCGGCGAGCAGCGCGGCGATCCTGGCCACGTCCTCGCCGTCGGGCTGGTCCGGCGCGAACAGGGCGCTGCCCGGCAGTTCTACGGTTGCCTCGCCGTAGATGGTCTCGAGCGGGAAGTCGACGAACACGGGGCCCCGGTGCGGCGTCGTCGCCAGCTGGAACGCCTCGTCGACCGACGCCGCGACACCCGCCACGGCGTGCTCGGTCCACGCCCGCTTGGTGACGGACGCGAGCAGCGGCACGTGGTCCAGCTCCTGGAGCGCGCCCCGGCCCCACAGGTAGTCGGGCGCCCGCCCGCCGAGCACGACGAGCGGTGCGCCGTTGAACCACGCCGACGTCACGGCGCTCACGCTGTTGGTGACGCCGGGGCCCGCCGTGACCACGGCAAGGCCGGGGATCCGGGTGAGGCGGGCGATCCCTTCCGCGGCGAAGACGGCGGTCTGCTCGTGCCGGACGTCGACGAGGCGCAGCGGCGGGTCGGCCTTGACCGCGCCGTCGTAGAGCGGGAACACGTGCCCGCCGGAGAGGGTGAACATGGTCGTCACGCCGTACCGCTGCGCGACCGCGACGGCCAGGGCGCCCGCGTGTCCTGAAGGAGAGCTCACGCAACCCGACGTTACCGGTGAGCTAAGAATTTGTGGAGTGGACGGAGTAAGCCGCACCCGTTCGGGATCAGAGGTCTTAAAACCCAGGATCCCGAACGGGTGCGTGCCCTTCGCCTATCCCTCCAGTTGCACCCCGACCCCGGCCGGCACCGGCGCGGGCGCGTCTTTCGGGTCCGCGGTGTACTGGTGCGGCAGGGTCTCGTCGGTGCCTTCAGGCACCCGGGCGGCCTTGAGGATGACCGTCAGCACGACCGCGATCACGACGTTGATGATGATCGCGGTGATGCCGATGTAGATGCTGTGCCCGAACACGATGTCCGACGACGCCGCCCAGTGCGAGGTGGTGGCGTTCTTGACGTTGTACGCGGCGAGCGTGCCGTAGATCATGCCGGCCGCCCAGCCGGTGAGCAGCGCCCAGCGGTGGAACCACCGCGTGTACAGGCCGCCGACCAGCATCGGGAAGATCTGCAGTATCCACACGCCGCCGAGCAGCTGGAGGTTGATGGAGAACGTGTGCGGCAGTTCGACCGCGAACACCAGCGCGCCGAACTTGACCACCAGCGACGCCCACTGCGACATCCGCGTCTCCAGGGCCGGGCTCGCGTCCGGTTTGAAGAACTCCTTGAAGATGTTGCGGGTGAACAGGTTCGCGGCCGCGATCGCCATGATCGCGGCCGGTACCAGGGCGCCGATGATGATGCCGGCGAAGGCGATGCCGGTGAACCAGCTCGGGAACATGTGCTGGAACAGGTACGGCACCGCGAGCTGCGTGTTGCCCGCCTTCTTGACGTTCGCCGCGGTGACCGGGTCGGCGACCGCCATGTACCCGAACAGCGCGATCAGGCCGAGCAGGACCGAGTACATGGGAAGCAGCGACATGTTCCGCTTGATGGTGCTGCGCCGCTTCGAGGCCAGCGTGCCGGTGATGATGTGCGGGTACACGAACAGCGCCATGGCGGAGCCGAGCGCCAGCGTGGCGAAGTCGAACTGGGTGCTGCCGGTGGACTTGGTGGTGGGGATGAACGTGCCGTTGGCCGCCTTCGTCACCGGGTTGATCGCCGCGAAGTGCGTCTGGGTCGCGCCGAAGATGTGCCCCCAGCCGCCCAGCCTGGTCGGGATGTAGAACACGGCCACGAGGACGAACACGTAGATGAGCGTGTCCTTGATGAACGCGATCGCGGCCGGCGCCCGCAGCCCGGAGACGTACGTGAAGATCGCCAGCACCAGGAACGCGATGAACAGCGGCAGGTCCTTGACGTAGGTGTTAGTCGAGCTGGCGTTGACCCCCATGACGGTGAGGACCGACTGGATGCCGACGAGCTGCAGCGCGATATACGGCATCAGCGCCAGGATGCCGGTGAAGGCCATGGCCAGCGCCAGCCCGCGGGAGCCGTACCGGCCCCGGATGAAGTCGCCGGGCGTGACCCAGTCGTGCACCCGGCAAACCGACCACAGCCGGGGCAGGAAGATGAACGCGATCGGGTACGCCATGATCGTGTACGAGACCGCGAAGAAGCCGATCGAGCCCGAGCCGAACACCAGGGCCGGCACAGCGATGAACGTATAGGCGGTGTAGAGGTCACCGCCGAGCAGGAACCACGTGATGAACGTGCCGAACCCGCGGCCCGCCAGTCCCCACTCGTTCAGTTGCGCCATGACCGGCGGGCGGCGCCAGCGGGCCGAGAGGAAGCCGACCACGGTGACGACGACGAAGAGGACGAGGACGATCGTGAACACGACCGTGTTGACGTTGCTCATCGCGCTACCTCCGCGTCGCTGTCGCTGCTGTCCGCCGGCGTCGCCAGCCTGCGCTGCAGCAGGTTGGCGATCCAGAGCGCGATCGCCACGAGCGGCATGTAGGCGAGAAGATAGAAGTAGAAGAAGGGGAAGTCACCGACCTTGGGCGTGATATGGGCGTAGATCGGGACTATTAGCGTGCAGCAGATCGAGGCGGCCACTAGGACGAAGATTGCGGCTGACGTGATTGGGTGGGCAGCCACTGGGTTCTTCGCCTGAGTGATCGCGGTATCTCTTGGTGCGTTGGGAGTTGCACTCGGCGTATTCATCAGGTCCTCTCGGCGTCCTCGCACGGGTGGATGTGATGGAGGTCACGTGATTGGAACTATGGTGCGCCGAGTTAGATGATTACGCAATGCTTTGTATGTTGTAGATTGCAGACACTTTGGGATAACGGCGCGTTCAACGTCGGCCGGCCCAGTGCGCTCGCGCCTTTGCGAAGCAGGCCAAGCGACCGCCCGCGACCGCTTTGCGTAGTGCTAGATCGAGGGGGTTCTGCGCAGCCTCGTAATGAACTTGTACCGGTCGCCCCGGTACCACGACTGCGCCCATTCCACGGGCTCGCCGGTGGAGTCGATCGCGTGCCGGGAAAGCAGCAGCAGCGGGATGCCCGGGTCCACGCCAAGCAGGTTGGCGTCGTGCGGGTCGGCGAGGACGGTCTCGATCGTTTCCTCCGCCTCGGCCAGCTGAATGCCGTAGCCGGTGCGCAGCGTCTCGTACAGCGACGCGTGCCGCTCAAGCTGCCGCCGCAGGCCGGGGAACCGGCGGGCCGGCAGGTGCGAGGTGTCGATGGACATCGGCTCGCCGTCGGCGAGCCGCAGCCGGTGTATCCGCAGCAGCCGGCCGCCCGGGCGCACGTCGAGTAGCGTGGCGAGTTCCTCGTCCGCGGTCACGTAGCCGATGTCGAGGATCTTGGTCAGCGGGTGGAGGCCGTGCTGCCGCATCCCCTCGGTGTAGCTGGCGAGTTCCAGCGGCTGCGCAACCTTGGGCTTGGCGACGAAGGTGCCCTTGCCCTGCATACGCAGCAGCCGACCCTCGATCACCAGCTCGGCGAGCGCCTGCCTGACGGTGGTCCGTGAGGTGCCGTAGCGCTTGGCGAGCTCCCGCTCGGGCGGTACCGGGCTGCCGGGGGGCATGGCCGCGGTGAAGTCGAGCAGCTGCTTCTTAACCTGGTAGTACTTGGGCAGCCGGAGCAGGGCAGGCGGCTCGGCGACGTTCTCGAGCGAGCCGGTGACGCCTTCGCTGTCTTCTGCCGGCATCGGAAACGCGGTCATGAGAGATACCTCCCCGCTTTTGCGGTATTCCGGCCATGATGACAGTGTTCTCGCAGTTCGGCCACCCCGGCTTCCGTCTTCCGCAGCGGCGCCCCGCCGGCTACCGTCCGGCGGCGACTTCACCTGCGCGCATAATGCCAGGTCCTGACCGGACAGGTAAAATTTACCCACTGGGCACGTGTCATCATTGAAATGTGCCGACGCTCACTGATCTAGCTAGAAACCTGACCAGCCTTTCCGGGCCAGAACTGGAGTGGCTGCACTCCCTGGTGTCCGACTGGCAGCTGCTCGCCGACCTGTCGTTCGCCGACCTCATCCTGTGGGTCCCGACGCGCGAGTCGGAGGGAGAGCCGCACGCGGGCTGGGTGGCGGTGGCGCAGATGCGGCCGACCACGGGGCCTACCTCGTTCCCCGACGACGTGGTCGGCTCCCGGGTCCCCCCGGGCGAGCGCCCCGTGCTCGACACGGCGCGCATCGAGCGGCGCATCCACCGGGAGAGCGACCCCGACTGGACGTCCGGCGTCCCCGTGCGGGCGGAGGCCATCCCGGTCACCAGGGAAGGCCGGGTCATCGCCGTGATCGAGCGGTCGACCAACCTGAACGGCGCGCGCACGCCGAGCAGGCTCGAGCTGACCTACCTGGCGGGCGCCGACGACCTGTCGCGGATGATCTCCGAGGGCACCTTCCCCTACCCGGGGCACGACAGCACGCTGGTGCGCTCGCCGCGGGTCGGCGACGGCATGCTGCGGCTCGACGCGGCCGGCCGGGTAACTTTCGCCAGCCCCAACGCGCAGTCCGCCTACCGCAGGCTGGGGCTCACCGCGGACCTGATGGGCGCCGAGCTCGGCAGCGCCACGGGGCAGCTCGCGGCCTCCGTAGCGCCGGTCGACGAGTCGCTGATGCTGGTGACGAGGGGCCGGGCACCGCGGGAGACCGAGATCGACGTGAACGGCACGGTGGTGCAGCTGCGCTCGATCCCGCTGGTGGTCGGCGGGCAGCGGACCGGCGCGCTCGTCCTCGTGCGCGACGTCACCGAGCTGCGCCGCCGGGAGCGCGAGCTGCTGACCAAGGAAGCGACGATCAGGGAGATCCACCACCGGGTCAAGAACAACCTGCAGACCGTCGCCGCGCTGCTCCGGCTGCAGGCCAGGCGGCTGCCGTCGGCTGAGGCGCGGGAGGCGCTCCAGGAGGCGGTCCGCCGGGTCGGCTCGATCGCCATCGTGCACGAGACGCTGTCGCACGCCCCGGAAGAGATCGTGGACTTCGACGACATCGCGGACCGGGTCGCGATGATGGCCGGCGAGGTGTCGTCGCCCGAGTTGCGGGTGACGCCGAAGATAACCGGCCAGTTCGGCATGCTGCCCGCGACGGTGGCGACCCCGCTCGCGATGGTGCTCACCGAGCTGCTGCAGAACGCGCTGCAGCACGGGTTCGGTACTGTGCAAATCAACCCGGGGCAGCGTTCGTCAGGCGCCGACGCCGGGATCATCGAGGTGGTGGCGGACCGGGCGCCCGAGCTGCTTACCGTGACGGTAACCGACAGCGGCGCCGGGCTGCCGCCAGGGTTCGATCTGGAAAACACGAAGAGCCTTGGCCTGCAGATCGTCAGGACCCTGGTCGAGGGTGAGCTCGGCGGCCGTATCAACCTGCGGCCGCGAGCCGGGGGCGGCACGATAGCGGTCGTCGACCTGCCCGTGCGTTATGAGCCCGCAGAGGTTATGCGGTTATGCGGCCATACGGTTGTCGTCCACCGCCCGGAGGGCGGTCACGCCCTCCGGCTGCTGAGAAACCTTCAGATGTGTCGGCTGTGTCGCTTGTGCCGGCTACACGCCGGCGCGGGCGCGGAGGCGCAGCGTGCGGCGCTTGAGTGCCCGCCGCTCGTCTTCGCTCATCCCGCCCCAGACGCCAGCGTCCTGGCCACTGTCGAGGGCCCAGCGGAGGCAGTCGTCCAGCGCTGTGCACCGGCGGCAGACCTGCTTGGCCTCTTCAATCTGCAGGAGCGCGGGGCCGCTGTTTCCGATCGGGAAAAACAGCTCTGGATCTACCTCGCGACAGGCGGCGATGTGGCGCCAGTCCATGGAGTCCACTCCTTCTCGGCGTAGCGGTCGGTCATCGGTGAGGTCCGCCACACGCCACTCCGTGCTTGTGAAGTAATTCACGAGCTTTGCGATATGTCGGGAATATCGTGATATTCCCGATCTTGGTGATGCCAGGTGGCACACGACGAGGCCCCGGTAGAGTCCGGCCGCGTCCGGAGGTGACGTACCCTGCGTTAGCTGTGTTCGAACGCGCTGAGTTACGTCGCCCCAGGCACCGGAACTAGCCTCTCAACCTGGCCGAGCCGAGCGCAAGAGGGCGCGGCAAACAGGGAAGCTGAATTTAATGTCAGATCCGTCACAGAACGAGAGTTACGTCACGCTATAACACGGAGCGCGTCGGGCACAAACCGGAACGCGACCGAGTTCGTTTCGCCCAGGTACTCGCCGTCGATGTGAAAGGCGATCGGGCGCTCGGCCTCGAAGGCCAGCTGGCTGAGCGCGGAGGCGCTGACCACGTCCCGCCCCGTCGGAAGGTCTCCTTCGTGCGAATGCATCATGTGCCCGAGCGCGGCCAGCGTGGTGAGCGTGCGGAGCCGCGTCATTGCGAACAGGTCAAGCCCGGAGCTGAAGTCCGCGTGCGCGAGGCGCACCGGGCGGCTCCCCAGGTAGGTCCACGGCGAGCTGTTCGTGACGACGCCCATGAACAGGCCGCGCACCGGCGGCTTGCCCGGGACGCGCAGGGTGAGCGCGGGACGCCGCCGGTCGGTTTCGTAGTACCGGCGCACCACGGTCCGCAGGTAGGCCGCCACGGACGCGCGCCGGCCGCGCGCCCGCTGCCGCTCCATGTCACCGCTGACCTCCGCGTCAATCCCGAGTCCGGCGCTGAACGTGAAATAGCGGTCACCGGCCAGGCCGAGCCCGATCTTGCGCACGGTTCCCGACGCGACCGCGGCGAGAATCTCCTGCACCGCCCGGCCCGCCTCGGGTGGCAGCCCGAGGGTGCGCGCGAACACGTTGCCGCCGCCGCCGGGGATCGGCGCGAGCGCGGGGCGGTCCGTCGGCTCGGGCACCTGCATGAGCCCGTTGACGACCTCGTTCACGGTCCCGTCGCCGCTGAAGGTCACGACCAGGTCGTAGCCCTCGGCCGCGGAGGCGGCCGCTAGCTCGCCCGCGTGACCGCGATACTGTGTTTGTCTGGTATCAAGCTCAAGCTGGGAGCCGAGCGCGCGGACCACCAGGCCGGCGTCCCGTCCGGTCATGGAAGTCGCGCGGGGATTGATGATCAGCAGCGCGCGCATGGTGCTCAGGTTAACGGTGCCGGGAAGGATAAGACTAATGGGTATGCGTTCGGCTGAAGGCGTCCCTGGCACTCAGGCGCAGGCGCCCGCACCCCGCACCCTCGGGGAGGCGCCGATGCTGCTGGTCGCGGCGGCGGCACTGGCCGCCGAGGCGGTCGGCCTGGGCGTGGCGATCATATTCAACGTGATCGACTCGGTGTCGGGCAACGCTTCGACGACCTCGAACGCGATCGCGTTCATCGGGGTTGAGGCCCTTGTCGCGGTCGGCGTTGGCTGGGTCGCGTGGGGCATCACCCGCTTCCGCCCGTGGAGCCGGACCCCGGCGGTGATGACCCAGCTGTTCACCATTCTGATCGCGATCTGGCTGCTCCAGGCGCACCGCTACGGTTGGGGCGTGCCCGCGCTGCTGCTCGCCATCGCGGCGCTCGCCGGGCTATTCGCACCGACGAGCCTCCGCGTACTCAGTCGTCGACTGTGAGCCCCTCGCGTAGCTGAGCGAGCGTCCTGGCGAGCAGCCGGGACACGTGCATCTGGGAGATGCCGAGCTCGGCGGCGATCTGCGACTGCGTCATGTTCCCGAAGAACCGCAGCAGCAGGATCTTCTTCTCCCGCGGCGGCAGCCGCTCAAGCAGCGGCTTCAGCGACTCGCGGTACTCCACTCCCTCGAGGGCGTCGTCGATCATGCCGAGCGAGTCGGCGACCGCGGGCGCGTCCTCGTCGCCCGAGTCCGGCGCGTCCAGGGACACCGTGGAGTAGGCGTTGGCCGACTCGAGTCCCTCGAGCACCTCTTCTTCCGACATCTGCAGGTGCGCGGCGAGTTCGCTCACGGTGGGCGCGCGGCCCTCGCGCTGCGCGAGCTCACCGATCGCCTTGGTCAGCGACAGCTTCAGCTCCTGCAGCCGCCGCGGCACGCGGACGGCCCAGCCCTTGTCCCTGAAGTGGCGCTTGATCTCGCCGACGATCGTCGGCGTGGCGTACGTGGAGAACTCCACGCCGCGCTCCAGGTCGAACCGGTCGATCGACTTGATGAGCCCGATGGTCGCCACCTGCGTGAGGTCGTCGAGCCACTCGCCCCGGTTGCGGAACCGCCGCGCCAGGTACTCGACCAGCGGGAGGTGCAGCTCGACCAGGGTGGCCCTGAGCCTGGCGCGCTCGGGGTCGTCGGCAGGCAGCACGGAGAGCCGCTCGAACAGCTCCCTAGCTTGCGTCCGGTCGGGCGAGGAGTGCTCGGACCGCGGCAGCGGCGGCGGCGGCTCCTCGCTGACCGTGACCTCGACCTCGACCTCGAACTCGTCAGTCACCTGGACCTCGTATTCGCTGCTCAACTCATCCGCCCCGGCGCTTGGCGAGGACGATCGAGACCCGGTCGTCGGGTCCGAGCCTGGAGTCGACCGACCCGGCGAGCGCGGAAAGCACCGTCCACGCGAACGTGTCGCGCGCGGGCATTTTGGCTTCCGCCGCGTTCACCGACACGGTGATAGTCACCTGGTCGGTGCCGAGCTCGAAGACGCATTCCAGGTCGGTACCCGGGATGGCCTGGGCGAGCAGCATCGCGCAAGCCTCGTCGATCGCGATCCGCAGGTCCTCGATCTCATCGAGGGTGAAGTCGAGCCGGGCGGCCAGCCCGGCGGCGGCGGTGCGCAGCACGGACAGGTATGCGCTCTCGGCCGGCATCTTGACCTGCACGTAGTCTGCCGTGTCGCGCCCACCCGGGGGTGCCGCGGGCGCGGCGGTATCTTCTGTCACGTCTCTCCGTCGCTCATCGTCACGGGGCCGGCGACGCATGCCGGCCACTGATTGCAACTTACCGCCCCTGGAGACAAGAACGCCGCAGCGCGGCCCGGTCAATCCCGAAGCCGCGCTGCCGCATAGTTGAAAGATCAGGCTTAGCCCTGCTTCGTCTCCCAGAAGATCTTGGAGATCTCCTCGATCTTGGCGAGCAGCTGGTCGGCGACCCCCACGTCGACAGACCCCTTGGTGCCGCCCGCGCCCGCCAGCTTGGTGGCCTCGTTGAACAGCGTGTTCAGCTGCGGGTACTTCTCGAAGTGGGGCGGCTTGAAGTAGTCGGTCCACAGCACCCACAGGTGGTGCTTGACGAGCTCGGAGCGCTGCTCCTTGATGATGATGCAGCGAGCCCGGAACGCCGGGTCGTCGTTCGCGGCGTACTTCTCGGCGATCGCCTTGACGGACTGGGCCTCGATCATCGCCTGCGCCGGGTCGTAGACACCGCAGGGCAGGTCGCAGTGGGCATGGGCGACGGACTTCGGCGCGAACAGCCGGGTGAGCAGCCTCATCGTTTCCCTTTCACCGTAGCGGATCAGTATGGTTGCACTTCCGACCCTACTCTTCCCGCTTGGAGACAAGCATGCGCGCCTGCCTCAAGAGCTGGCCGCTGCTCCGGGTCGCGGTCGCCGAGCGGTCGATGTTCCCCGCGCTGCATCCCGGCGACTGGCTGCTCGCCCGGCGCACCAAGCGCGTCCGGCCGGGCCAGATAGTGCTCGCCTGGCATCCGCAGCGCCCGAGTTTCCTGCTGGTCAAGCGCGTGGCGTGGCGCGTGGAGAAGGGGGAAGGGGAGGCGGCCGGTGGATGGTGGCTGGCATCGGACAACCCGGCGGCCGGCGCGGTGGACAGCGCGCGCTTCGGCCCGGTGCCCGAGGACAAGATCGTGGCGGTGGTGCTGCTCCGCTACTGGCCGATCCGTCGCCGCCCCCCGTCAGATTTAGCCAGAATGGACGGCACTGACTGCGTCGGGCCCCGTCCCTGCGAGAGGGTACCGGGGCCCGACGGGTTGTCGCGGTAACGGGATTATGGGGCGGACCTAGTGCCTCGGCACATCAGGCATCTCATCAACCGGCGCCGCGCTCTGCCTCCCGACGAGATCGAGCATTGCCGCCCGCGGCAGCCTGGTGAACTGGGCCCAGTAGAAGATGGCCAGGCTGAAGCCCGCTACCACCACCATGTCCCACCAGAACGGGATATTGAGGGTGTTCGTCGGCGCCAACGGCGTTGTGCTGGACTGGCCGCTGAACTGTCCCTGCCAGGAGATGATGCCCATGCCGATCAGGTACACCGGCAGCCACTGCGCGGACTTCCAGTCCAGCGGCGGACGCTCCTTGTCGAAGTACATGGAGATGCCGATCAGCACGTACCCGACAACGATCGCGATGGCGAGCTTCCAGAGCACCTCGAAGCCCGACCAGTAGATGAGCATATTGGCAAAGATGAACGCGAGTGGCGCCATCACGACGGCACCGGGCATCCGGTAGGGCCGGGGCGCCTCCGGGACCTGCTTGCGGAACGCCGCCAGCGACAGCGGCGCTCCGGCGTACATCAGCACGCTCGCGGAGGTGACCAGACCGACCAGGGAGTGCCAGCTCGGGAAGGGCAGCAGGAACAGCAGGCCGAACAGGAACGCGATGATCAAGCTGAACCAGGGCACGCCCTGACCGTTCACCCTGGTGAAGATCTGCGGGTAGTAGCGGTTGCGGCCAAGGCCGTACCCGACACGCGAGGTCGAAGTCTGGTAGATCAGGCCGGTGCCGAACGGGGAGATGAACGCGTCGAGCCGCAGGATGATCGCGAGCGCGCTGAGCCCGACGACGCCTGCCAGGCCAGCGAACGGCCCGACGGCTATGACGTTGGTGCTGGGTATGCCCGCCCAGCCCTTGGGACCCGAGATCAGGCTGTGCGGGATGGCTCCGATGAACACGACCTGCAGCAGGACGTAAATCAAGATGCCAATCCCGGTGGCCAAGAGGATCGCCCGCGGCAGGTTCTTCTGCGGGTCCTTGATCTCGCCGGCCAACTGGTCGGCCTGCTCGAAGCCGAGATAGGCGAACACGATACCGGCCGAGGGGATGGCGCCGAACAGGGCCTTGATGCCGAAGGGCATGAAGCCGCCGCCCGCCCCGAAGTTACTGGCGTGGAACTTGAACAGCAGCACGATGATGGCGACGATCGGGACCCCGACCTTCCACCACGTGATCCCTGCGTTGACCTTGGAGAACAGGCCGATGGCGAGGAAGTTGATCGCGGTGAAGCATGCCATCAGCACGATCGTCATCCCGAAGCCAAGCCCGGTGACGTTACCCGAGGTGGAGTTGTAGAGGCCGTGCCAGTAGTAGGACCCGTACTGCATCACGGCGAAACACTCGATCGGCGCTACCGTGATCGCTTGCAGCCAGGAGAAGAAGCCGAACGAGATGCCGGCGACGCTGCCGAACGCGAAGTGCGGGAACCTCGCGGTCCCGCCGGACACCGGGTACATCCCGCCCAGTTCGGCGTGGACCAGGGCGAGGATGATGACGATGACTCCCGCGATGACCCATCCCAGCAAGGCGGCGGTCCCCGCCGCTTGCGCGGCGAACAGCGCGCCGAACAGCCAGCCTGAGCCGATGATGGAGGTCTCGGACGCCCAGGTGGCCCCGATCAGTCCCATCTCCCGCCGAAGACCGACATCCGCCGGCCGGGTTATGGGAGCCCCCGTAGACCCAGTTTCAGTAGCCATGATCGATGCTTCTTTCTCGATCGTGCCCCGTGTGGGGCATGTCCCCCGCGTCAGGGCGGGTTGTTAGCGTGCCATATGAGCAGAGTGAGATCATCGTAGAGATCATCATCACCCATGAGAAGAGTTGTCCCGGATTCGGTTTTGTAACGCAGTTCATGAGGTCGTACCCGGCCCGTGGCCGGAATAATGACACAGGCATGATGTCACGGTGTCATGTCACGATAATTACCTGTAAGTTTCGGCGTGCTCTGGTTTATGCAGTGGTCCTGCGGGTAGGAGCCGGGACGTCGACGCTTGTGAAAGGATTCACGAATGTGGCCCCGGCTTTCCTATCAAGTGTCACCATGAGAGTGCCGCAATATGGGAGTGCCGCTGACACGTCGGCGGGATACGGGATAAAGGCATAGCATGCCCCAGCGAACGCGCTCCTCGCCGCCCGTGCCCTGGTTGCCTTAAGCTCGAAGCATGTGGACCACCAGGCTGCGATATTCCGGACTAGGCATACTCGTGGCAGGTGCCGTGGTTGCCCTGCTCATGTGGCCGGTGAACCATGTGCTGTTCGGCAGCATCCTCGGTTCCATCGCGTTCATCGCGCTCAGCGTAGCGCTACTCGCGGTCGTCCGGGACGGGTGGCGCCAGACGAGTCCGGACAGCCTTTCCTCACGCGGCTTCAGGCCGGGGTCCGTCAGGGGTGTGACCGTGATGGATCCAGGCCTGCGCCGGGAGTACGCGCCCATGATTCCGGCCGCCGTGTCCCGGCGCATAGCCGGTAACCCAAAACATCGCCCGGCAGCCGCCATGGCTACCCGTTCCAAGGGCCCGGCAGTCGCCTCGGCCGCCGAGACAAAGCCCGCCAGAAGCGGCCGTGCTCGTCGGCGGAACGAAACGCTCCAGCCGGACGCCACTATCACCCTCGCTGACGAGCGGCGGGCGGCAGGCATCGACGACCTGTTCCTCGCCCTGGACCTCGAACTAGTTGGGCTCGTCCCGGTGAAGCGGAAAGTGGAGGAAATCGGTTCGCTGCTCCTGGTCGACCGGGCACGGCAGCGGTTCGGGCTCTCGGCCTCCCGGCCGAACCTGCACATGTGCTTCACCGGGCCCCCGGGAACCGGGAAGACCACGGTGGCGCTGATGATGGCCGACCTGCTCCACCGGCTTGGGTACCTGGAGAAGGGGCAACTCGTGCATGCGATGCGCGACGACCTGGTGGCCGAGTACATCGGACAGACCGCGCCGAAGACCAAGGCGGTTCTCGACCGCGCGATGGGCGGGGTGCTGTTCATCGACGAGGCCTACACCCTGTACCGGGCCGACGACTCGAAGGACTACGGTCAGGAGTGCATCGACATCCTCATGCAGGTGATGGAGAACCAGCGGGACAAGCTGGTCGTCATCCTCGCCGGCTACAAGGACCGCATGGACCACTTCTTCGAATCCAACCCCGGTATGAGTTCGCGAATCGCCCATCACCTCGACTTCGCCGAATACGAGGTGGACGAGCTGCTCGCGATCGGGCGGCTGATGCTGGACCGCACGTCCTACTACCTGTCGGACGAAGCGGAGATGGCATTGCGGGACTACCTGTCAATACGGAAGACCCAGCCGCGGTTTGCGAACGCCCGCAGCGTCAGGAACGACCTGGAAAATGCCCGGCTCAGGCACGCCTTCCGGCTGGCCGCCGATCCGGAGCGGCGCTGGAGTAAGGACGACCTGATGCGCCTCGAGCCGTCCGACATCCTGCCCTAGCCGGGGTCTTCCCCCGCCCTCCAGGCCTAAGTCTGCGACTCTTCCTCCCGCTTGCGCGCCCGGTAGGCGATGACGTTAGCCCGGCTGGCGCACCGGTCCGAGCAGTACCGCCGGGTGCGGTTGGCCGAAGTGTCGACGAATACTCCGGAGCAGGGCGCCGCCTGGCACACGCCGAACCGCTCAAGCCCGAGCTCGGTCAGCCGGACCGCGAGTCCCATCGCCGCCCCCGCGGCATAAATGTCCGCCATCGAGCCGCTCTCCGTGTAGTGCACGTGCCATGGCTGGCCGTCGTGGCCGGAAAGCTGAGGATGGACCGGGTACTGGATGAGGAGTTCGTTCAGCCGGTCGGCCGCGTCCGCGCCGTTCCCCTGCGAGCAGGCCACGAAGAATCCGCGGAACTCGTCCCTGAGCATGCGGAGCGCGTCGAGGTCGGACCGCGAGATGCCGTGGTTCAGGTGCTCGCGGTCGGCCACCAGGGTGCGCAGCCCGTCCATAGACGCGAGTTGGTCGCCGCCCTCGTGCCCCAAGCTGGCCGTGTTGACGAGCCGGACGGCGAGTTCAGCATATGATGAGAGGTCCACGCGCGAATCCCCGCTGTGGTGGTAAGACTTCTGTAATAGGCTGGTGCCGTTCATGAGTATTACAGAACGGCGCTGACAGCGCTAGCAGCAAGTCGCTCATGGCACACTAAACCAACGGGCAACCCCCGTATCTGGTGTGATCACCGACCGCGACCGGTCAGCGGAGTTACCCCCGCCACCGTATCCAGCGGGACGGCAGACCCGTCACCCGAAGTACTGAACCCTGGGGGTTAACCGTGGCCGACGAGGCTACTTTTTCCCGTTCTCCGTCGTCCCTGGACGACGACCCCGTGTTCGCCATGCACCGGGGCGGCAAGATCGACGTCAACCCGAGCGTGGACGTGCCCGACCGGGCGGCGCTCGCCATGGCCTACACCCCGGGCGTGGCCCGGGTCTGCAGCGCGATCGCCGACGAGCCCGAGCTCGCGGGCGACTACACCTGGGTCGGCAACACCGTCGCCGTGGTGAGCGACGGCACCGCCGTGCTCGGCCTCGGCGACATCGGGCCCGCCGCCGCGATGCCGGTCATGGAAGGCAAGGCGCTGCTGTTCAAGAAGTTCGCCGGCATCAACGCGGTGCCGGTCTGCATCGACGTCACCGCGGTCGACGACGTGGTCCGCGTGGTCGCCGCGCTCGCGCCGAGCTTCGGCGGCATCAACCTCGAGGACATCTCGGCGCCGCGCTGCTTCGCGATCGAGGACAGGCTCCGCGCCCTGCTCGACATCCCGGTCATGCACGACGACCAGCACGGGACCGCGATCGTGGCGCTCGCCGCGCTGCGCGGCGCGGCCCGCGTGGTCGGCAAGGAACTGCCCGCGATGCGCGCGGTGGTCTGCGGCGCCGGCGCCTCGGGCATCGCGGTGTCGAAGATCCTCCTCGCGGCCGGCATTGGCGAGGTCGGCGTGGCCGACAGCAAGGGCATGATCTACCACGGCCGCGACGGCCTGAACCCGGTCAAGGCCGCGCTCGCGGAGCGGACCAACGCCTCGGGGCACGCAGGCTCCGTGGAGTCGGCGCTGCGCGGGGCGGACGTGTTCATCGGGCTGTCGGGCAGCGTGCTCCCCGAGGCCGCGCTCGCCGGGATGGCGCCGGGCGCGATCGCGTTCCTGCTGTCGAACCCGCAGCCGGAGGTCCATCCGGACATCGCGCGCAAGCACGTGGCCGTGGTGGCGACTGGCCGCAGCGACTTCCCCAACCAGATCAACAACTCGCTGGCGTTCCCCGGCGTCTTCCGCGCCGCCCTGGACGTCCGCGCGACCGCCATCACGGAGAACATGAAGCTGGCCGCGGCCGACGCGCTCGCCGGCCTGGTGGGCGACGACGCAACGCCCGACTACATCATCCCGAGCCAGTTCGACGAGCGGGTGGCGACCGCCGTCGCCGCCGCGGTCGCGGCCCAGGCCCAGGCGGACGGAGTCGCCCGCCGTTAGTTACCCGTCCCATCGTGACGGCCGCCACCCTTCCTGGGTGGCGGCCGCCGCGTTAGGGTCGTGATCATGTTCGCTGTCTACGCCGCGCGTATCGATGCAGAGAATCCGCTGGACGGCCTTGAGGTCGGGGAGCGACCGGAGCCGGAACCGCCGGCCGGCTGGGTGACCGTCACCGTGAAGGCGACGGCGCTCAATCACCACGACGTCTGGTCGCTGCGCGGCGTGGGCCTGCCCGCCGACCGGCTGCCGATGATCCTCGGCTGCGACGCCGCCGGCGTCGACGAGAACGGCAACGAGGTCGTGGTGCACGGCGTGATCGGCGACGCGAACGCGGGCGGCGGCGACGAGACGCTCGACCCCCGGCGCTCCCTGCTGTCCGAGCGCTACCAGGGCACGTTCGCCAAGCGGGTCGCCGTGCCGAAGGCGAACCTGATACCCAAGCCAAGGGCGCTCACCTTCGCGGAGGCCGCCTGCCTGCCCACGGCCTACCTGACCGCGTACCGGATGCTGTTCGAGAAGTCGGGCGCG
>Ga0207416_1003062_pt1 | contig 16725 bp, 13 predicted proteins | sample PaiPotPPM11metaG_FD_184107 | JGI IMG/M metagenome (GOLD analysis project Ga0207416, IMG submission 184107) | Iron sulfur acid spring bacterial and archeal communities from Banff, Canada, to study Microbial Dark Matter (Phase II) - Paint Pots PPM... ...
AGCCGATCCTCTCTGCCATCGGTCGCTAGAAGCTATCAGCACAAGGCGGGAGGCGAGCTTCATCGCCAACATGTTTTCTCTCTCAATTATAGACGATGCCACGACGATGATCAAGAGGGAATACGCCGCCGGGATTTTGCTCCCTCTGTTGCTCTAGCGTGTTGAGAGAGTCACCAGGGAAATCCTGGCTTGACAAGCCCGTATTCAGCAGGTATAATCAACGCATGAGAAAACAGTGTGGTAGTTTTGTTACTACACGCTGTTAACTGCATATATTCTTTATGGCGATGAGGCTCGCCTAACGCTGTAAGCTAATGGCTTCTACCAACTTGGATCGGCAATGACACGGCTGGTAGAGGTTTCTTCATGCCCTTTTTCTGGTTGATCTGCTGGCATCTTCTCTTCGTGAGATAGCTCTACCGCCGTGACATGTTTGTCAGTTTGTTTAGTAGAGTTTATCTTTCGGGGAGAAAGTATGCTGCAACTCGCTATTCTTCAAGGGCTTCAGATCGCCACGGTTCTTTGCTGCGCACCGCTCCTGCGCGGCATTATCAACCGGCTCAAAGCCATTGTGCAATCTAAACGCGGCCCCAGCATATGGCAATTCTACCGCGACCTGTGGAAGTATCTGCGCAAAGGCCGCGTGATCTCAGAACATGCCAGCTGGGTCTACCGCGTCGCGCCGATTTTTACCTTCATCACGCCGCTCATGGTTGCCATGATCATTCCCGTTCTGACGGCCTACCCGCTTCCCTACGCCTTCATGGGAGATATGCTGGCGGGCGGCTTCATCCTCTCGCTCGGCGGCTTCTTCACCTCGCTGGCGGCAATGGATACGGCCAGCACGTTCGGCGGCATGGGCAGCAGCCGCGCCCGCGTCGTCTCGTTCCTGGCGGAGCCGGTGGTGATCCTGGTCTTGTTCACCGTCACACTCATCGCGCAGGTCACGATCCCCTTTGCCGTCAATCAAACGCTCATCTCGCCGGATTACCTGTACAGTCCTGCCCACTGGCTGCTGGCCGCGGCGCTCTTCATGGTCATCCTGGCCGAAGCGGGTCGTCTACCGGTCGATAACCCATCCAGTACGTTTGAACTTTCCATGATTGAGGCATCGCGCACGCTGGAATATTCGGGTCGAGACCTGGCGCTCATGGAATGGGGTGGGGCCATGCGCTTCTTCGTCTTACTGACCATCCTGCTCAATGTCCTCACCGCTCCCTGGGGACTCGCGCCCGATGGCGGCACTAATCCGCTGACGGTCATCATTGCTATCGTCACGCTGCTGCTGAAAATGTTCGTCATATGCGGCATCATCGTGGTCATCGAGTCGTCGCTGGCGAAGTGGCGGTTTTTCCGCATCCCAGAGTTTCTGGGCGCGGCGGTCATACTCGCGGGCCTGGGCATTGTCTCTTTTTATCTTGTGCATAGCATCTGACCTGACTCTAGCAAGCAATGGGGAGAATCGGCAGAGCGTTTGATAGGAGGAATCACCTGATCATGAATAGTGTTGCTTCACTCGCATTCACCAATGCGTCAACGTATACCCCGCCGGTAGTGGCTGTACAACTGTTACAGGTACTGGGCGCGCTGCTGCTCCTGACGACCTTTGCCATCGTCGCGGCGCGCTTGCTCGGCGGCGCAATCCAGGCATACGCGGCGCAATCCTTCATCCTGGCGCTGGTGGCTATCGTCATTGGATATACCACGGGCAGCGTTGACCTGTATATCGTGGCCGCGCTGACGATCATCGTCAAAAGCGCGGCGATCCCCTGGATTTTGCGCAATGTCAGCCATCGCTTGCACGTGCAGCGCGAAATTCGTCCCTACTTGAATATTCCCGCGTCGCTGCTGGTATGTGGACTCTTGACGCTGCTGGCTTTTTTCGCCTCGCCATCGGTGGTCGCGGCAGGCACGTTTCTGAACGAGCCGTCATTGGCAATCTCCGTCGCGATGGTACTGATCGGCCTGTTCATGCTGAGTACGCGTCGCCATGCCATCGCGCAGGTCATCGGCCTTCTCATCATCGAGAATGGGTTGTTCTCAGGCGCGATTGCCATTGCCTATGGTATGCCGCTCATCGTTGAGTTTGGCATCCTGTTTGATATCCTGATCGCTGTCATTGTAATGAGCCTGCTGGTATCGCTGATCCAGCGCGAACTCATTACCTCGGATACGGCTGATTTGCGCCGTTTGAGGGGATAGGTATTCATGCTATTACTCCTATTACTGGTCATTCCCTTGGCGACGAGCGGCATCTGCCTCGTTGTCCCGGCTCGTCGCTGGCTAGAGCTAACCACCATCGTGAGCGCCTCGCTGCTGCTGGTATTAGCGGGCTTCGTGGTCTCCCAGGTGATGCGCACCGGGCATAGCGCTGGCCTCTCGAACTGGCTCTATGCTGACGCCTTGAGCGCGCTGATTGTCCTGGTGATCGCGCTGGTCGGGTTTACCACCGCGCTCTACTCGATTGGCTACTTGCGCGAAGATATGCGCGAGCAGGATGTGACGCGAGGCGATGGTCTACGTCACCTCAAACGCTACTACGCGCTGTTCAATATCTTCGTCTTCAGTATGCTGGCGGCTCCCATCAGCAACAGCCTGGGGGTCTTGTGGATTGCTATCGAAGGAACCACGCTGGCCTCGCTTTTCCTGGTGAGCTTCTACGGCACCGGTGAGGCGCTGGAAGCGGCCTGGAAGTACGTAATTGTCGGCTCGGTCGGCATCGCCCTGGCGCTCTTCGGCACAATTCTCACGTACTACTCAGGAGTGCAGGTACTCGGAACAAGCTACAACCTCAACTGGTCAACGCTGGCTCCAGTGGCGTCATATCTCAATCCCAGCGTCATGCGCCTGGCGTTTCTCTTCATCGTGGTGGGCTATGGAACAAAAGCTGGCCTGGCTCCTATGCATACCTGGCTGCCCGACGCCCATAGCGAAGCGCCCAGCCCGATCAGCGCGCTGCTCTCCGGAGTCCTGCTGAACTGCGCCATGTACGGCATTCTGCGTTTCTTCTCTCTGGCTGTGCCTTCCCTGGGCCGAGCTTACCCCGCCACGCTGCTGCTCGTCTTTGGCTTCTTCTCTCTCGTCGTCGCCGCGCTCTTGATCGTGCGCCAGCGCGATTACAAACGCCTGCTGGCCTATTCCAGCGTGGAACACATGGGCATCATCGCCCTGGGCGTGGCTTTCGGCGGCGTCCTGGGCATCTTTGGCGCGCTCTTCCAGATCATCAATCATGCCTTGACCAAGTCTTTGATGTTCTTTGCCAGCGGGCAGGTGCTGTTGAAATATGAGACAAAGGATATCAGTAAGGTTTCCGGCGTGATCAAATACATGCCGCTTACCGGCGGGATGCTGATCCTGGGTGGTCTGGCCCTGGCCGGCTCGCCGCCGTTCAGCATGTTCGTCAGCGAATTCAGCATCTTCAGCGGCGGGTTTAGCCAGGGCTACGCCTGGGCCGCCATTCTCATGCTGGTTCTCATCGCGCTCATTTTCATCGGTCTGCTCTCCCAGTTCAACGGCATGATCTTTGGCAAAGGCAGCGCCACTATCAAGACCGGGACAGTAAGTTATGTCAGCGCCACGGCGATGTGTCTGAGCGCCTTACTCATCCTCGGGCTGGGCATTTACATCCCATCCCCGTTGAACGATCTGCTGCACCAGGCTGCCGCCGTGCTGGGAGGTGTCATACGATGATTGATATTGCCTCGTTACAAAGTCGGCTTGTCGCCGCGTGCGGAGAGAAGTTGCTGAACGCTGAGCAATGCTCGCCGGATGAAGTTGTGATAGAAGTTGCGCCAGGCGCGCTGCCGCAGGTCGTGCAGATGCTTCGTGACGAGTTCAAAGCAGTTTTCGTCGATCTTTTCGGATTGGATGGCCGTCCAGAACAACAAGGCTTCCAACTCACGCTGGTTTTTTCACTGGATGAAGAAGAGAGCTGGCTCTACGTCCATGCCGATCTTGACGTGGACGCTCCCCGGTTTTCCAGCCTTGTTGAAGTATTGCCTGCCGCCGATTGGTACGAGCGCGTCGTGTGGGAAGAACTGGGCGTGACGCCGCAGGGGCATCCACTGCTGGCTGGCCTGCGTCTTGCCCCTGATTGGCCGCAGGATGTTTATCCGCAGCGTCATGCTTTTCGCTGGCAAGAGCAGGTGCAAGGAGGCGAGCCGCACTACTTTGAACTGGCTCCCGCCCCGGCAGGCATTGTGGATTATCCGCTGGGGCCGGTGCGCTCAGGCATCGTCGAGTCCGGCCACTACCTGCTGCGCACCGCCGGTGAAGAACTCGTGGACATGCGCCTGCAATTGTTTTACAAACATCGCGGCATCGAGAAGCGGGCAGAAGGCCTAGACCTGGAGCATCTGCCCTTGATCGCCGAGCGTATCTCCGGCACGAGCGCCTTTGCGCATTCGCTGGCGCTATGCCAGGCTCTGGAGCGCGCCGCCGGAGTAGATGCGCCGCCGCGCGCTCGCTTCCTGCGTACTCTGCTGGCCGAACTCGAACGCCTCTACAATCACCTCGGCTTTCAGGCCGATCTCTGCCAGGCCACCGGCCTGGCGGTCGCGCAGGCGCAGTTCGATATCCTTAAGGAGCGGGTCTTACGCCTCAACTCGCGTCTCGCAGGCCATCGCTACCTGTTCGGTATGAACGTCCCCGGCGGTTTGAGCCGCGATCTGGATGAACAGGCGCTGCAATCTGTGCGCGATCTGATCGCCGTCTTGCGACGCGATATGGAAACGCTGAGCCGTCTGTTGCTGGCCTCAGCCTCGCACCGCGATCGCCTGGAAGGATCGGGTATTCTCAAGCCGGAGGACGCGCTGGCGTACTGCGCTGTCGGGCCGATAGGGCGCGCATCCGGCGTTGATCGCGATCTGCGGCGCGACCATCCCTACGCGGCCTATGCGGAGGTGGATTTCGCAGTGCCTGTGCTGGCGGCGGGAGATGCGATGGCGCGAGCGCAAATTCGTCTTGATGAAACCATGCAGTCGCTGCATATCATTGCTCAGGTTCTCGGCGCGCTGCCCGGAGGCGCTGTACGCTCGCCATTGGAGCAACTTCCACCCGGAAAAGCCGCGTTTGGTTGGGCGGAGTCGCCGCGCGGCGAATGCCTGCACTGGCTTCTTGTCGGCGAAGACGGCACGCTGCGCCGCTATCGCGTGCGCACGGCGTCCTTTGCCAACTGGCAGGCGTTTTCCCTGGCAATCCCCGGCCACAACATCTTGACGGATTTCCCGGTGATCGAGCAAAGTTTCGGACTCTCGTTTGCCGGAGCCGATTGTTAGAGAAGGAGGAGCGAACGATGATCCTTTCATGGCTGCGGCGTGGATTGCGCACAGGCGTCCTCACCACTCGTTATCCCGCCGGGTGCGAAGAGATGCCTTTAGATTTTCGCGGCCGTCCCGCGCTTGACGCAGACCGTTGTCTGGCGGGGCAGGGATGTGACAGGTGCGTACAGGCGTGCTTGCCTGCCGCTCTCAGCCTCACCACAGTGACGAGCAACGATCCCAAAACGACTTCAGCGCCGCAATTGACGCTGGATTATAGCCGGTGCATCATGTGCGGCCTGTGCGTTGCCGCTTGTCCGGCGGACGCGCTGCACATGGTTGGGGATTACGAACTGGCAAGTACGACGAGCGATGACCTGCGCGTGAGCGCGGTTTTCACACAAGAAGACGGCGCTAGTAGCAGAGACTACGAGGAGAAAAACAATGGCAGATACGCTTGATACGGCAACGCGGGACGCAGCAGACCAGTTGCAAGCGCGAGTGCAACGTTTGCTTGGACATTCGCTGCATATCCGGCATGTCGATGCTGGCTCCTGCAATGCTTGTGAAGCAGAGATAAAGATGCTGCTGAACCCCTACTATGATATCCAACGCCTGGGCATTTTCTTTACCGTGACGCCGCGCCACGCGGATATGTTGCTGGTAACGGGCTGCATGACGCGGGCAATGGTAGACCCGCTGCGCCAGACATATGAAGCTATGCCCGATCCGCGCTTAGTGGTGGCTGTCGGAGCGTGCGCCTGCAGCGGCGGCATCTTCGGCCAGAGCGCCTACACGTTGGGCGGCATCGGCAACATCCTGCCGGTCGATGTCTACATACCGGGCTGCCCGCCAACGCCCCTGACGCTGATTCACGGTCTGCTGCTGGCGCTGGGACGCGCGGAACAACGCATGCATCGTGATACGCGACAGGTAAAAAGCAGCCGCGTGCTGCCCATGTTGGCGCCTGGAGCGTAAGAAGGAGCAATAGCAATGGATTGGAGTCTCGTACCCACAATAGCCTTCTGGGCCATGTTCGCGGTCTATCTCCTGGGAGCCGCGCTGGCTGTACTCCTGCCGCGGGGGCGCGCCATCACGAGCAGTGCGGCGGTCTGCGCGGCACTGGGCGGCGCAGCGGCGCTTGTGACCGGCGTTGGCGTGCTAAGCGGAGCGGCTGTGCCTATGCTCCGCTTCGACACGAATCTTCCCTTCGGAGCGTTGACGCTGCGCGTAGACACACTCTCCGCGTTTTTCCTGGCGGTGATCGGGCTGGTTTCCTTGCCGGTGGCCGTCTATTCCATCGGCTATCTCAATGCAGAGCATGGAGCAGGGAAAGGTCGCTTGCGCACCTTCGGCGCGCTCTTCAATTTCCTGCTTCTCACCCTGACGCTGATCGTCACTGCTGATGACGCGATCATGTTCTTGATTGCCTGGGAAGCCATGGCGTTCCTCAGCTACCTGATGGTGAATTTCGATTACGAAGACGCACAGGTGATTCGCTCCGGCTTTTTGATGCTGGCCGTCAGTGAATTGGGAACTATTGGCATTCTTATCGCTTTCCTCTTCCTCTATCGCGCGGCGGGCAGTTTCGGCTATGATGCCTTGCGGGCCGCCGCGCCCGCGCTCTCGCTGCCATTGAGAAGCGCCATCTTCTTGCTCGCCTTCGCCGGCTTTGGCGCAAAGGCTGGTATCCTACCGCTCCAGTTGTGGCTGCCCGAAGCGCACCCTGCCGCGCCAAGCCATATTTCGGCGCTGCTTTCGGCGGTGATCATCAAGCTCGGCATTTATGGCATGCTGCGCTTCTTGCTCGATTTCCTGGGCGGCGCGGCGACGGCTCCGGCCTGGTGGGGAATGACCGTGCTTGCCGTGGGCGCGGTGACGGCCCTGGTTGGTATTCTCTACTCGGTCGTGCAAAATGATTTGAAGCGCGTGCTGGCTTATTCAAGCATTGAGAATATCGGCATTATCCTGGCTGGCCTGGGCGCGTCGCTCACCTTCCGCGCCTATCATCTGACGGCTCTCTCTGCCATCGTGATGATCGCAACGCTCTACCATGTGCTGAACCATGCCGTGTACAAGGGTCTGCTCTTCCTGGGCGCTGGCTCCGTCAATCACGCCACGGGAACGCGCGAACTCAACAAACTCGGCGGTTTGATTCGCCTGATGCCCTGGACAACGCTCTTCTTCATCATAGCCGCGCTGGCGATCTCGGCGGTGCCCCCTTTCAACGGCTACATCAGCGAATGGATGCTGCTCGAGTCGCTGTTGCAGAGTTTCGCCATCCCGGATGTCTTGAGCAAAGTGATCATCGCGCTGTCCGGCGCGTTGCTGGCGCTGACGGCTGGCATCGCGGTCACGTCTTTTGTGCGCGTTTGTGGGGTTGGTTTTCTGGCGTTGCCGCGCAGCAAAGAGGCGGCAAATGCCCATGAAGCGCCGGTCAGTATGCGCGTAGGCATGGGTTTCCTGGCGTTCTTCTGCCTCGCGCTGGGCGTCCTGCCAACGTTCGTGATCCCGGCGCTGGATCGCGTCACCACGCCCTTGTTCGGCGTGAGTGTCCTGAATCAAGTGGTGCCGCCCCTCTTCACGAACCACCCCGGAGCGTACCAGTTGTTGGTGACGATTGGCGGGGGTCTGTTTGGCGGCTTCTTGCCGGTCAACGGCCTCGTGGTGATTGCCGCGTCCGTTTTCTCGACCATCGACTCGCCGACCTACCTGTTTCTGGCAGAACTCCTGGCAATAGGCATCGTGTTCCTTGTTCTGCGCGTCATACGCCCGCTGGGAGCGACTCGTCGCGGGCGTGTCTGGGCTGGCGGTATCCCGCGCTTCACTGCCGCCATGACCTACACTGGCATGGCCTATAGCAATCCTGTGCGCCTCATTTTCAACAGCCTCTTCCGTTCTCGCGTCACAACTGAGGCCAGCACGCCCGCGTCTCGCCAGCGCGAGGGCCGTATCGACTATCAGCAGCAGTTCTGGTCGCCCTTTGAGCGCGGCCTGTATCGACCGTTGCTGAATGCGTTTGGGGCGGTAACGCGAAAAGCGCGCATCATTCAATCAGGCAATCTCAATCAATACATCGCCTACATTTTTATCATTGTCCTGATCGTGCTTATCCTGCGGGCTATATAGAACAGGTGAAAGGAAGTGATGGTCATGTTCCAGTATATCCTGGTCGCCGTAGATGGTTCGGCAAGCTCACTGCGAGCGGCAGACGCGGCTATTGAACTGGCGGCTCTGCTTCATGCCCGGCTCGATATCATTTCTGTGGAGGAAACAGCGCCGCGGTATGTCGCGACTCACGAAGAGAACGCGCGGGAACAAGCAGCAGTGGTCTCTTATTATGGGCGGCTGCAAGCTCCACTGCGCCGGAAAGCCGAACAGTCCGGAATACGGACGCAAGGCGTGATCCTGAGTGGACACGAGGGGCAAAGTATCCTGCATTATATTAAGGAGCAGCATTGTGACTTGTTGGTGTTGGGAGCCCAGGGGCATTCCGGCGTCTGGGGGGCATTCCTGGGTAGTACGGCAGATAAATTGGTCAGCCATGCACCGTGCAGTACGCTGGTCATCCGCTCAAGGCCGGGCAAGGCGCTGTTCAAGCAGGTTCTCGTTGCGCTCGATGGATCGCCGTTAAGCTGGCAAGCATTGCAAGTGAGCCTGGGCCTGGGAAAGTTGATGGGAGGTTCGGTGCATATACTCTCGGTCATCGAGAGCCTGAAAGCGCCGCCGGTAAGTAGTATGGCCCCGGCGGTTACCTCAAACGCCATCGGTTGGGACTGGGCCGCCTATTTTCAGCATATACAGGCATTGGCGGTGGCAGAGATACACGTAGCTGGCCTCAAGAGCGAGGCAGCGACTCATCAGGGGTCTGCCAGCAAGACGATGGCGGCCGTGGCGCGCGAAAAGGGCGTCGATCTGTTAGTGCTGGGCGCGACCGGCCAGGAGCATCCCTGGAGTCCCACGACCGGTGGCACTGCCCGCAAGGTGGCAAATGAAGCCTCCTGTGCGATTCTCATTGTGCGGCCACTGGTCGTGCAATTGTGTGTGCGGGATGCGATGGCCAGCAACGTGGCTACAGTGATGCCTGAGACGGAACTCTCGGTAGTCATCAGGAAACTGGTTGACGATGGTGAGAAAATTCTGGTCGTGGTGAATGACGAGCGGCGCGTGTCCGGTATTATCACGCTTGGGCATCTCTTGAGCCACAATGAGGTCTTTCGCCACCTCGATCTGCAGCGGGTGGCAGGAACGGCGCATTTGCATCAGTATGTCGATCAGCTCTTGACAACTGGTACGGCAAAGACGGCAGCAGATGTGATGCACAAGTATCCGCTTGTCGTAATGGATGATGTATCACTCGACGAGGCAGCCCGCCGCATGGATGCCGAACATGTGACCCGCATGCCGGTGGTGAATGCAGTGCAACAATTGGTAGGGCTGCTTGACCAGGCGAATCTTTTGCAGTATTTTGCCGATCAGTCAGATTTACCAGAGATGGCGGTGATGAATCCTGCCATACAGTCGCAGGCTTTCCCACGCACGGTTGGAGAGTGCATGCTTTTGCAGGCTCCGCTTGTCACCACGGCCACGCCGCTCTTTGAGGTGCTGCGGCAGGTGCAGGAGACGCCCTCGCGCCGCGCGATCGTCATTGACGGCGACGGGAAGGCGATCGGAGTGATCGCTGATAGCGATATTCTGGCCGCGCGCGGCTTCATGACGCGCCACAACCCTGTCATGGCGCTTGCTGGACGCTTATCACTGCGCTTCCCAGAAGAGTTTCTGCGGCGCGTCTCATCTTCGGGACCGTTGGTCGCTCAGCAGGTGATGCGTCCGCGTCTCTACGCGGTGACGCCCGCCGCGCCAGTCGCCGAGGCGGTGCGGCTCATGCTGGAGCAGCGTATCAAGCGCCTGGTGGTAGTTGATGAGCAAGGTAAGCCATTAGGTTTGGTTGATCGGCAGCAAATGTTGCGCGCGCTCATTGAAGGAGGTACATCATCGAGCTAAACATATCCATTTGAAGGCCAGCAACTCAATCCTACTATTGACGATCAGCATCACGGTTTTGTATACTATACATAGGTGAAGAATTTCGTTTTGCGATGAAGCTCGCATAAGGCCAAGGGGCTAATAGCTTCTACTTGCTGCTCGCTCTACCTACGAATAGAGGGGCAGCGGTAGAAGCTATTTTGCGCGTCGAAACGCAAATGAATTCGGCGAGCTATATCTTCCTAACATCTCCGAACTGTGTCATGAGGAAAATATAGCTCGACCTCGTCTATCCTATTATACACCCATTCACGTCATATGGTTAACAAGGCAATGGAGCAGGATACCCCTTCACAAAGGTACACGATTATTCAGGAAACACCGATTCGTTCCTGCGAGTTGCGCCTGGAGCGACAGATTGAAGATGCTGGTGGGCAGGAACGATGGGAGTATGTCTGCGGAGCGAGCGGCGGCCCGGAACAGGGACATGTTTTGGGTGTGAGCGGCGAAGATCTCGCGCGGATGGCTGCCATCTGCAATGCCTGTCCTATTCCTGATGTGCTGGAATCGCGCCGCTCGTGCTTACAACTGGTGCCGGTGCGCCGCTTTCCAACGGGGCAGCGTGTTGTGCCGGTCATCCAGGCATCCCAGCAGAGCGACGCAGACGAGCAGGCCGCCGAAGCCTATTTCCCCTGTCGCTGGTTCTATACGCTCTATGGGCGGGATCAGCCGCGTGATGGCGCTTTTTGTCTGGGCTGCCCGTACTGGTTTCCGCGCCCGCCGCGCGAACTCATTCCGGGTTACTGGCCTGAGACACAGAAAATGCTGCGCATTGTGAACGGCGAAGAAGATATCTCGAAGCCGCCAACCGGTTTTATGCCCGCCGCGCAGCGCCCGCCTGACAAACCGGAGACCTGGTGGCAGAGATTGCGAGAAAAGCTCCATCTATAAGCGGAAATCCCTTAGACACCTTCAATCAAGCCAGGTTCGCCCGCGAACAGCGCCAACAAGCTCTCCCAGGCCCACGCCGCTCCCTGGATATCCGGTACTTCCCCGCGCTCGCGTTTTGAGGCGCTGAAGCGAGCAAGATAAGCTTCTACCGCGCTGTCAAGTTGCATAAGATGCCGCTGTTGCATCGCCAATAAGCGTTCTTGTAGCGCGGAAGCGTCTGCTTCTTGCGCGCATTGTTGCTGCACATGCCGCCAGTGGAAAAGGCAGAGTAATCCCCCTGATTGTTCTTCCTTGCTCTCATTGATCTCACGCAATCGTTCGATAAAAGAGGCTACAGCCAGTAAAGCCGCACGCTCGCCGTACACACAAGCTCTGCACCGCTGTTCGCTGGAAGAATCTGCATAAGCAGATACCGTTCGTTGCTGCTGTGCCAGGAAATATTGCTCTTTCAACCAGCTTTCGTATTGCCTGGCGGCTTCATCCTGCCTGCGCAAAACAGCCGCCGCGAAGAGCCAGTGATGATTCAGGCAAAGGGCAGAAGAGGATGATGTCATTTTTCCTGTCGAGATCTCCCCGGCGCATTGGGTGAGGATAGCAGAAGAGATAGCAGCGCAGACGGGACACGCTTCCCGTGTTGGCCGCTGGAAATGGCCTCGCTTGCTGGTGATGATCAGCAGTGGAGTAAGTATGCGTATCGATTGCCCATTGGCTGCCTTGTGAATCAGCGGGAGCGCTTCTCGCTGCCCTACCAGAAACGCCAGGGTGCGTGTAAGATGTGACCAATCAAGACGCGGCTCCGGCATGGTGTCGAAAGCATCCGCGAGCCGGGGCAGAGTATACTGCACCAGCCGCGTTGCCAGCGCAGCGCTTTCTTTGTCTAATTGTCGTCCAGCAACGCGGGAAGTTCTGTGCGATAAAACTTGCAGCAACGTCTGGTGGTCTGATGGGGCCTGGTATGTTTCCAGCAAATGCCTGATGTGTGGGAAGCAGAGTTCTGTTCGTAGTTGCTGTTCTCCACCGCCTTCAGCCAGCTTTTCAAAGCGTGCGGTCAGACGCGAGAGAAAAAGCTGCTCTTCGCGTTGCGCGAGTTGGCAGAAACGGCAGTTTGCGCTTCCCATCGCTGGTCCCAGAGGAGGTATGAGAGAAGATGGCGGCGAGCCGCGTTCTAGCAGGCGCAGGAGTTGCTTGAGAAGAGCCTGGTAGAGAATGGTGATACCCAACTCATCGCCGAGATGTTCGCGTTCCACAACCGCCAGTGTCCAGGTGTGATAGGGACAATAGCCCCACGATGTGCTGACACGTGAACTGACATCCGCGTCAGTGCAGTATTCCCACAAGAGGCTGCGCATAAGTTGTTCGTCATGTTCCCTTACCAGCCGGCACAGGACGCAGCCAGGTTCGCGCCGCGCCCGGTCGAGGTCGGCATCGAACAGATCGCGAATCGGCATGCTTCGTCGTCTCAATCGTTGTTGCCACCAATGCATTGCTCACCTTATGAAAATCACTATCCTTTGGCAACGTTGTCGATAGCAAGCATGAGTTGTATCAGGCGCTGGATGGGCGGGCCAAGCGCGTCATTAGCCTGAGGATGAACAACTCCATATCTGCGCAATTTCTGGGGGCGGGTATCTTCCAGATCGCACCAGAGCAGGGAAAATTCTCCCATCACGCTGCGCAAAACGTTTTCTTCACCCACCTCCAGATCATAGTCGAGTGCCAGTTGCGCTATCTCCTCGCGGACCCGCCGCGTCAGTTGCAAGAGCGCCGCCTGCTGATCGGAAGTGGGTGGATTGGTGAAGCGCGTGAGGATCAACTGCGGTGGCGACTGCTGGGCAATGCGCTCTTCCAGTCGCCAGACGGCCAGCTCGACCCGCCGCAGCGTGATCGTCAGTGAGCGGCGCTGGCTCCCGTTGAGCAGACGGGCGAACCGTCCTCGCTCTGATGGCGTTGTTGTCACGGTGGTATTCTCCTTGTCTCTGTTGAGCATACCTTGCTCTCTCATTGTCTATCCCATTGGTTCATAGGGTCCGATATGGCCCGGTCAACAAGAGCCGCAGCCGGGTAAAGAGTGGGAGCAAGCGAGCGATGGCCGGGCTGTTGAACGGGAAAACCTGCTGCTGAACTCCACCACCGGGCCGCGGGACGAAGAGGCTCAGGCTCGACCCCAAAAGAGAATAGCGCAATTGCGCCGAGGAGACGGCTGCCAGAGCGTAACGTCGCGCCTGTTCTTCTGGAGAGCGCTGCTGTTTGTCGCTCAAATGGTTGATTACCACCAGCGCCTGGCGGGTGAGCGCGATCAGGCGGACAGGACTCTGGTATTCCTCCAGAGCAGGGAGGAGCGCCGATGCCAGTAGCTCTTCGCCGGCAGCTTGCAACTCCTCGGTCAGTCTTTGCTCTAAACGCCGGGCAATCGGCGAAGAAACGATGCCGCCCAGGGCAGCCAGCTTCTCAGCCTCAAAGCCGCGCGGCTGCCACGCTTCGACCACAGGAAGGCGGCGCACGCGGCGATCAGTGTTTCCGTCGGCGCAAGGCAGGAAGGCGCGCAGGATGCTGGTGATACGCGCGAGCGCCTTTTCTCGCTCTGGCCCTGGCGGGAAATCGACGGACAGCCATTCGCTGCCGCAGCGACTGGTCACTTCCAGCGCCATGCGCTGATAGGGAGAGTCGCCCATTTCCAGGGAGCCGCTGGAATCAGACGGCGTTTTCCCTGCCGGGATGATAGTGATGCTCTGCAATCGCTCAAGAGGAGCCATGTGAGCGATATACCCTCCGGGTAAGAAACTCTTGCCTGGAGTCTGGAAATCGCGCAGCCAGAGAACCTGCCGGTCTGTGACCAGGAACAGCCCCTCGTTCGCGCGCCAGGTCTGCATGCCCAAGATTCCCGCTCGGTGACGCAGGAGCGGGCGCTCGACGAACGCGAGCAGGCGTTCATCGTCGAGCAGAAGATTGCTCAATGCCTGCTGGAAACGCTGCGGCACGAAGCGGATCAGTTGTTCCGCCTGCGCATGAGGGGCGTTGGGATCGGTTTGCAGCGCGCGATCTTGCGCCAACTGCAGGCGCAGCGACTCGGATAGCCCTTCAATAGCGCGCCACGCGACGGGCCGCTCTTCCTCTTCACGTTTGAGCCAGGACCTGTCCTTCGGCTGCGAACGCTTCTCCCGCTTCAGAGAGAGGCGCGTTTCACGAATGAGCCGCGCGGCCTCGGTCGCGTCACAGCATTGCACCTCATCGACCCGCTGATCGTGTTCCTCGCGCGCTTGTGCCTGCACGTAGAATTGCAACGGCGCGAGTTCCGCCGGCGGGAGCGCCGCAAGGGTTTGATACGCTGAGAATGCAGCGTCGAGTTCCGGGACGGCAACCAGCGTCCACCGTTCGGCTGGAGCGAGCTGGTCGCCTTGCTGCAAGGGAAGAGCGGACACGGCTCCCAGCAAACGGGCCTGCACCAGCGTCCCCGGTGCGATACTCGATCCGGTCAGCAAAAGCACGGGCCATTCCAACTGTCCCTCAAGCCGCAGGATGGCAAGATCAGCCGGTAATCCGGGGGCAGCGCGATGGAAACCGCTCAGCCGCAAACAAGCTTGTTCGCGATCCCAGTCATAGATTGGGCAGTTCTGGCGCGGACAGCGCACCTCGACTTCCATGTCTATGACCGATTTCAGGGAAGCTTGCTTCTGTTGCTCTTCGTGCCTGGTCATGGTCCCTGCTCCTTGCGGGCAATTCACCTCTGTACGCTCTCTTGTACCGGCTACCAGACGCCGTGATCCCCGGCGCATAAAAAAACTTCTACCGTTGGTCACAGCATAGACTGATGCCGTGACAACAACCTGTAGAAGCCATTAGCTTTCCAGCGTTATGCGAGCTTCATCGCAAGACCGTATTCTTAGCTTAGCCAAAGTATACAAAATAGCGGCAATGAACGTCAAGGGCTTTTCCTGAAGGACGGCGATGCTTGCTTTGCCATCAGTCTGGGTGAGCTGCCGGACGAAATTGCAACCTTACAAGAAAGAAGATAGGGATCGCAGCAAGCTCGACGATGAGAGAAAAAGCGATCAATGCTGGCAGTGAGATGCCATAGAGGATGCCGATCGTGGCGCTGCCGAGGAACCAGAACACGCCATAGCCTCCGGTGAACAGTCCATAGGCAGAAGCGCGCCGTTGGGCAGGAACTATCTGCGTCACCGCCGCCGGAATAATGGACTCGTGGACGCCCATGCCCAATCCCCAGAGAGCAACGCCTACCAGCGAGATCCAGAAACCGCCCAGGAACACCATGGGGACAAAGGCAGCCGAAATGAGCGTCAAAGGAATCAGGACGGAGATGCCGAAGCGATCGAAGAGACGCCCAAAGATCAGCGAGCCAAGTCCGCTCACGCCCATTGCTACCGCGTAGAAAACCGGGATCAAGATAGTTGATACCGTGGATGTTTGCGCGAAGCGGTAGGCGATGAGCGGGAAGTCAGCAAACCCAGCGGCTACCAGCACCGCTCCTGCAAGATACAGCCAGAAGATGCGCGGCAGATCTGCCGCCCTCACGTCTGGCGGGGTTGACTCCAGGTCCTGGGGACGCGGATAGAGCAGACGGGCAACGACCAGAATGCTGAGGGTCAGCAGAGCAGGGACAAGCAACGCCGCAAAGGCCAGGCGATACTCGCCGCGCACGGCCAGCACCGCAGCAACGACGAGCGGGCCAACCATAGCGCCAGATTGATCCAGCGCCTCGTGTACTCCGAACGCCCAGCCGTAGCCCATTTCTTTAGCAGCGTGCGAGAGCATCACGTCGCGCGGCGGATTGCGGGTTGCCTTGCCAAAACGTTCCAAAATAATGAGCAAAGCGGCAATCTGCCAGCTCCCCGCCAGTGCCAGCAGCGGCACCGCGGACATCTGGACGATATAGCCAAAGATCGTGATCGGCCAGAATTGTCCGCTCTGGTCACTCAATCGCCCAGAAACCAGCCGCCAGCCGTATCCCAGCAGCTCTCCGAAGCCGGTCACGATCCCAATGATCGCCGCGCTCGCGCCGAGTACGGTCAGGTATGGGCCAATAACACTGCGCGCGCCCTCGTAGGTGAAGTCCGCGAAAAAGCTCATCACACCGATCAAGAGGACAAACCTGAGCGCTCTGGTCTTTGCTAGAGATTGTTTCATCGTTTCCCTTTCTTGCTCCTGGATGAACTACCGCAGGCATAAAAAAACTTCTACAATCGCTCCAACAACCGACATCAGAGCTATGTAGAAGCTATTAGCCCGGTAAGGGCAATCTGCGAGCTTCATCGCAAGGTTACAAGGTTATAGATATCTGTCCAAGAAATATATGTCGAGATGGAGCAGCATGTCAAGCTCTTGTAGCCCAAAGGGTGCGCGTGCGATTTTTGCGAAGTTTCTGTTCCTGAGCCAGGGCAAGCGCCTGACTTTGTATCACAAGTTTAATTGAGAAAGTAAAGGTGCAAGATGAACGCCTTCGAGCAGTGTTTGGATATGCAGCCATCCGCGCCACAGGGTTTTCCACCCTGGGGGACCATCGCTTTTGCGA
>Ga0207416_1003063_pt1 | contig 16714 bp, 15 predicted proteins | sample PaiPotPPM11metaG_FD_184107 | JGI IMG/M metagenome (GOLD analysis project Ga0207416, IMG submission 184107) | Iron sulfur acid spring bacterial and archeal communities from Banff, Canada, to study Microbial Dark Matter (Phase II) - Paint Pots PPM... ...
ACAGCTCTCGGTCGGCGCGGTGACCACGCCCAGCCGGTGCAGGATCTGCTCGCCCTGCCCGGCCTGCCCGGGGTCGTACTGCGGCCGGCTCTGCGAGCCGAGTAGCTGGCCGGCCACGAAGGCCACGGCCAGGAACGCCAGCCAGCCGGCCACGACGGCCTTGCGGTGCCGGGCGCTCCAGCAGGCGATCCGCTCCACGACCGGCCGCTTAGCCCTACCCGCGCCCGGGGGTTCGGCCGGGTCGGCGGGCGGAGCGGCTGGGCCGCGGACATTCAGCACGGGCGCCTCGGGGGGTTAGGGGCCGACCTGACACGCGTGTCAGGCGGGCGGTTTTCCCAGAGCCTAACCTGACACGCGTGTCAGGCGCGAGGCATTCGCCACGATCGACGGTGATTTCTCTCACCCGGCAGGCGCGTGGCGGGCCCCCTTGCTCAGGGGACCCGCCACGTGACCGAGGCGCTCGCTACCCGATCGGGACCCGGCGGCCGGGCAGCCAGGACAGCCAGCGCGGCAGGTACCAGCACCGCTCCCCCAGCAGGGACATCGCGGCGGGCAGCAGGATCCCGCGCACCACGGTGGCGTCGATGAGCACCGCCCCGGCCAGGCCGATGCCGAGTGTCTTGGTGTCGACGATCGGCAGCGTGGCGAGGATCGAGAACACCGCCACCATGATCACGGCGGCGCTGGTCACCACGCCCGCGCTGCTGGATATCCCGCCGACGAGCGCGTCACGGGTGCTGGCCCCCCGCGACCGCAGCTCACGGATCCGGCTCAGGATGAACACGTGGTAGTCCATGCTGAGGCCGAACAGCAGCACGAACATGAACAGCGGTATCCAGTTGATGATCGCGCCGAACGAGGTGTAGCCGAGCAGCCCCTGCAGCCGCCCGTCCTGGAAGATCAGCGTGATCAGGCCGTAGCCCGCGCCCACCGACAGCAGGTTCAGCGCGATCGAGACCAGCGGGATCGCGATGGAGCGGAACGCCACGACCAGCAGCAGGAACGCCAGCAGGACGACGAACGCGACGACCACCGGGGTGGCCGAGTGCATCGCCGCGGTGTCGTCGTAGTTCTGCGCGGTGTCGCCGGTCACGGCGTAGCTGATGCCGCGCACGTGGCCGAGCGTCGCGGGCAGCACCTGGTCGCGCAGCGTGAGCAGGGCGTTGTTCGAGGCGGTGTCGCCGCCGTTCCCGGCCAGCGGCACGTTGATGATCATGCCGTGCGATAGGGGCGTGACCGTGACGGGCTCGTGGATCGGGCCACGCGGCCCGTCCGCGGCCGCCCTGGACCGCAGCGCGGAGATCGCGCCGACCATCCCGGGCCCGGTGGCGTTCGTGCCGGTGACAACCACCTCGGCCGGGGACGGCGTCTGCGGGAACGCCTGGCCGACGCGGTCGATGGTCTGCAGCACCGGGGAGCTGGCGGGCAGGTCGACCGTCGGGCTGCCGATCCGCATGCCGAGCGCGGGCGCGGCGAGCGCGAGCAGCGCGATCGCGGCCACCCCGCCGTATATCGCCGGGCGCCGCACGACCTGCCGGGCCAGGGCCGCCCAGGCCCGCGACGGGCGAGCGGCCGTCCGCCTGCGGCCGAGGAACGGGATGCGGCCCCGGTCCGACCATTTCCCCAGCCAGGACAGCAGCGCGGGCAGCACGGTCAGCGACCCGAACACCGCCACGCCGACCACGGCGATCGTGCCGATCGCGATGCCGCTGAACACGTCGTAGCCGGTCATGAACAACCCGGACAGGGCGATCATGACGGTCAGCCCGGACACCAGGATCGCGCGGCCCGAGGTCGCGGCGGCGATCCGCAGCGCCTCGCGGGTGTCGTGCCCCGCCGCCCGCTCCTCGCGCTCGCGCCGCAGGTAGAACAGCGAGTAGTCGACGCCGACGGCCATCCCGATGATCAGCACGACCTCGGACGTGCTGCTCCCGACCGGCAGCCAGTGGCTCACGACGGTCAGCAGCGACAGCGCGGTCATCACCGAGGTCGCGGCCAGCAGCAGCGGGATGCCGGCGGCGATCAGCGCGCCGAACACCACCAGCAGCAGGACCAGCGTGATCGGCACCGAGGTCGCCTCGGCCTGGCGGAAGCCACTGCCGAGCAGGGAGTTGATCGCGGCGCCGTAGCTCGCGTCGCCGCCCTCGGCGATCCGCAGGCCCGGATGCCTCGCCTGGATCGCCGCTACCGCCCGCTGCGCGGGCGCGACGGCCGTAGCCTGGTCGGCCGCCGGGCCGGGAACGTCGAACGTGACCAGCGCGGTGCGCCCGTTGGCCGAGACCAGCGCGGTGCGCCCGTTGGCCGAGACCAGCGCGTGGTTGCCCAGCGGGGAGCTGACGTGGGCCGCGGCCCCCGGGAGCGCGGCCAGGGCGCTGGCCACCTGGTGCGCGGCCTGCCGCATCTCCGGGTCACTCGCGAATGTGTGACCGGGCGCCCGGGACTGGATCAGCACGTCCTCCACCGCCGGGACGACGACGCCCAGCCGGTGCAGGGCCTGCTCGGCCTGCCCCGCCTGACCCGCGCTGTAGGCGGGCTGGGTCTTGGCCCCCAGCGCCTGGCCGCCGACGAAGACGACGGCGACCAGGACGATCCAGCCGAACACGGCGGTCTTGCGGTGCCGCGCGCTCCAGCCCGCGATCCGCTCGACGAACGGGGCTCTGTGGCGCGGAGGATGGTGTCGGTCGTGGCTGGTCGGACGGGTTTGCGGCAATACTGGAACCTGCGGCTGGCTCATCATGGCCTCTCATTCGCGTGGTGGTGTGGTGCGGCTGGTTCGCCTTGCGGCCCTCGCCCGTGAGCTGCCACTCGCGGGCGGGGGCCCGGAACATCAGGTCGGATGACCGACCGGGCGGCCCCCGTTCTGCGTGCGGTCCTTCAGCGGGCCCAGCGGGCCCGGTGCGGCGAGCACGCCCTTGGCCTCGGCCAGCGGGTCGGCCGGGGCGCGCAGCACGTCCCGTGCCACCGCGGCGTGCGCCCGGGCCGTGCTCACCAGGACGTAGTTGAAGATCAGGAACAGGACGAGGAAGGAGGCGGCGGCCAGCAGCGCCCTGGGCAGGGAGTCGACGTAGAGGCCGACTCCGCCGGGCCCGTGCGGGCCGTGCGGGAAGTAGCCGATCGAGACGCCGTGGGTGGCCGTGCTGGCGCTGTACCCGAACCCGGCGCCGCGCGGCGCCCAGTACCAGGCCGGCAGGGTCACCCCGGCGAGGAACGTCAGCCAGACCGCGAACACGACCGTGTCCAGGATGAACAGCGGCACCCAGAGCCCGATCAGGTACGCCACGTCGTGCCAGGTGGCCGCGTCCCGCCAGCGGGTCTTGAACTGGGCCAGGATGCCGAGCCCGGTCACCGGCTGGTACCCGCCCGGGGTCGGCTCGCCGAGCACCCGCCGCAGGCGCCCGCGCTCGACCTCGGCGCATCCCCGCAGCACCCCGGCGGCCGCGACCAGCAGGGGGACCCCGGCCAGCGTGATCGCGAGGACGGCCGCCGTCACGGTGGCGGTGAACGCGGCGGCGAACAGCAGCCACCCGGTCGCGAACACGTAGACCGCGAGGTACCAGGCTGCGCGCCAGGGGCTGGCCGAGACCGCGAGCCGGAGCGGGTTGCGGTACAGGCGCAGCGGCGTGCTTGCCGCGTCGGCCTGGCCGCGCTTGGTCGCGTTCATCCCACGTCCCGCATCAGCTGCTCGACGGCCTGCACCTTCTCGGTCAGCTTGGCCAGCTGGTCGCGGAGCTCCTGCTGGTTGGCCACCGCTTCCTCGGCGAGCTTGCGGTAGTTGGCCATGGCGACCGCGTCCGCGCGGTGGCCCTGCAGCCGGAAGTAGGACGCCACGATCACGGCCACCACGATGGCGATGCCGAGCGGAATGCCGACCGCGATGATGACGGCCGTGTAGTTCGTGCCGGCTGAGGCTGAGGCTGAGGCCAGCACGTCAGCACCGGTCATGTGTCGCTCTCCTTCATCTGGCCGTCGCCTTGCTCGCCGGCCTCGGGTGGAATGGGGGCGTCCTGGCCGTCCGCCCGCAGCGCCGCGGTGATGACCTGCGCGGTCAGCCGCAGCTCGAACGGCGCCAGCTCGAAGTACTTCATGGCCTTCCCGTCCTCGGACAGTTCCAGGTGGCCGGTCACGAGGCCGGCCTTCTCCAGCCGGTCCAGGTGCATGTAGAGCAGCGGCCGGGAGATCCCGAGTCTGCGGGCCAGCTCGCTCACGTGCACCCGTCCCTCCGCTAGCTCGGCGATGACCCGCAGCCGCAGCGGATTGGCCACGGCCGTCAGCATGGTGAGCAGCTCGTCCTCGCTGAGCGGCTCGGTCATGTGGGTCAGCGTCGGCTCCTGTACCTGTCAGGTGGAACTTACATGTGTACCTGTCAGCTAGAACTTACACATGACGGATCGGACGTGTCAACGACGATTTCGTGCCGTCACGTACCGGCCGTTTTGTCAGGGTCCGGCGCTAGCGTCCATCCCGGCACCAAGACTGCGAACCGCGTACCGTGGAGGTGACGGTGAGGTGCAGAGGCTTAGAGGAGCGATGGCCATGCCGGCCGCAGGCTGGGCACCGCGTGTCGCGGAGGGCGAACTCGCGGACTTGGAACGGGTCTGGCGGACGCTGGATCTGCCGGGCCACCGGATCGAGCTCATCGACGGGCAGGTCGTCGTGAGCCCGACTGCGAGCCGGTGGCACTCCAGCGCGGTCAGCAGGCTGATCGACGCGTTGGTTGACGTGCAACGGCAAAACGGCTGGGAGTTCCACACCAACCTGACTGTGCACATTGCCGCGACCAGAGAGCGGCTGATCCCCGACCTGATGATCGCTTCCAAGGACGCGCCGGGGTTCGGTGACGAAGAGTTGCTCGGACATGGCGTGCTGCTGGTGGCCGAGGTTGTCTCGCCCTCCAGCCAGCGCCGGGACCGGGTGGCCAAGCTTCGCGCCTACGCGCAGGGCCGTGTGCCGCTCTGCCTGCTCATCGATCAGCTGGCCGACCCAGCCACCGTGACGCTGTTCAGTGATCCGGCCGAGAGCACCTACCGCGCGTCCTGCCCGGCCGCGGCCGGCGAGAAGCTGCGCCTCCCCGAGCCGTTCGGAACCGAGATCGATACCCGGAGCCTGCTGGCCTGACCCGCTTGCGATGATGGCGGGCATGGGAGAGCTGATCCTGCTCCGGCACGGCGAGACCGAGTGGAGCGCGTCCGGCCGGCACACCGGCCGCACGGACATCCCGCTCACCGCCCACGGCGAGGCGGCCGCGGCCGCGCTCGCGCCGGCGCTCGCCCGGCGGGATATCCGCGCCGTGTTCACCAGCCCGGCCTCGCGGGCGGTGCGCACCGCCGAACTGGCCGGCCTGCGTGACGCCAAGCCGGATCCCGACCTGTGGGAATGGGACTACGGCGGCTACGAGGGGCTTACGACGGCGCAGATCCAGGAAGACCGCCCCGGCTGGTACCTGTGGCGCGACGGGGTGATCCCGGGCGACGCCGCCCATCCCGGCGAGACCATCGCCCAGGTGGCCGCGCGGGCGGACACCGTGCTCTCCCGCGTGCAGCCGCTGCTGGCCGACGGCGACGTCGCGCTGGTCGCGCACGGCCACGTCCTGCGGGTGCTCACCGCCCGCTGGCTAGGGCTCGACCCGGATGGCGGGCGGCTGTTCCGGCTGGACACCGGGACGTTCAGCACGCTCTACACCGAGCACGGCCGCCCGGTGATGACCTCCTGGAACGTCCCCCCGGCCAGCGCCTGACCCACGTCGGCCGCCCCAGGCTCGTTTCAGCGCCGGCCGGCCCGGGCCAGGGCCTCCTCGGCCTGGGCCGCGAGCACGCCAACCAGTTCGGCCGCGCTGGGCAGGTCGTCGATGAGGTCGATGGCCTCGCTGGCCCAGACCGGCTCGGGCGGCAGGTCGCCGCGCGCCACGCCCTCCCGATAGGCCTCGCGGGCGGACGGGCTCGCCGCGAGCTCGGCCTCGCGGCCCCGCCACTGGTCCAGGAACGGGTGGCCGAGGGTGCGGGCCGGGTACCGGGACGGCCACCGCGAGCCCCGGGCGATGTCGAGCACGATGCTGCGCTCGGTGTCCTCCCCGCATCCGTCGATGATCGCCTTCTTGGCCGAAGGATCGGCCAGCGCCTCGGCCGTGGCCTGGAAGCGCGTCCCGATCAGCGCCCCGGCCGCGCCCAGGGCCAGGGCCGCGGCCACGCCCCGCCCGTCGGCGATTCCGCCCGCGGCCAGCACCGGCACCGGGGCGGCCAGGTCCACGACAACGGGCACGAATGGCATCGTGGACCGCCCGCGCCCGCCGCTGTGGCCGCCGGCCTCGGTACCCTGCGCCACGATGAGGTCCGCGCCCGCGTCAACCGCCTGCCGGGCCTCCTCCAGGTCCGTGACCTGCAAGATCAGCATCGCGCCCGCCTCGCGGACGAGGTCGGCGAACGGGCGGGGGTCACCGAAGGACAACATGACCGCCGCGGGGCCGAGCTCCAGCGCGCGCTCGACGGTGCTGACCTCGGCCGCCCAGCTCTGGAACCCGACCCCCCACGGCTGGCTGGTGCCCGCGGCCAGGATCGGCAGCTCGCGGGCCAGCCAGTCCGCGGTCCCGCCGCCCACGCCCAGCAGCCCGAGCCCGCCGCCGTTCGAGACGGCCGCGGCCAGCGCGCCGCCCGCCGACCCGCCCATCGGAGCCAGCGCGATCGGGTACCGGACCGAGAACAGTTCTGTGAACGTCGTCGACAGCGCCATGGTCCCTATCCTCGCCCTCGCGCCGGCCGGGGCGCATCTGACGCCGCGGTCAGGCGGCGCGGCGGCCGCGCTCGCGCTCGCGGCGGTGGGCGGCGCGGGCCGCGGGCAGGTAGGTGAGCTGCCGCGGGATGCGGGTCACGGACTGGTGCGCCATGCGCAGCGCGACCGTGGCGGCCGCGTCGGTGAGCGGGCTGCCCGGCGTCCCGTACATCCGGCGCGCCCACCGTGGCAAGGTGGCGAACGCGAGCGTGTTCACCGGCGGGACGACCAGCTTCAGGCCCAGCAGCGGCGCCGGCACGTCGGGGTGGTAGGACCGGCGGAGCGCCTGCCTGGCCTCGGCGCAGGCGTAGATGCCGGGCCTGGTTTCCTCGTAGAAGGCGTCGAGCCCGGCCATGCTGGCCGGGACCGTGTCCGGGTCGAGGCCGATCACCGCGGCGCTGCGCCGCTGCTCGTCCACGAACGCGTCCAGGTCAGCCGCGGACAGCCCCATCCCGCAGCGCCGGGCGATGTCCGCGTAGGACGAGATCTCCCCGCAGTGCACCCACATCAGCAGCTCAGGCTCGTCCAGCCGGAACCGGCTGCCGTCGGCGTCGATCCCGGTCAGCATCGAGTGGATCTTCCGCACCCGGCGGCCGGCCCGGGCCACCTCGGCCATCGTCCCGTAGGTGCGGACGCTGACGAACTCGGTCGTGCGGACGAACCGGCCCCAGGCCTCGCCGGGCCGGGCGAACGAGGTGTTCTGCCAGGTCCCGCGCATCACCCGGGGGTGCAGCGCCTGCAGGTACAGGGCGCGGAAGCCCGCGACCCAGATCACCGGCTCCCCCAGGATCCGCCAGGTCAGCGAGTCCGGGCCGAACAGCCCGTGGTCGGCAGGTTCCGTGGTCACGGGCCCTCCCCTCAGCTGGTCACCCTCAGCTGGTCACTCCGGGCGAGTCTCCTCCTCTACCCAGCTTAGATAGGCCGGGGAGCCCGCGACGATGGGCGTCGCGACGATCTCGGGCTCGTCGTAGCTGTGCCGCTCGGCCAGGAAATCGGCCAGCGGCTGGTAGCGGTCGGCCGGCAGCTTGAGCATGACCAGCCACTCCTCGGCCCGCTCGAGGCTGTTCTCCCACCAGTAGGTGCTCGTGATCGGCCCGGCGACCTGCGCGCACGCGGCGAGCCGGGCCGCCACCGCGTCGTGCGCGAGCTCCATGGCCTCGGCCCGCGAATCGGTGGTGGTCTGCACCTGGAGGTACCGGACCTCGGTGCCGGCCGCACTCCCCTCACCCGTCACGGCACCCGATCGTACGCCGGGGCCTGCCTCCCCGGCGGCGGCTGCCGTTTATCGCCTGGGGGGCAGTACTGTAGGCCGACTGGGCGGCACCCCCGGCCGCGCCGGACCGCACCGGAGGTGCCCGATGAACGGCCCGTTCTGTCTCGTGGTCAACCCGGCCGCCGGGCGCGGGCGCTCACGGCGCGCGCTGGCCGACGCGACGGCCGCCCTCGACGCGGCGGCCGTCAGCTACCACGTCCGCGAGTCGTCCAGCCTGGACCACGCCCGCGAGCTCGCGGCCCGCGCCGCCGGCCACGGGCACGTGGTCGTGGCCGTCGGCGGCGACGGCACGGCGGGCGCGCTGGCCGGCGTGGCGGCGAGCGAGGGCGCGGGGTACGGGATCATCCCGGCGGGCAACGGCAACGACTTCGCCCGGGTGCTGGGCATCCCGTTCGAGGCCGCGGCCGCCGCGCGGGCGCTGGCCACGGGGCAGCAGCGCGAGGTCGACCTGATCGCGGTGCGCGCCGGGGACCAGGCCGAGGTCATCGTCGCGGGCAGCGTGTACGCCGGGGTGCCCTCGGTGGCCGGGGAGATCGCCAACCAGACCCGGTGGCTGCGCGGGCCCGCGGTATACCCCGTGTCGGCCCTGCGCGCCCTGGCCAGCTGGACGCCGGCCTCGTTCCATATCGAATTTACCGGCGACGGGCCGGCCGGGATCCAGGACTTCGCCGGCTACGCGGTGGTCGTGGCCAACTCGGCGTACTTCGGCGCCGGGATGAAGGTCGCGCCGACCGCCGAGCTCGACGACGGCCTGCTCGACGTGCTGGGCATGCGGCACGCGCCCCGGCTCGCGTTCCTGCGCGTGCTGATGAGGGTGCGCAGCGGGACGCACCTCGGCCTGCCGCAGATCAGCCACGACCGCGGCCGCGAGGTGACGATCACGGTGGACCGTGACCTGCCCGCGGCCGCCGACGGCGACACCCTGCCCGGGGGCGCGCCACTGCCCGCCGGGACGCCGTTGCGCATCCGGGCCCTGCCCGCCGCGCTGCGGGTGTTCGTCCCGGCCTCCTGATCAGCGCGGCCGGTTGGTGGGCGTCCCGGACCCGATGGCCATGGCGAAGATGTGCAGGGCGTTGACGTTGTCCCCGACGCCGGCGCTGACCGTGGGCAGCGTGACCGAGGCCACGGTCTTGCCCGCCGCCAGCGGCACCGAGCAGAAGTACACGCTGACCGGGTGCGGGGTCTGCGTGCTGCTCGCGTAGTTCCAGCTCGAGGTGGTGGTGGCGACCTCGTCCCCGGCCACCGCGGCGTTGTTGTACCAGTCCGCCATGATCAGGCTGAACGTCTGGGTCGTGCCGTCGGTGTAGGTGATGGTGCCGGTCCCGCTGGCCGACCCGAACGCGCCGGCGCCGAGGAAGCCGAGGTCGGTGCCGGACCCGGAGGTGTCGATGGTCTGCCCGTCGGAGATCACGTTGTCGGGCGCGCCGACGGCGCTGGGCCAGGTGAACGTGGTCCCGCCGATCGTGGCCTGGCCGCCCGCGGTCAGCGGGGTGGGCGTGCCCAGGGCGAGCGCCTGCGCCGAGAAGCTTTCCCCGGTGCCGTCGAAGTTGGCTGCGGCGGGGTCGGAGTTGTCGCTGATCCCGGCGTTGTCGTAGGCGGCGCTCAGCGACGGGAACGGCGCCCCCATCGTCGGGGTGCCGGTGCCCGTGGCCATCGCGAAGATGTGCATGGCCGTGGTGCCGCCGGCGCCGTTGAGGACGGGCAGCGTGACCGACGCGACCTGCTTGGCCGGGTTCAGCGGCACCGAGGCGAAGTAGACGCTCACCGGGTGCGGGCCGAGCGGGTTGCTCTGGAAGTTCCAGCTCGAGGTCTCGGTCAGTAGCTGGTTGCCGACGGCCGGGCTGCCCGAGTACCAGTCGGCCAGGTTGAGGTTGTAGGCCTGGCTGCTGCCGTCGGTGTAGTGCACGGTGACCTTGCCGGACGCGGTCCCGTTCTGGCTCGAGCCGAGGAAGCCGAGGTCGGTCCCGCTGCCGGACAGCTCGACGGTCTGGCCCCCGGCGACCGCGTTGTCCGGGGTGCCCGGCGCGGCGGCGGGCCAGGTGAACGTCGTGCCGCCGGTGGTCACGGTCCCGCCCGTGGTCAGCGGCGTCGGCGTGCCCGTGGCCAGGGCCTGGGCCGAGAAGCTGTCGCCGATGCCGTCGTAGTTGGCCGCGGCCTCGTCGGAGTTGTTGCTGATCCCGGTGTTGTCGTAGGCCGCGGTCAGCGAGGTGTACGGGACGGCCACGGTCGTGGACGCCTCGACCAGGCTGCCGCCGCGCCCGCCGCCCTCGCCCGGGCCGCCCCGGCCGAAGATCCTCGCGGTGAGCGTGCTGGTCCCGGCCGCCGCGCTGGCGGGCACGGTGACGCGGAAGCGGGCGGTCACGGTCTGGCCCGGGGCCACGAACGGCGGGACCGGCCCGGCCGGGACCACCGTCCAGCCCTGCGGCGCGCTGAGCGTGAAGCGGGCCCGCGGGATGGCGAAGTCGCCGTCGTTCACGAGCGTCGCGCTCACCGTGGCCGTGGACCCGGGATCGATGACGGAGGGGGCGTGGACGGTGGCGTACCGGGCGCCCACGCTGCGGGTGACCACGAAGCCGCCCTGCAACGGCAGGTTAGCCAGCGCCGAGGAGTCACCGACGTAGACGCCGAACTGGCCGTCCGGGACGACCCAGCCGTTGGCCGCGTTGTCCCAGTACGAGAGGTCGTGGCCGGCCAGGGTGAAGCGCACGGTCGTGGACTGGCCGGGCTGGAGCGTGACCTTCTGGAAGCCCTTGAGCTGGCGCGGCGGCTCACCCGCCGCCGCGGGGTCGCCCAGGTAGAGCTGGGCCACGTCCGAGCCCGCCACCGGGCCGGTGTTGGTGACCGTGGCCGACACCGTCACCAGGCGGTCGGACTGCCCGTTGCACCCGCAGCCGGTCGAGCCCGGGCCCGAGCTGTCGTTCTGCACGAACGGCGGCCAGACGCGCAGCCGGCTGTACGCGAAGTGGGTGTAGGACAGGCCGTAGCCGAACGGGAACAGCGGGGTCTCGTTCTTGGCGTCGTAGTAGCGGTAGCCGACGTCGATGCCCTCGGAGTAGTGGACCTGGCCGCCCGTGCCGGGGAATTCGCCCGGCTGCGACGCGGGCACCTGCGACAGGCCGACGGGGAACGTCACCGGCAGGTGGCCGCTCGGGTCCACCTGGCCGAACAGCACCGCCGCGAGCGCGCTGCCGTTGCTCTCGCCGGGGTACCACGCGTCGACCACCGAGGCCACCTGGCTCAGCCAGGGCATGACCACCGGGGCGCCCGCGTTGACGACCACCACCGTGTGCGGGTTGGCCGCGGCCACCGCCGAGATCAGCTCGTTCTGCGCGGACGGCAGGTTCAGGCTGGCCCGGTCGGCGGCCTCGGACTCGGTGTCGTCGGACACCACGACCACGGCGGTCCGCGCCGACTTGGCCGCGGCGACCGCCTGGCTGATCCCGGTGGCCAGCTCCGACGGCGTGGCCCAGCTCAGGTTGGCCGACGGGCCGCCGCCGGACAGCTCCAGCGTGTAGGTGTGGCCGGCCACCAGGTTCACGCCCACCGAGTACGTCGACACCGGCGGGGTGCCCGGGTTGGCCAGGATCTCCTGCCCGTCCAGGGACAGGTCGGTGACCGTGTAGCTGCCGGGGTTCTTGAACGCGAGCACGTACGTGCCGGTCTCCGGCGCGGTCAGCGTGCCGGTGTAGGTCTGGCCGTAGTTGGTGCCGGTGTAGGCCGGGGTCAGCGCCGAGCTGGGGATGGCCGACAGCGACGTGTCGGTCGGCAGGCCCTGGGTGTAGCTGACCGAGGTTCCGGACCCGGCCGCGGCCTGGATCCCCTGCAGCGGCGTGACGTTGAACGTGGAGGTCACGTACGCGCTCCCGCCGCCGGTGTCGGTCGGGGCGGCCGAGGCCGCCGGCCCGATCACCGCGACCGAGCCGCCGTTGCTGGCCGCCAGGGGCAGCGTGCCGCCGCTGTTCTTCAGCAGCACCGTGCCGGCTTCCGCGACCTGCTCGGATACCGCCTGGTGGGCCGCGCTGGTCACGGTCGCGCCGGTCGAGCCGGTGGGCGGGTCGTTGAACTCGTTGAACCGGAACATCTCGGTCAGGATCCGGCTCACCATGCCGTCCAGCGTGGCCAGGCTGACCTGGCCGTCCTGCACGGCGGCCTCGAGCGCGGAACCGTAGTAGACCGCGCTGGGCATCTCCTGGTCGTTTCCCGCGTCCGCCGACTGGACCGTGGAGTGCGTGGCCCCGTAGTCAGAGGTCACGAAGCCCGGGTAGTTCCAGCGCTGGTCGAGCGTGGTGTTCAGCAGGTACTGGTTCTGGCAGGCGTACTGGCCGTTGATCGTGCTGTACGCGCACATCACCGAGGACGCCTTGGCCTGCTGGGTGGCGGCCCAGAAGGCCGGCAGGTAGATCTCGTGCAGGGCCCGCGTGCTGACGAGCGCGTCGTCGGCCGGGGTGTTCCGGTTGGTCTCCTGGTTGTACACCGCGAAGTGCTTGACCTGGGACATCTCGTCCTGGCTCTGCACGCCGTCGATATCGGCGGTGGCCATCGCCGAGTTGAGGAACGGATCCTCGGTATAGGCCTCGAACGACCGGCCCCACCGCGGGTCCCGGTCGATGTTCACCGTCGGGCCCAGGTTGACCATGGCGCCCTTGCCGCGTTCCTCCGACCCGACCACCTGCCCGTACTGGGTGGCCAGCGACGGGTCGAAGGTGGCCGCCAGCGATACCGCCGAGGGCATCTGGGTCACGCCGGTCAGGCCGTCGCCCACGCCGACCGGACCGTCCTCCTGACCCATGGCCGGCACGCACAGGCTCGGGATGGCCGAGATGTAGAACACGTAGGGCTCGCTGGTCCCGGCCCCGGTGACCATGTTGATCTTGTCGGCGAGCGTCATCTTGGCCAGCAGCATCGCCACCCGCTGGCTGACCGGCAGCGACTGGTTCAGCCACGGGCACGACGAGCTGGACGCCAGCCCCGCGCCGCGGGCCGCCCGCGCGGCCGAGGCCGGGCCGCCCGCCGCGAGCAGGGCCAGCGGCAGCACCAAGGCCAGGAACCCGGCGGCCGCGGCCATTCCCGGGAAACGGCGCCTGGTCCGGGGACGGCGGGCGGTTGAGAACGGCTTCATGTCGGGCCTCCGGTGCCAAGACAGCGGATAACGCCTGCATATAGCGGCCCGCAACAGTCAAGTCGCCGCCCGCGCGGCTGCCAAGAGCGCACAGCGCCCGCGAGCCGAAATATTCTGACAAAAAACCATTAACGCGGTAGCAATACCTGTACCGCGCCCGGCGCCCGAGAATCGTCGCAGGTCAGCGACCTGGCGATGGCCCGTCCGCGGGTGCCCCCGGGGCCGGCCTGGCGCTGGCCGCGCATACCTGAGGCTGGATAGGAGCAGTAATGGATACCCCAGCAACGGTCCCGGACCTGAGCCGGACGATCGCCGTCGCGGTACCGGTCGACCGGGCCTTCGGCGTCTTCACCGACTCCATCGGCGTCTGGTGGCCGTACGGCATCGGCGATTTCGACAAGGTGCAGGTGATCCTGGAGCCGCGGGAGGGCGGCCGCTGGTACGAGCGCGACATGGACGGCAGCGAGTGGGACTGGGGCCGGGTGCTGGCCTGGGCGCCGCCGCACCGGCTGGTGGTCACCTGGCAGGTCAACGGCCGGTGGCAATACGACCCCGATCCCGCCCGGGCCAGCGAGATCGAGGTGCGGTTCACCGCCGACGGGCCCGCGCGGACCAGGGTCGACCTGGCCCACCGGGGGCTGGACCGGCTCGCGGGCGGCCAGAACATCTACGACGCGGTCAGCGAGGACGGCAGCGGCCTCGGCTGGTCGGCCGCGCTCGAACTGTTCGCCAACGCCACGTCGGCCGTGCGATGAGCGAGGCCCATTCAGGGGCAAAGCCGGGGCCGCAGGGACCGGCGCGACCCGTGTGACGCATGTGACGTGCCATCCGGCCGACCGGTGCGCCTGCGGCCGGATGAATGTACCTCTGGGCTCGCAATAGCGAGCCTTCCGGTACATCCACGCGCCCGGGCGCGGTCGTCAGGGCGCGGCCGGGAGCGGGTCGTAGTAGTGCGCGTACTGCCAGATGCCGTGCTTGACCAGCTCGGACTCGGTCAGCGCGCCGAACCGGGCCGGGGACAGCGCGGCGAATCCGCCGGGCGGCTCGCCGGCGGTGATCCAGGCGGCCAGTGCCTCGCCGATGGCGGGCGACGAGGAGAACCCTGAGCCGTTGCAGCCGCTCGCGACCCAGAGCCCGGGCACGTCGGGCACCGGCCCGGCCACGAACCGGCCGTCCGGGCTCATCGTGAACAGCCCGCCGCGGTGCTCGGCCACGGCGTCTGCGCCGGCCAGCGGCGCCTCGGCGGTGACCTGGCCCGCCATCCGCCGCAGCACGCCCAGGTCCAGGGGGACGTCGTCGGTGGTGAACCCGGGCGGCTGCGCCCGGGGGTCGACCGGGAGCGGGTCGGCCTCAAACCCGCCGACCATCAGGCCGCCGCGGGCCGGGCGCAGGTAGACGGCCGCGTCGGCGACCCGGGTGATCGGCTCGGCCGGGTCCAGGCCGGCGGGCTCGGTGATCAAGAGCTGATGGCGGACCGGCGCGACCGCGACCCGGCCGCCGGCCCCCGCCAGCGCCGCGACCTGCCGCACCCAGGCGCCCGCGGCGTCCACTACCACGGGCGCGGCGATCGACCGGGCCGCGGTCTCGACCCCGGCCACCCGCCCGGAGGACATCGTCACGCCGACCGCGGGCTCGGACTCCAGCACCTCGACGCCGTGCCCCCGGCCGGCCTCGAGGTAGGCCCGCACCAGGCTCATCGGCTCGTCTATATAGATGTCTTCCGGGCACCACAGCGCGAGTTCCGGGCCGGACCCGCGGTAGTAGGACACCCGGGCGGCCAGGTCCGCGGGGCTGGCCTCGCGCACGTCGGCGCCCCAGCCGCGCGACTGCCGCGCCTCGTCGCTGATGTAGGCCCGGTGCTGCGGGGTGCGCGCGAGCAGGAAGCTGCCGGAGCGGGCCACCGGCAGCGCGGCGCCGGCCCAGTCGCCGAAGCTGACCGCCTTCTCGATGCTCCGCCGGGCCAGGTTCGTCCGCAGCTCGTCGGCCTGGACCGACTTGAACAGCCCGGCCGCCCGCCCGGACGCCTGCGAGCCCGCCGTGTCCCGCTCGACCACGACCACGCGGCGGCCCAGCAGCGCGGCGTGCAGCGCCGTGCTGAGCCCGAACGCCCCGGCCCCGATGACCACGATGTCGGCTTCCACCGGGCCCAGTGTGCCTGATCCCGGCCTGGTCAGGAATCGCCCGACGGGACCGCGCGGTCGCGGGCGCCGCCGAGGAACGACTCGATGAAGTCCGGGGTCGCGGACAGCTCGGCGGGCAAGCCTTGCATCCGCACCTCGCCCCCGCCGAGCACGTAGGTCAGGTCCGAGATGGCCAGCGCGGCCCGGGCGCGCTGCTCGACGATCAGCACCGCGGCGCCGCTGGCCGCGAGCCGGCGGACGTGCTCGTCGAGCAGCTCGGCGGCCACCTTCGGGGCCAGGTTGGCGGTGGGCTCGTCGAGCAGGAACACCCCCGGGTCGAGCATGAGCACCCGCCCCATGGCCAGCATCTTGCGCTCGCCGCCGCTGATCTTCCCCGCGGCGCGGCCGAGCATGGTGCCCAGCCGCGGGAACACCGTGAGGACCCGCTCGATCCGCCCGGCCACCTGCGCCCGGCGCAGCAGGTAGCCGCCCATCTCGAGGTTCTCCCGGACGGTCAGCGGGGCGAACACGTCGTCGACCTGCGGCACGTAGCCCACCCCGGCCCGGGCGATCTCCTCCGGCGCCTGGTTGGTGACGTTCCGCTCCCCCACCCGTACGGTGCCCGACGAGACCCGCACGATCCCGACCAGGCTCTTCAGCAGCGTGCTCTTGCCTGAGCCGTTGGGGCCGACCAGCGAGACGACCTGGCCGGGGTCGGCGCCCACCGTGATGCCGCGGATGACCGGGTCGCCGCCGTACCCGGCGGTGACGTTCTCGGCGCGCAGCGGCAGGCCGGGCAGGTCCAGTTCAGCCGACAAGATAGGCCTCCACCACCTCGCTGCGGCCGCGCAGCTGCTGCATGGTGCCCTCGGCGAGCACCGCGCCCTCGGCCATGACGATCACCGGGTCGCAGAACTCGTCCATGATGGCCAGCTCGTGCTCGACCATCAGGATCGTCATTCCCTCCTGGCACAGCGCGACCAGGTCCCGGCCGATCCGGCGGGCCAGGTTCGGGTGCACGCCCGCCATGGGCTCGTCGAGCAGCAGCATGGTGGGCTCGGTCATCAGCGCGCGCATGATCTCGACCAGGCGGCGCTGGCCGCCGCTCAGGTCGCCGGCGTAGGAGTTGGCCAGGGGCTCCAGGCCGAAGCGTTCCAGGATGACCTGGGCCCGGGCGATCGCGGCCGCCTCGTCCCCGCGCCAGTAGCGTTTCCCGGCGATGGCGCCGCGCAGCGAGTCGCCGCGCTGGCCCGGGACGGCGGTGAGCAAGTTCTCCAGGACGGTCAGCCGCTTGAACTCGCTGGCCAGCTGGAACGTGCGGACCAGCCCGAGCCGGGCCCGGCGGAAGGCCGGGGTCCCGGTGATGTCCTGCCCGCGGTAGGTGATCTTCCCCGCCGTGGCCGGCAGCGTCCCGGCCACGGCGGGGAAGATCACCTACCG
>Ga0207416_1003064_pt1 | contig 16710 bp, 8 predicted proteins | sample PaiPotPPM11metaG_FD_184107 | JGI IMG/M metagenome (GOLD analysis project Ga0207416, IMG submission 184107) | Iron sulfur acid spring bacterial and archeal communities from Banff, Canada, to study Microbial Dark Matter (Phase II) - Paint Pots PPM... ...
GTGTGGCAACTTCCTCGATAAGGGCGGGGCCAACTTGGCTACCTTGATCGCATAGCCCGACCGCAAACTGAGGGAATCTTGCCTCCTTTTCTTGCCTCCTTTTTTTTACCATCCTTCGAACGGTCACAATATTCCCGTCCAAGATCAACAATGGCCTTATCGATCTCAACGCCATCGATAGGAATTGGTCCATAGGCGGCGGTGAGTTCACGTGGTATTGTTCCAGCTCCTAGTCCAACAATGCAAACCCGGCGTACCTTCTGCTGCATGAAAGGGGGATTATTGAAATAAGGAGCGATAGAAAAATAATCCCAGGGCCCATTTGTGAGTATCCTGTATGGATTGTAGATAGAGTGAATGGCCAGACCTTCATTCAAAGCAAGCAATGTATAATTTCGGAAGCGAATGACCTGAATGTAATTATAGAGAGATTCGCGTTCGGTGAGGAGTACAACACCGCCTCCACTGCTGACTGGCTTGATGGGGCCTTGTAGCCCAGTAAGCATAAGCAGCAAAAGTATAAATAGCAGAATGGGAAAAAAATTCTTGATAGTACTGATGCTCTTTTTGGCTCGATCTGGTATACATGAGTTGTCGATGCGTGCACTGGTGGTGATCAGGCCAATAATTGAGACAAAGAGCAGCATCACTGCAAAGACAATAAAAGTATAGCGAGTGCCGATAGTTGGAATCAATATAAGGACAGGCAAGAAGGTACCGACAATGCTCCCAGTGGTAGAGATAGCATAAAGCATACCAGAGGTTCGCCCTGACTCCCCTATCTGATCTACGAGTAAGCGGATAGCGAAAGGCGAGACGCAACCCAGCAGGATAACAGGAATAGCAAACAGCAGAATGACCGAGATCAGAGAACCATAAAATACTCCTACGGACAAGGTTGCAAATGCAGTCAGTGACCAGCTAAGGATAGGTCGTGCAATGAGTGGAATAGCACTGATGAGCAGCGCCGCGATGCTAGTAAGCGCATAGAGCACAATTGGGTATGGATATCGATCGGCCAGCCGCCCACCGACATAGTAGCCCACGGTGAGGTACAGCAAGATCAAGCCAATGAGGTTGGCCCATACAAACAATGAGGTGCCGAAGTAAGGAGCCAGTAAACGAGAGGCGGACAGTTCAACCGACAGCAAAGTCGCACCTGCGACAAATACCAGGATGATAAGTAGCCAGTTCTGGAAGCTTCTTCTTCTTAGCAGAGCTACCCCTTTTGCATCTACTTGTGTTGTCTGTAAGCGATGAACGGTAGTAGACATATGGGAAACTCCTCTTTTCTCGGCATTTCGAGTTCTTTGACTAGCTCTTTGCTATTCGCGTTCCTACTTTACCTATAGCGGTCTTGGGAAAGATTAAGTTCACAGTTATCCCGCTGCTTCAAAAGTTAGTATAGGAGGAGTCTGCACGCTTGTACAGGAGGAAACAGGGACAAATTGGAGTGAACCCATTTTTGTCTTTAGGGGTTCACTCCAGTGGGAAAGACATCGTAGCCGCTGGTCATAGTTAGCGTGCAGGGTTGCTCAACATATAGGGAAACCTATCACTGGTCAGTGCTAGTGCGACACGCTTAGCAGCCCTTGATCATAGTCGCTAGCATTTACAAAATCGCAAGCTGAGGTACTTGTGCCACGTGGCAGAACACGCCAGAATGAATTGCAGAGCTGCTCCCACGCGTCCAGAATTCTCTCTGCATGTTTACTGCGCGTCCTACGGGCATGCCACTCGATAACAGTGTGTAAAGCATCTATTTCCCTCTCATCTCCAATACGCTCAATATCGACCAATTCACGGTTACAGCGACTAGAGAAGACATTATCAGTATCCAGGACATAAGCAATGCCAGAAGACATACCAGCAGCAAAGTTTTGCCCCGTCTCGCCCAATACGACAACCATACCGCCAGTCATGTACTCACAGCCATGGTCACCGACACCTTCAACAACAGCGAGAGCACCACTGTTGCGGACCGCAAAGCGCTCTCCTGCCCGTCCAGCCGCAAAAAGCTGACCACCAGTTGCACCATAGAGGACAGTATTACCTATAATCGTGTTTTGATGAGCAGCAAAAGTCGTCTCTGCAGGCGGCGCAATCACGATCTGCCCACCAGTCATACTCTTGCCTACATAGTCATTTGCATCACCGGAGAGTATGAGTCGCAAACCGGGAACACAAAATGCTCCAAAGCTCTGTCCCGCTGAGCCCTGCAAGTAACAGGTAATGCTTACACCAGGCAGACCTTTATTGCCATAGCGACGTGCAATCTCGCCAGCCAGACTGGCACCAACGGAGCGATCGTAGTTGTGAATAACGTGCTGCATAATCACGCTGTGCTCACCTGCCAGAGCTGGCTCTGCTTCTTCCAGCAACTGCTCGGCAACCAGCGATGGCTGCACGACTGAGCGTGTATCCGGCGATGAGGTGACTGGTAGTGTAGTGAACAGCGAGGAGATGTCAAGATCCATGTTCTGAGAGCATTCCAGCAGTTCGGCACGCCCGATGATGTCTTCCAGTCGTCTGAAGCCAAGCTGCGCCAGGAATTCACGCACCTCTTCGGCGATTAGTGTCAAGTAATTGATAAGGAATTGCGGGCGCCCAGTGAACTTGGACCATAAGTCCTCACGCTGTGTGGCGATACCCGCTGGACAGGTGTTCAGATGGCACTGACGAGCCATATCACAACCAAGCGAGACCAGCGCTGCGGTACCAAAGCCAAACTCTTCCGCTCCTAACAAGGCTCCGATGATGACATCGCGACCAGTCTTGAAGCCACCATCAACACGCACCCTGACGCGCTTGCGTAATCTGTTCTTCACGAGCACTTGCTGCGTCTCAGCCAGACCACGTTCCCACGGCATACCAACGTGTTTGATGGATTGGATGGGCGATGCCCCGGTACCACCATCATGACCGCTGATTAATATATAGTCCGCATGCGCTTTGGCGACGCCAGCGGCAATTGTACCTACACCAAAGGTCGAGACCAGTTTGACACCGACACGAGCCTGTGGATTGACCTGGTGCAGGTCATAAATGAGCTGGGCGATATCTTCAATGCTATAAATGTCATGATGTGGTGGCGGCGAGATGAGCGGGACCCCCGGTGCGGTATGACGCAGGCGAGCAATAAACGGCGATACCTTCAAAGGTGGCAACTGGCCACCCTCGCCGGGTTTCGAGCCCTGTGCCATCTTAATCTCTAGCTCTTCCGCTCTTACCAGATACTCCGTGGTAACCCCAAAGCGGGCCGAAGCAACCTGCTTAATTTTGCTACTCACAGGTGAGCCTTCGAGCGTCTCATAGTACCAGGCTGGATCTTCACCACCTTCACCAGTGTTGTTGCGTGCACCGATACTGTTCATAGCAGCTGCAATTGTACGATGCGTATCCGGGCTGAGCGCACCGACAGACATTGCTGAAATGACGAAGCGTGCCCGGATCGCCTCCATTGGCTCAACCTCTTCCAATGAAATTGGAGTGGTTGGCCTAAACGAAAGCAGGTCACGCAAGGCCGTCGATGGGCGACTGTAGACCAACGAGGTAAATTGCAGGTAGTCCTCTTTGCTTCCCGTCTGTGCCGCTTTTTGCAAGGCGCGAATTACCAGCGGATTGAAAGCATGATATTCAGCGTCACGGCGGAAGCGATAGCGACCCAAGTCGACCAGTTTGCGACGACGCGGGTTAGGATCAGGCACCTCCTGTTGCAGCCCCTGACAGTGATTGATCAACTGCTCAGCCACGTGGGCATAGCTGACTTTGCCAGGATGAAACGCTGAGCCAGCGAAACAACGCTCGACGAACTCTGGTGTCAGACCCGCAAGCTCATACTGCCCACCACCAATGATGTTACGTATCGTCGAAATGCCCATACGCGCCATGACTTTGCATAGACCGTCCTCAAGAACATGCAGGTAACGCTCAACTGCCAGTTCCGGCGTCAAATGCTCCAGCTTACGCTCACCAGCCAGCGCACGCACGCTAGAGAGAGCCAGTGTCGGAACAATTGCTCCTGCACCATATCCCAGTAGCAAGGCAATCTGGTGGACATCGCAAACAGTACCAGTCTCACAAATAAGCGAGACTTGTGCACGTAATCCTTGCCGCACCAGGGCACAGTGTACAGCACCCACAGCAATAACCATCGGGATCGGAGCTTGCTGCAACGTCGCATCCCGGTCGCTCAAGATGAGCAAACCAGCACCTTCACGGATTGCAGCAATAGCCTCCTGCTCCAGGCGATCAAGTGCAATCTCAAGTGCTTGCGACCCTTCCGCAACATTGAAGGTCGTAGCGAGTGTGCGCGAGCGAAAACGAGCATCCTGGAACTGGCGCACAGCCTCCAATTGAGCCTCGGTCATGAGCGGCGTTCTCAGGTGCAACAAACGCGCATGCTCAGGTACCTCAATGAGAAGACTTTCGCGAGGACCGATATAAGAGTCCAGCGAGATGACAACACGCTCACGTAGCGGATCAATTGGCGGATTAGTGACCTGGGCAAAGCGTTGGCGGAAGTAGTCAGAGAAAGAACGCACCTGAGAGGACAACACTGCAAGGGGCGCATCATCACCCATACTCCAAGTTGGTTCTTTAGCATCCTGGAGCATCGGACGAAGCACCATCTCGATATCCTCATGTGTATAACCAAAGAGTTGCTGACGTGCAAACAACTCATCAGTATCTAGCGACTCTCCCACCAGACTATGCTCTGGCTGGGGAAGGTCAGAGAGGTGCAATTGATACTCCTCAATCCACTCCTGATACAGTCGACGTTCGGCCAGCATTGTTTTAATCTCAGCATCGCGCAGGAAGAGTCTATGCTCTAGATCCACGGCAAGCATCTCGCCCGGCCCCAGGCGACCCTTCTCAACAATGTCACACGGATCTACAGAAACAACACCGGTTTCCGATGCAACAATCAGCAATCCCTCCGCAGTCAGCATATAACGAGCAGGGCGCAGCCCATTGCGATCTAACGCAGCACCCACAATGTTGCCATCGGTAAAGACGAGAGCGGCGGGACCATCCCAGGGCTCAGCCAGACCAGCATGGTATTCACACCAAGCTCGCTGGGCACTGTCCAATTCTTGATCCTGCTCCCAAGCAGGCGGAACTAGCATCTGCATACTTTGAAGTACATCGCGACCAGAATAGGCCAGTAGTTCCAATACATTATCCAGCTGACCGGAGTCGCTGCCGTCAGGCCTTAAAACAGGGACCAGATCGCTGACGCGATCATCCCAGAGAGGCGAAGAAAGTGCCCCCTCGCGTGCTTGCATCCAGTTACGATTTCCTTGCAGCGTGTTAACTTCGCCATTGTGCGCCAGCATACGCATCGGCTGCGCCAGCGGCCATGAGGGGAAGGTATTCGTGCTATAGCGTTGGTGGAAAATGGCCAGAGCACTGGTGTAACGAGGATCAGCCAGATCACGATAGAACTGTGAGAGCTGCTTCGGTGCCATCAGCCCCTTGTACACAATTGTCGTATGCGAAAGTGAGACGATGTAGCAATCTGTAATCTGCGCCTCAGACAACTTGCGCTCGATCAGACGTCGAGCGTAGTAAAGCATTTTTGCATAGTGATCATAGGTAAAGTGAGCAGGGCGCGTAAGCACCACTTGCGCAATCTCTGGTGCAGTCTCCTTGGCATGCATACCAAGAGCGCTATAATCAATCGGAGGAGTACGCCAACCCAGGAATACCAGGCCAACTTCGGTAAGCGTCTGTTCAATAATCTGACGACAAAGTCCAGTGGTAGTATTGCTGTCTGAGGGGAGAAAGATCATGCCAACAGCCAGATCTTCAGGATTGGCAACAGACACTTGCTGTCTATCAAGTTCCTCAAGAAACAATGCTCTAGGGATCTGAGTCAGGATGCCAGCACCGTCGTATGTCCCAGCATCTGCATCCTGTGCACCGCGATGAGTAAGGCGAGCTAGCGCTTCAAGGGCAGTCTGCACAAGAGCGTGACTGGCCTCACCAGAAATTTGTGCCAGAAAGCCCGTGCCGCAGGCATCATGCTCCCAACGGCTATCGTAAAGTGGATACATCACACATGTAGGATCAATGGCTTCATGATTGTGGGCCATGCATTGTTCTCCCAAAAAACCGTCAGGGCAAAAGTCCAGTGCAATTGAGTATGTAAAGTAACCATAATTGCACGTTTATGGTACATGAGTATTGCCCGACAGAAAAAACTATTTATACAATGCTAAGAGGCACCGGAGCCGAATTTTTCGACGAACTGACGGTGGTCGTCGACGTCATTTCCGTGTGTTTGGTTCGGATACATATTTTTCAAGAGGGGCCGATGGCAGAACTAGTGCATATGGACATAAGTCACCGAGTCATAGAAACCGCTTCTTCGTAAGAGCCCAAATGCCCTGACCTAACTATACGTACGAGGTCAGGTACCTTAATTGTAACGGGGGTAACCCTCCCACTATACTTGTGCAGAGTATAACATATAACGAAGCTTTTTCACAAGGTTTCTTTATGGTAAAAATGCACACTCTATTCTTTTCTGGAAGGTACATTTCCTCCTATTTTTGATGCTCATCAGATTAAGTAGGCTCTAAAAAAACAGCTTTTATGTGCAAATTATACAAAACCAGCAATGATTGAAAATGATACACACACCTAAAAGAAAGATACCTCTTTTTTCCGTGCGGATGCACTCTTTTTTCTAGAAGCACCATGTCTCAGTGAGACAGAGACGGGGATGAAGATAAGGAGTAGCTTTTCAAAAGGAAGATTTGTCCCTGTTTCTCCCTGGACAAGTCTGCCAACTTCCATATAGACTTACTGTGAGGTGAGGATTTTCATAAGAGAGAGTCCGACAGGAATCCATGTTGATATGATTGGATTTATAAAGCATTATCTAGCTCAAATGAGCTATACCTAATCGAAAGAAGTATATCAGATAACAATGAGAGAAGTATACAACATATCAGTTAATGATATAAATTCAGATACTAAAAGAATGAGAAGAGCAAGCCTCTCTTCATTTCAACACCATGATGCTAGTAATATTCAACGGGATTACACAAAAGACATCAGCAACCCTGATAAAAGAGAGCACAGAAGTCCTCTTGACATAATCAGAGGTCTTCCTAACCAGCAAACAAAGCAAATACTAAATGGCGCTTATCAAGAGTTACAGCAGCAATCCGACAAGCTTAAAGAAAGGATGAAAGGAACTCCTGATAAGATAGCCAAAAACCTTTCCTACCAGCAAAGACAATACGAACTTGCTAGAATTTTTTTAGAGCCGTTTCTTAATGGGAAGGAGCAGTTCTTGGCAGATCGATTGGACGATATTAAGAGATCTGCTGAGATAAAAAATGATGCAGGAGGAAGTAAAGCAAATGGTTATATGCTGGATGCTCTCTCCAAAGCTATCGAGAAGAAAAAGCAAGAACTAGCCTATTGGAAGCAAACAGTTTATGACCTTAATTGTGATAAGTTTAGGCAGGCAGTGGAGATTCTTCAGCAGGCACATAAGCGTGGAGAAATCTGGTATCAACAAGGGCAAGAAGGGACTCTTAAATTTCCTAAGGAAAAATATAATAAATTTGTAAAATTACACAATAAGAGCAGAAGAGAGATTTTTCTCGACAACACTAACATTTTCGATTATAATGCCTTTTTCCCAGAAAATACACCCATCAAAGAGCTAGAATTGCCTGAGAAGTTGAAGTGCTTACATACAGAAGCTAATAGCAAGTCCTGGCTCCCTTCCTGGCTTACTTCCTATCTTCCATCACTGACTACCTTCATGCGTGGAACAGGGACAGCATTAACAACGTGGGCATGGACTCGAGAATTTGGTCTAACCTATGCTCAACAAACCAATAATGCCCTAGAAGTAAATGGACATGGTTTCTCTCAGGGGCACAAATACCTAGATCACCCTGTTCCCCTCCCAGAGGATCAACGCAAAGATGCGTTTGGGGAAGGTATCATCAAAACTCCTTCCCTGGATACGTCCTTCACTTCCAAGGATTTAGGACGCCGGGATATCCCTGACATACCACTTGAGGACGCTCAACTTGTCGCACAAACAGATCTCGTGAACGTCTATGTTTTTGGTAATAATAGCAAAGGTAGCGACTATCAAAAGATAGCCCAAGCAGTCGCCAATGCCGTTGGGCCCGACAATACGTATCTCGCCGATACTTTTGGGCTTACACCAGATGGCCTTCCTTACAACGTCTACTTGAATTTAACGACATATCCAGGCCGAGCCAGCACTATATTCGGCGCCGGTCACACCAATAGCTGTGACAATACGACCTTCTTTGTTACTACCGACGATAGGTACAGTCCAAGCAGCGTTGCTGCCGAGATGGTAGAAGTATACGAAGCAGCTATCAACAATGGTTGGGATTGCGCTCATACTAATGGCGAGTCCCTCTCTCGTACAATAGCCTCAGTGCTGCACCCGCCTTTTGCTTTTAATAATATAGTAGACGAATCAGTCAACTGGTGGAAGAATGGTGCTATCGACTATATCTCAAGCAATAATGCCATCGATAGAAACCAAGATGCCAGTGGCTGTGGTGCGCTCTTCTTGAACTACCTCCATGACGGGCTAGAAGTTAAAAAGCCACCTAGTTGGTCAGACATTGTAAAGGCTGGTGGTAATACATTAGCCGAAACATATTCCAAACTTACAGGTAAGGATCCCGGCACAGCCTTTCAAAACTTCAAAGAGGCTCTGCAGCCATTCGTCAATGGAACCCAACTGCTCGTGCCAGTAGATGGTAACCCTTGGGCTGCTGCAAAAAGAAAGAGGCAACAAGAGGAAGCAGCACAGAAAGCACACAAATGGAAAACCATAGAAATTGCTGCATGGACTATTGGAGCATCTACTGTATTGGCAGTACTTATTGGAGCGTACTACAAGCATAGACAGAGACAACGCAGAAATGCCAGCCAACAGCAGGAGACCGAACTAGACACTGTAGCATAAGATCCAAGTACGGATAATCCTGCTTGATAATGTTTGTCTGGTATGAGGCGTGGGTCAAGTGAACTTGACCCACGCCTAAATTATATAATCTGGACTTCTCTCTAATCATTGAGCAGCAATTCTCGTGTACAAGGAGCTAATGTCCAATATTATGTACAATTTGTGCAACGAGACCAACTGCAACAATAGCCAAGCAGATAGCAATGATCATCAGTGTAGCAACTAGAACTTGGTGGCCTACGTGGGATCGTGGAGTATCTGGTTCATAGGCAACGGCTTTCACCGCGTCCAAGTTCTCCAGCATATGCTGCATCTCACGTATAGACTGAAACCGTTTTTCGGGGGCACGCCGAATAGCCTTCATCACCACTGTTGCCAATCGGGGGGAGAGATCCGGTTTAAAAGTCAGGATAGAAGGAGGGTCCTGACTAACATGCTGATTCATGATAGCAAAGGCACTCTCGCCCTCGAACGGCGTACGTCCACAGAGCATCTCATAGAGAATGACCCCTACAGCATATATGTCAGAACTGGCTCTACCGCGTTCGCCCTTCAACTGTTCAGGAGACATATAATCAGGAGTGCCCACTGTACCAGTCAGGCCGCGCCATGTGACCCGACGAGCCCCTTGTAGTAAGGCAACACCAAAATCGATAATTTTGATGTTCCCATCATCCTGAACCATAATATTCTCAGGTTTGATGTCGCGATGAAACACACCGTGTTCATGACAGTAGGCTAACGCATCACAAACTTGCAGGATAATCCGGAGAGCTTCATCTGGTGGGAGAGGCTGACCATGGCGTTCTTCCAGCATCTCACGCAGTGTATGACCTTTGATGTATTCCATCACAAGATACTCTGCACTGCGCTCTTCATCTGTATTGAGCATATGCTGCACATGAGGATGATTAATACGATTGCCTATCTCGGCCTCACGTTTATAACGCTCAAATACAGCGACATTACCTATCAAATCGTCATTGAGGAATTTCAAGACAACTGTTTGTTGAGTGTGGATATCGGTTGCGAGGTAAACTCGACTCATGCCGCCATGTCCAAGCTGGCGGATAATTTCATAGTGATCAACCTTTAGACCTGGCGTATATACAGCATTCATGGTGCAGCACATCCTATTTTTAGCGCACACACATAGTGCAGAGACATCTACGTCTCACATCAAGGCAAGGATGTCAATTTAAGACAATAGCATCCATACGCCTCAAGTATAGCACATAAGAGGCGTAAACACCAGGGACAAATTGCCCAAATTCTGTTGTACATGCTAACCAGATAGATAAGGTGGGAGGGCTTGTCTCTAGCCCTCCCAGGCTAAGCACAAGCCCTATAAGCGATTACAAGCTACGGGCGGGCGCGATAAATCGGGCCCCTACCGATTGGCGATAAATAGCGTTAGTCCCTCCTACTCTCCAGCGAGAGAGACTCCTCCTATACCTGGAGTCTCCGATCCAGCTGAAGTTTCTGATACAACCGGAATTTTCGCCTTATAATCCTCTGGATGCAAGACAGCAACACCTGTAACGAGCTTGCGACCGAAGAGGAAGAGGAACCCGATGACCAGCCAGGCGATTGAGAAAGCACCAGCGATAATGATATTTGTGCGACCAGGATCACCACCAACAATGGCAAAGTAGACCACACCAGCCAGCATAGCGATATTGAGAACAGCACCCAGGATAGGCGCAATCAGGGTATTGAAGATGCCACGTCCTGGAACACTGGCAAAAGCGATCACACAAACGATACAGGTTAAACCATAGAGGATGAAAGTACCAATGTTAGAAACGACCGCTACCTGTACCAGATTATTGGCGCTCAATACACCGTATGAACCAATGATGGCAGAGATGATGGTGAGTATAATCACACCGACATGTGGCGTGCGATACTTCCCATGAAGGAAGCCGAAGATAACTGGCAGCTCCTTATCTTTGCCCATGGCATAGGTGACACGTACGCCCGTATTCAGACAGGCTAACGACGTACCGATCAGCGCAATAACTACTGTTGCTGCCAGGATGGCCGCAAAAGCTGTACCGAATGAACCACCGAAGATCTTCGCCAAATCGCCGATAGGAGCAATGGAGCCAGCAGCAGCATCAAAGCCGAATACCTGACTTTTACCCGTCCCGCTACTATAATATTTACCCATGACGAAGTTAGCAGCGAAGTACTCCAGGAAGTAGAAAATGACAGCCTGGATAATCAGTGATAGGATCACGCCGCGTGGAATATCACGTTTTGGATTCTTCGCTTCCGCGCCAAGAGCAGTAGCAGACTCAAAACCCACGACCAGCAGGATAGCAATAGTTGCCTGGTAAATGAAGCCATTCGCATCATGCGGGACTAACACACTAAGAGCATTCGGATGAATGTATGTGTTCGCTGGATGCGATAAACGGAAAGTAATAGCGACAATAGAGAAGACAACCAGAGCAACGATTTGAATGATATTAATGATAATGCTCGCCAGCGTCGAGCCTGTGACGCCGATATAAGCGATGGCTCCTACAATAGCAGAGAACACAACACAAATGGCGATCAGTTCGAGGGTGGTAATCAAACTTGGGGTAGCGGCAAAACCTGGATTAAAGAACTGGACAATATAAGTGATCAGGCTACCCATGAAGGCGACCATCACACCTGGATAAATCCAATAATAGAGGTGCGAAGCCCAACCTACCAGGAACTTCGCCAACCGGGCGAATCTAAAATGACGGTGCTCTTCTTTGTGCAGAATTGCCACTTCGGCAAAATAGTACGAACTGCCCGTGCCAGCCTCGGGATAGCGGTTGGCAAGCGCAGCATACGCAACTGCCGTAAGTAGCGCGATAATAGTAGCGATAAAAACAGCAGACCACATGCTGGTTGCACCAGTACCTGATTGCGACTGAAATGTGGTCCAGAGGAAGGCGCCAGGGGCGATCAGCGCCATAGCATTGATAGTGACACCCGTCAATCCGAGGGTTGTCTTCATGCCCGTTTCATTCTGTGCTTGAACTGCCATGCGGCTCTCCTTTTTTCAGTACATCTCGCTCATTTGTATAGCACCTTTATCACCACAGGACATAGCTGGCACTGCTGAGAGTAGAGCTAGAGGGGCATAATCACTGCACCAACCATCATTCTCTTCTCGCCCATACTATGAAATAGGTGAATACGAAAGAGAGCGTGTCCACACATTCACAAAGATTGGAAAAAACTACGAATACATTATGAGGTGGTCTTCTGCTACAGTATTGACGATAGGAGCCATGCTGGTTAGAAAGCGGGCTACAAGCTGTAGAGAGAGTGTATCACCACACTATTGGGAGACCACCCACTCCTATATGATTAGTATAAATAGCTGAAGGTTTAAATAAAACGGCCAAATTATCAGAAGCACACAGGCATGATTTGTATATATTGCACAAACATAAGAGGAAACATACTAAAAATATGCTCAAGAAACCGCTTAAACTCCTCAAGAAGCCGAATTATGAGGATGAGAGGATAGCAAAAAGCTGGTAAATATTTGTGCATGTTCTATGATAGCCAATGGCAGTAGTTATTAGAAGGGGCTTCTATGCTTGCTTGCCTATGACTCATTCATATACCTTTGGTTAATTTGCATAATACTCTCTCAAATTGCTCAAAATTTTCTCAAGAAATCGTCCTATTATCTCAATATATACCAAATAAATCCGAAAAGATTCTCAATATTGGCTCAAGAAATCAGGTTAATTTGTACATAATATACAAATTAACCTGATGGATTTTTGATAAATTCACCGTGTTTTCCTCTCAAACCTTTCTGTTATACTCTTAGCAGTACCTCAATAGTGTTCAATGTGTCTAAGACGACACTCTAAAAATGACCAGCGTAGGTGATGCTGGTCATTTTTTGTTTTCTGCGTATTAGCTATCACGCCTAGTAAGGTACACTCTTCCACACTAGTGTACGCGCTGTATGGTAACTATGCTGAGAGGTAGGCTGAGAGTACACTGTTGTGCTGAGACACAGCGAGAGGTGTTAGGGATCCTAGATTGTTTATTGATTTATCATCTCGGCTGAAAGGACCTATCATTTGATAACAACTCTTCTTCGTACCACTTGGACTCGTTTGCGCACAAACATGCGCGACCCCCTGATTAGGCGCAACGTTGCCTTCTATATGGGAGGGAAACTGCTGGGTCTGGCACTTGTGTTAACAGCAATATGGACATTCCTTCCCACCGTAGTACATGCAGCAACAGGTGCATCTGTTGATACTCCACAGATTAACGCTGTGAATACTGTCTGGACGTTGATTGCTGCTTTCCTCGTCTTCTGTATGCAGGTTGGCTTTGTTATGCTAGAAGCCGGATTTGCTCGCTCCCGCGAATCGGTCAATATCCTGGTAGAAGGCATCGCTGATACCTGTATCTGCGGCATCTTGTTCTGGGCCTGGGGGTTCGCCTTTATGTTTGAGCCAGGTACGCCCTGGATCGGCACGCAAGGCTTCTTCTTACAAGGACTTGCTCCTACCTATATGACAACAGGCATCCCGTTGCTGGCCTTCTGGGTCTTTCAGTTCGCTTTTGCTGATACTGCTTCGACCATTACATCGGGTGCGATGATCGGACGTTGTGGTTTCTGGGGTGACATTCTCTACAGTATCGGCGTAACTGGCTTCATTTACCCGATCATTGGCCACTGGTCGTGGGGACCCGATGGTTGGCTCGCGGCACTAAGTTTTCATGACTTTGCCGGTTCAACGGTAGTCCATAGCATTGGCGGTGCGATCTCGCTAGCTGGTGCAATTGCACTTGGTCCACGCCTAGGACGTATCTTCAAGCGCGATGGTGGTGGCCCTCCGCCAGCCCACGATTTAATCATCGGCGCTGTTGGTGGCTTGATCCTATGGTTTGGCTGGTATGGATTCAATCCTGGTAGCACGCTTTCGGCACTGGATACGGCTGGCATTGGGCGTGTATCGTTTAACACCACCCTTGCAGCCTGCTCCGCTGGTTTGGCAGCATTATTCTACTCCTACATCCGTGCAAAGAAGTGGGATCTCGGTCTAACAGTCAATGGATTCTTAGGAGGATTGGTTGCCATTACTTGTCCCTGTTATTGGGTCAATCCAGTTGGTGCCTTCTTTATCGGCATTGTTGCGGGCGTAGTGGTGATCTGGGGTTTGGACTTGCTAGAATTCTTGCGGATTGATGATCCAATTGGCGCGGTCCCTGTCCACCTCGTTGCTGGTATCTGGGGTACGCTCTCGCTCGGTTTGTTTGCCACAGGAGCTTATGGTTTGCCAACCCCGACAGGAGCCGATACGAGTAGTGTGGTGACAGGCCTGTTCTATGGGGGCGGTACGTTCCAACTCATTAGGCAGGCAATTGGCTCAGGGGCAACGGTCGCTGCGACCCTGATCGTCTCGCTCGTGATGATGTTTGCCCTCAAAAAAGTAGGTGTGCTCCGTGTCTCGAAGGCGGGTGAGCTTGAGGGTCTGGATCTGCACGAGCACGGTGCATCCGCTTATCCCGAATATGCACTAGCCAGTGTTAGCGTACCCTTAAGCGATCAAAATGGCAGGCTCGATGGTCATAAGCTAGATGCTGCTCCAGAGCTGGAAGATATCCCAGTTGCTAATTCTGGCGACTGAGCAAGACTGGCCATGACTCGATGACCCACCCCAATTTTGTGGGAGCGAAATAGTACTGACCGCTCAAGGAGATCCTTTTTTCCCTCTCGAAGGACTACTTGAGCGGATATATGAGAACGAACAAGATGCCCTCCTAATAATAGGGCTATTTGTGCCCTCTCACGTCCATAAATGTGGTATGATAGAGTAAAGAAGAATAGGTCATCTTTTCACCTCCTCATTGATGAGGAATGACAAGGAAGACGATGATGAACATCTTTGATACTCTACAGACACTCTTTTTACATGACTTGCACGAGTTAGACCAGCTTGAGAGACGAGGGTGGTTCGTTTGGCCCATGACGCGTGTCGTGAAGGAGGAACACCTTGGCCGATGCTGTTACCTGGCTGAAGAATTTCTCAGTTCTGCTGACCTGTATGCATTCAAACATGAGGTCGGACTCGATGACCAGGGATGGCATGCGTACAAAGCGAAGATTTCCGGGCCATGACGAAGTCTCCACCAAGCAAACAGGGAGTGTAGACGTCGGTACACTCTCTTAGAAACTCTGCGTCTTAGTCGCATAAGCGTGGATTTCCTTGCGAACCTGACCATCTTCACCTGAAGTGATCAGATAAACCTTTATGTCATTCTGTGGACATCCAAGCCTGCACAGTGCTAGTAGACAATCTCCATTTCTCTTCTCCTATTTGGGCCTTCAGCCAGTTGTTCTCTGGGACATCAATATATGAATATATGACAGATTGCTTGACGGAAGTGCATCTATTCTCTATAATGCACTTAGTTAGTCCTTGAACGATGCATATACACATTGCATACAGAGCCGTACAGGCAAAGGAGGCAAGGATGGCCGATCGTCCCAACCGTGTCGGACAACAGCTCGGCAACTATCGCCTCATCCGTCTTCTGGGACGAGGTGGCTTTGCTGAGGTCCACCTGGGTGAGCATCTGCGTCTCAACACTCAGGCTGCTATCAAAGTGCTTCATACCTCACTGGAAGAGGACGATGTTGGAGGCTTTTTGCGTGAAGCACAGATGGTTGCTCGTCTGAGACATCCCAATATTGTGCGCGTCTTCGATTTTGATGTTGAAAATCACACCCCCTTTCTGGTGATGGATTATCTGCCCAATGGGAACGTGCGTCGTTCGCATCCCAAAGGGACGCCACTTCCTCTCCACACTCTTGTCTCTTACGTCACGCAGGTGGCTTCTGCCTTACAGTATGCCCATGATGAAAAGCTGATACATCGAGACATCAAGCCGGAGAACATGCTGCTCGACCGAGACAATACGCTCGTGCTCAGTGATTTTGGCATTGCTCTGATGTCGCAGAGTTCCCGCTCTCAGAGCCCGCAGGAGGTCGCAGGCACCGCCGTCTATATGGCTCCTGAGCAGTTTCAGGGGCATCCGCGCAGGGCGAGTGACCAGTATGCGCTGGGTATAGTCGTCTATGAATGGCTGACGGGAGATCGTCCTTTTCATGGCTCATTTAGCGAGATTGCGAGTCAGCATTTGTTTGTTCCTCCCTCGTCTTTGCGTGAGAAGGTTCCGACGATCCCGCTGGCAGTGGAGCAGGTGGTCTTGAAGGCGCTCGCCAAAGATCCAGCGGCACGCTTTGCCAGTGTTCAGGCGTTCGCCACGGCCCTGCAGGCAGCATCGGGTGTGTCGCCGATGGACTCACGATCAGCTAGGACCAGTGGCGTTTCTGATGCTGGAGCTGTGTCTTCCGCGACAGCTTCACCAGTGGACAGGGCAAGTCCGCCGAGCCAAACGAAAGGACAGGGCGTTCCAGCTGTGCCGCCACCGACGGTTGGTGGGAGTCTCGAAGCCTCTGCACGAGTTCCTCTCTCAGATAAACAGACTCCGGCAACAGCGCCATACGCGGAGACAGTGGCTGCTTCGCCTGCTTCTCTGACTCATCTGCCCTCTGCAATCACTGAGCCTCCTAGGACTTTGTTGGCGAATGACACTGGCGATGGAATCTGGGCAAACCGCAATGAAGAAGCTCTTGCGTACTGAGCTTGAAACAAGAAGGTTTTCGGCCCAGAGCATGCCTTTTTCAACTTGCAATCTCA
>Ga0207416_1003065_pt1 | contig 16706 bp, 16 predicted proteins | sample PaiPotPPM11metaG_FD_184107 | JGI IMG/M metagenome (GOLD analysis project Ga0207416, IMG submission 184107) | Iron sulfur acid spring bacterial and archeal communities from Banff, Canada, to study Microbial Dark Matter (Phase II) - Paint Pots PPM... ...
TCGCACTGGGACCAAAGAGATTGCCGCGACCCGGCGACACTTCGCGGCGCATCCGGCCAAGGCCCTCACCCTCCTCCGCCGTCCAGTCCAGGGACTGTGCTGATTTGCGACTTTTCACAAGCCGTTCACCAGGGGAGCAATCGGTGGCGTGCCTATGAACGATGGTGCGCACTCCAATCTGAAGGTCGAGGGACCGAGTATAGGGACGCGGACGGGAGCTCTGACCGCTCGTCGGCTATGACGACCGAAGTTGACGCGAGGCCCTTGGTCCAGTATCCTGTCACTACTCCGGTAGGAGCGTGGAAGAACCGGCCAGATTTGAGTGAGATCATCCTGCCCGGCGAGCCTGCTCCACATGGCCGGCCGGCCGCCACGGCCGATGAAGGCGAAGACGTGCGAACGAACGACGCGGAATGAGCGGGGAAGCACATGAGGAATGCAGTTGCAGGCGCCATCGAGCAGCGTGACTTTCTCGTAGGCGGGAGCTGGCGCTCGTCCCCCCAGCAACAGGCGGTTGTTTATCCGTACACGGGAGAACCGATAGCTCTCGTCGCCAGCGCGTCGCCACAGGATGTGGAGGACGCGATAGCGGCGGCGGTCGATGCTTTCGAGGTCACACGCAGGCTCCCGGCATATCGTCGTGCGGAGATCCTTGCGCGTGCCGGGGAGATAGTTGGAAACCAAGCGGATTTCCTCGCCCGTCAAATGACGCTCGAAACCGGGCACTGCCTCCGTGACACGCGGGGTGAGGTGATGCGCACGGCGGCCATTTTCCAGATGGCTGCCGAGGAGGCCAAACGTATTGGCGGCGAGGTCGTTCCGCTCGATGTAGTCGCGGCTGGAGAAGGTCGTGTCGGCATTGTGCGGCGCTTTCCTGTTGGACCCGTGGTAGGAATCACCGCCTTCAATGCGCCGCTCCTTCTCCCTGCCCATAAGATCGCTCCCGCCTTCGCAGCTGGTAACCCGATCATCGTCAAGCCGGCCCCACGGACCCCGCTCTCGGCCTTAAGTCTCGCTGACATTCTGCTTGAATCCGGAATATCTGAAGGGGCAGTCAGTGTCTTGCCATGTGATGACAACACGGCGCGGCCGCTGGTTTCTGATCCCCGTATTAGAGCCCTGAGTTTCACGGGGAGCACCAGGGTAGGATGGCGGCTCAAGGCTATGGCCGGCCAAAAGAAGGTAACACTCGAGCTCGGCGGCAACGGGGCAGTCATCGTCCATGCCGACGCCGACCTTGATTGGGCCGCTTCTCGTTGCGCCTTCGGCGGTTTCCTTCGCGCGGGGCAAGCCTGCATCTCCGTTCAGCGCATCTACGTCCATCAGGATGTATACGACCCATTTGTCGCTCGCCTCGTGTCTCGGGTGAGAGATACTGCACAGGGTGACCCTTTGGATGCCGAGACAGATATGGGACCGATGATCGACGAGAACGCCGCACGGCGCGCCGAAGCGTGGGTACGGGAGGCGCTCGAGGCCGGTGCAACGATTTGCGCCGGCGGAGAGCGTGTCGATAGCTTCCTTCAGCCAACAATCCTTACCGACGTGTCGGACGACATGAAGGTTTCCTGTGAAGAGGTGTTCGCACCGATTGTGACGGTGGTGCCCTACACCGAGCTCGACGAAGCGCTACGGCGCGTGAACGATACGCCCTACGGATTGCAGGCCGGAATATTTTGTAACGATTTGCGCCTGGTGTATCGGGCCTATGAGGAACTCCAGGTTGGTGGGGTAATCGTCAATGACGTGAATACGTGGCGAGTGGACAACATGCCTTACGGAGGTGTCAAAGCATCCGGCTACGGGCGTGAAGGCGTGAAATGGTCGATTGAAGAGCTCACCGAGCCGCGGCTCTTGGCGTTGAACGTGCGTTAACACAACCGGATGAATAGGGCGCGCGCGTGCAGCACACGCACGCGCCAAGGAGGAAGTTGTATGGCATCGACTGAAGTCTCCGACCCATCGCCCGGGACACCGACGGTGGACGTGCCGGGACCGGATATGCTGCTCAGGATGTACGAGACCATGGCAAATATCCGGTCGTTTGAAGAGCGGCTGGTCGAACTCTTCAACAGCGGGCAGATCGGCGGTGTCCTTCACGTCTGCATCGGCGAGGAGGCCTGCGCGGCCGGGGTCTGCGCTAATCTCCGCACGAACGACTACCTACTAACGTCGCATCGCGGGCACGGCCACGTTCTGGCCAAGGGCGCCAGCATGGACCGAATGATGGCTGAGCTGTTCGCTCGGGAGACAGGATTGTGCCGGGCTAGAGGTGGCTCGATGCATATCATCGATCGCAGCGTCGGCATTCTCGGGGCGAACGGTATCGTGGCAGCGGGAGTGCCCATCGCGGCCGGTGCCGGCTTAGCGGCTCAGATGCGTGGGGAGGGGCAGGTTGTTGTCTGCTTCCTTGGAGACGGCGCCATGAACCATGGAGCATTCCACGAGGGGATGAACCTGGCCTCCGTCTGGAACCTGCCAATTGTCTACGTATGCGAGAACAACCTGTACGCGCAGTTCACGCCCCAGAGGCTGCACGCCAAGAGCGAAGACCTCGTCAAGCGAGCGGTTGCCTATGACATTCCGGGCATCCAAGCTGACGGGCAGGACGTGCTCGCGGTGTACGAGGTGGCTTCGCGTGCAGTTGAGCGTGCACGGGCCGGTGGAGGTCCGACGCTCATCGAGCTGAAAACCTACCGCTACACGGGCCACGCGATCAGCAACCCTATCTGCGCGATAGGCCGCCCGGATGAGGAAGTGGATGCATGGAAGCTCCGGGATCCGCTTCGTGTATTCGAGAGGTACTTGATAGATCAGGGGATTTGCTCAGCAGACGACCTGGCAGCCGTTCGGAGAGAGGCGGCAGCGCGCGTCGATACGGCCGTAGAATTCGCCGAGTCGAGCCCGATGCCGGCTGCCGAAACGGCACTCGAGGACGTCTATGCGGCGTGGCCGGAAGGGGTGCCGCTGTGAGGGAGATTCAGTATCGTGAGGCAATACGGGAATCGCTGCGCCACGAAATGTTGCGCGATGCATCGGTGTTCCTCGTGGGTGAGGAGTTGATCGATCCCTGGGGCGGCACCTTCGGTGTCACGAAGGGACTTTCGACGGAATTTGGCGAAGAACGCGTCCGCAACACACCGATCTCGGAGGCGGCGATCATTGGGTGCGCCATCGGCGCGGCGCTTGCCGGCATGCGCCCTGTGGCTGAGATCATGTTTCTCGACTTTATCGCGGCCGGAATGGATCAGGTCGTCAACCAAGCGGCCAAAATCCGGTATATGTCTGGAGGGCAGGTTAACGTGCCCATTGTCATCCGCGCTGCTGGTGGATCTGGCAGGGCATCGGCGGCTCAGCATTCTCAGAGTTTGGAAGCCTGGTTTGTACACATACCCGGGCTCAAAGTTGTCATGCCGTCGACCCCGTACGATGCTAAGGGCCTGCTAACGGCTGCGATCCGCGATCCGGATCCCGTTCTCTTCATCGAACACAAAATGATGTACAACAATCGTGGGCCGGTACCGGAGGAAGAGTACGTCATACCGCTAGGCCTTGCAGACGTCAAGCGACGCGGTCGTGATGTGACGATCGTCGCCACCTCTCGCATGGTGCCACGTGTCCTCGCTTTGACCGACAAGCTAGCGGCCGAGCAGGGAATCGAGGCCGAGGTGGTGGATCCACGCACGCTCGTGCCGCTCGATCGAAAGACGATTGTGGAGTCAGTGCAAAAGACACATCGTCTCGTCATCGTCCATGAGGCTGTGGAGCGCGGCGGCTTCGGGGCCGAGGTGGCGAGTATCGTCGGCGTCGAAGCCTTCACCTCGCTGGACGCGCCGATCCTTCGCGTCGCCGCCGCAAATACACCGGTTCCGTTCGCCCCTCTGCTCGAAGACTTTCTGGTACCGGACGAGCGGCGGATCGAGGAAGCAATTCTCGAAACTGTGGCGTGACATTTCCCGACACTGTGAGTCCCCGGAGTTGAGAACGAAGAGCTATGGCGACCGAAGTAAAAATGCCGCGACTCAGCCTCACGATGGAATCAGGAGTGCTCCTCCGATGGCTCAAAGCGGTGGGAGACTTCGTCACAAAGGGTGAGGGACTCGCGGAGATTGAAACCGACAAAGCGACCGCGATACTGGAGGCTCCGGCAAACGGGTTCGTGCGTGCGCTACTCGTTGACGAGGGCTCCGAGGCCGCATGCGACGCAGTCCTGAGCGTCCTAACGCCCTCCCTTGATGAAATCTATGAAGGCGCTGGTGAAGCACCGGCGTCCAAGCCAACGGAAGTCGCGTCTACCGGCACGTTGCCCCAAATGCCTCTGTCGGCAGGAATCGGTGCTCAGATACAGGCGTCGCCGGCAGCGAAGCATTTAGCGAAGCAGCTGGGTATCGATCTCACGATGGTGACGGGCACCGGTCCAAGGGGACGCATAGGCCTTGAGGATGTCCAGCGCGCTGCCGACGAGCGTGACGAATCCCCCGAGGTCAAAGCAGATGCGTCTCCGGCAGCGTTAGCTGGCCGCCGCGTTCCCCTCACGAGGATGCGAGCTGCCATCGCTCGCCGTATGGTTGAATCGGCCATGACGATCCCACAGTTCTCCGTCCGGCGTCGCGTGGACATGTCGGAGGCTCTAAAATTTCTCGACACGTCCAACCAGTCCGTGTCCGCGCAGAAGGGCGCCCATGCTCAGTGGACACCCAAGCCTTCGGCGGGGTCACCCAAGCCTTCGGCGGGGTCACCCAAGCCTTCGGCGGGGTACCCGGGAGCGGGGCTCCGGCCCACGGAAGGGACGCCCCTACAGAAACAGACTTCCGGCGTGGCAGACATTCTCCACTTCGTGGTTGCTCGAGCTCTACGAGCGCACCCGGAGGTGAACGCCAGCTTCGAACCGGGAACGACGCTGGAGTCGAGCCAGATCGTAGAGCACGAGGCGGTCAATCTCGGGATTGCGGTGGCGCTGCCGGACGGGCTTGTTGTCCCTGTGATTCGCGGTGCGGACAAGATGTCCCTTCAGAGGCTCACCGAGGTGCGGATTCAGTTGCAGGACGAGGCTCAGCGTGGCCGTCTGCCCGTCGGCTCACTCGGAGAGGCTACGTTCACTGTTTCCAATCTCGGCACGCTCGGAGCAGACGACTTCATCGCCATTGTCAACCCGCCCGAGGCAGCAATATTAGCCGTGGGACGTGTGCAAGACGCCGTCGTGGTGAGCAATGGAAGCTTCCAGGTCGCCCCTGTTGTAGTGCTGAGCATTACGGCCGACCATCGGGTTCTGGACGGCGCTCAGGTGGCGCAGTTTCTTCAGACGCTCTCTGAGTATCTGGCTGAACCCGAAGCGCTGGCCACATGAGTGCACCTCAAAGGTTGATGGCGCATATCGGCATCTCCTTGCCCTACACGTCATTGGGAAGTGTCGGCAACTAGGCTGCGAAATCGAGGGAATCTGTGAGAGCACGTGGTGATGGAAGTCTTGCACAAGACCTGGGATTCGACCTCAGTGGCGAGGTGGCTATGATCACCGGTGCAGGAGGAGGACTGGGAGCGGCAATTGCACGTGGCTTAGCGCGCACAGGGGCGCGCCTTTTGCTCGCCGATCTTGCGGTTGAAGGCATAAATGCGGCGAAGCGCCAAATAGAAGAGGTGGGTGGAGACGTGATCACGCGACAAGTTAACGTCACGTCGAAAGCTGACGTCGATTCCGCCGTCGAGGCAGCGGTCCAGCGATGGGGAAAGCTCGACGTATTGGTCAACTGCGCCGGCATCACACTCCGCCGAGCTGCCGTCGATTTTCTCGAGGCCGATTGGGATCGTATTCTCGAGGTCAACCTCAAGGGAACCTGGCTCAGCTGCCAGTCCGCCGGACGAGTGATGGTCGAGCGCAGAAAGGGGCGGATCATCAACATGGCGTCTATCGGCGGGCTTGTTGGGCTCCCGATGAGCGTTGCATACTGCGCGAGTAAAGGTGGCGTTGTTCAGCTCACGCGCACCCTCGCCGTTGAATGGGCCCCATATGGGGTTACCGTCAACGCGCTTGCTCCTTGCACGTTTGAGACGCCCATGGTGCGAGCAGTGCTCGACTCGGAGCCAGAGTACCGCGATCGGGTCATTGCTCACATACCGATCGGCCGTATCGGTCAGCCCGATCAGATCGTGGGCGCTGCTCTCTACCTCGCCTCACCGTCCTCCAGCATGGTCACGGGCCACATTCTATCCATCGACGGCGGCTATACGGCACAGTAGCCGGCGAGGTAGCCCAACGAACATGTGGTCACGCCGATAGACGCGTGTACCGCACGTGCGCGTCTGCTCTCCCGAGCACCTCCGGCAAGAGCTCGGTTCCCAGCCCCGGTCCGGTCAGCGGTTAGGCCTCCCGCTCCTCCCGTCCGTAGAGGAGCAAAATTGCGAGAAGGACCACACCATAGATGATGCTGCGTCCGTAGTCCGGCATATTCTCGGCCAGCAGGACGCTCACCAGGGCGACCAACGTAATCGCGCCTGCGGTGGTTCCCAGGTAATTGCCACGGCCTCCCAGAATGTAGACCCCTCCAATAACCACCGCGGCGATGGACTGGAAGAGGTACGGATCGCCCATCCCCAATGATGCCTGCCCGCCGAAACTGACGAGAATGATGCCCGCAAGGGCCGAGAACATCCCGCTGAGCATATAGAGCGCTACCGTCACCCTCTTGACCCGGATGCCGGCAAGGTACGTCGCTTCGGCATTGTTGCCAATAGCGTAGATCCGACGGCCAAAAGTGGTCGAGCCGAGTGCGAAAGTGACAACGATGATGAGGCCTAGCCAGAGGAGAAGTTCCCCGGGGATGCCGAAGAGTTTGCCGTTCACGATGTTCTGCAAAATCGGCGGAGCGTATGACGCGCATGATGAGCAAGTGAGACCGTTACTGATCCCGAGCGTGAGGCCCTGCATGATCCCGTTCATGCCAAGCGTCATGACCACTGCGGGAATGTTGAGATAGGCGACGCCCGCTCCGTTGACAAGCCCGATTGCGAGGCCCATGATCAGAACCAACGGTACAGCAAACAGAATTCGACTGTTTTGGCCAAGCGCGCTCGTTACGAAAAGAATGGCGGCACCGTTGAGGACCCATGGGACGGAGAGATCGATGCCCCCGATGAGAATCACGAACATCTGCCCGCAGGCGACCAACCCTACAAAGGAAGCGATGACGAGAACTTCCTGAATGCTGTTGCGGCTGCCAAAGCCGGGGTGCACTATCTGGCCGATGACGAAGAGGAGAATAGCCCCTGCAAAGGCGTAAATGACGCGACGCACCTCTACCGACGGGGCATAATCCTGCAGCGTGCGGAGACGTATCACGTTGCTCTCCTCAGATACCGCCCGATGAGCACCGTCAGCACGACGGCGCCGATGAGGAAGACGCCTTCATAGAACGACTGGTAAAGCGGATTGATATTGGCAAAGAAGAGAATATTGATAAGGAGCGTTAGGACAAAAGCTCCCGCGACACTTCCAATGGCGCTGCCTCGGCCCCCAAAGAGGCTGACTCCGCCGAGCACGACGGCCGCGATGGACGTCAGCGTAAAAGCATCGCCGGTTGTGGCATCGCCCCCGGTCGTGGTCGCTGCGAGGAACATGCCGGCAAGGGCGGACATGATGCCCGCCAGGATAAATGCTCCAACTCTCGCCCACAACACATTCACGCCGTTGGCTCGAGCAGCTTGCCGATCGTTGCCGATGGCGAAGATTGAAATGCCAAACGAGGTGCGCCGAAAGATGAGCCAGAGGAGGATTATGAGGGCGACGTAGATCAAGGCCGTCGGCCGGTTCGGGTTGGTCAGGAGGTTTGTAAAGCTTGGAGGTACCTGGCCGCCGGGAGTCGGGAGAATCTTGATGGCGATTCCCTGGAAAATCGAAAGCGTGGCCAGCGTCACGAGAATCGGCTGCAGGCGACCGATGGCGACCAATAGACCGTTGAGGAGCCCACCTGCGGCTCCGATGAGGATTACCACCAGGCTCCACAACACCATACTTCCCGGTGAATCGTGCATGTGGACGGCGGTCACACTGTTGGTGATGTCCATCATTCCGCCGACGGAGAGGTCGATACCACCCGTCAGGATCACGATGGTCTGTCCGGTTGCGGCGATTGCCAAAGGTAACGCATTGTTCGAAATCGACGTTGCTTCGAAGTTACCGGGTATGCGGTGCTCGTTACCGTAGAACAACACGACGTATACGATGAGCGAGGCGAGCAAGAGAAAGAGCGCGAGAAGCAGTGGCACATTCTGGACAACGAAATGCGTCCACGGACTCCGCCGTCTCGTTACCGCACTCACGCCCGAACACTCCCCCGGACAGCAGCTGCCACGACTTGTTCCGGGTCGATCCCCGGACCTTGCAGCTCTGCCGATATGGCACCCTCACGTAGCACCAGAACGCGGTGACACAGATGGGCCATCTCCTCCGTATCACTCGTATAGAAGAGAATGGCGCAACCCTGCCTGGCGAGATCAAGGACCAGTTCGTATATATCGTGCTTCGTACCCACATCGACGCCCCGGGTAATGTCATAGAGCAGAAGAATGCGTGTGTTCGCCAAGAGCCAGCGACCGATCAGGACTTTTTGCTGATTCCCGCCGCTCAGCGTGCGGACGAGCTGCCTCCCGCTGCTAGCGCGGATCAGTAGCCGCTCAAACATCTGGCGCACCAGGGTTCGTTCGCGATCAGGTTCGATCACACTCAGCCGCGAAACTCGCCGAAGGATGGGTAAGGTGAGGTTATCGGCGATCGGCATAGGGAGAATCAATCCTTCGCGTTTGCGATCCTCCGGCACGAGGGCGATTCCCATCCCTGCGCGAATCGCATCGTGCGGGCTTCGAAGCTTCCGTGGTCGGCCGTCAACGACTATCTGACCAGCGGTAGGCTTCAGGACGCCGAAAAGCGTGAGGAACAGTTCTCTATGTCCCTGGCCGGCCAGCCCCCCCACCCCAAGAATCTCGCCTCTATGGAGCGTAAAAGTGATGTCCTCGACGCGCTGACCGCTCAGGCCACGCGCCTCCAGCACCGGTTCCTGCCCCTCGAGTGACGGTGGCTCGGGATACATGGCACTGACACTCCTGCCGGTCATAAGCGTGATCGCCTGGTCCTCGCCGAGCTCCATGGCGGGATAAGTGGCAACATTTCTTCCATTACGGAATATCGTGATGCGATCCGCGATGCTGCTGATCTCGCGCCATCGGTGCGACGTAAAAACGATACACGTGCCATCTTCCCGGAGTTTTCGAATGAGTCGGAAGAGCCACTCCACCTCGCGCTCCGCAAGGGACGACGTGGGTTCATCCATAAAGAAGATGCCCGGCTTGCGATCGACGGCGTGGGCGATCTCGACGACTTGTTGATCGGCGAGCGACAGGTCCGCGACCAGGGCTCGTGGATCGATATGCTCGATGCCCAGATCCGCGAAGATCGCTTCCGCCCGACGCACCAGGTCTCCTCGACGAATAAGTCCTCCGACTCCCCTCGGTTCGTGCCGCAAGAGGAGGTTTTCTGCCACAGTCATCCAGGGTAACAAGGTCAGCTCCTGGAAGACGGTACCGACACTGAGCTTCTGAGCCTCCACCGGACTGCGTAGGTCGACCTCTCGACCTTCGACCTCGATGATGCCGGAATCGGGCGGGAACAGCCCGCTCATGATCTTGATCATGGTGCTCTTGCCGGCGCCGTTCTCGCCTACCAGCGCGTGAACTTCGCCGAAGCTCGCCGCGAAGGAGGCATCGTCGAGTGCCTGCACACCTCCGAAGGCCTTGAAGATGCCACGGCCCTCGATCGCGGCTGCAATTGTGGGAGCCGGAACCTCCGGTTGTGACGCGCTCTCCTTAACTGTCATCTGTCTCCATGGTTACGCGACAGTTTAGACGTTGCGCCGGCAATCGAGGGGCAGGCACGTCATCGTGCCTGCCCCCTGTGTACCACTCATCGGCTCTGCCGCTGCGGGTCTCTACGGCGGTAGCCTGACGTCGTGACGAGCAATGTACCTACGAACTTGGAAGATTCACGGTCAGTGTGCCAGGACACGGCTTGCCGGTGAGGGCGGCCTGGACACAGAGCTTGACGGCCGCATGGGGTCCGCTATCGGTAAAGTCGGCGAAAAAGCTGTCGGGCAGGCTCGGAAAGACCGTCTTGCCGACTTTGACCGTCTGGTTCGTCACAAACGGGAACGGCTCGACGATTGACTTCTTCGGACGCTTGTGCTGCAGCACCTGGCGTGCCAGCTCGAGCGAGATAACCGAAAGGAATGGAGGCTGGCCCTGAGACAGTCCGACCACCTTGTGGCCCAGGTAGCCCACCATGAACTTGCGGAAGCCGTTTTCGGCTTCGCCCGCAGTGATAGGAAGTGCCCGGCCGGCAGCAATGAACGCCTTCAGAACGCCGTCGGTTCCACCCTGGCACCAGATTCCATCGATCTTCTTCGGCAAGGACGGCAAGGTCGACGCGCTGTTGCGCTGTGCCACGGACGAATCCCACATGCCGGTAAAGCGATCCACGACCTTGATGCCCGGATACTTCTTCCAGACACTGTCGGCTCCGTTGTTCCGGTCGGTGTCGGCAGTTGCTCCCGCCACACCCGTCACCATGATGACGTTGCCCTTGCCGTGGAGCTTGTTCGCCAGGTATTGGGCAAGCGTGCGACCGAACACTTTTTGATCGACATTGACGAGGATCGCGCATGGGGCCGTGACAAGGTTATCGTATGACACGACAAGGATCCCACGAGCACACGCCTGCGCGATAATGCCGTTTAACCCCGTCGGGGAAGCGGCATCGATCAATATGGCATCGACCCCTTTGGAAATCAGGTTCGACATCTGCTGTGACTGTCGGCTGACATCGTTGCCAGAGTTATAGACCAGGCAACTGACCTGCGAGTTGTATGGCGGCATCCCACAGGCCGCTTTGTAGACGTTCTCCATCTCGATACGCCATTTGTTACCGATGTATGAGTTGGCAAGCGCAATCGTGAACTTCTTCGCGTGAATGGTCGTGGCATGAGCAGTCGAGCTTCTGCCGTAGCTCCCGACTGGTACGCTCGCAAAGAGCGCCACGAGCAGTCCAACCGTAAGCATCCGCATCCGGGTCATTCCGTCCTCCTCATTTGGGGCCGTCTTAGCGCGCTGGGGAACGCGTTGATCGCAATTCCATTACCAGCTGCAACATGGAGAGTCACTCAGGAGCAGCGGTACGGGATTAGGGATCCGTGGAGCCGGTGGCCACCGAGTTGCAAGGTGACATCCCTGGACCTCCTTCTCAAGCCTAGTTGCCGTTCTATTGGGCTCGTTTCTGAAACCGTTTTCTGAAACCGATTTCTATGCTATCATCACACTGTTGAACCTGTCAATCCCTTTTACACGAGGGAGCAAGCGGTCGCGTGCCCATGAACGACGCGCACTCCAGGTCGACGGTCGAGGTACCGAGTACAGAGACGCGGACGGGAGCTTTGAACGCGGGCGGGTAGCATCCACCCTCGCTCCGTCTCCTCGTTGAATCTCTCGAATGCGATGTTCCAAGCTAGTCCTGTATTCCAAACCATTCCGGACGTGCGAAGCGCCCCATATCCCGCTGCGCGTCGATCCATCGTTGAGCGATTGGTCCATCCATGGTCAGCTTCGCACCGGTGGCCTTCTGCCAGTAGTAGTTGAAATAGGGAACGCCCGCTTCGGCCATCTGACGCGGATCCTTCCATGGATTAAGTCCCAACATTGCGGCCCAGGTGACGAAGTCAGCGTACATCACAATGTTCTCTTCGATCGTGATAGGCATGAGCTCCTCCTCAGGAGGATCGATGCCGAGCATCCGGCACTCTTCCCGGGTTGGACCGGGCGTGTGGCACAGGATACAACGCCGAACCGACATCGGGAATCCATATTTGCCGGCCAGCTCGAATCCGAGGATGGGATGGACCAGATTGTCGGAGCGCAGACCCTGTGCGCGTTCTCCCCATTCCGGTACGGTGATCGGATTACCTGTCTGGGAAGGAATGCCTATATCGTGCATGAGCGCCCCAGCCTCGAGCACCTGGCGATCGACAGGTATCCCTGCTGCCTCGACCTGATCGGCAACCTGCATCGCCCGATCACAGACCGCCGACACGTGCCGAATAAGGGTTGGCGGCGATCCCGTTTCCTCGAGGATCTTGATGATGTCCTCTCTATCCCTCATGGCAGGTGCGCCAGAGCACGATCGAGGTCGGCGATGAGGTCCTTCGCATCCTCCACGCCGACGGAAAGCCGGATGAGGCCGGGGGAGATGCCCGCCGCAGCGCGCTCTTCGTCGGTCTGATGCGCATGGATCATGGAGGCAGGGTGCGTGATCAGCGTCGCAACACCGCCCAGGCTCACCGCCATGAGGCACAGCTTGGTCCTCGTGATCGTGGCAAGCGCCGCTTCATGGCCGCCCTCCAGCTCGAAGGAGAGCATGCCCCCGAAGCCGCCCACCATCTGCTTCCGTGCCAGCTCGTGCTGCGGATGCGAGGGCAGTCCTGGATAGTAGACCCGCGTCACCGCCGGATGGGTCGAGAGGAACTCGGCCACCGCCAGCCCGTTACGGTTGTGTGCTGCCATGCGCAATCCGTAGGTCTGCAGGCCACGGTGCAGGAGCCAGGCCTCGAACGGGTGGAGAACCGGTCCATGGACGCGGGCATACTCCCAGGCGCGCTCGATCAGCGAGCGGGATCCGGCGATGGCCCCGGCAGTCACGTCGGCATGGCCGTTGAGATACTTGGTCGCGCTGTGAATCACGAGGTCGTAGCCGGCGCAGAGCGGCCGCTGGTTATAGGAGGATGCAAAGGTGTTGTCGGTGATGGCCAGCGCTCCGGCCTGGTGGGCAATCTCCGCCGTGGCCTGAAGATCGGTCAGATCCATCGTCGGATTGGTCGGCGACTCGGTATACACGATCTTCGTGTTCGGCCGGATGGCGCGCGCAAAGGCATCGGCGTCCTGCTGCTCGACCTGCGTCACCTCAATGCCGTATCGAGGAAGGGTACGGGCGAAGAGCGAGAGGGTGGCCGTGTAGTGCGTGCGCTGGGCCACGAGGTGGTCGCCGGCCTGGACGTTGGTCAGGATCGCAGTCGTAACCGCGGCCATGCCCGATCCCAGAGTCAGCGCCGCCTCTGCGCCCTCCAGCTGCGCGAGTACGATCTCCACCTGCTTGGTGTTCGGCGAGCCGTACCGGGTGTAGAACTCGGTCGGCATCACTTGCGCGGCGAGCTCGGCGGCCTCTTCCGGCGTGCGCAACAGAAACGTGCTGGTCTGAAAGATGGGCGGCGAGACGGCCGTCGTGTCGTTGGCCTGGCGGGAGCTGTGGATCAACCGCGTCTGAAAACCGTGTTCTTCTTCTTCCATTGCAACCTCACAGTACGACGAACGAGAAAGGATGAACCAGGTTCATGACACACTCTATGCTCTTTGTGTATGAACGCGACCGCCCAATCACCTTCTCGCCTCCCGACCTACACCGGATACTTCGGCTTTGTGCTGATTGGCTGGAACGCCGTCCTCGTACCTTCACTGATCCGTTCAATTGAGCACGACTTCCGGCAGTCGGATGCAGCCTTTGCCCTGTTCTACTTCCTCTCGGCGCTGGTGTACGCGATCGGCGCCTTTAGCGGAGGCATCCTCACCGAACGCGCCGGGCGGCGGATCGTCCTCACTGCAGGCGCGCTGACGCTGGGTACGGGCCTCGTTGGCGAGGCGCTTGCGCCCAGCTGGCCGGTCCTCATTCTGATGGCGATACCGGTGAATTGGGGCGCAGGTGTCATCGATGGCGGCACGAATGGACTCTTCCTCGATCTGTATCGCCAGGCCCGAGCCAGCGCCTTGAGCCTCTTGCATGTGTTCTTCAGCGTAGGCGCACTCATTGCTCCATTCGTCATCGGCTTGCTCCTGAGTGGCGACATCACCTGGCGCGCCGTGCCCCTCATCACGGGGGCTTGTGTGCTTCCGCTCGTCGTTCTACTCGGCCGCAGCGCAATGCCTTCCGGTCGCCACAGCTCCCTCCAGAGCCATCAAGATTTGCCGCCGGAGCGAAGCTCGCTCCTCCCCTTCGCGGGCCTTGCTGCCAGTATCGGATTGTACGTCGCCGCCGAGATCGGCGTGTCGAGCTGGCTGGTGCGGTTGCTCTCCGACGTGCCGATCGCTACAGCCACCGGCATCCTATCCATCTTCTGGGGAGGACTGGCGCTCGGACGGCTGGCGTCGAACCGGATCGCCGATCGGTTCGATTACTACGCCTTTACCATCGGCTGCATTCTCCTCAGCTCAGCTGCGCTCGCGGTGGCATTGATCGTCCCCTGGCTCCCGCTTGCCGCCGTGTGCTTTGGATTCGCCGGTCTCTTTTCCGGACCTATCTATCCCATGATCGTCGCGATCGGGGGCAACATTTATCCGCATCGCCTATCTACCCTCAGCGGCAGTCTGGCAGCGGCAGCGGTTGTTGGCTCACTGATCTATCCTCCGTTGATCGGCCTCATGGCGGCCAGCATCGGCATCCGCGGTGGCCTGATGGGAGCCGCGCTGCTGGGCATCCCGGAAGCTATAGGCATCGTGGTAGCGTGGACGGCGGCACGTCGAGCCGCACCTCTGGCTGCGCCCGAAACCGCCTAACTCTATCGGGGCACTCTCTCAGACTGATCCACGCGGCACCACCCACCGGACCGGCTGGCCGGTCACCGCCGCGATGCGATCGAAGTCTTCGTCGTAGTGAAGGATAGAGAGGCTCTACCTGATCGAGAACCAGGGGGAAGATGCTTCTTGAGATGGGGGAGACTCGCTTTGCCACTGGACGATCAGGTTGCGGCCATCGTAGAGCGCAAGGAGGTTTCCCTCCTGCACGATGTGAAGGGGTTTGGCACGGTATGACCGAGTCGTGCGATCCGTCCTCATGCGTGTGGTCAGGAGGGTTTTGAACCGCTTTGGCTCAAACCATTGGTCGAAGCCGGTAAGAGGGATGGACCGAAAGTAGCCTTCGGGATGCTGCGCGACAAACTCATGCACGGTCATCTCGTTTGTGTCGAACATAGCATCCTCTTCGCTCGAGTGCCCCCCTCTTCTATGGGGCGTTCACCTCGTGATTCGGGCGTGGCTGGTGTCTTCCGATATGCTGCTCCAGCCGTTCTTCCTCGGCTCGCTCCTCGGCGTCTTGCAGGATCTCTCGCCCGCATCCAATGCACTTCCAGACGCGCCGCTCGCTGCCTGGGACGCTCTCGCGTGTTGAGAGGACAGAGGACTGACATCGTGGGCACTTCATGTCAGGTGAGCTACCCTCTCCAGACAAGCAGCTGCAGTGACCATGCTTCCCAGCGGGTTTGCCGGCAAGCTTTGCAGAACAACCAGCACCCCATCTGCACCCTAGTCGACGATGTGAGCCAGGTAGTCGCGTTTGTGGTCTTCGGTGCCGTTCTCGCTCACCCGGATTACGGCATTGTAGGGCGCGAACTCCACTGGCACGTTCTGTGTCAGCACGCTATATCCTGCTTTTTGTGCCCACTTCACCTTCGCAGCCATGACCTCGTCGGCAGTCATGACCGCACCCAGGCGTTGGGATATCGGCACGATGTGAAGTGGCTCAAGGTCACCGACCGACTCGATGAGCCGAAGTGCCTGGAGATTGCCAATGCCCACGACGACGCTACTTCGTCGCACCGCTCCGGATGCCAGCTCTGCCATCATCTCCCGTTCTCGGGCATACAGTCCTCTCATACGCGCTGGTGCCCCTTGATGCGTGCCAGCTCGCTGGCGACCATTCGGTACATCCGCAGCAGTCCGCGGTGTGCGCTCTGCGTACGGTTGAGTCGGTGCGTCGCTTCGATGGATCGCGGATGTGCTGAGCCGTACTGCCGGGTCGCCGTCTCGCGCTGACCTGTCTGCTGTGCCGCCACCTGGCGCGCTCCTGCAATGCGCTGCCTGAGACTCCGCAGCTGTGTCTCTCGGACTGTCGTCTCGTTCATGCTCTACCCCTTTCTGATCAAGTACTCTATCAGCTGGATCTTCCCGCTTCCCGATGGCCGGCCCTCCTGGAACCGTGACCGGCGTGGAGGCGGACCGTTGCTTGTACGCATCAACCTGCTGATGCAGCCTCATAATTTCCCCGAGGGCCTGTTCTCCTGCCAACCAGCTCTGCTCGCCGGTCGAGACCGATGCTTTCCAGTACGTAATCCAGCTCAGGGCCGCTTGTCGTTGACTCTCATTCTCAATCACCGTATACCCTCTCTCTCACTGCAGCGTCATGCCGTTGCCGCATATCGTTCCGATGGTCGACCTCGCGCACGAGATACTCGTGGGCCTGCTGTGCAGCCCAGCTGTCGGATCCTTGTGCGGCACATGCCGCCTCGTACCGCTTGCGTGCATCCATGACCGATCCGATGGCTGCACCGTATTCATCACTCAACTGGTCGCTCATTCTATCCTCCTGTCGACATCAAGGCTGGTCTCTCTCGGGGCAGTTTCACCTACAGGACGTGAATTCCCGAAGAGGTACTTCGGCGGAATCAATTACCGATCGCTGGTTCCACTGGTCGGCAGCTCCGACGGAAGGACCGATGGAATTGGCTGCCCGTTCTGTGCCGCGGTGGCAAAGGTTGCTCCCAGACTGGCGATCTGCTCCAGCTCGGAGGGCACCACAAACAGCTTGTTGGCCGTCCCTTGCGCCATCTTGGGCAGGGCCTGAATGTACA
>Ga0207416_1003066_pt1 | contig 16705 bp, 19 predicted proteins | sample PaiPotPPM11metaG_FD_184107 | JGI IMG/M metagenome (GOLD analysis project Ga0207416, IMG submission 184107) | Iron sulfur acid spring bacterial and archeal communities from Banff, Canada, to study Microbial Dark Matter (Phase II) - Paint Pots PPM... ...
GACGCGAGGCGACGGCACACTATCTGGTCAATGAAGTGCAGCGTGTCTATCGCGCAACTGGAGTCTTTCTCAATGATAAGCATGTTGAAGTGATTGTCCGCCAGATGCTGCGGTATGTACAGATCATCGATCCTGGAGATACAGAGCTACTGCCCACTGCTATCCTCGATCGCTTCAGCTTCATGGAGACCAATGTGTGTGCTTTGGCACAAGGTGGACAACCAGCAGCGGCTCGTCCAGTGCTTCTGGGACTGACCAGGGCTGCTCTCTGTACTGCGAGTTGGGTAGCAGCAGCCTCCTTCCAGGAGACAAGCAGGGTCCTCACGAACGCGGCCATCCGGGGTCAGGTCGATCCTCTCAAGGGCTATAAACAGCGGGTCATTCTGGGGGCTCGGATTCCGACCAATGGGGCATTGGGCGAACATCACTGCCTTTGATGGGAAGGTGCAGAAGTCTTCAGGAAGGAATCACATGTGATGGCTTTTCGTATCAGATGGAGCCCAATCTGCCAACGATGGTTCGGCCCCTTCAAGCAGGACCTCTCTGGTCTGTTCAGTCAGTGACCAAGAGGATGGCGGCGAAAAACGGATCGCAAGGGAGAAGACTCGTTCCTGCCACCCATCCTCGCTCTTCTTCTTCAGAGCATTGTAGAGTGCATGCATACTAGGTATGATCCCTTCAGCCATATTTTGCACGATGGTATATGCTTGTTGCGGCATGATGCGCCGCTGCCGAAGGGGAAGTGCTTCCCACCGACCAGCATGGATGTCCTCAATTCCCGACGCATTGCGCCAGTAGGTATGGATCAATCCATTAGCTAGCCAGCGGACCGGGTTGGGCATGATCACACCTTGTTTCTGTTCAAGCCATTCCTGTCCGTACTGTTCCCTGAGTATGGCCAAGAGATTCTGACGTGACTGGGCAGAGTTCCAAAAGCTCATGAGTCGGTAGAGGGTGTGGTTTGTCTTCTCATCAAGGGGCAATGGAAACAAAGGAAGATACTGGGCAGCTTTGACGAGTTTGCGAAAGTGACCATCATGATCTCGCATGAGTTCTATCCAGTGTGCGAGTGCTGCTGAGGCTTCGATACTGATGCATGCCATCTCCTCATCACTGATCATGCTGACCGCTTGCTGCTCTGTCTGAGGCCACCGTGGCTTGGTCTGGTCAGCCAAAACCGCGAAGTAGGTTCCCCAACGCAGGCAGATCGCGATGGTTGCCCATGCGACCTCTCCAAAGTTGAGCTGAGATTTTGGCGGAACCTTGGCGTCGGAAGAGATGGTTTCCAGATAGGAAAGGACCTGATCATAGAGAGTAGGTTCAGGTGGGTGAATAAGACGGCAAAGAAGCGGGCCCGAGACACCTTCTTCTCTGGTCTCTTCCCACCAGCCAGCATCGAGGATGAAGGCATCACTGACAGCAACAGAGATACGGTGCTGTTGTTGCATTCTCTTTCCCCTCATGCTTGATCCTCTTGGCTAGAGAGGGATATTGCCATAGTATCAGTGCCTTCTCTTTCGAAGAAGACCTATTCCGGCCACGGGTTGCCAAAATCGTCACAATTATTGTCTATCATCCACCACACATGGCGTTCAGCCCAACTCATCTCCTCCTGTTCAGGGTGACGAGTCCGTTTGATCCAGCGTTGAACGCCAGAGCGACTCCGAATGGTGTGGGTCTGTCCCTTAAACATCACCAGATAGATTGGGCGGAGAACCCCTTTTCTTTCCTCTTCTGTTTGGTGCAACTCTGCTCCAAGCTCTGCTAGTTGACGCTGGGCCTGTTGCCAGCGCCTTTCGGCACGCTCTGCTGTACGAGCACTGCGTGCTTCACGTTGTTGCTGCTTGTATCGAGCGTTTGCCAGATGACTTTGCGCCCGCTGTTGTCGCTTTTTCTTGTTCACCTGTGTTTTCTTCCTCTTGTCCTCGCCAACACGCGAGCGTTTCTCTGCCTCCTAGTATACATGAAAAAGAGGTGATTTCACAAATGAAGAACAAAGGCATGAAGATTTTTCAGAAATATATAATCATTAACAATATTATAGAATAAAACATTTCATGATCATAAAAAAGAACATACAGGCACATAACGTCAGTTCCAAGAGTTCTGGGCCTTGGAAGACGATCAGGACAGATGTGTCTATTGGTCAAAGAAGAGGACCTTGTCGTTCTGAGAAGTCACTGGACAGCTGGGAGATCTGGGCGGAAAAGCGATAGGCATCGGTCTGGGCCATGGCTGCCTGCACATCATCCTGCGTCTCTTTGCTGGGCTGCCAGCGTTGGTCAGAGATGGCCTTCATTTGCTTGCAATACGCACTCCACACCTGATTGATGAGATCTGTCCTGCCAAGCACTCCAAAGAGAACGACACACCGACGCAATGCCCGCTCGCTCATACCAACACGTTCGCCGTACTCGCCATGGGGTCCAAAGCTCACTTTGGCGTCAAACTTGGTGTTACAAGCATACATGGCATAGGTCTCATAGAGCTGGGCTGCCCGACTGAAGTGCTCCTGCTGCCTGGACACGCTGTCTTCTCTGGTCAGAGCATGCTCGTCGTTGGCAAAGCGCTGCCCTTGCTGCCATTCGTAGGCAGCAGCATACCACACAGCACTCAGATAGGAATCCCGGTATTGGGTATAGGGTCTGCGTGCCCAGGAACTGCGACCTTGCCATGCTCGGAACTCGTTGGCATGTTTGTTGATGATGGTTTCCAGAAAATCACCCGCGTAGGCCGTCATGAGCTGATCGCAGGCCTGCTTGATCTCTTCTGGGATGCCATTTCTCAGTGTGCCATCCTTGCGTGCCCGCGTGATCACTCTGGAGAACCGCTCTACTTCCTCAAGGTCATCGACGCGGCAGATCTCGGAGAGCCCCCAGAAGCCAGCATCGCTGACAAAGGGGTCGATATCCGGGTCGATGATCGTTTTACCCGCTGGAATATTAATCTGCTCGGCCACGACCTCTCGGATCTTCTTGCGCAACAACTTCTTGTTGGATTCAAATCGTTCAGAGAGCTTATCCTCTGTGGCTTCTTCATCGGAGACTCCCCAGCCAAAGATATGCTCCAGGATCTTCTCACGGTCGGTGAGGTCGCCTCGTTTCCAGGCCAGGTAGGCCAGCAACTGGATACGCCTGGTATGCGACGAGAGTGGAACAGTGACCTGACCCCCACCAGGTACACAAATAGCCAGACTCACCTCTCCCAGCAAACGAATCGAAATGAGCGGATCAAAGGTTGTCATACGTCCTTTGGCCGCGATGACAGGGGGAGAAACCTCCAAGGGCAGGGAGGAAGATGGGGCTGGAGGCACGATGGCTTGAGTCTCCTTCTGGGAGCTTTCGTCCTCACGGGTCAAGGGCTGCGATACCTGGGAGGAGCCAGATTGCTCAAGAGAGCCTGTCGTGGTGAGCAATTCGCGCAACACTTCTGTCGACGGCGTCACCAGAGGAAGCGGAGTCACCGGGTCGATCTGCGGAGAGCGTGCTGCTGACTGTGGCGGCACTGGTTGCGCAGAAAAGAGCTGTCCCTGATCTGGATCTCCTGGTTGTTGTCTTTGAGCAGAGAAGGACGGTGTAGCATCTGCCAGAGGCATGACCATTTCAGGCGGTCTCGTCTGGTCAGCCACGTGGGCTTCTTCCACTTCCGTTTTCACCAGAGAGAAGATCCACAGGGCGAGAGTGATCATCCCCATGATGAACAGTGGGGAAAGAATCTTGATGACGAGAGACACGATACTTTGGCGGTTCGCAGGGGTCTGCCAGAGCACAGGGAACTGGGAGGCATGTTGCCAGAAGGTTTCCCAGTTTGGGATCGTCCAGAGCAGGAGAGCAAGGAGTCCTCCGATAGCCACTGCCAGCGTTGATTTTCGCCTTACCCAGACGGATGCGGCACGTAAGAGAACATGACCGTCATGCATTGTTCCTTCCTTTCTCGAAAAGAAGTTGAAAGGAATAGATGAGACTGACGAAAACGAGTAGAAGACGCTTTTATTCTACAAAACAGGTTGAGAGGAATGGACGAGACCAACGCAAGAGTGCTACGCTACAAAACAAGCTAAGAAGACGGTATGAGACTGATGAAGACAGATGGAAGATGCTTCTCCATGATGGACCTCTTCACTCACCATACGTGTCTATCCTGTCTTCAAAGATCAAAAGGTTTTGCTCTCACCGGAGCGACGCGGATCATTCTGAGACCCATTGTCATGCAGAGACACCAACCAGAAAACGGGGAGACCTATCATTTCTCTACAGTATACAACAGAGGAGGAATACAGAACAACATTTCGTAGGGAAATAGGTCATTGGTAATGCTCTCTGTTTATGAACCAGCAAGTAGAGCATGTATGATCCTCTATGCGGCTTTTCATCGTTCATCATATCATTTAAGGTACTTTTATGAACTCTGATGATGAAAAAATTCAAAAGAGGGCCATGGCTCACCATTTTCTGGTTTCCTTCCTGGTTTCCTGTCCGGTTGTTCCGTTGGCGTTCCGGTATTTCCGCTCAGTCCTTTGCTATACTAGAGGTGGGACGTGGGCAGAAGAGTTCTGTGAGGCAGCCTGAAGAACCAGAGAGCCCATTGCTCTCTCTCACCGTGAAGGGATGTTCCCGGGAAGAGGCTTGTTCTCTCTCGACTCTTTCAGGCAGGAGCAGCCATAAAAGGAAAGGCATCATCCTGCCAATGGGTGAAGCCAGGACACGTGCTCTCGTACCAGCTTTCCGTGTCCTGTTCTCCTCTTCCAGTTGATTGTTGTCCAACATACGATGAAAAACCTGTAGAAGACGTTTCCTTATCTTGCTGTTACAGAACAGCCTCACATCGAAAGATAACACATCATTCCTGAAATGGAGGTCGGTTATGATGAACGAACCAACGGTTCGAGAACTGATCTGTGGGTATCCAGAACCCACTCCCACAGACATCACCCTTGTCAGCGACTCTCTTGCTCCGCTGACGAAAGAACAGGTAGACGATGTCCTTGCAGCATTTTACCAACGGCTCTTTACTAGGCAACCCTCACTCAGACAGCTGTTCAAGAGTTTCAGGAGCGTAGATCAACCTGATCAACAGGCCATGAAACTTCAGCGAAACAAGCTGGCAGAGATTATCGCTCTGGGATTAAAGTTGTGGGAGAAACCACACCAGCTTATTCCGGCCCTGGAGAAGCTTGGCCGCCAACACCATCAGTATGGGGTCCGCGACGAGTATTACGAGGACGTCTGGATAGCTCTCTCCGAAGTTCTCTCCGAAGCCTTTGGGCTGGAGAAATGGGAAGACATCTGCGAGTCGTGGCAGCGCTTTCTCTTCTTGTGTGCTCGCCATATGTTGAATGGGACAAAAGATCTTCCTGAACCAGCTCTTGTCGAAGGATATCCAGCAAGCATCATCACCTGACAGTATGACGGCTGTATGGATAGTTCATTCATAAGAGCCTCTCTTCCAAGCATCTCATCAGGTGACAATGTGCTTGACGTTTTGAAAATACCGTTTACCATCTGATCTGCCTATTCAAGGCCCTGCCAGGAGAGGCAGCAAACGGTCATCGTCAACATGGCTGGCACGCCGACATACCTCCTTGGCTGCCAGCCTTCCAGACCCTATCTGGACCATGTTTTTTAAGGAACGCTTCACGATGGTCGTCGTTCCTCTTGCTCATCAATGATGAGGAAGATTCCCAGAGGAAGGAGGAAAAAAGATGTCATTGACCCTCAATACACCTCAAACGGTTTCCCTTGACTCTACAAGCGGTGGCATGTACGCTGAGTGCCGATTGCGCGAACATATGCGCTTGTTAAGGTGCAACGTGTTTGGCAATCCTCATCGTACGATACTGTATAGGACGGTACGGTCCTTTTTCAAGCATATCATGACGATTTTCCTCGATTCTGACCCATTAGTACGGTACTGTATGGCACCATCCTGTACTTTTACCGTTTTTTCTGCTATACTCCTCTTCAGAAGTGCAGTACTGTATCGTATGGTACGGCACCGTACCTAGGAGAGGATCACGATCGAAAGGACTTGCAACCATGACTCTTGTCCAGCAGAAAAAGCGTGTCAAAGTGGCCATTGGCCATGACCACGGCAATACCGAAACAGCGGATTATGTCATCTATGCTCCAGAGCTTCCAGCAGTCGGACGAGCGCAACCACTGCAAGCCATCTCTCTGCCACCGGGGAAGATCGTGCAGAAGACGTTCCCATCAGCGGTTGCAGAAGGATCAAAAGAGGAGTTGGAGAGCTTACGTGTGGGCACAGGGAGAATGGCGCAGTCAAAAGGAGAAGAGCTAGTGATCTCAGTCAACGGTGGACCAGAACAGTTCGTGGGATCGCTGGCACAGCGCCAAGCACGACAGGCTTTTACAGGTCGAGGAGATATCCATCGCTACGAAAGCGAGCGCTCATTGATCACCCTTCTGGCTGGCCTGGGGAGCCTCGTCGAGGAGGAGGAGATCGAAGCATGGGTGGTGACAGGACTGCCAGTCGAAACGTTTCAGAAAGGGAAAGCCATTCGTCGTGGAGCCAAGGATGCCCTGGAAGGAGACCATCGCTTTGTGCTCAATGGAGGAAAAGAGCGTCATGCTCGTATTCACATGGTCATGGTGCTCATGGAAGGGGCTGGTGGCTTGATTGCCCAGGGACTCGATGGAGACGAGGTGAGACAAGCTATTTTGGACATGGGGGGCAGGACGACCGATGGGGTCGCCACCGAAGGGCAAGATCCCATCCGGCATCTGTGTGGCACGCTGGCTCGCGGGGTCGAAGACTCCAAAGAAATGCTCTCCCGCTTTGTTGAAAATGACAAGCGCTACAAGCGTGCCTTGCGAGCTGAAGAAACCGAGAGTCTCCTGCGAACGCATATTCGCCTCAAGGCTATTCTTGGTTTGCTCAGCCAGAAGATGTATCACCAGCCTCTTTCAGACCTGACCCCTGATCAGTTCGAGCATGTCCTGCGAATGCAGCAAACCAACGTTGCCCGTACGCTTGCAGAGCAACTCAAGATTACCGAAGCTGATATGAGAATGCTGGCCCAGGAATCGCTGCTTGAGAAACTGTGTCTGCAGGATCTGGAGGTTCGCTACCGTACCCTGCATGCCAGAGGGACAGAGATCTTGCCGATGGATCTGTATACCTGGACCGAAAAATCCCTCAGATCGGTTGGCAAGGACATTGCTTCCTTTGCATCACAGCTCTGGCGCGTTGGGGAGAGTGGCGAAGTGGCGACCGACAATGCACTGGTTCTGGCGGCTGGCGGTGGTACCTACTACTATCTGGAAGATGTGCGCGAACTCATCCCTGAGATCAAGCCGTGTGAGCGTCCAGAGTTCGCCAACGCTGCAGGATATGCCAATTTTGCCTATTCCGCATTACTTGAAGAAATGGGGATTGTGGTCTAGAGGAGAGATCCCAGCAGAGATCAAAAGGATAAGACGATGCCACGTGACACGACAAAGAATCACTATTACCAGGTTGGAATCTCGCGCAAGAGCCGCGTCCACCATCTGGTGGAAACCGGAGCAGCCGGCAAAACAGGGGCCGACTTCATCAAAATGCTGGTGGAGGACGTGGATAGGCTCGTACACGGAGAATCAGCAGTTGTGCTCAGCGGGTTGCTCGAGGCCAAGATCCGCCTCCAACCCTTCACGGAGGAGGCACTGTCAACCAAGACAGTACCAGATACTCCTGAGCCAGTTGGGCCACAGCGGGCAGCATTGAGCCGAGCCGCACGCGCACGAAGATCTTATAGCATGGAAGAGGACAAGGAGGACGAATAGGCTATCAATGGTAGGAAGAGAGATTGAGGTCCTATGGATTTTTGCAGCCCTGACCTATCACAGTACACCCACTCATTGTCTGCCGAGGCCTAGAAGACGTATACTATCATGTGGAAACATACCTAGAGACTTGATTAGCCTGAAAGCGTGCAACAGTAATCTCATTTATAATAGAAGCAAAGCGGTCAGGAGGATGTCAAAAAAATCAAAGCAATCTCAACAGAAGAAAAAGGTCACCACCAGTTCATCACAAGCCGATACAGTATTTGATCTCGTCGGACAACACATCTTGCGAGGACACTACGCAGAGGCAGTTGCGAACTGCGAGCACTTGTTGAACTATCTCCCACGACATGCGCTGCTGCGCATCGATGTGCTAGCTCAATTGGGAGGTCACATGGGGCATGCTCCAGGACTTTTCACAAAGCTATAAAGCTTTTACCGAAGCACTTGCGCTCGATCCCAATACTGCCGACCTCTGGTATAACCGTAGCGAGGCAAGCTGCTTCATGCTCCGCCTTGGCCGAGCTTTACGCGACATTGAGCGTGCCATCGAATGCGTGCGAGCTATCCAAGCCTATAATCTGCCTCTCCTTTCTGGTTTTATGACCTGGCTCAAGCAATCAGGTCTGAGCGAGGAAACCATCTACAACCACGTGGTCAATCGTGACTTTTTTACGACCTATCTTGTTCGTGATGAACCATTGAAAAAACGTGATGAGGCGAGGCGCGGCGATGTCTGGATGTTTTTCGTGGATTGGTTGCCTCAGAAAGCATTGTGGGCTTCCGTAACGAGCACCAAGTCGTATATCGCCTCATTCAAGAAGTTCTTCCAGTGGATGGGAGAAATGGGGCGAGTCTCTCCCGAAACCGTTGCTGATGTGCTAAGCATGCTCAAAGAGAGCCGAAGCGAATTTCTCAAAGCCGAGGCTTCGTGGTAATCTTCCATCCTCAGGGAATTGTTGCACGTCTCCAAAGCTTCTGTTCTGGTGTGTGTCCTATGCATCATGGAGAGGCTTCCTTGTCGGCTCCCCATAGCGGCGCACTCATCAGAGCCAATGCCTCTTCACAACGGCCCTCTTGCATAAGCGTGACAATACGATCGGCCCCTTGTTCGAGTCGTGCCTCGATAAAATCGTGGCGGGCGACGATCGCATAGCCGTACAAGCCATGGTGTGCGGACTGTTCTTGTAGCATTTGGCATTCACGAAAGTGAGCAATATCGCTTGTCATGTGGGTTCACTCCTCTCTCCTAGCTCCAGTTGTTTCTTCTGAGAGCGTCCTATGGCTGATCTGTACTCCTTCCTCGATGATACCAATTCGTCCTCTTGATTCATCCTTTCAACTCATCTTTTCTGGCGCTCACCCTCCCAACTCGCTCTTTCCTCTGGCTCTTTTTGGGCTGTCACCCTCCCAATTGACGTGTGTACTGTTCGTGTATTTACAACAGGAGTGAGAAGAGGAAAGAGCAGACAGCAGAGCATGGGGATCGGAACGGAAAAAAGCCTGGCAAAAAACCTGGCAGAAAACCAGAAAACGTGGATTGCCCTGACGTATCAAGAGGCCCGACCACATAGTCCTGGCAAAAAACCTGGCAGAAAACCAGAAAACGGTCGGTGGAACCGCTTGATGCGGATGAATATGCTTCTGCCTATAATGGTCTGGACATTCACGACAGGTGAAAGCGAATTCCTTGTTGGCAGAACAGCGAGGTATCTGCGACTGGAAACTGGTTTTCTCCCCACGCTTGCTGGTTCATTGCCACCGCAGACCTCCTCTTCTCCTGAAGCTCGGGAGACTTCTCCACAGGGAAGCTTTCCTGATGGCTTGTTCGTTGCCTTCCTGTTGTCTGAAAGCGTTCCTGATGATAACCGCTTGGCACCCTATGGCTGTCAGATCTGGTCAATTACAATGAAAAGGAGCAAGAGGACACTCGTGAAAACTCCTCACTGCTCGCTACCTGACCTGTATGGAAAGAAGCAAACAGTACTGAGAGAGCCAGGAGAAACACCTCAATGACCACTACACGTGAGATGTCACCAGCGAAGCGAAAACGACTGTTGAAAACCTACGGTTCCTGTCCCGCAGGGTATACGGGCGAGGATTTAGAACGCTTCCTGGACTTACTCTATGGAATGTACAGCTATACCTATACCCTTCCCGAACTTCGGCAAATAACGATCAGCGACCCTTTTGATCGCTCTAAAACCCCTCGCCAGCTCAAACTGGTCGAATTAACGGACTGGCTGGAAGCCCTGGTGACATAGGCATGGCTAGGTTCATGCAAGACATCTGGCTTCTTAGTGCGAAACGTCACATATCTCGACTTTCAAGGCAAGAGAGGGAACGTAGAAAGCGTTAGCGTTAACAGATCTCTCTGATCATCTTCTGTCTAAATGGAGCATGCCTAACGTGAAGAATGTGACATCTTCACGTTAGGCATGCTACGTCAGCTCCTACGTCTACGTTAAAGACGGCCCAAAACGGATCGAGATACCTGACGAATCGCATTGACAGGCCATTCCCCCTATCCAGTTCCATTCCTTCAATACCATCTCTCACAGATGAGGAGCAGACTTGCCTCCTTCATTCCATCCCATCTGAAACGATGTTGGCAAACATGTGCTCCTCACACGTTTATTTTTTCTTTTGTTGCTCTTTTGCCTGAAACCCCTTGCGCCTCGTTTCGCGTGGCCCTGGCATGCGAGCGGGAATGTGATCTCCAGGACTGTATTTGCGTTTCTGATCCTGGATGGTCGCATCATTCATATGCATGTAATTTTTGACGGTTGTCATATCTTCATGTCCAAGCAGCTCTTGCAGGCTAAAGGGATCGTTGCTCTGCACCAGATAGTTAATGGCGAAGGTATGACGGAAGATGTGCGGACTGATGCGCTTGCCGACAATGCCAGCACGCTCTTTGAGCCGTTTGAAGAGTAACTCCACCCCATTTTTGCTCAACGGCTGGCGGGTCTCTGAAAGAAAGGCATGGTCTTCTCCAGCACTGCCCCACTCTGCCAGCTCTTCCTCATTGGGACGATGTTTATCCAGGTAATAGAGCAGATTGCGCAGACAATTCTGTCCCAGAGCGATACGCCGTTCCTTGGAGCCTTTCCCCAGGACCGTGATCACCCCATGCTTGCGGTCGAGATCCCCAACACGCAGATTGGTCAACTCAGAAACGCGAATCCCCGTGTCATATAGGAGCCACAGAATAGCACGGTTGCGCACAGAAGCTCGTTCAGCAATCGGGCCAGTTTCATTGGGAGGGGTACAGGCGTACAAGAGCTTTTCAAACTCTTCGGTTGTAATGGTTTGAATCAGGGGTTTGCCAACCTTGGGAAAGACGACGCGATCAAATGGATTGGTTGTCAAGGTTCCACGATGGAGCAGCCAGTGAAAGAAGGCACGGGCAGAACGAGCATAGGTCTGAATCGTTCGCTCGCTGCGCACCTTGCCGTGTCCACCTGGCGTCTTGCGCATATGGGAAAACCAGGCACTGATGTCAGCGCCCTCCACGTCATCGATCTGGATGATCTCAAGCACCTCTTCAAAATAGGTCCGCATGAACCCGAGTGCTGTCTGATGCCATTCCACGGTTTTGGCACTATGGTTGCCTCCTTCATGGTCCTGCACATACTCATCAATCAATGCGGCAAGCGTTCGCCGCCTGGCCTGCAGATCTTGCCGTGCCGTCTTCCTTTTCGGCGTCTCACCAACGACTGCTTGCTCCTCTTCCGTTTGGCGTGCCTCAACCTGGGCATCAAGCTTGATCCGTTGGGCTCTTGCACGTGCCTCCGTGACGCTCGCTGCTCCCTTGTTGGCTCGACTTCCTGACGGTTTTCTTTTCTCAGACTCCGATGGGAATGACCCGTTTTTTCCATTCTTCGATGGCATGGTTCCTTGCCTCCTTTTAGACAGATGAACTCGAAAGGTGAGCCGATCAGTATCCTCCACATGCAATCCAAATCATGCACTCAGACGCATTCCTGAGAACTGAGTACCGCTCTGAAAATCAGTGTACATGTGCATGTAGGGATCTGACCGGGTATGGATAGGAAGCCAGGCTGGAAGCCAGAGGAAAACAACCAGGAAAGAAACCAGGAGGCAGGTGTTTGCGTACTTGTGAAGGCAGGTGTTTGCGTACTTGCGAAGGCAGGTTATCACGTGGGGCGAAACAGGTTTTCGCGTCGCACGAAGCAGGTTGTTGCCCAAAAATGGGGCAGGTTTTCGCTGTACGCTTTCTCACCAAAAACAAGACCGTCTCCTTACTGGTTCTTTCATTGCTTGCTTGCTCTGGAATGGCTCCAGAAGCGCCAGTAAAGAGACGATCGGTGAGAAAAGAGCGGGAGACGGGGCTCGAACCCGCGACAGCCTGCTTGGAAGGCAGGAACTCTACCACTGAGTTACTCCCGCAGAGTCGGGATGCGCGGATTTGAACCGCGGACCTCCTGCTCCCAAAGCAGGCACGCTACCAACTGCGCTACACCCCGTCAGATGTTCTGAACTATATCATGCCTCTCGAGCCTTGTCAAGTGCTTTTTTGCAGAGGTGCAGGGTCTGTGAATTATCGAAGAGAAACCTCTTGTACAGTTTCTAGCCATGTAGCCAATGGTGATGTCCAATTCCAATCCGTTCTGAAGATTGCTGGCAAAGCGGACAGCTCGCACTCTCAAGGATACAGGCAATCTGGACTGTCAACTGGGTTTTGCTGGGATACACCGCTTTGACGGCTATGCTCTCCGTGACCTTGACCCGATTTTGGGGGGTCGGAGAAGAGAAATTTGCTATAATTGAGCCAAGAGGATTCGATGAGCAAATCGCAACCGACCTACAGCAAAGAATTCAAGCTGTAAGCTGTGAATCTTTTTGAGACAAGTGGGAAGAGCAAACCGCAAATATCTAGAGATCTTGGTATTTCCGATAATGCTTTGAGTAAATGGTGTAGAGAGTTTGAAGAGAAGAAGAAGAAGCCTTTCCAGGGAAAGGTCATCAAAGCTCAATAGAAGAGGAAAATAAGAGACTTAGACGTGAAAATGAAATACTGAGGCAGGAAAGGGAAATCCTAAAAAAAGCTATGAGCATCTTCACGCAGCTCCATCCGTGAAATCTGCATTTATCCATGAGTATCGCTATCTCTTTCCTATTACGCGTATGTGTTCTGTGCTTGAAATCTCAGAGAATGGATACTATAATTGGCGTAAAAGAGGAAAAATTCAGAGAAAGCGGGATGATAAACAGCTCGCGAAGCGTATTGAAGATGCGTATGATGACAATAGAGATGTCTATGGGATTAATCATATTCATACAGAGCTGAAAGCACAAGTCATCCATTGCGGTAGAAAAAGAATAGTCCGACTAATGCAAGAAAAAACATCAGTGCCAGAAGAAAGAGGCGTAAAGTACGAACAACGGACAGTAATCACAGCTCTCCGATCGCCCCTAATCTACTGGAACGTGATTTTACCGCTGATGCACCAAAAAAATGGGTGACAGATATCACCTTCATTGCCACATTGGAGGGATGGCTCTACCTTGCAGGAGTGCTTGATGCTTATTCACGCAAGATGATTGGATGGGCTATGGGTAAGCAACATGATGCAGAACTGGTGAAAGAAGCGCTTCACATGGCGCTCATCGGGCGGCAGCCGGGAGCCGATCTGGTGCATCACTCCGACCGAGGCAGTGAATATGCCAGCATGAGCTATCAAGCAATGCTGCATCAGCATAACATTCAGATCAGCATGAGCAGAAAAGGTGATTGCTATGATAATGCTCTCATGGAGAGCATTTGGGGAACGCTCAAAGAAGAAGGTATCGGTCAAAAAACTTTCCGAGTAGAGAAGAGGCAAAAATAGCGCTTTTTGACTACATCGAAGTATTTTACATCGAAAACGAAGACATTCTTCTTTAGGATATCTGAGCCCAGTTAACTTTGAAAAACACGGAGAAAAAGAGAGAAGCTTTCCTCTTGACAAAGAGATGATTGTATAATATAATTAGGATATACATATATAAAGTATCTTTTATCTCTTTTTCATCTCTTTTGATGATTCTCCAGTGACTCAACTTCCACGTTTGAGTCCCCCCAAAAGCGGGTCAACCTCAGTCCCTGCGTCGCGCTATCTCCCACCACCTTCCAGATCGCGGCTTCCACCAGATCGACGGGAAACTGGTGTGAAAGTCTGCTCGCTATCTCTGCGACCTCGGCCATTTCTCCCCCAAGACCAGACCGAGGCGAGGGCCTCGGCAATGTCGCTAAAGGCGGGAAACGTCTTGCGTCTGGCATGCAAGAAGACCAGATTGTAGTGGCGACGTTTGGTCAGAGTACGCTCGGTGCCAATCCAGAAGGTGCCTTGTTGGAAACGTGCGAGCCTTCGTGCGGCCTCGGCTTTGGCGAGGTTGCGATCCCCCCGTTTGTCATCCTCCATGCCCGCCTCGGCGATGAACGGTTTTCCGTTTGTCAACGTTCCCACCGTATCGGGCAGATAGTGATGGGGCTTATCCTCAAATGTGTAGCCAATCGCGAATGGCGCGTGCTTCGGGATCGGCAGCCGGTACTTCGTGGCAAACTGCGGGTCAATGTCGCCACGCGCGTAGTTCACAACCAATGGATGATATTCAAGCCAGAGCATTAAGCGTTCTTCGAGCTGGCTACAGAATGGCTGCCTGACAGTGATGCCCGTTTTGAGGCTGGGAATCCATCCTGAAATGGAGCGGCCCGCTATTTTGAACAGATCAATGCCTTCGACTGCCGGTGCAACCATGAGCATCTCCGCCGATCCTTCGGTTCGTCAATCTCTCGATGAAGAACGCAATTTACAGGTTTGGGAGCAAGTATACCTGATGGAGAGAGGCTTTTCCAGGAATTTTTGTACCAGTGCTCACGATTGAGGGCAAATGCTTACGTTTGAGGGCCAAACCTGCTCACTTCGTAGGTCATTTACTAATTCCGTGGATCTGGCTCAATCTATGAGTCATCCTGAATTTTCGAGGAGCCTGTCAAGCAACAATGGTGGGGTAAACCAGGAAAAGTGAGGGCTAGGCAAAAAAGACCTCCTAGGCTACACTGTTGAAAATGAAAACGACAGAAAAAGCCAGGAGGTTGTGAACATCGATGTCGTCCAAGTATGACATACTTGAAGAAAATGAACAAGACCAGCAAAAAGCTTCGCAGGAAATCGCCCAAATGCTTGAGATATTTCTATCACCACTCTTGATAGTGTTAGATAGAGTACTGGATAAGAGGCTGGTGCGATTAGTGCAGTGTAGCGATCATACGCTTCAGGAACAACAAACAAGGATTATTACTGAGTGAATTAGGATCATATATGGATGGATATAGTGGATTATCTATAAATGCTCCTGCTGGAACGAAGAGAGTAGGTAATCTGATTCGATCTATAAAATGGAGTATGTTACATATCGATCACTATTTGCTGGATGAAGCTGATAAAGAGGTGAAAAATCTGAGGCAGTTAGGAAAAAGGGGTTTATGCATATGGGATGGGAGTGTGATAGAGAAACCAGAAAGTAGTAAGTTAGAGGGATTATGTCCGGTTATCCAAGCAAAGCAAAAAGACTGAATCGTTTCAGAAAAGGACTGGTTTTTAATATTCCAGCAGCAAGACCAATCATGGTCACAGGAATGCAATGGACAAGTGCATTAATTGCAGGAATGGAAAGAATTCCAAAGCTAGCAGTCATGAGTTGGTGGACAACAAAAGGAGATTATACAATAAAACTGAGAGAACAAGAAGAAATGCTTTTAAGAAAATGTATTAAGAAATGAGGTGATATTCTTATTCATGTATTTGATCGGGGATATTCTTCTGGCCCTTGAATACAATTGCTTCAGGCATTGAAAGTAAAATTTGTGATAAGATGGAAAAGTCACATATTTTTATTGACAAGAATGGGAATGAAAAGAAACTATGGCAAATTGGACTTGGTAAAAAGTATTTTGCGCATAAGCTGATACATGACCTTCATACTGGTCAAAAGATGCAGTGTGATCTGTGGTGGACAGAGGTTCGACATGTAAGTTATGCATATCAGCTTTATTTACTAAAAGTCAGGATAAGGAACAAAGTATTCTATCTTATCACCAACGAACAAGTAAAAACAGAAGATCAAGTTTGGATATTGTTTTTACCTATAAGAGACGATGGCAAATTGAAACAAGTTTTCGCTATGGAAAATGCGAGTTAGCCATGGAAAGTCCACGCATGTGGGCTTTTGAAAATCGACTAAAGCTTCTTGGGATTGTTACATTAATATATGCATTCCTTATTCATCTACGCGAACCGTTGTATAGAGATCTTGTCCAATCTGTATTGCGTCTCAAATGTCACAGAACTGGAAAGCGATGCCGAGAAGTCCTCGCACTGCTTTACCGATTACGCTGGGCGATCAGTCGTCTTTGGAACGACTCTCACCCAGCTCTTGGGAGTCTTCTTCCTCCCAACTTGGAAACTATTCAGGCTTTGGCGTCTTTAAAATGCTAGAAAGGTTTCTCAAAAATTCGGGATGACTCATACTTGGTGAAAACCCGTCCGTAGCAGCTATTTTACCCTTCTTTCCCTGCTCAGAATAGGGAGAGCAATCATCAGATAAACTCATCATTCACCAAGAATGTGCCAGACCCACAGAATTCCAAAATGTACGTGCGACCCGTTCAGCCTAAACTCGACAACGAGAGGACGGCTGGCAAGGTTCGCAAGGACCTTGACAACTGAAGATCCGACGGAAGGCGAAATTCCTTCCCCGCGAAGTGAACGTGGAAAAGCAAGGCCCCACGGTAGCGACTAGTCAGTGCGGCTCGTTCACTTGAAACCATGATCAAACATGGGGGAAAGTGACGAAGAAATACAACTTCGATAACTGAGAAGGTGACGGAAGGCGAAATTCCTTCCCCGTCAAGG
>Ga0207416_1003069_pt1 | contig 16685 bp, 21 predicted proteins | sample PaiPotPPM11metaG_FD_184107 | JGI IMG/M metagenome (GOLD analysis project Ga0207416, IMG submission 184107) | Iron sulfur acid spring bacterial and archeal communities from Banff, Canada, to study Microbial Dark Matter (Phase II) - Paint Pots PPM... ...
TAATTTGACCTTTTGCAGAAGAAAACCTTGAAACCTTTTCATCATCTCAAGCGTATATAGAAATAGCACAAAGAAAAAATATTTTTTTGCATGATCCATTTCAGTTTCATGAAAAGTATTTTTTCGATTTTCACTGTTTTTGATAATTGAAAAGGAGAAAATAGTATGGTTATTGGAACACTCGCTCTTGATCCTGGTGGTTTACTCGCTTGGCTTATCGTTGGATTAATAGCCGGTTTTCTTGCCAGTACGATGATGCGTGGAGGTGGATATGGGATGGTGGGTGACATCATTATTGGTGTTGTTGGGGCATTCATTGGCGGATTTCTCGTGAATCTGCTGGATCCTGGTGCAAACTTTGGTTTCTGGGGAAGTATTGTCGTCGCCTTCATTGGCGCCTGCGTTCTGATCGCTCTCTTACGTGCCTTCTCAGGAGGGAGGACTCGCACCATATAACGCAGTTTGAGGCTACAGCACGTGATCTACTACCGATCAAGCATAAAAAGGGCACTGGTTGCCACTATTGGGTGTCCAGTGCCTTTTTTATCTGCTATCAAGGGGAAAGCAAACTATGGCAAATCAGGAACAACTTGACCTCCTTCAACAGGGAGTTGCGGAGAGTTGGAATAGGTGGAGACTCGTTCACCCTGACCGCCTTCTCGACCTCGATGAAGCTGATGTGAGCGAATTTCACCTTGGAGGCTTCAACCTCTCCAAGGCTCATTTGAGTGGCACCGATCTCACGAGGGCGGATGGAAACAACGCGGATTTCAGTTATGCCATCTTGATCGGAGCCAATCTGAGTGGCGCCAACCTTGCCTGTGCCAACTTGAGCTATGCGGATTTGAGCGGAGCCAACCTGAGCAAAACGTATCTGAGTGGTGCCAACCTAAGCGGAGCCATCATCACTTCTGACCAATTGAAGCTGGCCAGATCAACCAGAGATAGTCTATGATCATGGGTCCCACCCAAAGGTAGCCAAGAATTGCTCACATGCTTAAGCCTTCATCACCTCAGGAGCTACACCTGATGTGGGAAGAGCCTTGACAGGGCTACCAGTTGCCAGAAAGCTGAAGCGTCCTAGTTTGGGACTCAGATAGCGATCCACGCCGTAGTAGAGGCCAGCGGATGAGAGAAACAAACCGACAAAGACGAGCACATAGATAATGGCAGTCCCAATATCCGTGGCTCCTGCGGTATACGGTCCCCCAAAGCCTTCAGCTGTCGTCCAGATGATCAGAGCAAAGAACACTCCGACAACACTGATGAGATTACTGAAGATGCCGAAAATCAAACCGATGGCGATCGCTGTCTCACCCAGTGCGACGAGGCTGGCAAAGACATGCGGGTTCACCTTGGCGATGTTGATCCAGAGGTGAATCCATACCTGGACAAAGCCAGATTGCCCGTCGAGATTGCCTGTCAAATACTGCGTCAAATTGTTGCCAAAAGCAGGTTGCCATTTGAAGTAGGCATCAATAGCATAGACCAGACCAAAGATGATACGTAAGATTCCCATTGCTCGCAGCCGCCAGGATGCTATGTGTGTGTTCATACAAACCTCTTTTTTGTTAGATTGGAGAGAGTAGGAAGGTGCACTAACAAGCACAGAAGAAACGTCGTTACATATGCAAATTGACAAAAGGATAGTTGTGTTCACTTGAAAGTATACTCGATTTTAACGTGAAAAACAATCCTATGGAGCATGCACAGTGTAGGAAATCAGAAAAAGGGAGGGAGATAAAGGCATCACAAGCGAGAGAGCGAACAAGCCTATCCCGGAAAGCGTACTCTACATGATAAAGACCTCAAGATTTTATTTTTAAATCATTGCTATTGAGACTCAATAGTATGACAGATTTCCTTTCACGAGGGAGCGCTATGAGCTTGAATTTGCTCCTGCAAGACCTATGAAGAGATTCTTTGCCCTCCGCCTCTTGGTTTGAGAAGTTCAGGTATTGGTTCCCCGAATGAATTGAGCGTTTGAAGTGCCAGTTTTCGTCTCCACCATTGGGAAGAGTGGTCTGAATGGTCTTCCATCCGAGAAGGTCAAGACGAGCAATGTAGCTGGCAAGTGTCTTGGTAGAGCCATCTGTGTCTTGCCCTTGATAGACCAAGGTTATGATATACCTATTGGCTTGATAGATCGTGTACACCAGACCTTGTTCTGTCTGGCGAAGAGAGCAGTATTCCCATCGTTGCATGAGTACCTCCTTTGCAATGACCATGTATTCGGACGTGTTCGTTGCCCTGTAAGATAAGGTGTAAGAGAGGAAACAGACGAGTACTTCATATATTCACCCATAGAACGGATAACCAACCTTCTTTCGGGCAGATCATATCATTTGCCGTATTCTCTCATTTGATCCAACAGCGAGCTTGTCTGTTGAGAGGTTGTCATAAGGTATCGCCTTTCTTGGTGAAACGCGATGAGCGCTTCTTCTGTCGAGGGCAAGCGTGCCCTCGAGACTCGATCAGAGGATTGGTTTCGTTTCTTTCCCCTCGTGCATCTCTTGACGTCGGTACCGTACGTCATGGAACCAGAGGGCGCAAACCAGGATCACAAGGAGCAGGAATGGGAAGATGAACATTTCCATAATAATGTCCTTTTGTCGTATTTCAGACACACTTCTTATCTCACAGTGACGAACGTGCCTTCCATTGATATCGACCATCTCTGAAGGGAGGGAGATAAAGGCATCGCAAGCGAGAGAGCGAACAAACCTATCTCGGAAAGCGTGCTCTTATGATGGAGATGTGTTCTGAGCGTCGGTTCATACGAGAGACATGGCTGGAGGGGTATGACTCATAAGAATATCTATGAGACCCTTTAAGTATACACTATTTTTTGAAAAAATACAATGTTTCTCAAAACTGATGATTCCCCACAGGTAAATGGGTCACGAGATTATCCAGAGACTCACGGTCTTCACTCACCGATGCATTTTTTATAAATTTGCTAAATAGTAAATAATTGTGTTATAATAGAATTACATTGTGTTATACTATAATTAAGAAAAAGAGCAAATGGAGGAACGCATGAGCCAGACATTGACACAGCAACAGGACGCGTATAGTCCTGGGTTCCACGTCACAGAAAAGTATGCCTTCAAGTCCGAGAGAGGACTGAGCAAGAAGATCGTTGAGCAGATCTCTGAAATGAAGAGCGAGCCCGATTGGATGCGGCAGTTCCGCCTCAAGAGCCTGACACTCTTCGAGAAGCGCCCAATGCCGACGTGGGGAGCGGACTTATCAGGGATCGACTTCGACAACATCTACTACTATATCAAGCCAGTCGCGCAGCAGGGGAAAACCTGGGACGACATCCCAGCAGAAATTAAGGACACGTTTGATCGGCTGGGTATTCCGCAAGCTGAGCAGAAGTACCTGGCAGGCGTGACGGCACAGTACGAGAGTGAAGCTGTCTACCACAAAGTACGCGAGGATCTGGAGAAGCTGGGCGTGATCTTCACCGACATGGATACAGCTCTGCGCTCCTATCCCGACATCATCAAAGAGCACTTCGGTACGGTCATTCCGCCATCCGATAATAAATTTGCCTCGCTTAACAGTGCCGTGTGGAGTGGTGGCAGCTTTGTCTATGTGCCCGAGGGCGTGCGAGTTGAAATTCCCTTGCAGGCCTACTTCCGTATCAATGCTCAGAACATGGGTCAGTTCGAGCGGACGTTGATTATCGCTGCTCCTGGCTCTTATGTCCACTATGTTGAGGGGTGTACCGCACCGACCTATGCCAGCGACAGCCTGCACAGCGCCGTGGTAGAGATCAAGGTGATGGAAGGTGCCCGCGTCCGCTACACGACCATCCAGAATTGGTCGAAGAACGTCTACAACCTCGTCACCAAGCGTGCAGCAGCATACCGAGATGCAACGATGGAATGGGTCGATGGGAACCTTGGCTCGAAGGTGACGATGAAGTATCCCGCGGTTCTGCTGATGGAGCCGGGTGCACGCGGCGACATTCTCTCGGTAGCCTTTGCCAGCGATGGTATGCATCAGGATGCAGGGGCAAAGGTGACACACCTTGCTCCGTACACCACTTCCCAGATTCTCTCGAAGTCGGTCTCCAAGGGGACTGGTCGAGCCTCTTATCGCGGCCTGGTCCGCGTCAACCGGGGTGCACACCACTCCAAGTCCAGTGTGCGCTGTGACGCGCTCTTGCTCGATGAGCATGCTCGCACCGATACCTATCCAACCATTCGCGTCGAAGAGAACCAGACCGAGATCGGCCACGAGGCGACCGTCTCCCAGGTTGGTGACGACCAGCTCTTCTACCTGATGAGCCGTGGCCTCGATGAGTCCTCAGCCTACTCACTGATCGTCAACGGTTTCATTGAGCCGATCACGAAGGAACTCCCAATGGAATACGCGGTTGAATTGAACCGGTTGATCCAGTTGGAGATGTCTGGCAGTGTGGGCTAAACGACAGCCTCTAGGAGGAAACAGAACGCATGAACAATGCGACAACGCTGTCGTTCCAGCACGCGATGAATGGACATGTTGCAGATCAGATGCGCGGTTTTTTCTCTTCCCGTGAAACTCTGATGACGTATCATACCGGTACCAGGAGCGAAGCGAAGGAAAAGGAACGCAACGCCTCCCATGACGAATCGAAGGCATACATTCCTGGTTCGCTCGTCTCCACAGAAGGAGCGCCCATGGTATTTCACCAAGAAAGGTGATACCTATGACAATGACCATCTCATTTCCAGAGCATCTCAGTGAAAAATGGCTTCTTGTAAAGAACGTACAAGCAGAGGCGGTTCTTGCTTGAACGTTCTCGTATGTATCCGTGCAGTCACAATACACAAGGAAGTGAACCTTCTGGTCAGTCAGAATACGCTTGACCTTCCAGCATACCGTCAGAGGTAACATGATGAGAGAAGACCGCTACTATGTCCAACCCCTCACTGAACAGGTTTTTTTAATCCGTGAGCGCCTGTCCACAAGCGGAGGGCCAGAACCCAACGACCGCCATGTTCGATCGTTTGACAACCACCGCGATGCATCCCTGTATGCCAGCAGTGTGAACGAGATACAAAGAACGTTAGATGAACAATACGGCCACTGGGCCCAGCATGCTATTGGAGAAAGGTAGAGAAAGCTATGGAAACAAACGCAGATGGAACCTACTTTCAGGAAGATGATCGCGTGCATATCAATCGCACAGGAGAGCAGGGGAGAGTCAATGCCACCGACAGGGGAGTTGTGTACGTCCTTATGGATGCAACCAACGAGACCAAACTCTTTTCAGCCTACGTTGATACGGATGCTTCCATTGAACTCGTGACTCTCGAGACCGAGGAGGCTCTACGAAAGAGGGAGGGTGCGAGGAGAGATGAGAAGAGGTCTACTGCTTGACGCTTCGTCTGCAAACGTCCTTTGGGACTCATTCCCCACCATTTTTCAGTGGAACTTCGAGCAGAGAAGGCAACAGGCTTAAAATCAGACTCAAGAGGAGTTATACCCCATGACCTACTCACACAGAAATAGTGCTCAGGAGCAAAAAGAAGCATGCCAGCAAGCGAAACAGATAACAGCCATATGCGAACAGCTCCATATTATGCTTGATCCTATTGACTGGCAAAACTGCGGAATGCGAGCGTGTGTCAGAGTGAATACGATCGAGATAGCGGATCTCTTGGGCTTCAGTCAACAGGATAGCGCTTCCATTCTCCGCCGAGTTCAGATCAAACTGCTTGAACACGCTGCTCTGGGAACGATGCACGCTCGACCAGATCTCAAGGCCGTAGTCTGGAGTCCTCTTGATGTAGTGCAACCACAAGCGTTTTCGAGTCTCTGGATCATCACGCTTGAGACTGATGAACGTATAACTATCGCTGAATACATCAGAAATGGACAGCGCATCTATGAGCACTATGCGTTCAATATGGACGATGGAGACTCTCTGGTAAAGCTCTTTGGACCAGTTCATACCGGTGAGTATCAGCTTGGTGAGACGGTCACCATTGAGGAGCATGAGCGTCAATGCACCGGAGAAATCGTCTACATTCTTGCACCAAGCAAGGCCTTCACCAACCGTAAATATCCATCCAGGGGTCGCCATACCATTTTGGGAAAAGTATACACCAGCGACGTCTCATCAAGGTATATTGTCGATTGCCATGATGGCTTCCCTCATGTTGTCAATCAGTGGCAAGTCATCAGGTAAACAGTGAAAGAGAGAAGCAGATGGTACAGAACGAAGCAAGGCAGGACCTGGATGGACAGAAGATGAGAGATATCGGACGAGTGTTGGGCTTCTTCAGCGCGTATTCAGAATTGCAAACCGGAATGGCAACGTACCACCCTGAGTATGACGTGGCATCCCTGTGCGATCCCAAGTCACTGAGGGACCCGAAGCTGCTGAAGAGGCCGAAAGAATATCCTGACCCTCACGCCTTCTATCTGAAAGAAAATGACTGTCACGCCCTCTACACAGAAGGGTGGAACCAGGGGCATACACAGGGAACCCAGGCGTATGAAACCCGCGATCTAGAGCTTATTGGGGAGATCGCACGCCTCGCCGGGCGTCTTGCCCCCTTCTATACCGCTTACACGACAGCGGAAAACGATGCACGTGACTGTAAAGTCGTTGGTGAGGTACGTACCCACTTCATCGTGAACTGGCGACAAACCGGAGGTGATAAGCGAAGGCGGAAAGGGATCTAATTCAACCTCCTCAGTGAAGGTGATCTGCTGCCGAACCCTCAACCATGTTGAGACGTTGCTTTGAGTTGGGTATATAGAAGGGATTTACTGATGGGATCACATCTGGCGTGACCTCCTCTGTTTCATCACGTAGATACTGCTCAGCGAAAAAAACGTGCACACGGGATGAGCTCTAGAACTATTCTGTCCCTGGTGTTCCCAACGTATGTATTGACTCTTCATCTGAGGTGGTGCTCCTTGTCTGCTCACTTTGCTCCATCGGTTGTGCAGTCTGCTGTACGGTGCTGATACCCTCCTGCCTGCGTTGCATCACTCTCCTGGCAGTTTGTTGTATCAGATTGCCAAGAACACTTTTGGTCTTTCGCACTTTTGTTGCTGTCTGTTGTGCAGATTGCTTCAGTTGCTCACTCGAAGGTCGAGCGTTTCTTAGCTCTTCAAAGCGCTTGCCTAATTGGCGCCGCAGCATTTCGCTCTTCATCAGTGCTATGATCAATGCGACAAAGAGACCGATAGTCATGCCGATGAAGAGCCCTTGCAGAAAACGACTCATCTTTATGCCTCCTTTATTTGGCCTGGGAATACGTGTTAAAACAGATGATCAGGGACTCATAGTACTTATGCACCGATGCAGCAGAAATGCGACAGCACGGGAAGGTTTGAAGCGCAAGGTCGTTCGCAGTGTCGCATTTCTGCTGCACGAGATCGTCAGAACCGTGAAACCTTGATGATGGGTCACTTGCACATCGTAGAGAGATTGCTCTGTATCGTACGAGGAAAGCCTGAGACTTTGGTTCCCAGTCCCATGGAACCGAAGATGACCCTTCCAAGTGCCACTTTGAAGCGTGCATTCTCACGTTTCTTTTTGGGTGAAAAATAGGCTGTTATCCGATGGTTTTCGTCATGCGGCTCATGTGTAGTTCCTCATGTGCTGCGATGCGTTCCCTATCTACTATGAGTGACATCCCTTTTTTGTGAGATTGGAGAGCGTGGGAAGAGGTGCTAACAAGCACAGAAAATACGTTGTTCCATACGAAAATTGACAAAAGGAATAACTGTGTTCACTTAAAAGTATACTCGATTTTCATGTAAAAAACAACCCGAGGTGCACTCCTCAGATGAGGTATCCCAAAGATACCACCCCATGACCCACGACGGGACTCCTGGAGCCGGCAATGAAAGGCAAGGCACCGGGCATCCTTGCAATGGGGACGCTCGGCGCTCAAGCTTGCTGATCGAGGAAATGACAGGGAATTGCTCTGTCTTGTCTGTATAGATGATTGGTAGTTGCTCCGTCTCCGCTGAGCAAGGAAATCCTGATGGAAGGAACTCTTTGCTTTGAATTTGAGCGTTGGCATTCGTGCTATTGGGAGGCCTGCTATCCTCACCACCGATATCTTGACAGTTGTGATCTCCCATGCAGGGCTCCTCAGTCTGACCTTTCTTCCTATTCTCATGTGCTCTTATCCTCTTCTGTCTGCTCTTGCTCTTACCGCTTTTTGGCAAGATACTCTGCTGACACTCTCCCATTGACGCCCTTCTCTTCGTTGTCAGTGTCCCTATAAAAGAGAGTGATCTTTACTCCTGATCGTTTCACCTGAGTTACGAGAAAATCATCTCCCCATCGGTTAATGAAATCACCGGCTACAAATTCGCTAAGACAACGCCATTCATAATTCTCTCTAGGGTTGTTCATGCTTTCCTCCCTTGCAGTCCTTGCCGCTTTAGGTGGTACTAATGAAGAACGCTCTTAAGTTGTTCTGCATCATATTTTACAATAGAAGCTTTTTTATCAAAACAGAGACGATGGCAAGTCCATTCATGGAAAAGCAAAGCCGTGCTCTTTTGACATCGTCCAGCGACCAAAGCTATCTGCATGATCCGTCACAGCAATTCAACCGCTTACCCGCCTGTACAGCCCATGTATGGCCGCTGTGGACATATGGCAAAAGACGAGATTACAATGAGCGTCGAGAGCTCGTGATGAGTACTACAGAACACGCTCTCAGTGTGCCTGATCTGGCTCGGAATTGCAATGGGCGTCGAGATCTGGCAGGGCTTTTCCTCCGAAAATGGTCCCCCCGAAATCGCTGCCATTGTGCGCACCAGCCACGCGCTCCACTGCCTTTCTTCGACTCTGCCAGCGATTATTGGTCTGGTTGACAGGGCAGAGAATCACATCGGAGCGCGTTCATTGTCGGTTGTCCGTACGTCTCTCATTGATTTTCAGTGAGATGCTTCGCTCCATTCTTGGTGCGCACGATGAGGACTCGGTGAAGAGTCGAGGCAGGACAGGGAGATCGATGAAAGGTCTCTGCAGACTCCAGGAACCTGACCACATCTTCGCTCTAACTGAGGGGACCTGATCTCTGCTGAGCGATAATCTCTTTCATCGCTATGGCTGCATTTTCGTATACCCCTCTTTCCTCCTTTGGCAAGGTATCCCAGTTGCTTCTGAGCAAACCCGTATAAATCATCTGTCCTGTAAGCGTACCAGACTGTTCATACAAGTAGCGTAAGCTGAACAGGGTTGCATATCTCACGTATTCTCTTTCTCTGGCACTCAGGGTATTCCAGTCTCTATTTTGAATCTTCTTGAGAAGAAGGCTTGCAAGCTGGTTGAGTGCGGCTATCTGTTCTGTGTCTGTCATGATTGCTTGCTCCTTTGCTATCCAGTGAGAGGAGAGTTGCGGCACTTTCCTCCCTCTATCCTACAACTCTTTTCCGTAATGTGCCTCTCCCACCTCACCCTCATTCGGAAGGAGAGCACCGAGTCATTGAGAAGCGGTGTGAGGTTGACCCGCTTTGGTGAATCTTCCGCAACGTTCGTGCTACCGGTAGTTTGTTGACGCCGGATAGTTCGTCTTTTAGCTCTTCCGCTCATAACTGGCTACTGCTAAATCGAAAGAAAGTAGGCTGATGTATCTGAGACGGTGAAAAGTCCCGCGTCAACAAACTACCGATAGCGGTACTTTGTTGACACGGGTGAGAGAATCAGAGAAAGGGAGAAGGGAGGAAAAAGCTCATGAGTAAGCGGAAAGAGACAACAACAGCTCCAGAGCCCCTTGAAGAGTATATCAGGCCATTTGACGATCTCTTTGAGAAGTGGAACCAGCGAGAAAGCTTTCGTTGCTATCTCGAGGGGTTACTCTTGCCGACAGAGCGCAACAAGACCCTGACAGGGCTAGCCAACACGGAGCCTGTGGTAGGAGCGCAAGATCAGCAAGCGCAGTTTCTGCAATGGTTCCTCTCAGAATCGGACTGGGATGAAAGAAAGGTCCAGAGCCAGCGGCTGCAGATGTTGCTGGAAGATCCATTGACGGCACCGACATCCCATGGAGTGCTGGTCATTGATGAGCATGGAGATCGCAAAGCGGGAACCCATATGGCTCACGTGGGCCGACAATACCTCGGCAATCTCGGCAAGGTCGACAACGGAGTGGTCTCGGTGACGAGCTTGTGGGCAGATGAAGGCGTCTATTATCCGGTCGATTTCGAACCCTCTACTCCCGCTCACCATTTTGAAAAGGGTGAGAAGGATCCTGACTTTCGAACGAAACTCAAGATCGCCCTGCAATTAGTCACCCGTGCCATGCAAGTCGGGATCCCGTTTCGGGCTGTGGTTGCTGACAGCTTCTACGGAGAGGACCGCAGCCTGAGACAAGAACTCAGAGCCTTGCTGCAAGCCTATGTGTTTGCGCTCAAACCGTCTCATGACTGGTGGCACCCAGAAGGGATGCCGGGATCGCTCAAAGAAGTGGCTCAAGCAGCTGGCTGGAAGAGTGCTGATCAGCCGGGCCAATGGGTCAAAGTCGAGAGGACGTTTCGGGATGGATCCAAGCAGACATGGTGGGCTTTGGAAGTCCAAGCTGGTCCTTACGGGCCGGAGAAGACCGAGCGGGCGGTGATTGCCACGACTGATCCGGTGACCTTGCCTGATATCAGCACATGGTATCTGGTGACCAACTTGCCTGCCCCAGGATCGCTCGCCGCCGAGCAAAGCAAGCTCGTGGCTGCCAGCATAGAGGAAGTCATCCGGCTCTATGGGCTGCGCATGTGGATTGAACAGAGCTATAAACAGGTCAGAGGAGCCTTGGGATGGTCGGAGTACCAAGTTCGAAGTGATCGAGCCATCCGGCGCCATTGGCAACTGGTCTGTTGTGCCTTCTCCTTTTGCTGGTACCATCACAGCCATTGCAGCACCGATGATGCTTGGCTTCCAGAGCATTCGGGTTGCCAGATCACTGCGCAGGAAGAACAGGTTCCTCAGCAGACTTGGGGAGCCGGGAAAAAAATGAGCGGGCTGACGCTCGTTCGACCGCTGCTTTCTTGGCCTGCCGCACTGCGAGAGGTCAGAGCTTGGTTGGAACCCTGGATCCTGCTGCAGCGCTATTGGCGGGCGTGGTCCTCACAGCCCCTACCTCTTCCGCTTCAGCAATTACTTGATGCGCTGGCTTTGGGGATACCGCTCTTCCTTTATAACTCTTCCTAACCCGCGCCAACAAAGTACCGATATTTTGAGTTGCTTCTGCTTGGTTAGCAATGATCTCTCTGATAATCTGGTAGGTGCTACGGGTGCATCAATTCTTACTGACATGTTATCAGATTCCATTATTTTGGAGCGGAAAAAGAAGAGACGGAAGGAGCAATATTTTTAAGTGGAAGCACGTATTCCATTGTATTTCTCTTTGTGCTACACTTAGGTCTAAATCCAGTTTGAGGAAGGTTGTATCTTTATGCCAAAAGCTGTTGCTATCGTGAGTGGTGGGCTAGATAGTGTAACGCTCGCATATCTCCTGCGTACACAAGGCTATGATCTGCATTTGCTCTCGTTTGATTACGGTCAGCGCCACAAGAAAGAATTAGAATTTGCTAAACTGTGTGCGCAACGACTTGACGCTCAATTCCATGTGGTCGATCTCAGTGATTTGGGAAAACTGTTAAAAGGTTCTGCTCTGACTGACGATATTCCTGTTCCTGATGGCCACTACGCTGCTCCAACAATGGCGGTTACTGTTGTACCTAACCGTAATGCCATCATGCTCTCCATTGCTTATGGCATAGCCGTCTCGGAGAACGTCGAAGTTGTGGCTTTTGGAGCACATGGAGGTGACCATTATATTTATCCAGATTGTCGCCCCGGCTTCATTGCTGCTTTTGATGCTATGCAGCGACAAGCTACCGAGGGATTTGGTCATGAGAAATTGAGACTAGAAACGCCTTTCATGCATATGGAAAAGCATGATATTGTAAAAGTCGGCAAAGATCTAAAAGTGCCTTATGCGGATACATGGAGCTGTTATAAAGGCGGAGAAAAGCATTGCGGGCAGTGTGGTACCTGTTATGAAAGGCGGGAGGCATTTGAACTTGCGGGTGTTTCTGATCCAACAGTCTATGAGATAAAGGTTTCAACGGCTTCATCGTCAGCGACGCTCTAATAAATACATTACATCTAGTAAACAATATTAATAACATTTTCTATTTTATGCCTTTTTGCCCTGGTAGAGGGGAGGATAAGTAGCAATGAGGTACGCAAGTATCCCCAAGACATTTCGTATTGAAGCTACACATCATTTGCCTGATCATAGTCAGTGTGCTCGTCTCTATGGCCATTCCTATCAACTGGAAGTGAGACTGCATGGCCTCATTAAAGATACGCAGTGCGAGTCTCATCATGGCATGATCATGGATTTTTCTGATCTGTCCAGTATCGTGAAAAACGTAATTGCGGAGGTCCTTGATCACCAAGATTTGAACGTTGCTACTGTCTGTATACCACGGCAGAGAACCTTGTGTACTGGAATGTTGGATGTTAGATGATCTGTTTGTATATGACATTCCCTGTGCTTTGCTCCATTCTATTCGCCTCTGGGAAATAGAAACTAGTTTTGCAGAAGTGATAGCACTGGAGAGCACTGTTAGTTGCCACTGATGTCTTCCAGTTATTAGAAATCGCAAGGGAACAAAGCGTGAGTGAGTTGTTCGATCTCTTCCAGTCTAGTATTACAGATACTCAAGATTATGTTGCTCTTTTTGAGAACGTCAAAAAATATCAAAAAGAGCTTTCTGGTCTTGAACTAGTTCATAGTGATTCCCTTTTGCGGCTCTGCATGACGCTCCGGCAATGGTGCCAGGGTAAAGCAGGAATCTCCGATGTTACAGTTCTCATACGCCAGGTTATTCGTAGTTATAGACGAAGCTTACTCATACCAACGCAATTGTGGAATGCAATATGCACTTATGGGATGAATGTTGATGCTGGCTTACGGGCCGCCCAGATCGATGGAGAAAACCTGATACTCCTGACTGCCAATGATTGGCAACCAGACTGGTTAACTCATACAGCGGAGATAGATACTGTAGGGCTACGAAAACGAGATGAAAGCATCATCGGCGATGGGCTGTTGTTTGCAATGAGTAATGGTGTTCTTACTCATTACCAGTCACTTGCACAAAAGGTAGCAGTACAATCTTGTTTTTTTGCTCCTCCAGGTTCTACTTTGCTTATTGCGCTTTCAACTGGCGCAGGAAAAAGTTTGCTGGTTCAGCTACCAGCCTGGTATGAATCTTTGGGAGGCACCATTAAAGGAGGAACGACGATTGTCATTGTCCCGACAGTATCACTGGCACTTGACCAGGAGCGGCGTATCCAACAATTTTTCTCCTCAACAGCTTATCCTGAATACGAGCCATATAGTTGGACACGTAGCACTTCTGCTGAAACAAAAGCGACTATTTGCAGAGGCATACTTGATGGCACCTTACCCCTTCTATTCGTCTCCCCCGAAGCTCTCCTCAAATCAGCATTGTACCATATTTGTCTGATAGCAGCAGAGCGAGGGACATTAAATCGTTTTGTGATTGATGAAGCTCATCTCGTGGAGACATGGGGAGCCGGTTTTCGGACAGAATTCCAACTTCTTGCTGCTTACCAGAAACGCTTGCTGGAAAACTCTCACGGCCAGTTACGTACCCTTTTACTCTCTGCAACAATCTCACGTTCATGTGCTGATCTGCTTAAACAGCTTTTTGGCAGTGGAGAACACTACTATACTATCTATGCCAATCGTCTGCGTCCAGAATTGGCATATTGGTTTCGTTTTTCACAAACAAAATCTCGCAGAGAACAACGTGTTTTAGAAGCTCTCCAATATCTACCTCGCCCACTGATTCTGTATGTAGCAACTCCACAGGACGCGAAACATTGGACATCACTTCTAAAAGAGCATGCCTATCGACGTTATGAAATGTTTACAGGCGATACAAATCATAAAAAGCGTCAGCAACTTATTGACTCATGGATCAACAATGATATAGACATTATGATTGCGACTACAGCGTTTGGCGTAGGTATGGACAAACGCAATGTTCGTGCTGTCTTGCATGCCTGCTTACCAGAGAACTTGGAACGTTTCTACCAGGAAGTCGGGCGTGCTAGCCGTGATGGATATAATGCAGTAAGCCTTGTGTGTACGACAATCCATGATAACGAGGCAACCTTTAATATGACCCGTACAGCTCGCATTACAACAGAAAAAGCTGCTGAACGTTGGCAAGGAATGAGGGAAACGGCATATTTTCCTTTTGAGGAGATGGGAGATATTCTGTTACTAGACACGAATTCCCCACCAAAAGGATCACCACGAATGAAACGGAGTGAGGCCAATAAAGAGTGGAATATGCATACACTTCTGCTTATGCAGCGAGCTGGCCTGCTCGATATTATGAACTTCGGAGAAGTTGTATCATCAGGAAATGCTCACCACGCTGATTCAGATGATTGGTTGCCGGTTCGTCTTTTGGCTCCTACAATTACTGCATATCTTGATACATCTGAATTTCGAGAACATTTAAACCCAATACGAGAGGAAGAGGTTAGTAAAATCCATCAGGATTTAAAGGATATGGAGAAACTGGTGAGAAAGTATGCATCTTCGCCTGTTTCTGAATGTTTGGCACCCCACTTTGCTGATCTCTATGCGTATTGCTCGCGAGCTTGCGGGGGATGCCCATATTGTAGGAAAGAGGAAAGCCTTCCATATGAAGAGATACCCTCTTTAGAGATACAACTGGAAGCTGGCCCAGTGTCAGCATCTTTATTACACGGTGAACTCCGCGACTATATGGGATGGCATGCAACAGTAAATATTTCCTGGGATGGTTTGCGTCGAATCCAAACATTGGAACAGTATATACATGTTCTTGTAGCATTAGTACAAATGGGCATGCAACAACTGTTGTTACCCTCGGAGTTATTAAGCTTATCAAGTTGGACCAAATTATTCATCAAGCAACTGACAAAATACGAACCAGTTCCTCATGTTATTCTGACTCTTGACGAGATACAAACACATCCTCAAATTCCACTCTATGCAATTCCTACAGTTATCATGTATCCTATACATGATGAAGATGCCGATGAGTTCCACCGTTTTCTACGTCAACACAGACAACGCTGGCATGATGAGCATGTGCCACTCATCCATATTGTTCATCATTCTTTGTCACTGGCAAGTGAGCAAGGGCTGTTTTTAGATCGTATCGATGGGATCTCAGAAACAATAACGCATTTCTCAGATGTGTTGACACAATGGCAAAGAGCCTTGTAGAGGAGATAGTCTATGGAAATTATTAATGATGCCCAGGTGGGACCCCGGCGTTTCTATGTAATGCTACGATTAGTCTCTGATTTGCCTGGACCGACAAAGCAAGAAGTTTCCCACCTTACACAGTTGCCAGTAATTCTTGATCACGCTTCAGATGTATCCAAAAGTTCTCTTCTAGCTTCAGAAAATACATACAAACACGCAGTCAATTGTGAACAAATCAGTGAAAATGAAGGGAAGATCCTTTCCCTACATGGTGACTCGAAACAGGTCTCCACAATGCTTTCGTTTCAAGATCATATGAGGCAGGTGCTTCTAGGCATCACTGAAGCAAAACAATCGAACTTTCTATTTAATCTTTTTTCAGCGTGGTATGCTGTTCAAGATGAAAAAGTGCTCTTTCCTTCTGAAGAATATCATGTTTCTTTTAACACAGATATGTCCCCATATTTTCCCAAACCAGAAGATCGGTTATTCAATTCAACAAAATTGAATGGATGGCGTCAATGGGCAGAGTTTTTAGGACTTGGCTGGGTGATGAGGTGGGGTTCCCGTCCTATTCTCATTCCTGATGCAACGAAGCGCGTAAAGGCCGTTCTTCCAGAAGTTTTCTATGATACTGAATTACTAAGGTTTCATCTATTTATCGAGCGATTGGCAGAGCTTTGTCCAGAACTTGATGGTGGCAAATTATTTACCTATTGCTGGCAAGCTAGTCGAGGCACAGAAATACGCGGAAATCGTCTAAGTCTTATGCTCTCGACAGCCTTACGAACTCTTACAACATTACAGGAAATACAGCTTCTTGAAGAAGCTGATTCTTTAGACGTTTGGAAGTTATACAGAAATCAAGGTGGTCTTTACCAAGAGGTAACACATATTCAGAGGAAGAAGGCATAAGCATATGAAACAGGGAAGATTTCAAGGCTTCCAATGTTGGGATAGTCAGCGGATAGGCCAAGTTATTAACAAAGAGGCGACTTCGGTTGACACTGCTACGTTCATGGCAATACATACTCCGTTCTCAAAACTCAACTATCAGACCTATCTTCAGCAAATGACAGATACAACAGAGGAGGGATTGTTCCGCGAATTACAACGTTGTGCTGAGCATGATATCCACGTATTTATGGCTATTCACGGAGTTCCTGGCAGTGGTAAATCGCACTTAATTCGCTGGATTAAAGAACGTTTTCAATCAGCATATGATGAAACTGAGTGCGTGATTTTTCTAGAACGATCTCAATGTAGTCTTCGTAGTACATTAGACTTCTTCCCCAATAGACCAGGATGAAGTAAAATGGGGAGGAGTAAAAAAGAGTGCTAGGGAAGGCAAAGAGAAGATGCATCTATCGTATACCCAAGTGGTCAAACGACCAGCATTGCTCCATC
>Ga0207416_1003070_pt1 | contig 16685 bp, 13 predicted proteins | sample PaiPotPPM11metaG_FD_184107 | JGI IMG/M metagenome (GOLD analysis project Ga0207416, IMG submission 184107) | Iron sulfur acid spring bacterial and archeal communities from Banff, Canada, to study Microbial Dark Matter (Phase II) - Paint Pots PPM... ...
GCCCCCATCCCCCGGCCCCTTCCCCTATTATTGGGGAAGGGGCCGGGGGATGGGGGCCGCGGGATTCACCACGTTGGTCGGCGTACCGGCGAGCCACGCAGCGATGTTGCGCACCGGCGCGATTAGCAAACGGCGGCGCGCTTCGCTCGTCACCCAGCCGGCGTGCGGCGTGAGCACGGCGTTCTCCAACTCACGCAGCGGGCTGTCGGGCGCCAGCGGCTCGGGCGCGAACACGTCCAGCCCGGCGCCGCGCAGGCGGCCGTCTCGCAGCGCGGCCACCAGCGCCGGCTCGTCCACGATCGGGGCGCGGGCCGTGTTGACCAGGATCGCGCCAGGCTTCATCAGCGCGAACTGTCGCCCGCCGATCAGGCCGCGCGTGCGGTCCGAGAGGGCAACGCAGACTTGCAGCACATCGGCCTGGCGCAGCACGCTGCCCAGCTCGAGCTGCGTCACGCCGAGCGCGGCTGCGCGGGCCTCGTCGCGCGTCGGGCTCCAGGCGACGACCTTCATGCCCAGCCCCGCGCCCATACGCGCTACATGCTGGCCGATGCTGCCCAGGCCGAGCACGCCGAGCGTCTTGCCCTCAAGCTCCACGCCCTCGTAGTGCCTCCACAACCCGGCGCGCACGTCGCGGTCGTAGGCCGGCAGCGTGCGCGCCACGGCGAGCATCAGCGCAATCGCGTGCTCGGCCACGGAACGCGCGTTCTCGCCGGGACAGTTGCTCACGACCACGCCGTGGCGGCTGGCCGCGTCGAGGTCGAAGTTGTCGGTGCCGACGCCGAAGATGGCGACGTGCCGCAGCCGCGGCAGCGCGCCGAACAGCTCGGCGTCGAACCGTGTGTAGGCGCGGACGTTGATCGCGGCGTCTGCATCGGAAAGCCGGCGGACAAGTTCTTCGCGCGAGTCGGCGCGCTCACCGTACAGCGCGACCTGGCCGAGTTTGCGCAGCTCCTCCAACTCGGGTTGGCCGGCGTAGGCGGGCGGGAAATCGTCCGGAATGACGATGTGCAGGCTCATCGGTGCACGCTCGCCGGCGCGGTTGCCAGCAAACCGGCGAGCGACGGCGGCTTGAGCCCATCGAGCGAGACGCCGGCGAGACCCTGCTCCACCCAGTCCATAATCGCCACGAACTCGGCCGTCACTTCATCGCGCGAGCCTTCGGTCGTGTAACCGCCGGTGTTGTCCCAGCTACCGTCGGGGTTCTGCTGCGCGATGAGTGCCTCGGCGGCGCGGATCGCCAGGGCGCGTTGCGCGGCATCGCCGGTGGCGCCGGCCAGCAGCGCCGCGCCCCAGGCGACCTTGCCCACCTGCGCCGTCTCGTACATCGCGTTGGCAGCGTTATACGCGGGCAAGAGAAAGGCGGCCGCATCGTCCAGGGCGCGGCGCTCGTCGCGGGCCTGGGCGTAGCCGGTCATGAAGGCGGCGCCGATGCCGTACATGAAATACGCCTGCAGCGGCCGCTTGGCGATCACCGCGAACTCGCCGGCGCGTTCTTCCGGGAACTCCGTGATCACGCCGCGGGCCGGCGTGTAGCCGTGACAGAGCATTTCGGCCGGCCGCGGCTGCGCGGCCAGCACCGTGCGCAGGAAGCGGGCGACGCCATCAGCAATGTCCAGCCGCCCGCCGATCAGCGCCGCGATCCCCGCCATCGCACTGGACATGACTTCTTGCCGCACCTCCGGCCCCTCGCGGTCGATGCGCGTGCGCAGGCCGCCGGACTGCGGGTCTTGCAGCGTGGCGAGGAAGTCGAGCGCCCGCCCGCCGAGGTCGAAGGCGCCGGCGCGCTGCAACCCGGCCGCGATCCAGGCGTTGCCGTAGGGATAGACGTAGGCGAGGCCTCCGCGCTCCCAGGCACCGGCGAAGTCGCCTTCGGACGTGGCTGCGTGCTTGCGCAGCCAGCTAACCATCCGGCCCGCCGCGCGCGTGCGCCCGGCGGCGGCCAGCGCGTAGGTCGCCTTGTAGAAGCCGCCGAGGCCGGCCGATTCGTCGCCCACCAGCCCGTCGTCGCGCTGGCGGAACTCGAGGTAGTCGGCGCCGCGGTCGCGGGCGATCGCGAAGAGGCTGCGCGAGGCGCACCCCAGCGTTACAGGTCGTCCGAAAGTCGCATAGCCGTCCGGCGCGCTGTCGGGCGCGTCACGACGCGCCCCTGCATGGCCCGGAGCGCGATCATCGCGCGATGTCGTTGTGCCCCCCGCTGCCGCGTTGAAAGTCTCCGACGGTCGCGCTGCGCTGCGGCTACTGGCCACTGCCCCGTTTTTCAGCCATTCGCCGATGCGCTCGCCGATCATGATCGAGGTGAAGTTGGTGTTCGCCCGCGGCACCGTGGGCATGATCGAGGCGTCGGCCACCATCAGTCCCGCGACGCCGTGTACGCGGCCGCGCTGATCGACCACCGCCAGCGGGTCGCTCGCCGGACCCATCTTCGCCGTGCTGCATGGGTGATAGCCGGAGTCGGCCACGCGCCGCACCCAGGCGGCCAGCGCGTCGTCGCTCTCCAAATGGTGCGGCCGCGGCCGGCGAATGCCGGTGTGCAGCGAGCGCAGCGGCTCCGTCTCGCCCAGGCGCAGCGCCAGGCGCATACCGTCGACCATGCGGCGCAGGTCTTCCTCATCTTCCAGAAAGTGCGACTCGATGCGTGGCTGCATGCGCGGGTTCAGTGTCTCGACCACGAGCCGCCCGTGACCGCGCACCTGCTCAACCACAACGCCGATCGAGAAGACCGGCCCCTCCGCCGTCTGATAGAACGAAACGGGCATCACCTGCATGTCATTGCGCTGGTCGCTGCCCGCCGCGGTGTAGCGATACGTCACCTGCACCGAGGGCACGTCCGTGCGGCAGAGGCCTGGCACGGGCTCGTAGACGACGCCTGCCACCGGATGGTCGCATAGGTGCTCGCCGACGCCGGGCAGTTCCACGGCGACCGGCAGGCCGAGCCGCGCGAGCGCCTCGTGCCCGCCGATGCCGGAGCGGATCAGGATCGCCGGGCTTTGCAGTGCCCCGGCCGAAAGCACGATCAGGTCCGAGAAGATCGCCTCCGGCGCGCCGTCCGTTTCGACCTCGACGCCGACCGCCTGCGAGCCGTCGAGCAGCACGCGCCGCACGTGCGTATCGCCGCGAATCGTCAGATTCGGACGGCCGCGCGCCGGCGCCAGATAGGCGATCGCGGTCGAGATGCGCAGCGAGCCTTCGCGGTTCATCGGGTGCGGACCGCAGCCCGCGGCGTTGGGGTCGTTGTTGTCGGCGGCAAGCGGCAGGCCGAGGCTGGTGCAGGCATCGACGAAGGCGCGCTGCCAGTTCACCAGCTCGTCCTGCTCGTAGCGGTAGCGGCGCACGGGAATCGGACCGGACTGGCCGTGGAAGTCGTCGGCGAAGTCCACGTCGTGTTCCATGGCGCGGAAGTACGGCAGAACCTTCTCCCACGACCATTCGGCATTGCCGAGCGCGGCCCATTCGTCGTAGTCCTCCGGCACGCCGCGCAGGGCGATCGTCGTATTCACCGCCGAAGAGCCGCCGACCACGCGGCCGCGCGGCATATGGTGCGGCCGGCCGCTCTGCGAATGATGCGCGCGGAAGCGCCAGTCGTGCGGCCGCGTCGAGTTCCAGAGGCCGTTGAGCACGTCCGCCGGCGTGCTCTCGATATCGGCGTAGTCCGGCCCGGCCTCAAGCACCAGCACGGAGCGCTGCGGGTCTTCGCTGAGCCGCGCGGCGATCACTGAACCGGCCGAGCCGGCGCCGACCACGATCGCGTCGTACCGCATCCCGGGCCTCCGTGTATCGATCTGGCAACGTTCGCGCGCCGCCGCTAACGGCCGGCAAAGCGCGGCGGGCGTTTCTCCATCCAGGCCTGCACACCCTCGCGCGCGTCTTCGGAGTCGAGCGAGACGGCCTGGTTGGTCCACTCGAACTCGAGCTGCTGTTCCAGAGTGTGTTGCAGGCTGCGCTGCAGGGCGCGGCGGGTGAAGGTCATCGCCTGCGGCGGGCCGGCGGCCAGCTCGCGTGCCAGCGCCAGCGCTTCGTCCATCAGCTTCGCCGGCTCGACCACGCGGTTGACGAGGCCGATCTGCTGCGCCTCTTCGGCGGTGACGAAGCGGCCGGTGAAGAACAGCTCGTACGCCCGGGCGCTGCCCACCAGCCGCGGGATGTAATACGAGGAGCCGAAGTCCGGCCCCAGCCCGCGCTTGATGAACACGGTGGTAAAACGGGCGTCGCTTGAGGCGATGCGGATGTCGAGCGAGGTGGCGATGCCGATGCCCGCGCCGGCAGCGACGCCGTTGATCGCGCCGATCGTCGGCTTGTCGATATCGCGCAGGGCCAGCATAAACGGTCCGGCCGCGCCCATGCGGTCCAGCCGCGCGTGGCGCACCGTGTCGCCGCTCTTCGGCGTGCCGCGTGAGAGATCGGCGCCGGCGCAGAAGCCGCGGCCGGCGCCGGTCAGCACCACGGCGCGCACGTCGTCGTCGGTGCGGGCGCGGCGAAAGGCATCCATCAGCTCGGGCACAAGCTGCCCGCCGAGCGCGTTCATGCGTTCGGGCCGGTTCAGCGTCAAGACGAGCACACCGTCGTCGTGCTGTTCGTAGAGAATGTCGCTGTAGGCGGTTGCGGTGCTGGTCATCGCTGTCTCCTTCGCGGGCTGCCGCGATCATGCCAGCCGTGGCGCGGCGCTGCAACGGCACGAGCGACGTGCGCGGCTTAGAGTCGTGCTCGGCGCACCGTGGCCGGGCGGGGCACCTAACCCTGCTTTGCCTGACGGCAAAGCTGTCCCTTCCCGAGCCGGGAAGGGACTTCTGGAGCGCTCCCTGCGTCGAGCGACGGCGGCGGGGCCGCGGTGTCTTTGTGGGACACGCGGCCGGACTGTCTCCCGTCCGAGTGCGTCCTCCTCCCCAACCCTTCCTGTGTCGGGAAGGGACAGCTTTGCCGTCAGGCAAAGCAGGGTTAGGTGCCCCGCCCGGCCTGCAACGTCGGTATATGCAAAGACTCCGCTGGCGAAACGTGGCTGAAATCTCGCCGTACGATCGGTCTGGTACACTTTGCTGTCCAGTCGGGCATTTCCATCACGGGAGGAGCTATGTATCGCATCGTGCTGCTCGGCAACGACGACGGCGAAGGACGCTTTCTCGCCGGCGTGCTGGAGCAACACGACTTCCGCGCGTCCGCGCTTGGCATCTCCGAGGCTTCCTTCGAGCGCGTACAGCAGGCGCCGCCGGATGTGCTGCTCGTCGATCTCGAAGATGCCGGGCCGGATCTGCTGCGCCGGCTGCAGACCGAGCCGGCGATCGCCGAGCACAGTGCGCTGCTGGTGGTGCTGGCGGAGGACTCCGTGCGCCGCCTCGATGGCGGGCCGCCGCCCGACGATGTGCTGTTCAAACCGATCAGGCCGGGCGAGCTAGTGGCGCGCGTGCGGCTGGCGCTGCGGCGGCGCACGAACGTGGACGCCCAGAATGTGCTGCGCTGCGGCGAGCTCGTGATCGACCTTGCGAACTACAAGGTTACGGTCGCCGGCCAGCCGGTGGAGCTGACCTACAAAGAATACGAGCTGCTGCGCTTTCTCATGAGCAACCCGGCCAAAGTTTTCACGCGCGAGCAGTTGCTGAACCGGGTCTGGGGCTACGACTACTTCGGCGGCGCCCGCACGGTGGACGTGCACATCCGCCGTCTGCGCAGCAAGATCGAGCTGCGCCCGGGCGACATCTTCATCGACACCGTGCGCAACGTCGGCTACCGTTTCAAGGACTGCTGACGGCGCCACGCCGCGGTACTGGAGAGAGACGATGGCCCACGAGATCCTCAAGCCGAGCACGGTTCACGGCACAACCGGCTATTCGCATGCCACACGCGCCGGTAAGACGCTCTACATCAGCGGGCAGGTGGCGCAGGACAAAGAGGGCAAGCTCGTCGGCCCCGGCGACATTGCGGCGCAGGCGGCGCAGGTCTTCGCCAACCTGAAAAGCGTGGTCGAAGCTGCCGGCGGCACGATCCAGAACATCGTCAAGCTGAACACGTTTACGACGAGCCTCGCCTATCGGTCCGCGATCGCGGAGGCACGGGCGAAGTACTGGCAGTCGGATTGGCCGGCCAGTACCTTCGTCGTGATTTCGAGCCTCGCCACGCCCGACTTTCTGGTCGAGATCGAAGCGATCGCGGAGCTGGACTGAGCCGCCGGCCGTCCCGCCCGGCCCTCCCTCAAGCCGCCGTGATCACGGCACTGCCCTCGCACCGCACGGCCGGTGCGCAGAGGCGTACCAGCGCTTCGATGTCCACCAGGTGCCGTTGCACCGCGTCTGGCGCGATGCCCGGCGGCGCGTATACCACAAACAGCGCCCGCCGCGTGGTTGGCTGGACACTGCCGCGCGCCGCCTGTCCCGCGATCACGGTGCAGACGACGCCCGCCGCGTCGGCCATGAGCATGTCCGCGGGCTTCGCCTCCATCTCCCCGCCGTTGAGCAGCGGGTAGCGCTCGTCGCCGGTCGCGGACGCGATGCGCAGCGGGGCTTGCAGCACGTCGAGATCGTGCGTCGCCGTGAGCAGCAGGTTTTGCAGCTCGGCCATGAACGCCGCTTCGACCAGCGGCAGCGGCGCTGCGATCGAACGCCCTTTGAACGCGACGGATTCGAGCTGCAGCAGGACGTGGTAGGTCTTCTTGAAGCGGCGGTAGTAGGCGGCGTACGCCTGCAACGCCGGCAGTTCGGCCAGCAGGTCGGCGCGGCTCTTGCCGGCGAAGCGTTGCCGCAGCTCCGCCTCCAGCGCCTCGCGCCGTGCGCCAGACCGGCCGCGTTGTTGTGGGTCGCCGTCGACGTTGCCCAGCGCCAGCAGGCCGACGCTGGCGCCGGGATGCGCGGAGCGCCACGAGTCTTCGACCGCAACCTCGGTAATCTGCGCCATTGCCCGCTCCTCGGCCTGCGGTCTGAGTCCGCCCGGCCGCGACCTCCATCATTGCTTCCCAGCCCGCGCGGAACAACGCGCCTGCCGGGCGGCCGTAGCCGTTTCTTGACTGGACTACTCAAAACATATGTTCTAAACTGAGGCGAATTCCGGTCGCGTGCTGCAACGGCGGGCGCCGCGGACCGATGGCTGATCTGACGCGCTGATAGGAGCGAGTGATGGCGACGGCGGTTATGATTCACGACGAGACGGCAGCAGGGCAGCGCACGCGCACGTTCAGCCTGGATTTCCTCACGGCGCGGATCACCGTGGAAGCGCTGATTCGCAAGCGCGTGCAGGAAGAGGTCGACGAGTACAACCGCGCGGCCGGCGAGCTGTTCCAAGGGCTGGTGCAGCCGCAGGGTGCCGAGCGCACGGCACAGGGCTACCGCATGGCGGCGCCGCGCCCGATCGACGCCGAGGCGCAGGCGCTGCGGGCGCTGGACGCCTTCACGCGCAACGGTTTCATCGTGATCGTGGACCACCGCCAGATGGAGCGGCTGGAGGAGCAGATCGAGCTGCGCTCGTGCACCGAGATCAGCTTCCTCAAGCTCGTGCCGCTCGTGGGCGGCTAGCGCACGGAGCCGAGCGATGGTCACGGCAGAAGACATCCGAAAACCCGGCGAACACGAGTCCGGAGCGCTGGCTGCCGAAGCGGATGCGCTGATCGATGCGTATCTGGAGATGATTTACGCCGGAAACCTGACGAGCTGGGGTCTGTACTACCCGCAGGGGCTCGACGTGGGGCCGGCCGGACATTCGATTCGCCGGTCCGGACCCCAGCTGCGCCTCGAAGTCGCGCGGCGCGCGTTGGTGCGCTCGCAGTTGCGCCACGGTGAAGCGGATGGCGGCGCGGGCGCGCAGGAGGTCCGGAGTACGATCTGGGTACTGCTGACGCTCGCGGGCGAGATCTGGCGCATGCCGCTCATCGCGCCGGCGGAGGCGCTGGCACCCTTCTTCGGCATCGATCAGGCCGAATTTGGCAGAGGCGAGGACTACTGGCTGGCGCTGCTCGGCGCCGTCGAGCGCCACGACTTTGCCTTCAGCCGCAGCGAGCCGCTGATCGAGGCGATGCGCGCGGCGTGGGGCCAGTATGGCGCGAACGCCAACGGCTACACGAACGGCCCCGCGGCCTTCCGCGAGGCGCTGGGCGAGGCGCCGTCGCTGCCGGCCGCCGTGAGCGCCCACATCGCCACGCTGGCCGAGCCCGAGCGCGAAGCGTGGCGGGCGCTGCTTCTGCACATGCGCGGAGCGAAGCAGGCGCAGCCGTCGCAGGCGTGGCTGGGCAAGGCCCGCGTGCTGCTCGCGGCGGTGGGCGAGCGGGCATTCGCCGCACTCGCGATCGGCTGGCTGGTCCTGTTCGAGCCACCGCTCGCGCAGATTCTCTCGCCCAGAAACGCGCAGACGGTGCGTGGCTGCGCCTGGGTCTGCTCACTGATCGAGGATGCGGAGCTGGCCAGCGCACTGGCGCGCACCGCTGAGGCGCTGCACCGGAAGTACGCCTACGCCACGGCCCGCTCGATTCTCGCCGCCAACGCCTGCATCTACGCCCTCGGGCAAATGCCGGGAAGCGAGCCGGCCGTGCAGCTCATGCAGCTTTCGCGCCGGCTCAAAGATGGCAACCAGCGGCCCGCGATCGAGCGGGCGCTGGAGGAGGCGACGCGCCGGCTCGGCATCGGTCGCGAGCAGTTGGAACAGCAGGCCGTGCCGGACCTCGGCCTCGACGCCGACGGCTGCCTGCGCCGCGTGCTCGGCGAGTTCACGGCCGAGCTTGCGATCGCCGGCTCGCGGCCGGGCGAGTGGGGCTGGCGCGACGCTGAAGGTAAGAGTTATAAAGCGCCGCCGGCCAGACTCAAGGCGGAGCACGCCGAGGCGCTGAAGGCGCTGCGCCGCGAGCGCGATGAACTGGGCAAGGCGCTGACGGCCCAGCGCGACCGCGTCGAGCGGTTGCTGCTGGGCGAACGCGTCCTGTCCGCGGCCGACTGGCGCAAACGCTACCTCGACCACCCGCTCGTCCGCCACATCGCCCGCCGCCTGATCTGGCAGGTCGAGGCGGGCGGCGGCGAAACCGTGATCTGGCACGACGGCGCGCTGGTAAACGCCGCGCACGAGCCCGTCGCCTGGCCGGGCGATGCGGCGAGCGTCCGTCTCTGGCATCCGCTGACCACAGCATCCGAGGTCGCCGCGGCCTGGCGCGACTGGCTCGACGCGCACGGCGTGGTGCAGCCGTTCAAGCAGGCGCACCGCGAGATCTACGTGCTGACCGACGCCGAGCGCAGGACCGGCACCTACTCCAACCGCTTCGCCGCGCACATTCTGCGCCAGCACCAGTTCAAACGCCTCTGCGATGAGCGCGGCTGGCGCTACGGCGTCGTGACCGGCTACGACGCGCCGTCGACCACCCGCGCAACGCGCTCTCTGCCCAACGGTGGCCGCGTGGAGTTCTGGATCGAGGCGCAGACGCTCGGCGAAGGCACATGGGCGGAGTCCTCTGGCGTGCTGCTCTACGTCGCCACAGACCAGGTACGCTTCTGCAGACGCGACGGCGCGCCGCGGCCGCTGGCCGAGATTCCGCCGCTGCTCTTCTCCGAGACGATGCGCGAGGTCGATCTGTTCGTCGGCGTCGCCAGCATCGGCAACGACCCGCAGTGGCAGGACCGCGGCGCCGGCCGGCCGGACGATCGCTACGGCCTGTACTGGCGGGAGTACTCCTTCGGCGAGCTGAACGCCTCGGCCGTCACGCGGCGCGAGGTGCTGACACGGCTGCTGCCGCGGCTCAAGATCGCGGACCGCTGCACGCTGGAGGAGCGCTATCTGCTCGTGCGCGGCGAGTCAAACACCTACCGCATCCATCTCGGCAGCGGCAACATCCTGATCGAGCCGGACGGCCGCTACCTTTGCATCGTGCCGAATGCCCGCGAGCGGAACGCCGATCCCACGGGCGGCCTGTCGCTGCCGTTCGAGGGCGACGGCGTGCTCTCCATCGTCCTCAGCAAAGCGTTCCTGCTTGCCGACGACACGCGCATAAGCGACCCAACGATCCTCAGCCAGCTTCGGCGAGCATAGCGGCGGGCGGCAAAACGCGCGGGAGCGGAAATCACCCCGGCGTTGGCGAATCGGTTGCCTGCGCGGCGAGCGCGCGCTCAAGCTCGGCCGCGGCTGCAAGGCCGAGATCGATCGCCTGCTCGACCGACAGCGCCTCACCAGCAGCCCACTCCACGGCAAACGCCTCCTCGCCGAGCGCGGCCCGCACCCGCACGACCGCCGCCTGCTGTGCTGCCGGCAAGCCGAGCAGCTCGCCGGCGAATGCCCTCCGCAGCGCGTCGACGGACGCCAGCAGCCTGGCGCTCACAAGCAGCAGGCCATCGCGCTCCGCCGCCTGCGCGAGCACATTCAGTGTCGTTGGAAGGGCGCGCGACGATCCCACCTTGCGATGGATAGTAAGGCTCTCGACGCAGGCTGCCACGGCCGCCGCGGCGTCCCCCTGCCGCAGCATCACCCGCGCGAGGAATGCAAGGCCGGTGAGTCTGTTAGGGCTTTCCTCACCCTGCTCAGCGCCGGTGAACTGAACGACCTCCTCAAGCAGTGCTCGCTCCCGGGCGTAGTCACCGTGCGCCTCTGCCAGCAATGCCTCAGCATGCAGCTTGAGTGGCAAAGCTTCGATTCGGGGGATAGCCCGGTTTGCCGCGACCAGGCTTTCGGCGGCCGCAATGTCTTCGCGAGCGAGTGCCGCTTCGATGAGTCGCACTCGCAACATGGCGACTCTCAGGTCGGACCCAGCTTCGCGAGCGAGGGCGAGCGCTTCTTCGGCCAGCAGCAGCACGGCGTCGTATCTGCCCTGCATCAGGCGGAGCAAAGCGAGAAGCCCCAGCGCCTCCGCCAGGCAGCGGCTGTCCCCCAGTTCCCGGCTCAAGGCGATGGCTTCCTCGAGGCCAGCCGCGCCGTGGTCCTGCTCGGTGGCGGAGAGGCCGTAGGTGAGTGGAGAGATGGTCAGGAGCCAGGCCCGCGACAGATTCGGTTGCGTGGCTTCCGGCAGCATGAGCAAGCGTTGCCGCCACAGCTCCTCCTCTTTGCCGCGTCCGCGGTTGAGCAGATACAGCCGCAGCGCCCGCCAGAGGCGCACGCCGAGGCCGAGCTCTGCTTCCTCGATGCACCAGCCCAGCACCGCCCGCACGTTGGCCAGTTCCGCATCCAGCCGCGGCCAGCCGAGCGCCGATGCGCAGCGCCGAGCGAGCTGCAGCACCTGCACCGCAAGCTGGCGACGGACCGACTCGGCCTCATCGCTCGCTTCCAGTTCGGCCGACGCGAACTCGCGGATTGTCTCCAGCATCGTGTAGCGCGGCTCGCCGTCCGCGCCCGTGCTTTCCCGCAGCAGGCTCTTCTCCATGAGCGAGGCGATGGTATTGAGGATCGCGCTCCTGGGCAGGGTCGGCTCGCGGGCCGGCTGCTTGGTGCTCGCGAGCGCTGTGGCTCGCGGCTGCGGCCGCGACGGGCGCACGCCGTGCGCCCCTACAATCGGCGGCACGACGGGTGGTTCAGGAACCGCGCCGGCCGGACCTTCGTCGTCGGCGCAGACGGCTTCGGCAAGGTCCAGCGTGCAGCCGCCGGCGAAGACGGCGAGGCGGCGGAAGAGCGTCTGCTCGGCGGGGGTGAGCAGGGCGTGGCTCCAGGCGATTGCGTCGCGCAGCGTCTGCTGACGCGCGGGCGCATCGCGCGGGCCGCCGGTGAGCAGCGGCAGCCGCTGTTCGAGCCGGGCCAGCAGCGCCGCCGGCGCCAGCGCCCGCACGCGCGCCGCGGCCAGCTCGATCGCCAGCGGCAGGCCGTCCAGCCGGGCGCAGATCGCGGCGACCGTGGCCGCGTTCTCCTCCGTCAGGCCGAAGTCCGGGCGGACCTCGCGCGCCCGCAGCACGAACAGCGCCACCGCCGGGTTGCTCGCCGTCTGCGCCGGCGTCAGGCGTTCGGACTCCGGCAGCGGCAGCGGCGCGACGGGATACTCGTGTTCGCCGCGCAGCCGCAGCGGCGCCCGACTCGTCACCAGCGCCGTCAGCGCCGGCGCCGCCTGCAGCAGCGCGCCGACGATGCCCGCGGCGCCGAGCAGATGCTCGAAGTTGTCCAGCAGCAGCAGCAGGCGCTTCTGGCGCAGCAGGTAGCCCAGGCTCTGCTGCGCCGGCACGCCGGGCTGCTCCTGCACGCCCAGCGCCTGGGCGATCGCGGAGGGCACCAGCGCCAGATCCGCAATGGGCGCGAGATCGACGAAGAAAACGCCGTCTGGAAACGCGTCCAGCGCCTCGGCCGCTGCCTGCAATGCCAGTCGCGTCTTGCCGGTGCCGCCCGGTCCGGTGAGCGTGATCAGCCGGGCCTGCCGAAGCAGCGCCGCGATCTCGCCCAACTCGCGCTCGCGGCCGATGAAGCTGCTGAGCTGCAGCGGCAGGTTGTTGGGGCGTGCGTCCAACGTTTTCAGCGGCGGGAAAGCGTCCGGGAGGTCCGGCGCGGTGAGCTGGAAGATCAGCTCGGATTCGCTCAGGTCTTTGAGCCGGTGGCGGCCCAGATCCAGCAGACCGGCGCCCGCAGGCAGGCTCGTGCGCACCAGTTGCGCCGTTGCCTGCGAGAGCAGCACCTGCCCGCCATGCCCGGCGGCGCGGATGCGGGCGCAGCGGTTGACGGCTGCGCCGTAGTAGTCGCCCGCGCGCAGGTCCGCCTCGCCGGTGTGCAGGCCCATGCGCACCCGCAGCGCCCCGATCGCACCCCAGTCCTCCGCCGCGAGCGCTCGCTGACCATCGAGGGCCGCGGCCACCGCGTCGGAGGCGCGCACGAAGACGGCGAACAGCGAATCGCCCTCGCCGCGCGGGCGCACGACCACGCCGTCGCGCTGTTCGAAGCATGCGGTCAGCAGGGCGTCGTGGCGAGCCATGACCTGCCGCATCGCCCGGGGCTGGGCTTCCCACAGGCGGGTGCTGCCTTCCACGTCGGTGAAGAGGAAGGTCAGCGTGCCCGTCGGCAGCGTTGGATCCCACCTGGTGCTCATCGGCCACAGCATACGCGCCTGCCGGCGCCGCGGGCAGGGGCGCAGCTATCGGCGAGGTGACCGCGCGCCTGTCGGCGGCACGACACCGCGGGCCCGGAACGCCGCGCAGACTGGCCGCAGCGGCACGGGACCGCGCACACCGAGCCTCAGGAGGTCAGTTCCATGTACCCTCGCCCGCTCGACCTCGAGGTGGTTCGCGCCGAGCAGGCGCGCTGTGTCGCGAGCTGTTGCCATGAGGCGGAGGCGCTGCGTGGCGCCCAACCGTCGCGGCAGCCCAGCGCCGGCTGGGCTCCATGCCTGGCGCGCTCGCCGCCGCGTTCCAGCGCAGCTCGGTGTTCGCGCGGCGCCGGCCCAGCCGCGCCTGGGCTGCCCCACGCCCGCGCAGTACGCGGACCATAACCCAGGCGCGGACTGTGCCCGCGCCGATCGTCGCGGTCATCGCCTGACAGGCGGCGCTAGGGCGTGTCTGAATAATCGACGGGCGGCCGTAGCCCGCATTGGATTGCCGGTTTCGGCGGCCCCTCCCACGCGTGGCGAGGGTGAGAAGAGGCCTCACGACCAGCCACGGAACGATGGTTCGAACATTTTTCAGACACGCTCTAGCATGAAGTGGCTGCGGTGGCTCCCTGCCAGACCCGCAGCGTTGGAAAGGAAACCCCCATGTCCACGGAAGAGAACAAAGCCATGGTCCGGCACTACTTCGAGCACGTCTTGAATGAGCATAACCTGGCACTGCTCGGGGAGATCTGCACACCCGACATCGTCAGCCATACCGCGGGTACACCTGCGGTCGTCGGCCTGGCGTCAGTCCAGCAATACATCGGGACCTTCTTCACAGCCTTTCCTGACCTCCACTTCACGCTCGAGGACGTGGTGGGCGAAGGGGACAAGGTCGCCTGCCGCTACACGGCCCGCGGCACGCACAAAGGGGAGTTGCAGGGAATCGCCCCCACCGGCAAGGCGATGACGACGACGGGCATCGGGATCCTCCGCTTCGCGAGCGGCAAGTGGGCGGAAGGCTGGCTCGATTTCGACGCGCTGGGGATGATGCAGCAGATCGGCGCCATCCCGACTCCGCAACAGGCCCCGGCGTAGCCTGCAGCGCCCTGCAGCTCAGCCAGGGACGCGCCGTTCGCAGCAGGGGAAGGCGAGGCCAGGCGCCGGGCAGCCGCTGCTTGCGCAGCAGCTCACACTTGCGCTGTTCGAGCCAACTGGCAACCGCCGCATCGACCGTCGTCATGCGCCGTTCCTCCGCAGTCGTTCCATTGGCTCGCGGTATAGCCGTGGAGGGTGAATGGAGAGTGGTGAGTAGTGAACGCGCGCGGTCCATGAACTCCTTTCACCACTCACTACTCACCACTCACCCCCTGCGCCGGTCTATCATCGAGGGGCGCGGATCGCCGCAGTCTGGATCCACCACATGCGAGGAGCATCCGTTGTGCCCGACGCCGCGTTGATCGTCGTCGACGTGCAGAACGACTTCTGTCCCGGCGGCTCGCTGGCCGTGGCGGAGGGCGATGCGGTCGTGCCTGTGCTGAACGGATATGCCCAGCGCTTCGCCGCCGCCGGCCGGCCCGTGTTCGCCACGCGCGACTGGCACCCGGCGCAGACCACGCATTTCCAGCAGTTCGGCGGCGTCTGGCCGGCGCACTGCGTGATGGACACGCCCGGCGGCGCTTTCCACCCCGATCTGCGCCTGCCGCCCGGCACACGTATCGCCTCGAAGGGCATGGGCGCGGAGGAGGACGCCTACTCCGGCTTCCAGGCGCGGCTGCTCGATGGCTCCGGGCTCGCCGAGGCGCTGCGCGCGGCCGGTGTGCGCCGCGTCTACGTCGGCGGTCTGGCCACCGATTACTGCGTCAAGGCCACGGTGCTCGACGCGCTGGCGCAGGGCTTCGCCGCCACGCTGCTGCTCGATGCCAGCCGCGGCGTCAACCTGCAAACCCATGACGCCGAGCTGGCGATCCAGGCGATGGTCGAGGCCGGCGCCCAGATGGCCACGCTCGCCCGGTTGCACGACTGAGCCAGTGCGATGAGCGACGATGAGCCGGCAATCCGGCTGGAGCGCTGGTCCGGGCCGTGGCCTGCAGACGATCCAGACGCGAACTTTAAGACCGACGTGGCGCTCTACAGCCTGCTCGACCCGCTCGGTACGCTGCAAACGTTGAGCCGCAACACCGGCATTCCGCTCGGCGCCCTCTGCCGCTACGTTTTGGCGCGTTGGGCGGCGGGCGGCAGCGAGGGGCTGCTGGAACTCGGTCCTTCAACCGTCGGCCGCATGTGGCAGGCCTGCGAAGCGGCCGAAGCCGAGGGCAGCGACGCTGCCCGGCTGCGCGCCTACGCGCAACTGAGGCAGATGCTGAGCTGGCTGAGGGCGGGCCTGGGGGAACAGGAACAGGCGTGAACGTCGAATACCGGGAGCCGCGCGCGGAGGAGCTGGGCCGGCTGATCCACACCGGCCTGCTGGGGTTCGGCAACTCCACGGCGCAACAGGAGATCGATCGGCGGCTCGGCTACGAGGGCTGGTACCGGCCGGACGAGCACCTGGCCGCCTTCGCGGATGGTGAGGTCGCGGCGAAGCTGGCGGTGCGGCCGTTCGCGATCGCCTGGCACGGCCGCGAGATCGCCTGCGGCGGCCTCACGGGCGTTGCCACCTCGCCCGCGCACCGCCGTCGCGGCCATCTGCGCGAACTGCTGCGCCGCGCCTTCCTGCGTCAGCGCGAGCGCGGCCAGCCGCTCTCGATGCTCTGGGCGAGTATGGCGGCGATCTACCAGCGCTTCGGCTACGTCTGCCAGCAGCCCACGTTCGACGCACGCCGTCTCGCCTTCGTAGACGACGTTGCGACGCCGGGCCGTGTCCGCCTCGTGCCGCGTGACGAGGTGCTGCAAACCGTGGCGCCGGCGTACGAGCGCTTCGCCGGGCCGCGCTCGCTGATGCTGCGTCGCAGCGAGTTTTGGTGGATGGACGGTCTGCTGCGGCAGTGGAATCCGGGCGATGCGCCGGAACTCGTGGCGGCCTACGAGAAAGCGGGCGAGGTACGGGGCTACCTGCTGTACAAGGTGGAGCAGGACGCGGCGGTGCGCGCGAATAATCTGAAGCTCGAGGTGCGCGATCTCGTCTGGCACACGCCCGCGGCGCACCGCGCGCTGCTCCAGTATCTGGCGGCCTACGACCGTGCCCACACGGTCACGTTCAACGCGCTGCCGCAGGACGATCCGCTCTTCTTCGGCGTGCAGGAGCCGCGCGACCTGAATACGCGGGCGGTCGATGGCACATGGCTGCGCATCGTGGATCTGCCGGCCGCGCTTGAGGGCCGCGGCTACGGCGGCGATGGCAGACTGCGTTTCGCCGTCGAGGACGAACTCTGCCCCTGGAACAGCGGCGTCTGGGAGCTCGCCGTGGAGGGTGGCGTGGCGCGTGTGCGGCGCTGCCAGCGCGAGCCGGAGATCCAGCTCACGCCGCGGGCGCTGGCGATGCTCGCCTGCGGCAGCGCCTCAGCAAGCCTGCTCGCCCGTCTCGGCCTGCTGCGCGGCACGACCGAGCCGCACACGCTGGCGACGGCCGACGCGCTCTTCCGCAATGACTACGCGCCGTACTGCATGGACCACTTCTAGTATTACAGTGACCGTTTCTCACCAAGCGCGGCGTGACGGCGCTTGACGTGGCATGCGCGGGCGACCGCCTGATGCCGTCTGCGCCAACGCGACCCGGCAATGACGTCGGCTGGTGGATGGCCGGCTG